>Ga0310828_1000090_pt1 | contig 156060 bp, 117 predicted proteins | sample WT_ome_3_FD_202242 | JGI IMG/M metagenome (GOLD analysis project Ga0310828, IMG submission 202242) | Sorghum-adapted microbial communities enriched on wild type (WT) sorghum from Joint BioEnergy Institute, Emeryville, California, United... ... | reverse complement strand
GTGTTGGCGCACCCGACCGACCACTCGTCTCCAGATGCCTTTCCGGCGCGCTTCCGCGGGCGCGTCCAACCGGACGGCAGGACACCGTGGTGGCGCGTCCGCCCTCTCAGCTAGTGGTCTGTCGCGCTGACCTCCTTTCCGGACGACCCACCACTCGGACCGATCTCGTGTTCCTCGAGCAGTGGTTGCCAGGTCAACGTCCCGTCGCGTAGTTCGGCCAGGATCTGCCGCACCCACGTCAGCTCGGCGGAGCGAATCGCGCGCTCCGATTCCAGCTCGAGGACGAGGACGCGCGGCAGCCCGCGCTCCTGGAGCCCGGCGAGGTGCGCGTCGAGCGAGGTGAGCGTGGCTTCCAGGCTGACCGCACGGAGCTGGAGCGCCCGCTCGACGGCGGCGGGCGGCAGGCTCCCACACAGCGACACGGCGGCGGAGAGGACGGTGCTGTCGGGGTCGGGCTGCTCGAGCAGGCGGGTCAGCCGGCTGCCGAGCTCGGCTCGCCCCTCCGCGGTGATCTGGTAGACCGTCCGCTCCGGACGGCGGCCGGCGCGGCTGGTCGCCACGGGCTGGATCAGCTCATGGGCGGCGAGCCGATCGACCGCGTGGTAGAGGCTGCGAGGCAGGCCGGTCACGTAGTCCTTGTGCGTGTCGAGGATGAAGCGGTGCAGCTCGTACGGGTGCTTCGGCCCGTGCGCGAGAAGGGTGAGCACGGTGAGCTCGACCAGGTCACGGTTGCTGGGCCGACGGGCCACGTGGGCTCTCCCTCCGCACTTCACGAGCGGGTCACGAGCAACATCGCATCACAAGCAACATTGCATCGCTCTCTATTGCACTTTGCACTATAGCAGGAAGCGCTATCGCGATTCTCGTCGTTGACCGTCCTGTGCCCTGCCCGGTCAGACGGCACGGGCCGGCCTCGACCACGAGGCTCAAGCAGCGCGTCGAGGGATGAACCGGGAAAGGGACCAGGAACGCAGGGCGTCCGCGCCGCGACTCGACGGGCGGGGACCCCGCAGGTGGGCGTCACGCCAGGGCCTCGACCGGGCGCAGGTCGAGCGCGAGGAAACGCAGGGCGGCACCAGGACCCGCGAGAAGATCAGTACCGCAGGAAGATCGCGCGTTCGCGCAGCCCCTCGACGACCGGCGGCGGCAGGCTCGTGTAGGCGCTGAGCTCCTCGAGGCTGGCGAAGCCGTGGATCTCCGCGCGCACCCGCACGATCTCCTCGGCGTGCTCGGGCGACAGCTCGAGGACGTGGACCATCACCTCGGGCCCCACGTGGTTGAGGTCGACCAGGCCACCGTCGTCGTACGTCCGACCCGACACGTCGGGCCGACCGATGCGCAGCTCCCGCGCCATGGCCGGGTCCCTCTCGACGATCGCCCGCGCCTCAGCACGCCGGGCCCGCGCGTACTGCACCTGTGCGATGGCGGCACGGGACGGTGTGTGGTCGATCGCCTCACCACCGACACCGAAGACCCGTGACCGCAGCCGGAACGCCTGCACCGTCCCCGCCCCCATGGCGACCAGCGCGAGGACCACGCCGATCGATCCGGCGAGGCCCGGCTCTGCGCTGGGGTCGTCCATCGACGGGTCGAGGGAGACCAGGACGAAGGCGAGCCCGGAGAGCACCGCGAGGCCCACCGTCGAGCGGAGCAGCTCGCGTTCCCGGAGCTTCACCCACGCGTACAGCGCCGGAACCCAGGCGAACAGTCCGGCGCTGACGAGGGGGACCAGCGCCCACAAGGATCCGGGGTCCCGATACCACGGGCGCCCGCGCTCCGCCCGTCGTTCCGTGGGGACGCCGCCACCCGACGACGTCGGGGCAGGTGGGCGCGACACCGACGCGTCCGAGGGTGGAACGGGCGCCGGGCCGGAAGGGCGGTCAGGCGGGTGCACACCCCTTAGGTAGCACAACGCGCCCTGGCTCCGTGTCCAGCGGCGGCCAAGAGTTGGCGCACGCACCCCACCACGGACGTCCCCGGGTGAGGATGATCACGGCCCTGTCCACCGTCTCCTCGCATCGTCCCACCGCACGTCGAGGGAGGACTGATGTCCGACCATCCGCACCAGTGGCTGAAGCCGAACCGTCGCAGCCTGCTCAAGGCGGTCGGCACGGGCGCCCTCGCCGCGGCCGCCCCAGTGTCGCTGGGTGCCCCCGCCGCCGCGGCGCCGCCGACCACGAAGACACGCGGGTCCACAGCTCCCACTCACGCGGCCTGGACCGACCTTCCGCTGCTGAGCGGCGAGGAGTTCCCGATCGGGCTGTGGTGGCCACCACCGCCGTTCCAGACGACGCTCGAGCGCTACCAGGAGATCAAGGACGCTGGCTTCACCTTCACCCACAGCAACAACTACCTGTGGGCCGACCACCAGATCCAGCGACGGGCGCTCGAGATGGCCCACCAGGTGGGCTTGCAGCTCGTCATCGACGACCCCACGATCCGGTGGCTCCGCAACGACTTCGAGATCACCACGAGGGGTGGCGACTTCACGCTCACCCCCGAGCAGGCGGCGACCAAGATCCGTCAGGTCATCGACCTCTACCGGCCCAGCAGCTACTGGCGGATCGAGGACGGCCGCCTCCTCCAGGACGGCGGCACCGGAGCCGGCAGCGTCGGCCTCTCCCGCGCGGGCGCCGACTGGACCGACTACACGTTCGCGTTCGACACGGCGCCACGCCCGACCGGTGGCGGCGGCCACGCGCAGGCCGGCTGGGCCTTCCGGGCGCAGGACCCGGCGAACACCTACGTGTGGCTGCTCGCCAACGCCGGCTACGCCCCCGAGGGAGCGCCCGGCTACCTGGCGAAGGCGCTCTTCGTCAACGGCGCTCCCGTCTGGGTCCGAGCCGTCCCACTCGAGATCACCGTCACACCGGACACCTGGTACCACGTCGAGACCACGGTGGAGGGTGACACGATCACCACCTCCATCAACGGGCAGGTCGTCGACACCACCACCGACGACACGTACCGGACCGGCAAGGTCGGCTTTCGCGAGGCCGGATCCGAGTCCGCCCTCTTCGACAACGTCCAGGTGACCGCCCTGGACGGGACCGTGCTCCTCGTCGACGACTTCTCCGGCACGCTCAGCAAGTGGGATCCGCCCAATGCCGGCGGCTATCCCTCCTTCGTCGGCCTGGACGTCTACGACGAGCCGAGCCCGGACAAGTTCGAGACCCTCGCGCGGATCGTCGAGATCATGCGCGAGGAGCACCCGGACTACCTGCCCTACATCAACCTCTTCCCGACGACCGACCCGAACTACGTCCGGCAGTTCGTCGAGGTCGTCAAGCCGGCCCTGATCTCCTTCGACCGCTACCCGCTCCTGATCGACGGAAGTGACGACCCGCACTACTTCCTCAACTGGGCGATCGTCCGGGAGGAAGGGCTGCGCGCCAACCTGCCGACGTGGATCTTCATCCAGACCCTCGCCTACGCCGGGCACCGCGAGCCCACCGCCGCCGAGATCCTCTGGCAGATCAACGTGAGCCTGGCCTACGGCTGCAAGGGCATCCAGTACTTCACCTACTGGACACCCGATCCAGCCCGTGGGGAGGCCTTCGAGTCCGCGCTCATCACGGTCGACGGTCAACGCACCCCGCGGTACGACGCGGCCAAGGAGATCAACAACGGCTGGCTCGCACCGGTCGGTCGGGAGCTCAAGCCGCTGGTGTCGGAATCCGTCGTCCACGCCAATGAGAGCCCTCTGCCCGCCGGGGCGAGCGGGTTCACCCCGAACGACTACGTGCGCCAGGTCAGCGGCGACGCCGTGATTCTCGGGCAGTTCCGCAGCACCGACACGGAGGACACCACGCGCTGGCTGTTCGTCGCCAACCGCGCGCACAGCAGGCCGGCCACGGCTCGGCTCACCATGAACCGCGCGAACGTCAAGGACGTCCTCCGCTTCGACCCGGCCAGCCGACGCTACGAGCCGCTACGCAACAGCGCCGTCGTCGAGGTGAGCCTCCCCGCCGGGGCCGCCGCGCTGTACCAGCTCAGGACCTCCTGATGGCACCAGGACGCTCGACCCGACGGGGTGCCGCGACGTCGAGGCCACGGCGTAGTGGCGCCCCGCCGGGAGCGGCTGTCGTCGGAGGAGACGTGCCGTGCGAGTACCGCTGGAAAGGAAAGGCACGCGATGGGACCCCTGCCTCGCCGTGAGTTCCTCAGCCTCGGTGGAGGCGTGGTGGCCGCGGCGGCTGGCTTCTCACCGACCCTCACCCCCGTCTCGACGAGACGCGCACCCACGAGGGAGGCCACGATTCCCCACCCGTCACGCCTCGGTGACGAGAACGACGAGGCACGCTTCTACTACCGCCTGCTGCTGCTTCACACCCGGTGGGTGGAGACGCTGTGGGACGACGCCGTGGGCCACTACCCCCTGGCCGACTACAACATCGTCCACGTCCTCGGCAACGCGGTCCTGCTGACGATGGGCGACTACGACGCCGACCTCGCCGGCGTGTCCCGCGACACGCTGCGCGACCACACCCTCGCCACCATCGACTACGCCGCCCGCACCAACTTCTACGCGACCGGCTCCACGTGGGGTGACGGCGGCTACGAGTGGGGTGGCGCCATCTTCTGGGACGGCACGATGGAGTCGTACTTCGTCGCCGCCGCCCGTCTGCTGTGGGACGACCTCTCGGCCGAGACGAGGGAGGCCGTCGACGCCATCGCGATCGGGGGAGCGGAGTACGTCGCGAGCCTCGAGGACACCGAAGACCCACGCAGCGGCGGATGGTCGTCCAACGGCCTCAAGGGCGGTTACCGCGCCGACTCCAAGATCGAGGAGATGGGCGCGAAGTCGATGCCCTTGGCGACCGGTCTGGCGTACTTCCCGGACCATCCCTCGGCACCGCGCTGGCGGGAATGGCTGACCCGCTGGATGTCGAACATGACCGGGCTGCCGTCCGCTGACCGCCACAACCACACCCTGCTCGAGGGGCGTCCCGTCTCGTGGTGGAACGAGGCGCACAACATCTTCGACACCTACATCGTGGAGAACCACGGGTCGTACGCCCCGATGTACCAGGAGTCCGTCGGCGCCTACCCGGGGCGCAACGCGATCCACTTCCTCATCGCCGGCCAGCCGCTCCCCGACGTCATGTGGGCGCAGCCGAACGCCGACGGCCTGTGGCGGACGCTGCGCCACCTCGGCACGGCCGCCGGCCTCACCGCGCATCCGATGATCGCGGACCGACACCATCTCTACGGCCGGGACGTGTTGCCGCTGACGTGGCGCCGACTCGGCCAAGGTGACCGGTTCCTCGCCCGCGGCGAGCGGATGCTCATCGAGCACCTCGAGCCGTACCTGCTCCATCCGCCGGAGTACCGCCTCACGAAGTTCACCGGCGAACCCAAGTACGAGCCGGAGGCGCGCGCGGAGGTCGCGATCGCGTACCTGCTCCATCGATGGCGCGACCGCCTGCGTGGCGACGTGACGCCCGTGTCGGAGACGGCCTACTGGGACGACGTCGCCGGTGTCACCGACTACGGCGCCGACGTCGGGCTGCTCGCCCACCAGTCGCGGGAGTCGCTGGCGATGGTGGTCACCAAGCCCGGCTACGTCAAGCTGGCCTTTCTCCCCGAGCACGACGACTGGTTCCTCGACGTGGCGGGGAGCGCTCCGGCGTTCCTGCCGTCGACGCAGACCACCATCGAGGGCGTCACGACCACGGTGTACCACCGGGAGTCGGACGGCTTCGACGGGACCGCCACGCTGCTGCGCCTGCCGACAGGGTTCGCCGGATACGCCACGCTGCCCGGCGGTATGGTCGTCTACGCCAGCTCCGGGCACGCGGACGGCGAGGGCGCGCTGCGCCTGTTCTGCCTCCGCATGCCAGGGGTACGTGGACTCGACGGCGACCGCACCTTCACCGGACCGAACGGCAGCGTGACCCTCACCGACACCGGCGGTGACGGCGACGTCGATGAGCTGACCTTCCCGGCCGTGCAGGCCCGCCACGTGCGCATGCTCGGCGTCCGACCGGCCACCCAGTACGGCTACTCGCTCTGGTCGTTCGAGGTCTACGCCGAGGGCGGGGACACCGACCTGGCTCGCGGTCGACCGACCACCGCGTCGTCCTCGTTCAGCGAGGAGTACCGACCCGAGTACGCCACCGACGGCGACCCGACCACGCGGTGGGCGGTGTCCGGCGAGGAACGGCCACGCCCGGACAGCTGGCTCGCCGTCGACCTCGGAGAAGTCCACACGGTGGATCGGGTGCGACTCCACTGGGAGACGGCGTACGGCGCGGAGTACCGCATCCAGGTGTCCGTCGACGGACAGACCTGGACCGACGCTGTGCGAGTCCCCGCCTCCCACACCTTCCCGACCGGCTGGGTGAACGTCGACGACCGCGTCGGTTTCCTCGTCCGAGGGAGCCGCAACCCCATCCGGGTGTCGGCCCGCTCCCTCACCCTGTCCGACGGCCCGGCCGCTGGGAGCGCTGGCATGGTCATCGAGGCCTACCCCGGCGTGAGCGCCGCCGTGACGGCCTCGCTCGCCCACCAGCCCGCCGCCACCACCGAGACCCCTGGCCTGGCGGCGAGCACCGCGGCGGGACACCTCAGCCTGTTCAACCTCTCCGGCGCCGACCTCACGGGACTGGTCCGGGTGCCCCGCGCCGCCGAGCGGGTCCCGCTCTACCTCGGACCGGGGTCCATCAAGGAGCAGGTCGTGAACCGGGACGGGGTGACGGTGGGCGTCCAGCTCGGCGCCGCCACCGCGCGGATCGCCCCACCGGCATTCGAGCTGGCAGTGGACAGCGCCCCGGACGTGGCCGTGCGGGCGAGCGTGTCCGATCCGCGGGTGGTGCGCCTCACCAACACCGCCGACGAGACGTGCCGGCTGCGCCTGACCTGCCTGGCGACCGGCGAGACCCGGCCGGTCACGCTGCCGCCAGGCGGCACCAGGACCGTGCGGTTCCGTCGCCGCTGACCGCCGCCCTCCACGCCGGTGTGGCCGTGACTGGTCGGCGCGCTTGGCCGAGCGCGCCGCGGACGGCAGGGTAACGACGGGTACCGCCGGTGCCCATCACCACACACCCGGGTGAGAAGGGCTGCGACATGTCACGAGCACGGCTGAGAGTGGGCATCCTCGGTCTGGGGCGAAGCGGGTGGGGCATCCACGCCACCGCCCTCGCCGACCACGACGGCTTCGAGGTGGCGGCGGTCGCCGACCCCGTCGAGGAGCGGCGGGCCGAGGCCAAGGAGGCCTTCGACTGCGAGACGTACGACGCGCCCGAGGCGCTCCTCGACGCCGCCGACGTCGACGTGGTCGTCGTCGCCACGCCCTCCCACACCCACGTGCCGCTGACGCTCTCCGCCCTCGGCAAGGGGCGGCACGTCGTGGTCGAGAAGCCGATGGCGGAGAAGGCGGCGGAGGTCGACGAGATGATCCGCGCCGCCGAGGCCGCGGGCCGCGTCCTCACCTGCTACCAGCCGCGTCGGCTCGACCCAGACTTCGAGTACGTGCGAGACGTGATCGACTCGGGCCGGCTGGGTGAGCTGGTCCTGCTGCGCCGGACCGCCCACCGATTCCAGCGGCGCGCCGACTGGCAGACGTTGCGCAAGTACGGGGGCGGCGAGCTCTCGAACACCGTGCCCCACTTGCTGGACCAGGTCTTGCTGCTCCTCGGCGAAGCGCCGACCGAGATCTTCGCCGACCTCCGCCACACCGTCAGCCTCGGTGACGCCGAGGACCACGTGAAGCTGTGTCTGCGCACGAGCGGCGGCCCGCTGGCCGAGATCGAGTCCAGCCTGTGTGTCGCGCTGCCCCAGCCGGCGTGGCAGGTCGTGGGCACGACGGGCGCGCTCGTCGGCGACGGCAGGACCTTCACCCTGCGCTGGTTCGAACCCGACTCGCTGGGCGCACTCGAGCTGGACGAGGGCCCGGCGCCGGAGCGCCGCTATGGGACCGGCGAGACGATCGACTGGCAGGAGGAGGTGCGCACCCTCGGCCGGGGCGGCCGGTCGGCGGCGCTGCGCTTCTACGACCGGCTCGAGGCGACCCTGCGGGATGGAGCGGAGCTCTTCGTCACACCCGAGAGCGTGCGGCGTCAGATCCACATCATCGAGGAGGCGCGCCGGCTGACCGGGTACGCCTGAGCCCTCGGCGACCTATGGTGAGGGCATGCCCACGTCACGGGTCCTGCAGCTCGCCGGCCGCGAGGTGACCATCACCAATCCCGACAAGGTGCTCTTTCCCGCCAAGGGCATCACCAAGCTGGATCTGGTGCGCTACTACCTCAGCGTCGCCGACGGGGTGCTGCGCGGCGTGCGCGGACGTCCCATGATCCTCAAGCGTTTCGTGCACGGCATCGAGGAGGAGGCGTTCTTCCAGAAGCGCGCCCCGGCCAACCGCCCGGACTGGATCGAGGTGGCCGAGCTCCGTTACGCCTCCGGTCGATCGGCGAAGGAAGCCGTCCTCCGCGACGCCGCTGGGCTGGCGTGGGCCGTCAACCTCGGGTGCATCGACTTCAACCCTCATCCGGTGCTCGCCGAGGACTTGGACCATCCCGACGAGCTCCGGATCGACCTCGACCCCGTTCCGGGCGTGGCATGGGAACAGATCCGCGACGTCGCGGAGGTCGTCAAGGAGGTCTTGCGTGAATACGGCCTCACCGGCTGGCCGAAGACCTCCGGCTCTCGCGGCTTCCACGTCTACGCGCGCATCGAGCCGCGGTGGTCGTTCGCCAAGGTGCGGGTGGCGGCGGAGACCGTGGCGCGCGAGGTCGAGAACCGGGCACCCGAGCTGGCGACGAGCAAGTGGTGGAAGGAGGAGCGCCACGGCGTCTTCGTCGACTTCAACCAGAACGCCAAGGACCGCACGGTCGCCTCGGCGTACTCGGTGCGACCGACACCAGACGCCCGCGTCTCGACCCCGCTCACCTGGGCCGAGGTACCGGGCTGCCGGCCCGAGGACTACACGATCGAGACGGTCCCCGACCGGTACGCCGAGCGGGGTGACCCGTGGGAGGGGATGGACGACGCCGCGGGCTCCCTCGACGCGCTGCTGGACCTAGCCGAGCGGATGGGACCCGCGCCGAAGCCGCCGAAGGGGAAGGGCCGCCGTCAGCCGACGAGGCCCCTCATCGAGATCGCCCGCGCGAAGACGAAGCGGGAGGCGCTCGAGGGGTTGGAACGCTGGAAGGCTCGCCACCGCTCCATCGTGGGTCACCTGCGGCCGGCTGACGTCCTCGTCGACGGGATGCGAGGGCGAAGCTCGGTGTGGTACCGGATCCGTGTGAACCTCCAGCACGTCCCCGAGAGCGAACGCCCACCGCAGGAACCGCTCGAGGTCGACTACGACCCGTGGGGAGACGCGTCGTAGCAGAGGAGGCTCCTCGTGACGTCGAACGCCCACGCGCCGGCTCAGCACGCGCCGACCGTGACATCGCACTGGTGGTGGCGGCCCGGGTGGGGACCAGGCCGTCGAGGGTACGCGTGGCACATCAACGTGGGCCTGGAGCCGCTGCATGACCACGCGACCGCGTACCAGCGGGCGATCTCTCACCTCCCTCAGCTCGACCTGATCCCGCTGGAGTGGCTTCACCTGACCGTGCAAGGGGTCGGGTTCGTCGACGAGACCAGCGACGAGGACGTGGCCGCGATCGTCGAGGCCACCCGACGCCGCCTCGCCGACGTCACTCCGATCCGGCTGACGTTCGACCGGCCGATCCAGCGGCCTGAGGCGCTGGCGATCCATCCGACACCAGCCGAGCCGCTGGTCGAGGTCCGGACGATGCTCCGCGACGCGATCGCGGAGGTATGGGGGCCGGACAAGGTCGAGGGATCCGCCGACGGGTTCCAGCCGCACGTCAGCCTCGCCTACGTCAACGCCCCGGGACCCTCGGACGAGATCGTCGCCTCCATCGACCAGGTGACCGCCGAGCCCGTCGAACTCGTCGTCGACACCGTGTCCTTGATCGAGCTGTTCCGGGACGGCCACCTCTACCGGTGGGACACCGTCCACAAGGTCACGCTCGGAGCCACCTGACGGGGAAGGCTCGCGCGTCGTCGGCGCACCCGAGCGAGAGGCCGCGACGCGGCGGCACGTCGCGGTGAGGGCTACGAGAGGCGGCTTCGGATCTCGCGCGGGTACTCGGGGAAGTAGTGGGTGATCTGGTTCAGCGCGAACTGGCTCAGGATGGAGGACGCCGGCTCGCGCTCCAGGAGGAAGCGGAAGGACTCGCGCACCAACCGCTCAAGGTCCACGTCGCCGCGAAGGCCGAGCTCCTGCTCGAACCGGTCCGGCACCGTGACCCGGTGGCTGGTCTCTTTCTCCCCCTGCCGGACGCGGACGTCGAACGTCCGGTCGCCATGCGGCTCGATCACGATCTCGCTCATCGCTGTCCCGTCCTGTCCATCGAGCGGGCCCGCTCGGCAGCGTACGCGGCGTCTGGTCGCTTCGTCGCCCAACGCGGACGATGACCTCTCGATCGTCACCCTGGATGACTCCGGCACATCGGTCGAGCCGCGGGACCGGAGGCTCCGGAGCGACGTCCGGAACCTCCGCCGGTCTCAGGCCACGTCCCCGCGTTCCATCCACTGCGCCGCGCCCATCCCGACGGCACGATCGCGCATCGCACCGCTGTCCAGCGCCCTGCCAGCGTTCGCCAAGGCTTCGAGCGACGCGACGTCGGGCATGATCCGCGGACGCACGTCCAGCGATCCGGTGTCTTCCGCGGTCCGCGGTCGGGCTCACTCGTCGACGAGGTAGACGACGCGCACGGTGAACGAGTGGTTGAGGAAGCTGATGTCACCCTGCTTGACGTAGGTGACCTTGAACGGATTCTCCGGCGAGAACCGGACCGGCGTCGACGCGAAGCTGACCGGAGTTGGCTGGTCATCCCGATCCAGGTGGTCGCGGCCGGTCCCGAAGATCGTCACGCCGAGGATCGTGCCGGAGTCCTTTCCGGTGTCGACGGTGAACGTCTGCTCGCCGTAACGCGGGTTCCTGTCGAGGATGAACGTCTGTCGGAGGACCTTCATGTGCGGCATGGGCGTACCTCTCTCGTCGTTGGTCGTTGCCGACGGGCCACCGCTGGGGATCGGGGAACGAGCAGCCGGACGACTCCGTCGGCTCGTGGCGTCGCGGACGCCGGACCGTTGTATGCCAGACAGGCCGTCGGAAGATCCACCCGGGGCGGTCACCTGACCGCCGGGTCGTCAGCGGTCCGCTCCGCGACGGCTCCGGCCGGACCAGCCACCGCGTCCACGGCACGATCCACGCCCGTGACCTGGACCAAGCCGTGCTGGCCGGGATCGTCGAGGTAGCCCTCGACGAGAGCGGAGGTCGACCCGTCGCTCCACGGCAGCCGACTGCGCACTGATGCGCGAATGTCCAGATCTTGACGCAGATCTGTTCAAGATCCGCGAGCGGCGTGAGGATTCGGCGCGAGCTCCGACGTGGACGACACGCACCACCGGCGGCGCGTCGTCCCACGCCGGCGCCCCAGCGACGTCAGGAACGAGAGAGGGCACCACATGGGCATCTCGACCCGCCGCGCACTCGCCGTGGCTGCCACGAGCCTGGCCGCCACCGTCGCCGTCGCGGCGACCAGTGCGCCGACGCAGGCCGCACCGTCATCGAGCGGCGACCGAGGACCCCGCCAGGCCAGCGCGCCCGTCGAGGTCCAGCTGCTCAGCATCACCGACTTCCACGGCTACATCCGGCCGCACGACGACACCAGCAACGGCACGGTGCCAGGTCCCGACGGCCCCATCGTCGTCGGCGGCGCCCCCTACATCGCCACGCACTTCGACCGACTCTCCGCGGGGCACAAGAACTCGATCCGGTTCGCCGTCGGCGACTCGTTCAGCGGCTGGCCGACCGAGGTCGCCTATCACGCCGACGAGCCGACAGTCGAGTTCCTCAACTACCTCGGCATCGAGTTCACCACCGTCGGCAACCACGAGCTCGACATCTCCCCGAGCTTCCTCATCGACCACATGTGGAAGGGCCGGTGCTTCGGCACGGTCGACGTCGACTCCTGCTTCACGGACTCCAGCGGTCGACGCTTCCGCGGATCGAACTACCCCTACGCGACGGCGAACATCGTGGACAAGAAGAACGGGAAACCGATCGTCCCGCCGTACGTCATCAAGCACGTCGTCGCCGACAACGGCCGCCGCATCCCGATCGGCTTCATCAACCTGACCACGGACACGACTGTCGAAGGGTCGACGTCGTTCCAGCCCACGCTCGAGGACCTGCCCCTGGTCGAGACCGCCAACAAGTACGCCAAGATCCTCCAGCGGCGCGGCGTCGAGGCGATCATCGTCACCGCGCACGAGGGCTTGACGGCTGGGGGGCAGTTCTGGACCTGCAACGACGCACCGTCCGGCCCGATGGCGGACTTCGCTCGCCAGGCCGATCCGGCTATCGACGCCATCATCACTGGCCACTGGCACACCCAGTTCATCTGCCACCTGCCCGACCCCGCCGGTAACCTCCGGCCGGTCGTCGAAGCCGGCTACCACGGCAAGCTCATCAACGAGATGATCCTGTCGATCGACCCGCGCACCAAGGACGTCATCCGGTCGGAGACCAAGGTCACCAACCACCCGGTCACCCGGGACGTCCCGCCGGACCCGGTCGTGCAGGCGATGGTCGACTACTGGCTCGACCGCCGTGACGAGACCGGCGCCCGCCCGGTCGCGGAGATCACCGGCGACCTGACCCGCGACCTCGACGCCACCGGTCAGAGCACCCTCGGCAACCTGGTCGCGGACGCCCTGTACGAGGACTCCCAGCGGACAGCCCCGCGGCGCGAGCAGGCCGCCGACCTTGCGCTCGTCGTCCTCCGCGCCCACAGCGGCTCGAACTCGCTGCGCGGCGACCTGCGGTACGCGCCCGGGACCAACCCGGCGGACGCGCCCGGTCGGGTGTTGTTCGAGGAGGCGTGGGCGGCGTTCGGCTACGCCAATCCAGTGGTGACGGTGACGGTCACCGGTCAGCAGATCCACGACGCGTTGGAAGACCAGTGGCGCACTGAGCCCGACGGCACCGTTCGGTTCGCGCCGTTCGGCGTCTCCTCGAACGTGCGGTACGCGTTCGACGCCGACGGCCCGGTCGGTGACCGGGTCGACCCCGCGGACGTCACCATCGACGGCGAGCCGCTCGACCTGACCAAGGAGTACCGCCTGGCCACGCTGGCGTACACGCTCATCGGCGGTGACGGCACGACAGCGTTCCAGGACTCCTACGCCGACCCGGTGCGTGGCACCCGCGACTACGAGGTGCTGCGCGGCTACCTCACCCGACACAGCCCAGTCGAGCCACCCGCGTTGGACCGCGTCACGGTCAAATGAGCGGGTGACCCAACCGGAGCGTCAGCCCAGGCCGCCGGCGGTCGCCTGAGACCGTTCGAGCGTTCGACCGCCGGCGGCCTGCTTCGGACAGCTCCGGCCGGACCAGCCACGCTCGGCCCGCGATCACGTCACCATCGATGCGGGCCCCCGACACAGGCCAGACTCACCGCGCTGACCGGGATCGCCGAGGCTTCCGGACGCCAGCGTCGGTGACCAGCCGCGCCGCCGGCCGAGCCACGAAGGGATACGGGATGGGCGCTGCTCCCAGACGATGGACGATCCTCGCGGCCGCGCTGCTCCTGCCGCTCGCGAGTCCCGCCCTCCCCCAGGCGGGTGCCGCAACCACAGCGGCCGCGACCCAGAGCCCCGAAGCCCGGGCGGAGGCCGACCCGCCGCCCCACGCCACGGTCGAGATCTGGCCGACACCCCAGCAGGTGACGACCCGCACCCCGGGCTTCCCACTCACGCCGACCGTCGGCCTCGTGCGGGGCGACACCGCGGACGCGTCCGCCGAGCGGGTCGTACGCCAGGTTCTGGAGCGCGCAGGCGTCCGGACCGTCGTCACGACGGACGGCACCGACCCCGGTACCCCCGTCACGCTCTGGCTCGGCGGCGGTCAGCACGTCCTCGACGCCCTCCGGGTCGAGGGACCAGCGGGCCTGCCCGCCGAGGGCTACGTCCTCGCCACCGGGCGGACGCGAGACGACCGCAAGCACGCCGTCCTCGCCGGCGTGGACGCCGACGGCACCTACTACGCCGCGCAGACGTTCCGCCAGGTGATCCAGCCGCGCCCAGGCCGGCACTGGGTGCACGGCGTGACGGTCCGCGACTGGCCGGCCATGCGTTACCGCGGGTCGATCGAAGGCTTCTACGGGACGCCGTGGTCGCACGAGGACCGGCTGGACCACCTCGACTACCTCGGCGCGCACAAGATGAACACCTACGAGTACGCGCCGAAGGACGATCCCTACCACCGGGAGCGCTGGCGCGACCCCTATCCCGCGGACAAGCTGGCCGAGCTCGGTGAACTGATCGACCGGGCGCGGGAGAACCACGTCGACTTCACCTTCGCCCTCTCACCCGGCCTGTCGATCTGCTACTCGTCCCCGTCCGACCTCGCGGCACTCCTGGCGAAGTTCGAGGCCATCTACGAGCTGGGCGGGCGGGCGTTCAACGTGCCGCTCGACGACGTCGACTACAACCAGTGGCACTGCCCCGAGGACCCCGAACGCTTCGGGACCGGCGCTGCCGGCGCCGGCCGCGCCCAGGCGTACCTGCTCAACAAGGTCCAGGAATGGGTCGAGAGCAAGGGCGACGTCGCACCGCTGCAGATGGTGCCGACCGAGTACTACAACACCACCGAGACGCCCTACAAGAAGGCGCTGCGGGAGGAGATGGACCCCGACATCGTGGTCCACTGGACCGGGATCGGCGTGATCCCGCCCGCGATCACCACCGCTCAGGCGGCGGCCGCCCGCGAGGTCTTCGGGCACGAGGTGCTGGTGTGGGACAACTACCCGGTCAACGACTACATCGCCGGCCGGTTGCCGCTGGCCGACTACGCCGGTCGCCAGCCGGGCCTGTCGACGCACCTGGTGGGCGTCCTCTCCAACCCCGCGAACCAGGCGGCGGTCAGCAAGGTCTCGCTCTTCTCCTTCGCGGACTTCTCCTGGCACGACGAGACGTTCGACCAGACGAGGGCTTGGCTCGCCGCGCTGTCCGAGCTCGCTGGCGGCGACCCGGCCACGGTGGCCGCGCTGCGCGCGTTCGCTGACGTCACGACCTACGACGGCACGCTGCACAAGACGCAGGCGCCGGTGCTCCGCGAACACCTGGAGGCGTTCTGGCGAGCCTGGGAGGCCGGCAACACCGAGCAGGCGGTGTCCGGTCTGCGGCCCTACCTCGAGGCGCTCGCCGAGGCGCCAAAGGTGATCCGCGCCGGCGTCACCGACCCGAGGTTCGCCCCGGAGGCGGCCGCCTGGCTGGACGCGACGAGGTTGTGGGCGCGGGCCGGTCTCGCGGCGGTCGAGATGCTCGCCGCGCAGGCGAGGGGTGACGGTGCCGCCGCGTGGCAGCACCGGCAGCGGATCCAGCCGCTGGTCGAGCAGGCGACCGCGATCCGGGACACCCGGCTGCCGCACCGGAACACGTACCCACGGATCGCCGACGGCGTCCTCGACGCCTTCCTGACCAAGGCGCAGGAGGCGAACGACCGGTGGCTCGGGCTGACCGGGGCCCGAATCTCGCCGGTGACGACGCTCGGCACCTACCAGGACAACGTGCCCGCCCGCATGGTGGACGGCGACGTGGCGACGTTCTTCTGGTCGGACGCGGCGCCCAAGGCCGGCGACCACGTGGGCGTCGACCTGGGCACGGCGCGAGCGATCGGCGAGGTCACCGTGCTCATGACGAAGCCGGACAGCCCGAACGACTACATCCACCAGGGCGTGCTCGAGTACTCGGTCGACGGGCGCACGTGGCAGACCCTGACCACCGGCACCACGCCCGAGGTGCGGGCCACCGTCCCCGAGGGAACGACAGCGCGCTACGTGCGCTACCGCGCGACCGCGGACAACAGTCCGTACTGGCTCGTGGTGCGGGAGTTCACGGTGGAGGTGCTCGACGACGACGCACCGGTGTACGCGGTGACGGGAACCCCGCCGGCGGCCAGCGGCTCCACGCTCGCCAGCGCGGCCGACGGCCAGGTCGACACCTGGTACCGCGCCAGCGCCGCTCCCACCGAGGGAGACGCGCTCACGGTGACGGCGTCCCGAGCCCGCCCGCTGGACCGGCTCATCGTGCTCTCCACGCCCGAGACCCGGGCGACCGTGCGGGTGCGGGACGCCGACGGCGCCTGGCACACGCTCGGTTCCCTCGCCGACGGCTACACCGAACTGGCGGCGCCTGACCTCGGTGCGGTCGACGCCGTGCGGCTGGACTGGGAACCGGGCTCGCCCGCTCCGGGGATCGCCGAGGTGATCCCCCGGCACGCCGACGTGCCCCTGGTCGACCTGTCGTTCGACCCGGCCGAGGTGTCGGTCGAACGGGGTGACTCCGTGACGGTCGCGGTCCGGCTCGGCTCCACCCGCACCAGGGACGTCACCGGCACGGTGACGGTCGGGTCCGCGCCCGGCGTCCAGGTGGAACCCGCGAGCACCGAGGTCACGGTGCCGCGCGGTGCCGACCGAGTGGTGGAGCTCAAGATCTCCGCCGACGACGACGCCGAGACGGGCGCACGTGAGCTGCCGGTACGGTTCACGACCACGGACGGCGAGGAGGTCTCCGGCACGCTGAGCGTCAGCGTGTGGCCGGCGACCTCGGACACCAACCTGGCCCTCGGCAAGCCGGTCACCGCGTCCGGCGTCGAGCCCACGACGGAGTACGTCCCCGAGAACGCGGTCGACGGGGATCTCGACACCCGCTGGGCGTCGGACTACGACGACGCCTCGTGGCTCACCGTCGACCTCGGCACCTCCACCCACCTGGGCCGCGCCGTGCTGCGCTGGGAGGCTGCCTACGGCGAGGCGTACCGGCTGGAGGTCTCCGACGACAACGAGACCTGGGAGACGGTGGCGACCGTCGACGACAGCGACGGCGGTGTGGACGAGATTCGGCTGGACGCGCACGGCCGGTACGTGCGCTTCCACGGCGTGCGGCGGGCCACCCAGTGGGGCTACTCGCTGTGGGAGCTGGAGCTCTACCCGGTCAGGTAGGCGACGCACCGCGTCCCATGGGGCGGGCGGGCACGCCCGCCCGCCCCAGCCGCACCGACTCCCGTCGTGGAGTTGTCGTGGAGCGTCGCTGCGGTAGACCTGACTACCCTCGCTAGGCGTGCTAAACACCTCGACCATCGTCGTTCGTCCCGCCCAACCCGCCGAGTACGCCGCGGTGGGTGAGCTGGGCGTCGAGGCCTACCGACACGCCGGCGTCCTCGTCGACTCCTACGCCGAGGTGCTGCGCGACACGGCGAGCCGAGCACGGGACGCGGACCTGCTCGTGGCGACCGACGGCGAAGGGCGGCTGCTCGGCACCGTGACGGTGTGCCGACCGGACTCGCCGTGGGCGGAGGTCTCCCAGGAGGGCGAGCTGGAGTTCCGCGCCCTGGCGGTGGCGCCGAGCGCGACAGGCCGCGGGGTCGGCCGTCGCCTGGTCGACGCCGTCCTCGAGATCGCCCGCCGCGAGGGCCGGCACCGTGTCGTGCTGTCGGTCCTCGACCGCAACACCGTCGCCCGCCGTCTCTACGAGCGGATGGGGTTCCGGCGCCTGCCCGAGCGCGACCACCGGCCGCTACCCGACGTACTCCTCGCCGCGTACGCCTTCGACATCCCGACGAGCGACCACTGAGCCGGGACGCCCTGGCGATCTGTCAGCCTGGGAGACCCGTCAGGGCTTCCGAGCGACGCCGCAGTACCCCCAGCGCGACTCCTCGGTGTCCGCCAGCTCGGGGTCCTCCGCACCCCACAAGCCCAGGTAGGTGAGATCCGGCTTCGCGCCTTCGTACGGTGGCACGAGCTCGAGACCCTCGAACAGCCGCTTCACCTCGTCGTAGCTACGCAGGTAGAGCTGCTCGGTGGCGTTCTTGTAGACGTTCTTGACCGCGTTGGCCACCCGAACGTCGTTGCGGTCCTCGGTGCCGTGCGAGATCGCCAGGTAGCTTCCCGACGGCAGCGCGTCCATGTAGCGCTTGACCACGCCCCAGGGGTCCTGCTCGTCGGACAGGAAGTGGACCACCGCGACGAGCATCAGTCCGACCGGCTGGGAGAGGTTTAGCAGCTTCCGCAGCTCGGGATGGTTGAGGACGCCGTCGGGGTCGCGCAGGTCTCCGTCGATGTAGACGGCGTTCTCGACGTTGACGAGCAGCGCCTGGCCGTGCCGCCACACCATGGGGTCGTTGTCGACATAGACGACCTTGGCGTCCGGCGCGACCGACTGTGCGGCCTCGTGCGTGTTGTTCCGCGTCGGGAGGCCAGCACCGATGTCGATGAACTGACGGATGCCCGCCTCAGCCGCCAACCAACGGGCGGCACGCTGCAGGAAGCCACGGTTCGCCCAGGCCGCTTGCTCGACGTACGGCGCGGCGGCGCGCACCTTCTCCGCGGCGATCCGGTCGACCTCGAACCACTCGGTCCCGCCGAGGTAGTAGTCGTACAGGCGCCCGGCGCTCGGCTTGGTGGGGTCGACGCCGGGAGGGACCACCTTGGCACCGCTCATCTCGTTGGCACCGCTCATCTCGCCTCCTGCGAAGATCGGTATGCGAAGTGTGCCACGAATTGATGACCCACCGCTCACGGGCCCGGTGGGCGGCCGAATGTGGCAGCGAGCGGTGCCGACCGACGGCTTGTCACCTCCATGGCCACCTACATGGCGGCCGCGGAGGCCTGGTCCAGCGCCGCGAGCTGAGCGCGAATGAACCGCTCGGCCCGGTCCTGCTCGACGACCGGATCGCAGAACTCGTCGTACAGGCGTCGCGTCAGCCGCTCCACCACGTCCGGCCTGGCGGAGGCGAGGTCGCGCAGCTCGTGCGGGTCGGCGTCGAGGTCGAAGAGCTGGTGGGGCGCCCGCGCGTGGAAGAGGAGCTTCCAGCGACCCTCGCGGACCATGAACGAGCTGCCGCGGGTACCGTGACCGTGGTACTCGGCGAAGACAGCCCGATCGTCGCGCCGGCGCTCCCGCGAGAGGCTCTGCAACGGCTGCCCTGGAAGCCCGTCCGGGTAGGGCACACCCACCGCGGCGAAGATCGTGGCTCGCAGATCCCAGTGCGACACCGGGGTGCGGACCCGAGCTCCACGAGGGAATCCTGGACCCGCGACGACCAACGGCACGCGCACCGAGTCCTCGTACAAGCTCGACTTCCACCACATGCCGAACATGCCGAGCATCTCGCCGTGGTCGGAGGTGTAGACGACGACAGTGCGGTCGAGTTGACCCGTGGCTTCCAGCGCCTCGAGGAGCCTGCCCAGTTGGGCGTCGACGTAGGTGACGCGGCCGTAGTAGGCGCGGCGATGCTGACGAATGAGCTCCTCGGTGAACACGTGGGTCCCGAAGTGGCGACGCAGATCCGCGGCATAGGGGTGATGCGCGGGCGGTGCCGTCACGTCGTACTCGGGCAGGTCCGCGTGGTCGGCGTAGAGCTCCCACAGCTCCTCGGTGACGCGGTGCGGGAAGTGCGGCGCGATGAGGTTGACCTCCATCGTCCACGGTCGACCGAGGTCGGCGGACCGGCGCAGGAACGCGAGCGCGTCCTCCATGCGGCGGTCGTCGCCGCGGAACGGGTTCTCGGCGACACCGACGTCGCGCGCCCGCTCGAGTCCGTCCGTGCGCAGGGCGAGCGGCTCCCGACTGATCATGGTGTCGCCCACGCCGCGGTAGTCGGTGCCGAACATCTCGGTGAAGCCCAGCTCGTTCGGCGGACGGTACGCGTCCACCTTGCCGACGTGGACGCTGTGCACGCCGGCGGCGTCCAGGATCGCGCCGTAGGAGGGGTAGTTCGGCCGCTCCAGGACCAGGGAGTTGTTGTACGTCTGGATCTGGTGCACCGGACGCCCGGAGATGAACGACGACCGCGACGGCACGCACAGCGGCGACGGGCAGTAGGCGCTCTCGAACACCACACCGCGCGCCGCGAGGCGCTCCAGGTTCGGCGTCCGGATGAACGGGTGGCCGTCCGTGCTCGCGATCCGTGGGTTGTGCTCGTCGGACTTGAGGATGAGCACGTTGACCGGGCGGACGTCCCGCTCACTGCTTGACGGCACCGGCGATCCCCTCCACGAAGTAGCGCTGCAGGAACAGGAAGACCACGATGATCGGCAGCAGTCCGATCGTCGCCGCGGCGGCCATGCCGCTCCAGTCGGTGAAGTACTCACCCTGGAACGAGTAGATGCCGACCGAGAGGGTGCGCAGCTCAGGCTTGTTCAAGGTGAGCACAAGGGGCAGGAGGAAGTCGTTCCAGGAGTGCATGAACTGCAGGATGATCGCGGTGGCGGTGACCGGCTTGGCGAGCGGGAGATAGACCTGCCAGAAGATGCGGACGAAGCCGGCGCCGTCCATCATGGCGGCCTCCTCCAGCTCCTTCGGCAATTGGCTGAAGTAGCCGGCGAACAACAGGATCGCCACCACGTGCGCGCCGCCCGCCTCGGCGAGTGCGAGACCCCACAGCGAGTCCTGCAGGCCCAGCTTGTTGATGAGGTCGAAGATCGGGATGATCGTGTAGCCCTCGGGCAGGAACACCGCCGCCGCCAAGAGGCCGATGACGACGCGCTTGCCGGGGAACCGGTAGCGGCCCAGCACGTAGCCCATCATCGACACCGCCAGCACCGAGATGACGATCGAGGTGACGGTGACGAAGACGGTGTTGAAGAAGTAGTCGCCGATGTGGGCGTCGTGCCACGCCCGCACGTAGTTGTCGAGGCGGATCGCCTTCGGGAACAGGCCCAGACCGCTGAAGACCTCGGCGTTCGTCTTGATCGACGACGACACCATCCACAGGAACGGGTAGACCCAGACGAAGCACACCGCCAGCAGGACCACCGAGATCAGCGTCATCGGCACGTGGTCGGCGGTGATGCGGAAGCGTCTCCTGGGACGGCGACGTGTCACCGGCTGGGTCGGGCTCCGCTCGACGGTCACCATGGCGTCCTCACTCGTTCACCAGTTGGGCCCGCACCTGCGCCGCCTTGCGCGCCACGTACACCTGCAGCAGCGCGATGACCATGACGACGACGCCGAAGAAGCATCCGGCGGCGGACGCGTACCCGAGTCGGGGCACACCGCCGACCTGATCCGCCGCGAACGCGGTCTGGTAGATGTACACCTCGATCACCTGGGTCGCGAAGTACGGGCCTCCTCGCGTCATCGCCTGCACGATGGCGAAGACGTGCAGCGTGGCGTTCGCGGTGAGCAGGACGATGATCGCCGCGAACGGCAACAGCATCGGCACCGTGATGTAGCGCAGGAGCTGGAAGCGTCCGGCGCCGTCGACCTTGGCCGCCTCGTAGTAGATCCTGGGGACGGTCTGCAGCGCCGCCAGCCAGTAGATCATCGTGATCCCGAAGTTCTTCCAGACCTCGACCGCCATCACCGTCCACAGCGCGGTGTGCGGGTCGCCGAGGAAGTCGATCGGCTCCGGAATGAGGCCGAGACCGACCAGCGCCTGATTGACGGGCCCCCGGTACGGGCTCAGCACGAACGTCATGACGATGCCGACGATCGCGGCGGTCGTCACCACCGGCAGGAAGAAGAACGTCCGGAACACCGGAGCCAGCTTGAGCGCCTGGTTGTTGAGCAGGATGGCAACGAGCAGCGCCAGCACGAGCCGGATCGGCACGGCGACGATGACGAAGAGGAAGGACCGGCCGAACGCGTCCCAGAACAGCGGATCGCCGATGAGCTCCCGGTAGTTGTCCAGCCCGACGAAGGTGCGTGCCGAGGTGAACCCCGACCAGTCGAGGAACGAGAAGTACCACGACATCACCATCGGGTAGAACGTGAACATCCCGGCCAGGACGAGCGACGGGAGCATGAACAGGTAGCACCATCGGGACGTCCAGACGCGCGTCCACAGCCCGGCCGAGCTCGTCCGGCCCGCGCGGGCGATGGAGTCACGCGCGAGCGTCATCGACGTCCTTCCGTGCCGCCGGGCTCTGCTGTGCCGCCATGTCCTTGGCCGCCACGTCCTGGGCCGCCACGTCCTGGGCCGCCATGTCCTGGGCCGCCACGTTCTCCTGGGCTGCCGGACGCGTTCGTGCCACCAGACGCGTCTGCGGCGCCACGTGCCGAGCTGCCACGGTCCGGTGCCTCACAGCTGCTCGTACATGGCGGGGGTGTAGTCCACGGTCGGGTCCCAGTTCGGGAACACCCAGTCGTCCCTCGACACCTGGAATCCCTTGGCTTGCGCGGCTTTGATGGCCTCGTCGAGGTTCCGCTCGGCGCGGTCGTTGAGGTCGCGCAAGGCCGCCTTGAGGTCGTCGATCTGCCCACTGAACACACCCTGGGCGATGTCGGCCAGGCTAGGCTTGAGCGGCTTTAGCTCCAGCGTCACCTGGACCGCGTCCGGGTTGCGAATCTCCACCATCGGCGCCATGCGCAACAGCCGGTTGGCGATGTCGGCTCCCGCCTTGGCGCGGCCGGTGAGCAGGTTCGACCGGCGGGCGCGCTCGTTGGCCTCCGGCATCAGCGAGCTCAAGTTGCCCTCGGAGGCGATGACGATGTTCGTCTGGCCCTCGAGGCTCCCCATGTAGGAGAACAGGTCGCCGGCGATCTCCTTGTACTTGCTCTTGGCGTAGACGAAGACCTGGTTGGAGCCGACCTCCTGGTACGACACCGGCGCCCACTCGCCGGCGGTGAGACTCGGCGGCATCGCCACGCCGAAGTCGTAGTCGGGGTTGATCCGCGGCCATTCTGGGATGTCCCACGGCCCGTCGAAGATCATGCCGGCGACGCGTTGCGGCATCCGAGCTCGCGAGTCCGCGTCACCCAAGCTGAGGAACCCGGGGAAGACGCTGCCGTCCGCCTTGATGGCGAGGAGCAGCTCGAACGCCTCGACCAGCTCTGGTGCGTCGTAGGTGAACTCGCCGGTCTTCCAGTCGATGTGGGTGCTGGCGTCGCCGCGCAGTCCCGCCAACTCCGCCAACGCCGACGCGACCCCACCGATCGCGGTGCCGGCGAGCATCAGCCCGTAGTAGTCGCCGCCGCCCTGCTTGGTGACCTTCTTCGCCGCGGCTCGGAAGTCATCCCAGCTCAGCGGCTGCTCCTCCGGGTCGTACCCAGCCCGCCGCAGGTACTCCCGGTCGTACATGAGCAGGTAGCTGTAGCGCTTGCTGGACGTCACCGGCCAGGTGTAGGTCCGGTCGTTGAAGATGTGGATGCCCGGGATGAAGGAGTTCTCGGGGAACCTCGACTTCCAGGTCTCGAAGTTCGGGATGATGTCGTCGATCGGCGCGACCCAACCCTCGTTGATGATGACCTGCACGGGCACGTTGTTGGGCTTGGCGAAGACGTCCGGCGCGCTCCCGTTCCGGACGCCGAGCGGGACGACCTCGTTGATGGTGTCCCAGGGCGAGTCCTGGTAGTCGATGGTGATGTTCGGATACTTCTGCTCGTACGCATCGAACAGCGGAACCTCGAACATCGCCTTGAGGTCACCGCTGTCCATCCACTGGAAGGTGACCTTCTCAGTGGGAATCTTCGCGCCACTGTCGGGGATGTTGTAACGCCGGGACGGCGAAGGGCTCGGACGCCCGCCGTCCGCGGCGTCGGGATCGGTGACGACCTCACAGCCCAGCAGCGCCAACCCCATGCCGACGCCTCCCACGGTGGCGAGCAAGTCCCGCCGGGAGACCCGTCCGCCGCGCAGCCGCGTGCTCGTCATCGCCCACCTCTTGCGTCGAGGTCGCCTGCCCGACAGCGGGGCGGAAAGCGCCGCCCCGTTCGTGGTTATTCGATTAACCTCGAGTTTTTCGTACTCTTCGCACGCGGACGACGTCAAGATCGTGACGACTATCTGGGCGGGCGCGAGTCGACGGCCCTCCTCCCCTTTTCCGGAGATGGACACGACGGTCCGAATATCGGACACAGTCTCTTGACCGCGCGCACGCGGACACGAGCGTCAAGCTCGCGAGGACGCCGCGGCGGCGAACGAGCGCCGCGTCGTCACTGCTTCGTGGTGCGCTCCGGCCGAACGTAGACGACGACCCGGTGCTCGTCCGGCCGGTTCCAGGGATACTCGTCCTGCCCGAGGTACTTCTTCGCCATCTTGTTGATGAAGGCCTTGTCGGGGTCGTCCTCGATGCGTTCGACCCGTCCGCGAATCTCGATGTATCGATAGGGGTTGTCCGGGTCCAGGACCGAGATGGCGATCCGCGGGTCGCGCTGGACGTTGCGGTACTTCTGCCGCGTGGTGGTCTGGCTGAACTTGAGGAACTCTCCGTCCCACTCGAACCAGACCGGGTTCACCTGCGGCTCACCGTTGGGTCCGATCGTGGCGACGTGGCCGAACGACACCTTGGTGAGGATGTCCTCCCGGTCCTTCGGTACGACCGACATCCTGCGCCTCCCCTCCTCGCACGGGCTGACAGCTTCCCGCTCACCCTGACGCGAAACTCCGTCGGGCCGCGCGCCGCCGCGAGGTCCAGTATCGACGATCTCGAAGCCGTCAGGAGGCCACCGGCTCAGTGCCCGGACCTCTCGCTGCGCGAGCTCCCAGCGGCCGTGATGGCTCAGCGCTGGTAGAGGCCCACGAGGACACCGGTGGCGAGGGCGAGGTCGTCGAACGCGTGATGCACGTCGTCCGCGCTCGGCAGTCCCTGCGCGTCCGACGGGCGGGGCGCGTTCTCCCGGCGCGGAAGAGCGTAGAGGCGGAAGAAGTACCGGTGGGCCGAGTCACCGACGGGCGGCTGCGGTCCGCCGTAGCCGACCTCGCCGAACCCGTTGGTCCACTCCTGTCCACCGGGTGGCACCTCCCCCTCGCCGACGCCAGTGGTCGACGGGTCGATGCCGGTCACCAGCCAGTGGAGGAAGGTTCTGCCCGGCGCGTCGGGATCCTCGCGGAGCAGCACCAGCTCAGCCGTGCCCTCGGGGACGCCCGACCACTCCAGGGCGGGCGAAAGGTTCAGGGAGTCATGGGCGTGACGCTTCGGGATCGGCGTGTGGTCACGGAAGCTTGGGCTGCGCAGTTGGAGAACCGTCACGAATCGCCACCTCCTCCTGCCGGTGGGCGCCGACGGCCGGCGGCTCGCCGACCCCGCGCGCTCAGCGGCCCGTACCCAGTCTCGGCGGCGTTAGGCTCCGATCAATGGCCCTCGATCCGATGGCTCCCGACCCGGACGCCCTGGACCTGGTGACGTCCGGGCGAGCGCTCGCGCCGCTCTTCGTCCTCGCCGGCGCGCCCGGCGCGGGAAAGACGACGCTCGCGCCGCGGCTCATCGACAAGGCCGTCGGACCGGTCGTCGTCGACATGGACGAGGTCCTCGAGGACGGCGCGCTGCTCGGCGTTCCCATCGCGCATCCCGAAGCCGCGCCGAACTGGCCGGCGTACAACCGGATGTGGCGCCGCGTCCTCGCCATCATTCGACGGGCCGGCCACCCGGTGGTCCTGCTGTGCCCGATACCGTCGCCGGAGGAGATGGCGGAGCGAGCCTTGTGGGACGAGCCCGTCCACTGGGCGCTCCTCGACTGCGACGACCAGCTCCGGCTCGACCGGCTGCGCGGGCGCGGCTGGCCGCGGGACTGGATCGACGACGCGATGACGGACGCCCGACTGGGCCGGGAGCTCCTCGGCACCGTCTTCCGTACCGACGCGGCCGACGTGGACACCGTGGCCGACCGCATCCTCGCGTGGGTCGCGAGCCACTGACGCTCACGACGTCTGCCCTTCGGCCCCTAAAGCCTCACCTCGCGGAGAGGAGCGCTGACTGTGGCCCGGACGGCGCTCGGGTCCGCGAGACGCTCGGCAACCGTCTCACGGGCGACGTCCTCAGGTACCGCGGCGGAGAACTTCAGCCCTTCCAGAGCGGCGTCGTCCACCCCGGGTCTCACATCGGGGAGTGCGTCAGCTCGGGACTCCAAGGCACTGCGTAGCTCCGATGCGTTGACATGGGGTTTGAGCCGTAGGCGAAGGTCACCGACGGGCTCGTCCACCAGGTCCGGGAGGCCTTCCGCGAGTGCAGAGTTGGCGGCGAACCCGGCGAATGTCCACCATTCGGGACACCTCGAGGGCGTGTGGAGGAGGTAGGTGCGCTCGCCTGGTGAGACGAAATCGTAGGTCTCGCGGAGCTTCTGCAACGCGTCTTCGGCACGACGCGAGAGGGAGACCGCCGGCACCTCCCCGGCCACGATGTCGCGGTGCGCGCGGGCAAGCGGGAACGAGAGGGTCCGACCGCCTCCATTCCACCGGGACCGGCCGGGGACGTCGCTCGGCTCCACTTGCACCTTCCGGCGGCGCCAGTCAATGTGGGTCACCGCCCAGGAACGCCCGCCGAGCAGGACGACGCGAGGCCCGTCGTCCTTGCGAGCGGCCAGGGCAAGCGGCGGAAGGTATCCCAGGACCTGGCGGCCCAGGAGCACTTCGAGCGATGGCTCGCTGGCGAACGCGGAGGTGAGGTCGAGGAAGTAGCGGCGGCCAAACTCTCGCTCCGCTCGCGGGCCCAGGGAGAGCAGGCCCTCGTCGTCGACCACGAACTTCTCCGCGATCAGGTACTCCAGGACGGCGCGTGCTCCCGGAGTCTCAGCCAGCTCACCGAGCCACGGCCACAGCTCGTGGTGGACGATCTGGCGTTCTTGGAGCAGGAGGCCCAGGATCTGCTGGGCCACGATGTGCCGGGGGAGGACGGGTGGCGCAGCCGGCTCGACGTACCCGCGCTGCCAGAGGAGCAGGAGCGCGGCGGCGAGCCACAGCGATTCTGATCGTGTGGCGAGGAAGAGGGTGTTACGGGTGGTGCCAGCGCGCCGTCCAGTCCGTCCCAGGCGCTGGAGGAAGGACGCCACCGTGGTGGGTGCGTCGATCTGGATGACTCGGTCGAGGTCACCGATGTCGACACCGAGCTCCAGGGTCGATGTCGCGACGATGACACAGTTGCTCTCCGTCGCGAACGCCGTCTCCGCCTGACGTCGGTCCTCCCGAGACAGCGAGGCGTGGGACACAAAGGTGCGGACACCGTTGGCCCGCAACGCGACGGCGAGCTCTTCGGCCTGGCCTCGGGAGTCGCAGAAGACTAACCTCTTCTCGCCGTGGTGGAGTCGGGCGATGACGTACGCCGCGTTCTTGATCGAGCCCACGTAGTCGAGTCCGATCTCAAGGGGGACTGTTGCCCCGTCCCCAGCTGAATCGACAACGCGACGCGGAGCCGACGAACCACTGGCCAGCCAGTCGAGGAGCTCCTCCGGGTTACCGACCGTGGCCGACAGCCCAATCCGTTGCACCGGTCGCCCAGCGAGACGCGTCAGTCGGGACAGCACCCCGCAGAGATGCCAGCCTCGATCATCGCGAGCGAAGGCGTGCACTTCGTCGACCACGACCGCACGCAGGTTGGTGAAGAGCCACTGGTGGTCGATGCGCGCCGAGATCAGCATCGCCTCCAGCGACTCCGGTGTGGTGAGCAGGATGTCTGGTGGCTGGAGGGCGGTTCGGCGCTTCGCCGAGTCAGGAATGTCGCCGTGCCAGACCGCAGTACGACGCCCCAGCCATCCGGTCATCGCGGCGACTCGAGGTTCGAGATTGTTCAGCAGGGCCCGAAGCGGGCAGATGTAGAGGACGCTCAGGCCACGCCACTCCTCGTCGACCATGCGAGAGAGCAGGGGGAGCAGCGCCGCCTCCGTCTTGCCTCCAGCAGTCGGAGCGAGGAGCAGCACGTCGTCACCGGAGCGGACCGGGCCGACAGCAGCCTCCTGGAGCGGCCGTAGTCCAGACCATCGCAGGCTGTTGACGACGTGGTACTGAACGGCCGGGTGCAGGGCGTCGAAACCGTTCACAGCGTAAGGTCAATCTCATCGACGGAGGATGCCGGCGGGAGCGGCGGCGGTGTCGGCATCGCGGCGCGCTCTGCGGCGGTGAGCTCATGGGCAGATACCCGCACCGTGTAGTCCCGACGCGGGTCGAAACCCGGATGCTGGTCGATGCGGTCGAGGATGTCGACGAGCTTCTTCACGAAGATCCGTGGCGCGACGCCCACCTTGCCACCGAACTGGCCAGCCACGATGTCCGCCAGCTCAGCGAGGTAGGAGTCGTCGACCAGCGCAGAGATCCGGGCGGGGTCCGACGCCCCGTCCAAGTAGAGCGAACGAACCTTGGCGCCTAGCTCCCGGAGCGACGCGTCACTGAAGCCGGGCAGCCGGATCTGCACCGCCCTCGGGTTGTCGAACTCCGGGTCCGCCAGGAAGTCGACGTGGAGGCGCTGAGCCAAGGGGGCCAGCCGCTGCATCCCTTGCGGTCCGTCGAAGAAGGCTGGCGTCCCGGTGATCACGAGGAAGAGGCCGGGGAAGCGGCCGGAGTCGACGTCGTCGACGAGCTGCCGGAGGGCGTTCAAGGCCTTGTCACGAACGTCGGAGCGGACGCGCTGCAAGGTCTCGACCTCGTCGAGGACGACGAGCAAGCCCGAATGGCCGCTGTCTGTTAAGACAGCAAGGAGGCCTTGCAGGAATCCGAGCGCGCCATCGTGGTCCAAGTCTCCTCGAATCCCCGCAACCCGCTTGACGGCGGCACCGACGTGGGGCTGTCCACCTAGCCACGCCAGGAGTCCTTCGGCAACGGCACGATCGTCCGACACGCTGGCGCGACGGTAGGCACGCAGAGCGGCCGAGAAGGCCGGCGCCACCCGGCTGACCTCAGCAAGCCGCTGTTCGAGCAGGCCCTCGACCCGGCGCTCGAGCTCCTCGTCGGGGACGTCACCTTCGGCGAGGACGTCTTCCTCGAGAGCGAAGAACCACGAATCGATCACAGGACGTAGGGCGCTCGGCGCGAACTCCGCGGTGGCGAGGCGTTCCGTCATGCGCCGGTAGACCGTCTCAAGCCGGTGTAGCGGCGTCTCGTTCTCTGAGATCTGTACCTCGGCCGTGGCGAAACCGCGACGCTTCGCCCGCTCGGCGAGCCATCGACTGAAGAAGGTCTTGCCCGCGCCGTACTCACCCCGAACCGCTTTGAAGACGGCCTGACCACTGCTCACTCTGTCGAGTTCTTCGTCGACGGCCGCTTCGAATCGACCGAGCCCCACGGCGAGGACGTCAAGGCCCTGCTGAGGAACCGTTCCCCGCCTCAGCGCGTCGATGACCTCGCGTCGTCGCTGTTCGGTGATACTCACGTCAGACCCGCTTGCGTCTTGAGGAGCTTCGCGTTGAGCAGAACCGACTCGCCCTCCATGCGCAGCACCTCGTAGCCGTCGAGATTGAGGATGCGCTGGGCGGCGGTGATGTGGTTGGCGACGCGCCCGAGAGGGATGTCGAGCGCCCGCGCCACCGTGGCTCGCGTCGCCACGCCGCCGTGAGCGTCGAGGGTGCGAAGGAGCAGCGCCAAGCGGTCCACCGGCATGGCACCCCGGCGGATCCGCTTCATCTGGTCGACGAAGACATCGCTGGCAAGCGCTCGGTCAATCCAGCTGTCCGATGCGATCTCCCTGGTGGCGAAGAGAGCGGACTCCTCCTCGTCAGGTGTGGTCGCCTTCCGGTCATTCGAGCGCGTGGCGGAGGTGCTCCGCGCCGGAGCCCCGTCGACAGTGGGAACGGCCCCAACCCACCAGTCTGGCTCGGGGTGGTGTCGGGTACGCCAACCCGGCAGGTCCAACGGCGCACGAGCCAGCAGGACGAGGGGAATGACGACCTCCTGCGCACTCGCGCCGCCGTGATACCCGTTGTGCTTCTTGGTGTAGCGCAGATTCTCGTTCCAGGGCGCGACGATTCGCCCGCCGCCGAGGAGAACTCGAGGCCCGGTGAGCTCGACCTCGTCGGCGCCCGGTGGGCGAGGAGATGTTCGAAAGCGGGCGCCGCCACTCTCGTCGGGCTCCAGCCGCGACGACCGCTCGTGGACGTGACCATGGTCACTCACGAGGAGGACAACACGGTCAGCGTCGATCGCTGCGCTGAGCAGATCACCAAGGCGATCGATCGAATCAACAGTCCACGGTGCTCGACCGCCGTTGTCGAGCGCGTCATCGACAGTATTGACGACCACGCCCACGATGCGCTTCCCACTCTTGATCGCTTGGATAACCGTCGGGGAGAGCGCGTCACCTGCACCGACTGCCGTCAAGTCTGCCTTGTGGAACAGCGGCCAACCACGCTCGGCGAAGGCGGCCTTCTCCGTCGCCGCCGATCCGTCGATGAGCCGCCCGGTCAGCAAGCTGGTCCGCGAGACCCTGGTGATGGAGGGCAGCGCGGCGATGACGGGCCGAACCGGATCGAGTCCATGCTCGACCCATCCGCGTCCCGTTATCCCCTCGAGGAGCTCGCGCGCGACACCCGTCGACATGGCGTCGAGGACGAGGAGCAGCACGCGCTGGGTGTTTGCCAGCGGCACCACCACCTCGTCCAGCACGTGCTCGACAGGGAGAACGCCCTTGTGGGTCGAGCCCGTTCGGGTGTAGTCGGCCAGCAGCTTGGCAAAGCGTGACTCGTGGCCGGCACGAATCTCGTCGACCGTTGCGCAGAGCGCGCGGTACGCCGCGGCCACCTCCGCGTGGACGTCACCCTCCCACACGCGAGCTCGCGCGACATCGACCCACGCGTCGTCTTCCTGCTGTCGGCGTGCTGCCTCCGCGAGGTCCTGCGCTGGTTGCGGTGGATCAGTCCGTTGTCTGGCTATCCAGCGCACGAGACGAACCGCCATGTGCGCACGGCGAACCCGCCCCTCATGCTGGTTCACGAGAGCGTGCTTGTGGACGTCCTCCAGCGCCTTCTCCAAGGGACCAAGGTGGGGCGTGGACAGTGTCCGTTTTCGGAGCAGCCTCGTGATCTCCGCGCCGACGCGGACGATTCGTTGGGAGAGCCCAATGTCGAGAACGCCGCTGGCGTGGGCGAACTCGACGGCGTTGAGCTCGCTGAGAATCTCTTCGGCACGGCGGAGGACACGGCCAACAGTCGTCTCATGCCTGTCGGCGGCCACGCTCCGCTGCACGAGCGCCTCAGCCGCCCGCCCCCACGCCTGTCCAACGTCGGGGTCGAGTGCCTTATTGAGGGCGCGAGTCTCGAGCATCGTCCGCGGGACACTCGCGTGATCTCTAACCGTCTTCTGGGTAAGGGCCGCGAGTACGAGCCCCACCGCGACGGTGTCCTTCCCGTAGGCTCCGCCCATACACGTCACGACCGCGTCGATCACGCGGTCGTCCTGACTTCGGCTGGAGAGCCAGTCGACGAGGCCATCCCGGACAGAGGCGTCGAGGGCCTGCCAGCGCTCGATATGCGCCGGGTCCAGCGTCCACTGCAAGAGACCCGCCAGGTCGAGGTCGAGCGGCCCGAGCCCCGCGACTCGCGCGGAAAGCTCCGTGAACGCGGTCTCCTTGTCGAGATACCCGTTCGGCGCAGCCGGGTAGCCGTCGCTCGGCGCGTGGGCGAGAAGCGCGTCCACCGCCCATGCGCTTCTGGTGAGGAGAGGATCGATCGCGCGCGCCCGGAACAGGCTCATGAGCTGCTGCCAGCGGTCGAGCGGCAGGACGCGGTGACCGGCGAGTCGGGCCGTAATGCTGTCGCCGAGCGCCGTGCTGTCCTGCTCGGTGAGCAAGACGAGCACGTCTGTTCCTGGTACGTCGTCCAGATTGGCCAGCGCTTCTCGGATCGCCAACGGCGAGACACAACCACGGACAACCGCGCGCCGGCCGCCCGGAAGATCGACATGGTCGTCGTAGGTCCACGAAGGGCTGGCGAGAAGTGCGACGACCCGGGCTGAGGGATCCAGCCGAAGGACGTCGGCGACCTTGGAACGAACGAGGGCGGGTGTGGCGAGCAGCGTCATTCGATCACCTGCCAGGTGACGCGCACGTGCTTTCCTCGGCGTACCAGGGCGTCGAGAGTTGCGCTGACCCGCTGGACAGCGGCGTTGTCGGCGGCGACGACGGCGCCGCTGTCGGTGACAGTCTCGTCCTGGGGCGAGCGGGGTTGCTCCCAGGTCTGCCCTGTCCGCGTAGCCCTCTCGGTGTCCGCCTCAGCCGTGGCCGGCTGGTCCGTCTGCGCAGGCACGGTAGCCGTCGTCCGCGAGGCTTCGAGCACGAGGGCGCGCGCAGCTCTGTCGGCCGCCATGATGGCCGGCTGGAGGTGCTGCACGAACTCGTTCGCCCGCCACACACCGGCCAGTCGCGTGACGATCTCACGCCCTCGCAGCCCCAGCGGATGCTCTGGTCCCCAGCCCGCCACCGTGGCCAGGATGCTCCAGTCCACCTCCCGAAGCGCCGTGACCAGGTCGGCAGCCATGGCCAGACTCTTGGCGACGTGGAGCGAATCCGCGGGGAGCGGGAAGGCGGCAAGGCGCTCGATCAGGGCGACGTCGTCGGTCGTCCCGGCGATCTCCTCGCAGAGCCGGGAGGCACCGTCCGCGATCCGGTAGCGCTCGGTCGTCGTGGGATCCTCGTCAGGGCCAAGCACTACGGGCCCTTTCTCAGCGAGGAGGCTGAGGTAGTGCTGGGTCGCGGATCGTGCGTCGGCGACACGTGACCGTACCCGCTCGGCGAGCACGCTGACGTTGCGGGCGGTCAGCAGCTCGGTGACGTCCGCGATGCCGAAGAGCGCGTGCGCGCGCTCGCGGGCTTCCTTCCACGCCTCCTCGGCCGGCAGCGCCTGCTCGACGAGGACGGCGTCAGCTGGCAGCCGTTGCAGGGTTCCGAGGTCGACGACGACGGAGGAGGCGACGATCTTGCGGTTGGTCTGCTCGGCGAAGACCGAGACGACGAGGTCGGCGATCTCCTGGGGGAGGCCCATTCGCTGGGGCTCGTCGAGCCAGGCACGCACCTGGCCCACCGTCACCGGTTTCCCCGCAAGCCCAGCTTCCGCGATCTTGCGGTTGAGGTGGGTCTCCCAGTGGTGCCCGAGGACGAAGTACTGGGCGTGCTGCTCCCCCAGCCGGAGTGGATTCGCGATGCGGCTCATCACACCTCGCTCGCTCGCCTCGACCATGATGCGGTGTTCCGGATCCTCGATCGCCCGGCGCACCTGGGCATGCACCTTGCGCAGATCGGCGGTCCGCACCTCGCCCGGACCGAAGTGCGGGTGACCGGGGAAGTCAGCGCTGAGCATCTGGTCGAGGAGGTTCTCGAACGCTAGGTGGAGGCTGGCTCCGGCAGGCACCTTGGGCGTGAAGCTCGGCTCGAGGCTCGCGAACATGTCAACCCCACCGTGAGAGGTGTCGACGAGCGTCTCGTCCGGAGTAGCGATCCCGTAGGCCTGGAGGAGCGCGTTCTCGAGCCGGCTTCTGAGCTGGTCACGCTGGGAGTTCATCTGCTGGCGGGCGATCGCCCGGTCATTGTCGGAGAGGTGCCCGGCGAGCTGGTCGAAGCTCGGGCCCAGTGCGTACCGGAGTCGGACGTAGCGACCCAAGTCGCTCAGCGCCTGGGAGGTGAGGTGGCGAGGTACCCAGCACACCGTGTGTGCGGGAGCCTGGTCTCGAAGCCTCCGGATGCGTTCGAGATCTTCGAGCGGTGTGTGACCCTCCTCGTCGAAGGGGTAGTCGAAGACGACCCGCCAGCCGTCGTGGGTCGGCTGAAATTCACTGTCGGTCAAGTCCGAGGCATCACGGACATTGCCGTAGACGATCTCGACAACCCTGCGGGTACCGCGCCACGTGGTCGTGTAGATGCCGCCCTTGTCGAGTCCTTCGCTGTCATTGACATTGAGCAGCTTGAAGAGCAGTTCCCGTAGCACCTGTCGGCGCTGGCCGGGGGAGTCGGCTGCCTTGGCGTTCTCGAGGATGCCCTCGATGTCGACGCCTTCGAGCCGAACGGAGATCAAGGGGTTGGCTTGGTCACCCGTGAGCTGCACGATGCCAAGCCGGGCGGCCCACTGGCGGACCGTCTGAAGGACGATGGAGGCCTCCTGGCCTGGCACCATCGATCGGATGTAGCCGTGGTTGAGGGCGACGATCTTGCGTGCGGTCAGGTCGCGGAGTGACTCCACCTCGGGCATGAGTGCGGCCAGCACCAGCGTCTTCGCGATCTTGTCGTCCCGGTGGACCGCGTGCGTCGGCGGTTGCTGGGCCGCTTCCTCCTCGGTGAGCCGGTGGATCTCCAGGATCAGTCGACGCAGTGCGCCATAGACCCTCTGGGCACTGCGCCACAGGCTTCCGAGCTCACCCGTGAGTGGCTCGTCATTAGCGACCAGGGCGTCGAACAGGTCGGCGATCGGCACGAGCTGACCGAGCTGGAGGGTGTCGCGCTGCTCGACGAGGATCTGCTGCATGACGCGCAGCGCGGTGCGCTCCCGCTGGAGAGCACCCGACAATGCGATGAGCGCTTCGACGAACGCGGGACTGAACGGATAGGTGAGCCGGAACTCGTCGCGGCCCGCCTTGGTCGTCATGAGCGCGGAGCGAATGTCTTGGCGTACCTGCTCGGTGGCCGCGAACGCTTGGTCGATTTTCGCGCGAGCCGCATCATCGCGTGGTGCCAGGACCCGCCGTGACGCGATGATCGGCAAGTTGTTGTCGGAAAGCTTGATGGAGCCGAACCGGCCCTCCCACCACTTCAGGCTGTCGGCGAACGCCAGGTGCTCGGTGCCCGGAAGGTTCGTCCCGACGAGTTCACGCAGGTCCCGCTGGCGCGCGATGAAGCTGATGATCGGCACGGGCCGGTCGGCGGTGGCAGCTTCGACGAGCTTGCCGACTTTCGGCGCCTCCTGCGCGACCCACGCGTGGTCGCTCATGCGGGTCGCGAACCACAGGATGAGCTCGTCAAGGAACAGCACCAGGCCGTCGTAGCCAAGCTGTGTCGCGTGCTGACTGATCGCCGCGAGCCCATCGTCGAGGTTGACGTACGCCGTTCCAGCACCGCGTGCGAGGTCAGCGAAGCCGGGCAGCACGTCCTGGAGAGCGGTCACCAGCTCCCGGCGGTCTCGGTCGTCGGGCGGGGCCTGGATCGCGGCGTCAAATCGGGCGGCGTCCCAGCCTGCGGCGATGTCGCCCCACCCCGGGGCCGCCTGGCTGTTCAGCAGGCGGAAGAAGCCCTCCTCACCCATGTGTTCCCGCAGCTTGCGGGCACTCTCGAGGAGCGGCGTGTCGATGAGGACGGCGGGTAGCGGCGCCTCTGGGTGCACCTTGCGGACGTGGGCAAGGTAGCCACCGAGCACCGCGTCTTCGACGCTCTTCTTCCCGATCAGGTGGTACGGCACCAGCAGGAACCGCTTGGTGCTGATCATCTGGTCATACTTGTGGACGACCGGGGCGAGGTCCTCGATGGCTCGGGCCCTCGGATGGTTCTGCAAGAGGGCGTGGAGGACGGCCATGAAGTGGCTCTTGCCGGCGCCGAAGGAGCCGTCGAGGTAGGCCGCCTTGCTACTGCGGTCGTCGAGGGCACTCTTGATGAGCGACAGCGCCGCGTCGAAGCGCTCCGCGAGCTCTGGAGTAACGACGTAGTTACTCAGAGTACGCTCGATGTTATCGACGCCCTCCGCCAACTTGAGGACGAAGTCGCCCTTCTGGACGGCGTCCGGTACCCGGATGACCTCCGAGATCAGGGTCATGCCGCTCCCCTTCCCGACCACGCGTCGTGCCCCGGAAGTCCGACCGTGTCTCGCCTGTTCACTAGCCTCGCCCCCCACACACGGCACACGAATCTCATGGAGTGACCAGCCCGCGCGCGGACGACCGCCGGAGACTGAGCAGTCGCTCCGACGATCTTGTCAGCATGCCCGACACGAGCTGGTCTTCGCGGGAAGCCGGCCAGGTCGCACGAGGTGTGTCCGGCCGGTCGGTCCCCCACGACGCAATCTGACATGCAGATCGTGCTAGGAGCAAGGCGAGCGTCCGCGCGCTGGCCGAGGGGACTGGTGCAGGATCAGACAGACGGGCTGAGTCAGGCCCGCAGGCTCACAGAAGGGCTCGGCATGAGTGTCTGGAAGATCCGCGGCGAACGCACCGTCTACAGCAATCGGTGGCTGACGGTGAACCTCGCGGACGTGGAGCTGCCGGACGGCCGTCACCTCGACCACTACCTCCTGAGGCAGCGCCCGGTGGCGGTCGCCGCGATCGTCAACGAGTCCGACCAGGTCCTCATGCTCTGGCGCCACCGGTTCATCCCCGACTCGTGGGGTTGGGAGCTCCCCGCCGGCGTGGTCGACGTGGGTGAGACGCCCATCGAGACGGCCGCGCGCGAGGCCGAAGAAGAGACTGGCTGGCGTCCTCGGGACCTCCAGCCTCTCCTTCAGATGCACCCAGCGGGTGGGCTGAGCGACTGTGTCCATCACGTGTTCTGGACACGGCAGGCTGACCACGTCGGGGACGCTACCGACACCCACGAGTCTGAACGCATCGCGTGGGTGCCTCTCAAGGAGGTACCCGACCTCGTGGAACGTGGTGAGCTTCGGGAGTCGAACGCGGTCGCCGCCACGCTTCGCCTCCACCTCATGACGCTCGCCGGGCGGTGAAGTCACGAGCGGCCGCCCTACTGTCAGCATCTCGATCACTCAGCGTCACTGCCAGCTGCCGTTGCCGTCACAGTGTTCACGACCAGTGAGTGCTCGCAGCGCGCGTTCACGATCCGACAAGTCTTCGAGCACGACGTTGGCACCGGCGGCGGCGAGCTGCTCGACGGGGGTCCTGCCGGTCGCGACACCCACGGTCCAGACACCTGTACGGACGCCCGCCGCCATGTCGGCGCGGGTATCTCCCACGAGGGTCGTCGCGGTCACGGGAATCTCGACGCCGTAGACAGCCGCGGCCCGTTCCCGTGCGAGGGCGACGAGCTCCGCCCGGTCGTCGCTGTCGGTCCCATACGCCCCCACGGTGAGATCGAGCAGGTCAGCGAGCCCGAACGTCGCTAGCTTGATTCGCGCGCACTCCCTCGTATTTCCCGTCACCACCGTCTGGACAGTGCTGACGTCGTGGTGGAGCGTGGCGAGGATGAGCGGCACTCCCGGCAAGGCACGACCACGGCGTCGAAGCTCGTCGGCGCGGGCAGCGTACTCCGCTGCCTGGCGAGCGGCGAATCGGCCGAACAGCTCTGCGGCGAGCCGCTCATCCAGGCCATTGATCCGAAGCGTCTCGCGGAAGAGCGCGGGCTCGGTGGCTCCAGTCGCGTCCGCCATCCGACCAAGCGGCTGACCTGTGACCGCCTCAAACGCCGCTCGGTAGACCTCCCGGCCGACGCCACCGGTCTCGATCAGCGTGTGATCCACGTCCCATAGGACGAGCCGTGACACAGCCACGTGCCTTCCTTACACGTCCCGACTTGTCTAGCCTCGACACCACGTTCATTCGGATTCTCCCGGAGAGGCCAATGAACCCCTCGTCCGAGGTCCGCATCGGTGACCGGATTCGGTTCCACCGGCAAGCCCAACGCAAGACTCAGGCGGTCGTCGCCGGTCTGGCTGGGATAAGCGAGGACTATCTGTCGCAGATCGAACGCGGCCTTAAGACCCCCACGCTAGGCCTCCTCCATAGGCTGCGCGCATCCTGCGAGTGTCTGTCTCGGAGCTCCTCGGCGAGTCCGAAACCGAGCACAGCGTGACAGCGCATCCAATCGGCAGCTCAGTCAGCGCGGCGCTGTTGTCGTATGGAAGGGAGCGGCGTCCCGCTGATCCGCCTTCCCTTGAGAATTTGCGCCGCCGTGTCGACGAGGCGTGGTCAATCTGGCAGACGTCCATCTACCGATACTCCGATGCCTCACGCATCATCGTGGATCTCATCAGCGATGTGGAACATGCTCGTCGCGCACTCCCGCCAACAGACGACGCCAAGCGACGGCGGCAGCTCGAACAGATAGCTGCCGATCTCTACTTCCTGCTCCGGAGCTTCACTCGGCGGATCGGTCGAAGTGACCTGTCTATGCTGGTAGCCGATCGAGCCCTCCGGGCCGCCGAAGAGGCCGATGACCCCTTGCGGATCGCAGCCGCGCGGTGGAACCTCGGCCACGTACTTCTCGCCCACGGTGAGGCCGAGGGAGCCGAGGACGTCGTGGTGAGGGCGGCGGAGCAGGTCAGGAGAGACATCGGTGACGACTGCGCCGATGCACTCGCCTTACGCGGCGCGCTCTACCTGACGGAGGCCGTCGCAGCCGTACGCAAGGGTGACGGTTGGAAGGCTCGCGACATCCTGCGGGAGCTCGCCTGGCCGTTAGCACAGCGTACGGGCGAGGGCAATGTCATGTGGACTGTGTTCGGTCCGACGAACGTCGGCCTTCACCCCGTCAGCATCGAGATGGAGAGCGGCGAGGCCGCACAGGCACTGCGACTCGCAGATCACGTCGACGCCAGTACGTCCCCCTCGCTGGAGCGGCGCACGACGTTCGCGCTGGAGGTAGCGCGCTGCCACGAGCAGAGAAGAGACGATCCCGCCGTCCTGCTCCACCTGATGATCGCCGAGCAGACAGGCCCTGAGGATCTCCGCTACAACCCGCTGGCTCGTGATCTCATCCACGGCTTGTTGAAGCGAGCGCGCCCGACGTACGCAGGGCACGTCAAGGCCTTCGCCGAACGGATCGGTGTCCTTTCCTGACCCGTGCCAGCGGCTCTCCCGAACTCAGAGTGCGGGTTGTGAAGCCGCATTCCTCCTACAGTCAGCTGCCCGAGGTGATCTCCCTGGCCGGCTGCTCGGGTCGGTGCGCGGTGGCGAGTGGCCACCTTCACGCTCAACTGTCCCGTGAGCCGACTCGCGCGCCGCCATCGCACGATGCTGCAGGAAGGGCATTCCGGATGCGACGCACGGCGAAGCACGAAGTCAACGAGGTGGAGTTGGCCCGAGCCGAGATCAGGACCCGGGCACAGTATGTCGAGGCACTGCGGGCGGAGCTACTCGCCTTGGGCTACCTGGTTGCTGTGGTGCACGCTCCGGACGGCGATCGCCTGTGGATCGACCGCCGTGAAGGACCGCTGAGCCGCGGGCCGCTGATCGTGACGTGCACCCGAGCGGACGACGGATCGTGGTGGTTCGGGCACCCGTGGGGCGGCAGGCTCGCACCCGCCGACGATGTTCCGGCAGCGGCAAGGCAGATCGCCACTGTCCTCGATCGCCAGCCACCGCTGTGACTGGGCCGGCCCGGTTCGCGCGCCGTGGCACCGCCGAGCTCCCCTAGATGGCTATCGAGGCCCCCACCGGCCGGCCCGAAAGGCTCAGGTTGCCGCGCGGCGGCGTCGTCCGCGGGTGGGCGCTGGCGGCCGCCACGTGGTCAGGTCGTCGTGGGTCAGCCCAAGCTGCAGGAGCATCTCGTCGAGGAACCGACCGTAGGCGTCCGCCGGGCGCTCGCCGAAGTCGGGATCGACCTCCGGATGCCACAGCTCGAGCCAGAACAGCAACTCCTTCAAACCAGCCAGCAGCGGGGTGAGCTGGTCGGCGCCCCAGGCGTCGAGGTCTCGCCGCTCGGAGATGTAGGTGGCGAGAGCCTGCGCCTGCTGGAGGTGATCGAAGCCCGCCCAGCCCAGCAGGAGCGTTCCATCGCGGGACGCCTCTGGGTAGGAGGTGAACCGCTCCTTCGGGACGTCAAGCTTGCCGCGGTTCCGCCAGTACGCCTGGTCGCGGAAGTCAGCCTGCTTGTACTTCGGGGGCACCGGGATCTCGCCGACCTTCTCACCGGCATCCTCGCGGCGTTGCAACTCCCAGGTGTGCTCCCATGCCTTGCGGATCCGCATGCCGGACTCGGTGTAGCGCCAGGCAGCGACCCCCGGAACGTGCTGGTCGCGGACCAGGTCGCGGACGACGTCGAGCAGGTCCCGGTCGCGGGCGTAGAGCTGGGCGACCGAGACGAAGTCCTGGTCTACCCGTTTCGCATCGGCGAGCTGCGCGACCGTCCGCAGGATCGGCTGAGATCCGTTGAACCACAGCGCGCGGTCCTCCAACCGGTCCAGCAACCAGGTGCGCAGCGCCTCGGACTCCATCTCCTCCCACGACTTGGTTGCCCAGCGCCGCTTGCACTCCGGCCGTTCGATGAGGTGGAGGAACGGGTCCTCGGCGATCTTCTCCAGCCGTCGCTCCACGAGCGCTCGGTAGTCGGCTGGCCAGTGCTCGGGTAGCTCCGTGATCGGGGTCGACCCGTGGCGGACGAACCACTGCGTCTCTTCCTCGCCCGCGGCCATCTTCCGCGCCAACGCGATCTCGAACGCCCGCTGGCCAAGCTCCAAGGCCGGCTTGGTGACGTCGCTTCCAATGAGCGCGTCCGCGTCGTCGCCGAGCAGTCCGTAGAGCCCGTAGACCTCCCAGTCCAGCTCCTCCTGAGCCGAGATCATCTCGCCACGGATCCGCGACCACTCTGCCCTTGCGGCATCGAGACTCGCCCGTGTCGGCACACCCTTCTCGGCCACCGCGGCGGGTGTCACCTGCTGGAGTTCCTGGGCCAGTGCGTCGAGTCGCGTCGCCAACTCCAGCGGAGCACCCTCTGGTAGAGGGAACTCCTGAAGCTTCGTCCCGGTGAACTCGTATCGAGGCTCCCAGTCTTCATCCCCAATACCTCCGCCGATGCCGCCCACGCCCTTGTTGTGGCTGACTTGCTTGAGCCAGAAGCAGGCCGTCGACGAGTTGAGCAGCCCGAGGAGCCGGAGATGGTCCTCCTCCGACGCTCCCTCCGGCAACTTAATCACCGGCGCCGACTGTTTGAAGACCTTCCCGCCACGATCGAGAACGAAGTGATTATGCGTCGCCACAAACGCATAGCTGATAGAGAGCGGCCACTGAAGCTTTTCTCGATAGAGCTCCCCGAACTCGTACCAGACGAAATCCTTGAGACTCGATACTACTCTTCCGAATCTCTTTCGATTTAGTAGGACAGTTCTATAGCTCCAACACCATCGGATGATAGGTTCAGCATGGACACCAGATAACGTCCTGAGATCTGCACCATAAGGCCATACTGTCGTCGTCTCGCCGATACGCATCCAGTCGCGATTCTCATCACCGAGTACCATCGGCCTCACTGGCACTCGAGCTTTTCTCAACGGGATCCTTGAACTCTCCGCGATATAAACGTCATCTTCTGCTGTGATAGCCACGAATCCCGAGTATGCGGTAATCTTGTCGAGAGTCTTCCCGCACACGGACTCAATTCGCTTACGTAAGTCGCTCGCTCCGCCACCGCTGAGGCTCCACGGATAGGAGCACAATACTGAGCGGTCAAGATCGACGACAGATACGTACTCAGTCTGGCTGCCAGGACTGTCTACACTTTCGATGATTGACGACCAGACGAGTCCAGTGGCTGGGCTGTCCGGCGCCTTCGGTTCACCGCGAATCCCGAGGACCGCGCGAACCTTCTGGGTAACCGGACGTCGATTTCGGCCAAAGATCAAGACGGTTGGGGTGCCGTGACCCGGAATGTAGGCACCACTGGTGTCGATAACCAGCGACAGCTCGACAGTTGGGAAAAACTCCTCGATGAGCTTGCGGCCGAACTCGCGCTTCATAAAGGAGTTGGCCGTGATCTGCCCAGTGAAGCCGCCAAGAACGGCGAGCTCGTAGATGCGTTGCGCGAACGGAACGGAGAGTGCATATTTTCCTGAACAGGCGTCCCATATCGCGCGGTAGGATTTGTTGAGTACCGGATCCTTGGCCGTGATGTACGGCGGGTTGGCGACGACGGCGTGGTAGCGGTCACTGAGGATTTCCTCTAGCGCGGCTGCGTCCTCGTACTCGTAGACGAAGTTGCCCTCGCCACGCATGCCGGTCATGGCAGCCTCGGTGACGCCCTCCAGCGGTGCTTGTCCGTGGCGCGCTCCGAACAGAAGCGAGTCGCCGATCGCAACACGCACCCGCCACGCTGGGGCGCACCTCAGGTGCTTGATTCCGCAGGCCGCCAATGCCGCTACGACAAGCCGGAAGCGGGCGATCGCCGCCGCATACGGGTTGATGTCGACACCGTTGACCTGACGCAGGACGCGCTCGACGTGGACCCGCACATCGACGCCGGGCTCGAGCTGGCGCCACCGCCGCAGCAGACGCGAGAACGCACCGAGGAGGAAGTGCCCGGAGCCGCAGGCCGGGTCGATCATGCGCACGTCGGCCAGGCCGTACTCCTCGATCGCCGGGTCCAGCGTCCGGTCAAGGATGAACTCCTCGACGAACTCGGGTGTCTGCAAGAGCGCGTAGTCCTTGCGAGCCTGCTCCGACAAGTCTTGGTAGAGGTCACCGAGGAACCTCGTCGACAGCTCGGGGTCGGTGAAGTCGTGGACGAGCTCGCCGGTCTCCGGGTTGATCCGCCGCCAGAAGTCCAGCACCCGCGTCGCCATGTCCGGGGAGATGTCGAGCAGGTGCAGAGGGTTCTGCTCGTTCACCAGCGCCCGGGTCGCGTCATAGTCCGCTAGCCGGAAGATGGCGGCGCGCAGGTAGTCCACGTCGGAGTCGGCGGGGTTGGCACGGAAGTAAGCGTTCTGGCGCTCCCTGGCCTCCACCAGCCGCTCACCAGGTCCGGCCAGCATCGCGTCTTCGAGAAGCTGGTTGTCCTCACAGAACCTCGTGAACACGCAGGCCAGCACCCAACCTGCCGCCACCTGGGTCACCTGCTGACGGCGCCATGTCTCGAACGGAAGACCGGTCCGGTTACCCTTCGAGGCAGCCTTGTAGCGCTTCTCCAGCGTCTCTGCCGCTTCCTTGTCTCGCTCAAGGGTCCCCAGGAGGTCGGCCTCCAGCAGCCGGACCAGCCGCTGCAGGTCCGTCAGCAGCGCCTTCGCGTCGATCATGCCGCCCCGTCCTCCGACAGTTCCGTCTCGTGCTTGGTGATCCATTCCTCTGGCAGCGACACCCACTGCGCGCCCAACACCGGGACCGCAGCGCCGTCCAGCCTCGGTGGCTTCTCCGTGTCCGCCCACGGCACGAGCAGCCAGACCGTGCGCACCGGCGAGTCCGCGGTCGCCTGAGAGACCTCGTCACGCAGCTCGTCCAGCACGCTCAGGCTCGGGTCGTAGCGTGCCAAGACGCCAGCGTTCGTGAGGAGCACCCGCGGTCCCACCGACCGGATCGTGGTCCGGACCCGAGGCAGCGCCCCCGCCTGAACGACCGTCAGGAGCCGCGCCCAGTCCTGTGAGGCGCGGTCTGCGGCGTCCGCGGCGAGGACCACCTCCCAAGTCACCCTGCGCTCCCGGCAGAAGTCACGCAGCCCAGCGAGGAACTCCCGCTCGACATCGACGGTCACCACGTCCTGCGCGGAGAGGCAGCGCTGAGCACGCGCCAGCCGACTCGGCCTCACCGTGAGCACCAGCCATCCACCGTCGTCCAGCGAGCGCGCCAGGCGATCGTCGACCGCCATGACGACGTTCTCGACCCGGCGCCAGTCCGCCTTCGCGACACCGCCTGTCGACAGCCGGGATGGACGGCGGGCCGCCAGCGACGTGAGCCCGGCTGCCGCCGGCTTTCGCGGCACGTACGCCGAGCGCTCCTCACTCCACTCGAGCGGGACACCCGCCGCCTCGAGCAAGGCGTCAAGCTCGGGTCGCGGTGGCAGCTCGGCGGCGTGTTGGAACCGTGCCCTGACCCGCTCGGCAACCTGCTTTGGGGTCAGCTCGTTCACGCCGGTGAGCGCCCCAGCCGCGAGCCGCACCGCCCGAGCCGCGTCGAGACCTCGCGGATACACCTCCAGCCGTGGCGTCGACGCAGCCGTCTCCGACGCCAGGACGGCCACCTCGACGAGGCGATCCGGCGGAAGCAGGTGCGGATCGGTGCCCCCGGGAGGCGTGACGTCCCGCAAGGTCTCGACGACTCGCTGCGGGACGGGCAGTGGATCGGCGGCTGCCATGTCGTCCGCCGCCTTCCCGAGCCGCGCGGCCCACTCGAGACGCTCGGCCGTCGACGGCGCCTCACCAGGCACCGACGGTCCCGCTGCGACGAGGATCCCGTGGCGCTGCCGGCTGTAGACCAGGCGGGGGTCGCCGTCCAGCTCCTCGTCGGCCAGCTCGGCGTCGATCGCAGCGCGGACGAGCGCCTCGGCCAGCCGAGAGCGCAACGGCTCCTCCACCGTGCTGCCCAGCCGGTCCAGCAGGGCGGCCGCGCAATGGGCGGCAGACGCGACACCGCCCACCGACTCGACCACCTCGACGAGGACGTCCCGGAGTACGCGCATGCCTGGCAGCGCGACCCAGTGGTCCTCCAGCTGCCGAATCGCCTCACGGATCTCTCGCTGGTCGCGACGAAGGGCCTTGGCCACATCGCGTGGGCTCGCCCAGACACTGCCGCCGGCCTCACCGAGCCCGAGCAGTGCCTCGGCAACATCGCGGTGAGCGGAATCCGGCACCAGCGCGGCGGCCACCGTATCGAGGAGCGTGGGCTCGCTCGACCGTTCCTGTGTCGAGACCCGCTCTGCCAGGTCACGCAGCTCCCGCCGCAGCCGGTCGCGGGTCCTCGTCCCGATGCCCGGCTGCCACACCACCTGTGCCGGCGACAGATCGAGCGCGCCGCCCACGGTTGTGACGCCCAGACGCTCCAGGACCGCGAGGACTCCCGGCGACAAGCCCACGGCGCCGATCGGGGTGTCCCGGCTGATCCGCTGCTCGGGCGAACGCTCGGGCACGACGCTCGTCTCCTGGGTGAACACCGCCTCCCAGGCGCGTCGCATGTCCTCGGCCGTGTCGAAGCGCTTGCGCGCGTCACGGTGCAACGCCCGGCGGAAGAAATCCGCCAGTCCAGCCGCGAGAGACCGGTCGAAGAGCTCTGGGTCGATCGTGACATCCGCGTCGCTGAAACCTGGGTGACCACCCGCCGACCCGTACTCGGGCCGCCGTGCCGTGGCCATCTCGTACAGCGTCACCGCGGCGGCGTACCGCTCAGCTGCGGTGTCCCAGCGCTTCCGCTCCCCACGCCCCAGGAATGGGTCCAGATACGGCGGGGTCCCGGCGTCGACCGCTTCGAGCGGCTCCTTCGACAAGGAGAAGTCGAAGAGAACCAGCCGGCGCTTCTTGCGCTTCCCACCGCGTTCCGCGATCCCGAGGTTGTCCGGTTTGATGTCGCGGTGAGCGACGCCGGTGCGCTCCAGATGATCGACGATGTCGAGCAGGTCAGCACCCCAGTCGTGCAGCCACTCCGGCTGGAGACGGCCGCGCTCGCGGAGCTCCTGAGCCAGCGACCTCTTCCCGGCGTACGAGAGGAGGATCGCCAGTCTCCCGCCGACGACCAACGGCTCGGGGTGGAGAAGCTGGACGATGCCCGGGTGCTGGCCCAGCACAGTGAGCGTCGCGGCCTCCGCACGCAGCCGGGCGTCCTTCTCCGGGTCGAGCGAGACCTTGAGGACCGCTTGCTTGCCGTCCCGCTCGACCAACAACGCGAGAGCGGTCGAGCCACGGCCCAGGCGACGAACGACCCGGAAGCCGCCCTCCAGCTCCGCGCCGACCTCGGCGAGCAGAGGGTCGATCTCGGCCGGTTCCTCCTCGACGTCCGCAGCCAGCCGTTCCCGCAGCTCGTCGAGGTCGGCCAAGAAGGCCGCCATGTCCGGCGTCCGTCGCTCCGCGCTGGCCGCGGTCGCGTGGGCGACCAACTCATGGAGCTCTTCGCTCACATTGTCGGCCTGCCCGGCGAGGGACAGGCACCCCTGCGCCTCCAGCCGCCGGCACAGCGCACCGTAGGACGAGGCGGGTGGACGACCGGCGAACAGACGATACGCGATCGCACCGACGCTGAAGACATCCAGACTGATGCCGTTCTTCGAGCCCCAGCTCCACTCCGGTGCGAAGTACGCGGTGGCTCCTTGGTCAACCAGCTCAGCGAGTGTCTGCGTAGACGTCACCGACACGCCGCTGGTATCTGAAGCTCGCGTCGCGGTCTGCCAGTCGGTGACCTGGACGGCGAAGCCGTCCCCATCCCGCCGGACCCACACGCACTGTGGGCTCAGCCCACGGTGGGTGAGGATCTTGCGGTGCGCATAGTGGATCGTCTCGGCCAGCTCACGGAGCAAGGTGAGCTTGGCATCGAGGTCGAGCTTGCTCTCCTCCTGCTGGAGGAAGTGGTCGAGCCGGACGAACGAAGGATCGTGGGGGAAGATCAGCGCGGGACCGAGGTCGTGCTCGACGAAGTCGACCGGCCGAGCGATCCCACTGTGGTCGATGCCCCGCAGAGCGCGATACTCGCGTTCCGCGGCCCGGACCAGCTGTGCGCGACGCTCCCCGACCTCCGCTTGGCCTGCCAGGTAGATACGGACCCGCCGCGGCGGGTCGTCGGGGAAGCGTTCGTGGTGGGCGAGGAAGTCCTGCCAACCAGGGCCTTCCTGGAACGGCGGCATGACGAGGCGGAGGCTCCCCACCTTCCGTCCCCGCTGGGACTGACGGATGCCCGCCTGGTTGACCGCTTGAGCGAGGGCGCGGGACAAGTCGGCGTCGATCGACCCTGGCTGCGTCAGGTACTCGAGGATGCTCGGGAGTCCCTTATGGTTCTCGCGCCCGTAGACGTTGGCCTTCCCCTCCGGGGTGAGCTGGAGGTCGAGGCTGGGGTCGGAGAGGAACACGGCGGCGTCGATCCACGGGACGCGACGGCCACGCAGCGCCGGCTGGCCGGCGAGTAGCGACTTCAGCTTCTTCGCTTTGCGGGTGACCCCGATCACTGGGTTGTCCACCGGCGCACGGTGGCTCTGCTGCCAGGTTCCGGCGTCCCCCGTCAGCGTTCCTGACCAGGACTTGACCTCGAGGACGACCATCTGACGAGGGGTGATGAGTAGGAGGTCGACCTCGTTGACCGAGCCGTCCAGGCCGATGAACTCGGCGTTCGCCCAGGCGCGGTAGGGCTCCTTGCTGGGCAGCATGGTTCGTAGGTAGTCGAGCGCCCGCCGCTCCCAGGCGAACTCCGACGGAGTGCATTGAATCCACTGCCGGTCGTCCATCGCCCCTCCACGACGTCCCTCCAGCTCCCACGAGCGCTCCTACCGGCCGATGGGACTGTCCCGTCGGTCACGGTAGCAGCACAAATGATGCCAGTCGGTGATCAACTCGCCTCGCGACGTGACCGCAGGAGACGGGTGACGCTTCGGAAACGAAGAGCTTCGTCGCTGGCGGGCGCGAAATACTGAACGACGCCGCGATACCGGCCCAGGCTGTCGAACATCTTGACGTCGGAGCGTCGACGAGCGGCGTCGAGGACCGCGATCGCCTCGTAGTGTCGCAGCCAGCACACCACTCGTTCGCCCGCAGGCCCGACGCGATAGATGGCGACGTTGGCCCGGAACTTCTTCACCAGCTCGGACCCACTGGCGTAGTACCTCGCCCATCCGGTCACCTTCCCCAAGTGCCGGACCGGTACGTCTCTCTTGTCGCGGTAAGCCAGGCGAGCGGCCTCGGCCTCCTCCGGACGAAGCCACGCGACCGACCGGTGCCCAGGAGGGACCGGCACCCAGTCGTCAGAGGGGTCGACGACCGTCTCAGAGGGGTCGACGACCGCCGTGGCCTCGTCCCCTGACGTGGGTGATCTTTCTGGTTCCGCTTCCGGTTCTGCTCGTTCCTCAGCTGGAACGGTCGCTATGCCCGTCGCCGCGCCTTCGGCGTCCGTCGTGGTCGGGGCGTCGAGCAGCGCCTCTGACCTGCCTCCAACGAACTCATCCGATCCAGCCAGAGCAACGGACCCGGTGTCGAATCCCGATTGGTGGACATCAACCACAGGCTCGTCGTCCCGATCGGACTCCAGCCACGGGGCGACGTCGCCTGCCACGGGCAGTGGCCGCGTGTCGAGGAGCTGGGATGCTTCACTGTCAGAAGCCACCGGGGCGTCGTCGGACGACGTCGCCGGGTGGTAGGCGCCCGCGTCGATCAACGGGCTGGCGGTGGAGGCTTCCGGCGCGGACGCGTTCTCGTGGGACGGCGCACCAGTCGACGGGAGGATCCCGAGCTCCTCGATGCGCTCGAAGACGGGTGCCATAGCGGCGTCCGGGTCCCGAGCGAAGAGGCTCCCGCGGATTCGCACAAAGACGCAATTGCCGACCCGCTCGAGGATCGCTTGCCGTCGAATGTCCGCTTCCCACCGCTCGATTCCGTGGTACGGATCGCCGTCACACTCGATCGCCAAACGGCGCCCGTCCGGAGCGGGCAGCACGAAGTCGATTCGATAGTGGCCGATGCGGAACTGGACACGTGGGCGATATCCGCGAACCAGCAGGCGCCTCAGCACCTGACGCTCGAAGTCACTCTCGCAAGCCGTCTCAAGGCTGCCATATTCCTTGTCTGCGACGGTGATACTCTGGCAATAGGTCAGCAACCACGCACGCGCATCGTCCTCGCGAAGATCGCCCGGCTGGACCGAGTGGAAGACCCACATCTGGTCCCGTGCACGGGAGGCCGCCACATTGACTCGGCGATGGTATTCCTTCGAGGTGAACGCGGCGATCGATCCATCATGGCGGGAGACCACCATGGAGATCAGCACGATGTCGCGCTCGTCGCCCTGGAAGGTGTAGGGCTCGCCGACGCGGAGCCTGCGACGCTCCATCTCATTGGGACCGATCCGTTCCCGAATTCGGTCGAAGAGATAGAGCGCCTGACCACTCGTGCTGAGCAGGCTGACAATCCCAATGGTCTTACCTTCGTAGGCGGGATTCGCGACGATTTCGGCAAGCCGGTCGACGAGCGCCTCAGCCTCCGCGACGTTCACCTCGCCATACTTACCGAGTGGTTGTCGGATTCCCTCCGGCACGAAGACCGCATTGACCGGGTTCCCGATACCAGCAGGAACATCGCTCCGGAGCGGCTCGATCTTGCCGTCGTAGTACGACCGGCTGGAGAAGTCGATGATGGCCGGCACGCAGCGGAAGTGCTCGGTGAGCAGGATACGCTGCGGCGACCTCCGCACCGCGTGGTCGTAGAGGCTGCTCTCCGGATCGAAGTGGTCGGCTGACGGAACGTCAGCGAGGTGCGCGCTGATCAGTGGGTGTACGTCACCGACGAATCGCAGCTGCGGGCCGATCTGCTGGTCGTCGCCGACGACGACGGCGCGGCTGGCGAGGGTCAGCACCGGCAAGGCGAAGAGGTCGGCCTGCGAGGCCTCGTCCACGATCACGACATCGAACGTGGCACCTCCGGCGAACTGCTCGATGGCCCGGTCGATCGACATGACCCAGACCGGGACCGCATCGACCGCCTGCGCCATCGCCCGCTGCGCAGTCGCTTGCCACCTCGAGGCGTGCTTACCGGTTCCCTTGCCGATCTTCCGAAGAGCCGTCGCCCAGTCGGCAAGCGCAGCGCGTCGTCGGTCGTCGAGATTACGTGCCACCTCCAACCAGGCCGAGCAGACCACGAGGTCGTGAGTCAATCGACGGATCCGTGCCCTGATCTGCTCGACCCGTCGACTCAGCGCCACCGGATCCACATCGCCGAGGACGCCCTCCAGCCACGTCTGTGCCTGCCGCCACTGCCAGCGAATCAGACAGTCGGCCCCAGTCCCAGCGAGCGCGGCCGCCGTCCCGGTATCGATCTGGGCCGCCCATCCAGGTGCGACCGCCGCCAGTCGGGACCGGAGCGACTCGTACCGCTCGGCATCCGGACGCAAGGACGCGATCCGGCGCACCTCGGCAAGCGCGTCGTCCCATCCTCGAAGCTCAGGATCGGACCAGATGTCGAGGAGGGTCCGCCAGAAGTGGCTCGCGTTTCCTCCAGACGACCCTCGTTCCAAGTGAGACGCCACCCGACGTTCGGCGGCGAGCAGCTCGTCGTGGACGAAGACGTCACCGCAACGTTCGAGGATGGTGGCGAGATCCCGGAGCTTGTCCGCGTCCGCCTCCGCGGGGAAGCGTGGGAGGATCGTCCTGATCTCGGTCAGGAGTTGCGGCCACGTGACGCTCTCCCACACCACGACCGCCTCACCGTCGCCGGCGAGCCTGCTCGCCCACAGCTCCGGCTCCTGCGCGGCGTCGGGCGCGGGCATTTCGAGGCGCCGAATCCACTCGTCCCACCGGCGGCGCAGCTCCTGGCGCAGTTGAGCCCGATCGAGGTAGGCGAGGACCACGTCGACGTCCTCAGGGCTGCGAAGCGGGTGCCCGTCGACGAGGCAACTGTTCGCGACCTTGTGGAGTGGACGGTGGAGCATACTGCTGACCCGCTTGCCCTCGACCAGCCGCTGCCGCAGGCGGCGTAGCTGCTCCGACAGCTGCCAACGCTCCGCGTCGTCGCTAGCCTCGACCTGCACGTCCCGCCCGGCGAGGACACCCCGCACGGCCTGCAGCTTCTCGAGGATGGCCTGGCACGCTGCCACGTGTTCCCGCCACGAGGTCGCCCACGCAGGCTCGGCAACCAGTTCGCCGAGCCGCGCCGTCCACGACCCTTCTCGTTGGGAGACGAGGTTCGCCCCCTCGTGAACCTGCATCGCAAGAGTGGCGACTCGCTCCTTGCCGAGAGCTCGGACTCCGTCCAGCTCCACGTGCTGGCCCACGAGCTGCTCAACGGTCGAGGTCGCGGCCGCAAGCCGCGCACGGTCACGAAGCACGTCGCGCGCGTTGGGTAGCTCCGCCGCGAGAGGGAGGTCGCGAAGCGCTTCCCGACGGTCCTGGTGAGAGAGGCTCTTGGCCAGGTGAAGGAGGACGGAGAACTCGTCCGCGGTGAGCGGTGGCGACGTGTCGGGCGAGATGGCGTCCGGAATGTCACCATACGCCTCTTCTCGCTCCCGCAGCCACGCGCCGACCTCTGGCGCTGTCATAGCCGAATCACCCAGACGGAAGAGCGCCACCTCCCGCTCGGCCACCGCCCGCAGGTCAGCAAGCGCCTTCCCCAGGTCACGTTCGGCCTGCTCCAGCTGTTGAAGCAGCCGGTCGCGCTCCTCGCTCGCCGCCTTCAGATCCAGGGTCGCCGCGCGGTCGGAAAGCTCGCGAGCCGCGAGCTGCAGCTGGCTCAGCTGGTCCGCCGAACGTCCGATGACCGCGAGGCACAGGGCGCGAATGTCCTCGGGGAGACCATCCCTGAGCACGCGCAACGGGTCTTCCTTTTGCGCAACGACAAGCACCCGCTTGCCGTACGCCATCAGGTGGGCGATGAGATTGCGGATGGTGTGGGTCTTGCCCGTCCCCGGGGGACCTTGGACCACAACGCTGCGGTGCGAAGCGAGTCGACGAGCGATCGACTCTTGTGCCTCGTTCGTGGGAAGGGGCATCAACAGTCGCTGGCCCACCTTACGCCACGACTCCGGCTGATCCGCTGGCATCCGCAACTTGCTCGGCTCGTCGGCCAAGATCGAGGCGAGCGCGCCGATACTCTTCAGGTCGCCGTCGCCTAGCCGCCTCCGCAAGGACTCCAGGAACTTGCGGAGCATGCGCTGGCGTGGCCGAACGAAAAGCACGCTCGTGTCGTGGATATGGGGCACGTCTGGGATCGGATCGCCCGGACCTCGAAGCACAGGGTCATGCCCCATGCGACGAAGGGCACGCGCGTAGAAGTCACGGCGCGCGTCGTCGTCCCACACGTCAAGGTCGACCTGCCCACCGGGCGATGCCAGAGCGGTCACTTGGGCGAGGTACCGCGAGTCCATCCCACTCAGAGGATCGGTCTGCAGGAGTGGCGGACCTTGCGGGACGACGGTAACGGCCGACGTGTCCGGGTCGTACTCGATAGCGACAGGCGTGACGAGGAGCGGATAGTGGACCCGATGCTCGCCAGCCCGAAAGGCCATGATGCCGTGGCCCCACACGAGCTCCTCGGTGGCCTCGTTCAGGTCCACGTACTGCCTAAGGTCGTATAAGCTCCGATGGAGGTTCCGTACCTGCTGGTCGACCCGAGCCTTGGCCGCCCACGGACGCCACACAGTCTCCAGCCATTGCCCGAATTCGGCGCGAATCCGAGCCGCCTCCTCCGGGGTCAGCCTCTTCTTATCCTGGCCCGGCTCCTCCTTGTTCTCGCCCAGCTGCTCCTCGTTCTCGCGTCCACCCTCACCCCCGTTGTCCTCCGGGGGCAGTCGAAGCTCGGGAGGGTGAAAAGGCGTGGGTCGCTCCACGAACTTTTCGAGCCTGGTTGGCGTCTTGGGAGGCTCCGGCCGTGGCGGCTGGACGACTCGCAACCAGCTCACGCCGTCGGAGCTTGGTCCCACCTCGCACAAAGGATGCTGGGGGAGATCGTGCTGCCACAGGCAGCCGCTGGCAGGCAAGGTACGGACCGGCTTCTCAATGCGTGCCCGGACCGCCAACAGGTATTCCGTGAGCGCGAGTGCGCGCTCACGGATCACCTCAGGCGACTCACCATCGACAGGCGGGAGGGCCGGTGTGGTCATACCAGACCCACTCCCAACCCGAGCCGGATCCGCCGGAAGTCCCCGGCGACGCCCCCCTCACATGACGCTGAATCCACTGGCGCCATTCAATCCCCCCACAATGTGCCGGCGCCAGGATAGGCCCCGAAGGCCGGAACGTGAAGACCTGGGTCCATCTACTGAGGGAGGACGTCGAGCGCCTGGCTCAGCCACACAGGCGGGTCACCCGCCAGGCGAGAGGGCACGAGTTAGCGGCCCGTGTCATGACGCGCGGGCACGCGTGACTGGGACGCGAGTCCGCGCCACGCCGCGGCGTGGGCAGTGGCGCTCGCTCAGCTGGAGCCGCGCCCCTTGCTCTTCCGACGCTTCGGCTGCTGCTCCGCGGACGTCTCCGTGGCCTGCGTCGGGAAGGTGATGGTGGCGGACGGACCCCAGAAGTCCCGCCAGGTGGCCTGGGCCTCCGCGACTCCTCGGGCGTACGCCTCCCGAGCCTCCTCGGATTCGTCCCAGGTCTCGTGGCCCTCGAATTCCGCCGGGCCGCGGCCAGAGCGTTCGGCGATCAGCTGGTCGTACAACGGTGTCTCGGACCACTCGGTGCTCATCGCTGCTCCCGTATCCCGCGCTGCGTGAACGGCGGTTGTCGACGCCGCCGAGCGCGTTCCTGCCAGGCGGTGTCAACCAGGTACAGCGGACCGCACCCGGTTGCCTCTCCGACGCGGAGTCTCTACCCCATAGCGACGTACTCATTCCATCCAGTAGTCAAAGTCACCTATCGGTCACTCTGCGCCAGCGCGTCGTCCGGGACAGCACCCGGTGCGGCATAGATCACATGTTCGAGAGATGAGTTCGCGGCGACCTGGCGGTCTACCTCGGCGGAGGAACGGATGGAGGGAGGTAGGCCGCGGTGTCGACCGCACCAGGCCCACGTTCGAACCAGCAGAACCAAGGAGCTCATCGACGAGAGCTCCGAGCCAGCAGGCGAGAGTGGGCTGGGCTCGCCGTGCTGGCCTTGCCCACGCTGCTGCTCTCGCTCGACCTGAGCGTGCTCTACCTGGCGCTGCCCCATCTCAGCGCCGACCTCGCGCCGAGCGCGACCCAGACGCTGTGGATCACCGACATCTACGGCTTCATGATCGCCGGCTTCCTCATCACGATGGGCACGCTCGGTGACCGGATCGGTCGCCGACGCTTACTCCTCGTGGGCGCGACGGCGTTCGCGGCTGCCTCGGTCCTCGCGGCGTACGCACCCAGCTCGGAGGCGCTCATCGCGGCCCGCGCTCTGCTCGGGATCGCCGGCGCCACGCAGATGCCGTCGACCCTGGCGCTCATCCGCACGATGTTTCGCGACCCGCACCGGCGAGCGGTGGCCATCTCGGTGTGGATGAGCTGCTTCATGGGCGGCACGATCATCGGGCCACTCGTCGGCGGAGTGCTGCTGGAGCGGTTCTGGTGGGGGTCAGTCTTCCTGCTCGGCGTCCCTGTCATGGTTCTCCTGCTCGTGGCCGCGCCAGCCGTGCTCCCCGAGTCCAGGGACCCGCACCCTGGACGGCTCGACCTCACCAGCGTCCTGCTCGCGCTGGCGACTGTGGTCCCCATCGTCTACGGGCTGAAGGAGCTCGCGGCCGACGGCTGGGGGACGACCTCGGTGGCGGCCGTGCTCCTCGGCGTGGCGATGGGTGTCCTCTTCGTTCGCCGTCAGAACCGCCTTGACGACCCGATGCTCGACCTGACGCTGTTCCGCGAGCGGGCGTTCAGCGTCGGCCTCAGCGTGAACCTTGGCGGCGCCGTGGTGATGTCCGGGACGTTCCTGCTCCTCGCCCAGTACCTGCAGCTCGTCCAGGGCCTGTCCCCACTGCGAGCCGGCCTGTGGACGATCCCCATGCAGGTGGCCATGGCGATCTCCTCGATCCTGACACCGCACCTGGCGCGGAGGTGGCGACCCGCCTGGGTGATGTCCGGAGGACTGGCGCTCGCCGCGCTCGGCTTGGCCATCGTCTCCCAGACCCCCAGCTCGGACGGGGCGGTCACCCTCGTCATCGGCTTCTCGTTCGCGACCGTGGGGATCGCCGCGCCGACCGCGCTCGTCGTCGGCCTCATCCTGGGCGCCGCTCCACCGGAGAAGGCCGGTGCGGCCTCGGGCATGTCCGAGACCTCTGGCGAGCTTGGAGTCGCGCTCGGCGTGGCCTTGCTCGGTAGCGTCGCCACCGCCGCCTACCGCGGCCAGGTGGCCATCCCGGACACGCTTCCCGACCAGGTCTCCGTAGCCGCCCGTGACGGACTGTCCGGCGCGCTCGCCGCGGCACGGACACTTCCGGACGCGTTGGCGGCCGAGCTGCTCGAGTCCGCGCGCACCGCGTTCACCAGCGGTCTGAGCACCGTGGGGACCATCGGAGCGGTGCTGCTCGCGACGCTCGCCGTCGTCACGGGCGTGGCCTTCCGACACCTGCCCCCGCACGGCGAAGAGAGCGCGCCCATCACCGACGAAGCCGTGGAAGGGGCGACGGAGACACGACCCGACGTCGTGCCCACCGGAGCCGGGGCGGAGACTGATCAGTAGCGGACCGGTGGCGCGCGGTCGGGATCGAGCGAGTGAGCCGCCTCGACTCGAGCCGGCTCGCACCGGCCGGCTCGGTTCGACCTGGCATCACCGGTCCGCCTCCAGCACGGCCTGACCGGAAAGGAGCCCCGCCCATGGCGGAGACGCTCGTGGCCCCGCTTCGCGCGTTCGGCCGAGACGACCTCGCCCTCGCCGGCGGTAAAGGCGCGAACCTCGGAGAGCTGGTCCGGGCCGGCTTCCCGGTGCCCGACGGGTTCGTCGTCACCACCCGGGCGTACGACCAGGCCGCCAGCGAGCTCGACCCTCAGCTCTTCGACGCCGCCGCGACGAGCGGCGACGGATCGGTTGTCCGCGAGGCGTTCGCCACGGTCGCCATCCCCACCGAGCTGCGGACGGCGATCTCGCGGGCGTACGAGGAGCTCGGCGGCGGTCTGGTCGCGGTCCGGTCCAGCGCCACCGCCGAGGACCTTCCGGGTGCGGCGTTCGCGGGTCTGCAGGACACCGTCCTCAACGTCGTCGGCGAGGAGGCGCTGGTCGACGCCGTTCGCCGCTGCTGGGGATCGCTGTGGACGGACCGCGCGATCGCCTACCGCCACAAGCGCGACCTGGACTCAGCGGTCGTGCGCATGGCGGTCGTCGTCCAGCGCATGGTGCCGGCCGAGACCGCCGGCGTGCTGTTCACGGCGAACCCGGTCTCCGGCGAGCGTGGGGAGATCGTGGTCGACGCCAGCAGCGGACTCGGCGAGGCGGTGGTGTCCGGCGCGGTGACGCCAGACCACTACGTCCTCGACGCCGAAGGGCGGCTGAAGCGGTGGACGCCAGGGCGGCGGGAGGTGGTCATTCGCGCGCTGCCCGAGGGCGGCGTCCAGCGCGTGGAAGGGGAGGCCTCCGCGGATCCCACCCCGCTTCCCGCCGCGGTGCTCGGTGAGCTCGCGGGACTCGGGACGCGGATCGGCGCCCACTTCGGCCGCCCGCAGGACATCGAGTGGGCCCACGCGGACGGGCGGGTGTGGGTGCTTCAGGCCCGTCCGATGACGGCGCTGCCACCGCCGCCGATCCCGCTGTCCAGCGTGCAGCGCACGCTAGGACGCACGCTCCTGGAGTACGTGCCGGTGCGCCCGTACCCGCTCGACATGAGTACCTGGGTGCCCTACGGGCCGGTCGGCCAGATGGCCAGGATTGTGCGGTCGCTCGGGTTTCGCATCGGCCCCTCCGACGTCTTCCAGGAGGAGGACGGCGTGGTGGTCCGGCTCGTCCCGGTGTCGCCACGACCGACTTTCGACCTCGTCGCGGCGCCGTTTCGGCTCGCGCGCCGCGCTCTGGGGTACGACCCCCAACGCTGGATGGACGACACGCGGGTCACCCGCCTGGTCAAAGAGACGGACGCCCTCGCCAGGCTCGACCTCGCGGCGTTGCCGTGGCGGCGGCTCATCGAAATTCCCCGGGAGGCACTGGCCCTGGTCGAACCCGTCGCGGACCTCCGGTTGGACTACATCCCGCGGGTGGGCCTGTCCATCGTGCGGCTGCTCGCCCTGCTCGTCGCGCTGCGGCGCACGAAGCTCATCGGCGATCTCCTGCTCGGAGTCTTCAACAAGACCAGCGAGAGTATCCGTGCGTTGCGAGAGCTGGCCGACGAGGTGCGCACCGATCCGGTGCTCGCGGAGGCGTTCGCCACCCGCGAGCCGGCCGCCCTCGTCGAAGCACTGAACGAGGACCCGGCCTTCGCGCGGTTCGGTGAGAAGTTCCGGGCGTTCCTCGCCGAGTACGGTCACCGCGAGACGGAGACCCCCGTCCTGATGTCGCCAGGCACCTGGGAGGAGGCGCCGGAGACCGTCCTCGGTCTCATCAAGGTGCTCGCCCAACGTGGTGCCGACGAGGACGACCTCGTCGACGGCCTCGGGAACGCTGCTGAGCGCTACCAGCGGGCGGTGGAGGAGACCCTCGCCCATCCCCGGCTGCGGTCAGACTCCAGCCGCGCACGGGTGCGGCGGTGGATCGAGGCGGCACGCGTGGGCTTGGCGTTCCGGGAGGACACGCACTTCTACTTCACCAAGCCGCTGCCGGTCCTGCGGCGAAGCCTGCTGGAGATCGGTCGCCGCCTCAGTGAGGCCGGCGTCCTGAGGGAGGCGGAAGACGTCTTCCACCTCCGCTTGGAGGAGTTGGAGGCCATCCGGACGATGCCGCCGCCCGCGTCGGACGCCGAGCGGCTTCGGGCGCTGGTCCGTGCTCGTTCGGCCAAGCGTGACGAGCTCGCCGGCGTCCCGCTGCTGAACCCGATGCTGGTCTACGGCGACAGCGCTCCCGACGGCGACGCGTTGGTCACCGGCCTCCCGGCGGTCAGCGGCAGGGTGACAGGCACGGTCAAGGTCGTCCGCGGCCCCTCGGAGTTCGGGAAACTGGAGCCCGGGGACGTGCTCGTCTGCCCCTACACCAATCCCGCGTGGACGCCGCTCTTCCAACGGGCCGCCGCCGTGGTGGTCGACACCGGTGGGCCCACCTCACACGCCGCGATCATCGCGCGCGAGTACGGCCTGCCCACCGTCATGGGCACCCGCAACGGCACCACCGTGCTGCGCGACGGGCAGCGGGTCACCGTCGACGGTCACGCCGGCCGGGTCACGCCCGCGGCGGCGAAGGAGCCCGCATCGGCCGCGTAGGCGGCTGTCGGTTGCGCCGGCCGCGTCGAGCGACTCACGCGGAGAGCGCGACGTCCGCGTCGGTGTCGAGGCGGACCGTCTGCCCTTCCCTGGCCGACCGGTAGATCGCCGCGGTCAGCTCGGCGACACGCACCCCCGCGCTCGGGGGTGACAGGTTCGGGCCCTCGCCGCGGATCGCGTCCGCCCAGGCCTCGTGCTCGCTGGGGCCACGCTGCAGGCGCAGCGGCTCGACGATCTGGTTGTCCCGGCTGAAGGTGACCCGGCCGGTCCGCCACGGGTGCTGCGGGTCGACCTCGTACCGCAGCAGCCCGTCGCTTCCCGACACGACCACGGTCTCCATCCACGTGATGGCCAGGTCGCCGATGACGGTGAGCTGTCCGTGCACGCCACCGGCGAACCGGACGGTGGCGGAGGTGTTGATGTCGACAGGCGAACCGCACTGGTCGACGAGCGCGGACACCGACTCCACCGGACGGTCCACCAGCCACAGCAGCATGTCGGCCAGGTGGGAGCCGCTGTCCATGAGCATGCCGCCGCCCGAGAGCGCCGGGTCCTGGCGCCACGTGCCCGCCGTGCCGCGCTGCCAGCGCTGGCCGCACGTCACCGCGATGGTCCGCAGCTCGCCCAGCTCGCCGCTGGCGATCTTCTCGCGCATGAAGCGGTACGCCGGGTCGAACCGGCGCTGGTAGCGCACCATGACGACGACCCCGGCCGCCTCGGCCGCCTCGGCGATCTCCTTCGCGTGGGCGACCTCGCAGGTGAGCGGTTTCTCGCAGAGCACGTGCAAGCCCCGCTTGATCGCGCTCATGACGATCGGGTGGTGGAGCGTGTGGGGCGTGACGACGGTGACCGCGTCCAGGTCCACCGCCTGGAACATCTCGTCCGCGGACGAGAACGCCGGGACGTCGCCGAGCAGCGGCAGCCTCGCGCGGAACCGCTCCAGGCTCTCGGGGCTCGGCTCGGCCAGCGCGACGATGTCGAACTGGCCGGACGCCGCCATCCCGTACACGTGGCCGGTCGCGGCACTGCCACAGCCGACCATGCCAACCCGCAGCGTGCTCACTCGCTCACCCTTCCGAATGAAGACCTCGTGACTGCTGGACGAGAGCGCCGTTCACGACCCTCCCACACAGGCATGTCGAGCGCACGGCGTGCGCGCGGCCTGCTCCGGACAGCCGAGCCGTAGCAAGGACGGCATCGTGCTCGCGGGCGAGGTCTCACCGAGCTTGGTGTCTCGGACTGCCACGGCGCCGGCCGGCTGGACGACGGGCGCCACCTCGACGCATGAGCCGTTGGCGCAGCCGTGAGTCGACTCGCGCCAACGCCCAACGGGTCATGGACACAACCGATCACCTCCCTTCTCGTGCGGATTGAGGGCGGGGCCGGCCGGAGGAGGTAGGAGGGCGGCCGACCTCACCCTCGTGGTGCGCGCCAGGGTGGGGGCGGAGTAGGTGAGCAACGGGGTCACACCCTGGGCGCTGGTCTCAGCTAGCTGCCACCGATATGCGTCTCCGGTGGGCACATGCCGGTGACGGCGTAGCGGCGGGCCTGGTGCTGGTCATCCATGCGCAGGATCTCCTCCCCGGAGCCGCGCCGGACGCACCGCTGCCCTGGCTTGGCGGCGCAGGTGGGGCAGGGCTGGAGCAGGATCCGCGCGAACCGGTGGCGGTCGGAGGTGGTGAGCCCGTCCAGGTCGTAGCGGGAGGTGTCGAACACCCAGTCGACGATCCCGGTGTCGATGAGCTCGGGGTCTACCGGCTGAGGACCAGGGCAATGAGGAGCCCGATCAGCATCCCCGCTCCGAATGTGCCCGCTTTCCACAGGACTGCTGTCGTCAAGGCACCCGGTCGGCTGGCCTCGTCGCCATGCCACCACCGCCCTTACCTCCCTCGCGGAGGGTGTGGCGGCCGCCTGCGAGGCGGGCCGGAGACCTGGCGCGGCCGCCACACCCGGTTGGTGAGGCGCAGCGGCCGGAACCTCGACCTGAGTCGCCCGTCAGGTGGGTCTACCGGCCGCCACGCCGGCCTGAGTGGTCACTAAGCGTCGCCGCGCGGTGTGGATGGGTGGAAGGAAGCGCGACTGGAAGAAACGACTGGAAGAAACACTGATGATCACTACATGGAGATCGCACCAGCGAGTAGCCTCACGGCTACAGCGTGACTGGGCTGGTAGGGACCTGGAGACACGGGTCATGCCACGGAACGAGGTGCTGGTCACGCTCCGCAAGGCGCGTGGCTGGACGCAGGAGGACCTCGCACAGCAGGTTGCGCAAGTCGTCGCAGCCCTCGGCAGCAACGTCGCCCCCGACGCGCGACTGGTGTCCGCCTGGGAGCGCGGTGAGATCCGCTGGCCACAGCGGCACTACCGCCACGCCCTACGCATGCTGTTCGGGGGCACGAGCGACGAGGCGCTGGGCTTCATCCGACCTGGCAAAGACCCGGCACGCAGACACCCGCGTGTGCTGGTGTCCGTGCTCGATTTCGAGGAGAGCAGTACCGTGCGACGCGCCGATTTCCTCAAGTCCATCGCCGGGGTCGCGTTCGGCTTGACCGCCGGCGAAGACCTCCAATCATGGCCGGGCGTTGACCCGTCCAGATCCGTCAAACCGCGTGTCCTCGGCGCCTCTGACGTCGCCGCGATCGAACAGACCACGGCACGGTTCGCGGCGTGGGAGCGAAGCCAAGGCGGCATCCTCTCGGTGGATGCGATGCTCGGCCAGCTCAACTGGGCCGCCACGTTGCTCGACAAGAGCCGCTTCGCGTCCGAGCAGGTCCGCCGTCGCATGTTCAGCGCGGTCGCCAACCTCGCCGAGGTCGCCGGGTTCGCCGCCTACGACGCCGGCATGCACACCGAGGCCCGTCGAGCATTCACGTTGGGGGTGCATGCCGCCGCCGAGGGCGAGGATTGGCCGCTGCGAGCGAACATCCTCTCGGACATGGCGCGGCAGGCCATCAGCCTCGGCCACCCCGAGGACGGGCTCGACCTCATGCAGATCGCCATCTACGGCGCCGACGGGCGTGCCACCCCAGCCACCCAGGCGATGCTGCAAGTCGTCCTCGGTCGTGTTTACGGAGCGATGGGCAAGGTCCGCGAGTGCCGCAATGCCATCGCCAAGGCCGACCACGTGTACGAGCCGCCGACGGACGAGGATCCGGCGTGGATCTCCTACTACATCCCCGCCCAGCTTGCCGGCGACTCCGGCCACGCCCTCTACTCGGCCGCCCAGCACGATGTATCGCTCCGCGGCGAGACCGCCAACCGTCTGGCGACCGCAGCCGAGACCTATGGCCCGAAGTACCCCAGAGCCGCGGCGTTCTGCCTCGCCCGGTTGGCGGCGATCCGGTTCGACGAGGGCGAGCCAGACGAGGCGGTCGCCGTGGGGAGGCGGCTGCTCGACATCGGCAGCGGGGTCGCCTCCGCACGGCTCAATGACGACTACCGGCTTGTCTACGCCCACGCCAAGCGCTACCAGAGCCACGGTGACGTCGCCGAACTGGTCGCCGACCTCCCCTAGGACAGAAACGGAGCCCTAGATGACGGACCCGTTCTACGACCGCGCCGCAGCGCTCGCCCTCCAGCTCGACGGGGTATGGCTGGACGCCACCCAGTCCGACCGGCCCGGCATCCACCTGACCTCGACCCGGGACCTGACAGTGTGCGCCCGGGAGCTCGCCGCCGTGTACGAGAGCGTCGGCTGGCGCGTCGACGACCTGCGATTCCCCACACCTCTGGTGCCGACGGCGCGGATGACGGTCCTGAACGAGATCGACCGTCAGTGTCCGGTTGAGATCGCCGCGGGGAAGGCCGACGAATGACGCGCTCGCCGGCCTGAAGGCCGGGGATTCAGCCCGTGCCGCGCGTGCGACACCTCCGCGGCGGCCTGACCGTCTGACGCACTCCCGAGCGGTCCTGATCAGACCAGGAGCTCGGCGGATTCCAGGTACGGGCGTGCCATGTCCGCCGCGCCGTACTGGAGCACGTACAGACCGGTCGACACCCGTTCGAGGAAGCCCCACTCCCAGATGGCCTGCTCGTCGACCCCGGTGCGGTCGGCGAGCAGTCGGCAATAGCGGCGGGCGAGGGCGGGAGGGTCGTCCGCCGCGAGCAGCTGTGCACACCAGTCACGCAGCACGACGCCCAGGTCGTACGCGGGCTCGGCGAGGAGACCGTCAGGGTCGACGAAGACGACGCCGAACTCCGCGCCCGGCCTGGGCGTGCGGACGGTCAGCGCGTTGGCGGGATGCGGGTCGCCGTGGACCACGACGCACCGGTCGAGGTCGAAGGCGGCGGCCCGCCGCTCGGCGTACCCCAGTGCCTTCCGCACCACTCGCTCCGAGCAGGGGTGGCGCAACCGCTCCCAAAGTGAGGCGACCAGGCCGTGCAATCCACGCGCCTTCTCCTCCGACGGCGCGACCGTGGCACCCGGGGGACGCGGCACCCGCCACGCCTCGCGGAGTGTGGCGCACAGCACCTCGATGGTGCGCTCCGGCGACCAGCCCAGGTCCGCCAGCGACGGGCCGAGCGCCTCCTGCAGCATGGCGTGCCGCTCCACGTCGTACGCCAAGAGCCGCACGTAGCCGCGCCCGCGCGCGGCGGCGATCGTGCGGACCTGGGCCTCGAACCCCGGCTCCGGGATGCCCAGCTTGAGGACAGCCTCGCCTCCGTCCGCGGTGCGCGCCCGCGCGACGTAGGAGCAGGTGCCCTGGGACAGCGGCGCGCCCACGCGGATGGACCACCGCCGCTCCAGGTCGGCGATGAGGCTTGGCAGGTCGGCCAGCCACCGCTCACCCCGCTCGCCGAGGGCGGCCAGCTTGGCGCGGACGACAGGCGACAGCGCGACCGGCGCCACGTCAGCTGCCGAGGATGACGAGCTTGCGCTCGGTCAGCTCCTCCACCGCGTACTTCACGCCCTCCCGGCCCTGGCCGGACTCCTTCACCCCGCCATACGGCATGTGGTCGGCTCGGAACGCGGGCGGCCGGTTGACGAGCACGGTGCCGGCCTGGGCCTCCCGCGCGTATCGCAGCGCGCTGGTGAGGTCCGAGGTGTAGATGGAGGTGTTGAGGCCGAAGCGGGAGTCGTTGACCGCCCGGATCGCCTCGTCGAGGTTCGCGACCGGGACGACGCTGACCACCGGGCCGAAGACCTCCTCGCACAACAGGGGCGACGAGGCCGGCACGTCGGTGACCACGGTGGGACGGAGGACACCGTCGTCGGTGAGCGTGCCACCGGTCACGATGCGGGCTCCGTCGCGCACGGCGTCGTCCAGCCAGGAGCGCACCCGCTTCGTCGCCTCGGGCGTGATGAGCGGCCCCACCACCGTGGCCTCGAGGGCCGGGTCACCGGCGGGCAGCGCCTCGGCGGCCTCGACCAGCCGGTGAAGGACCTCGTCCACGACCGCCTCCTCGACGTAGAGGCGCTGCAGCGAGATGCAGGCCTGACCGGCGAACGTGAACCCGGACGTCACCGCCGCGTTGACGGCCGCCTTCAGGTCGGCGTCGGCGCGGATCACCATCGCCGTGGCCGACCCCAGCTCCAGGATGTGCCGCTTGTACGGTGAGGCCGCCTTGAGCTGCCAGCCGACCCGGCTCGACCCGGTGAAGGTCAGGACCGCGACGCGAGGGTCCTCCTGCCAGCGGCCCACGATGGTCGCGGGGTCGCCGGTGACGAGGTTGAGCCAGCCCGGTGGCAGCTCCGCCGCCTTGAAGGCCTCGACCAGCATGCCGGCCGTCAGCGGGGTGCGCTCCGACGGCTTCAGCACGACCGGACACCCGGCCGCGAGCGCGGGCGCGACCTTGTGGGCGACCAGGTTGAGCGGGAAGTTGAACGGCGTGATCGCGGCGACCACGCCGACCGGCTGGGCGACGGTGAAGGCCAGCGTCCCCTCGCCGGAGGGCACGGCGTCGAGCGGCACGGTCTCGCCCGGCGGTCGCCGGGCCTCCTCGGCGGCGAAGTCCAAGGTCGTGAGCGCGCGCTCCACCTCCTGGCGGGCGGCGGTGATCGGCTTGCCCGCCTCCGCGCGGATCATCTGGGCGAACTCCTCCGCCCGCCGCGCCACCTCCTCGCGGGCCCGCCGCAGGATCTCCGCCCGTCGGTGCGGCGGCAGCCCACGGCGCAGGGCGCGGGCCGCGGCGCCGACGGCCGCGGCCGCCTGCTCGGGGCTGGCGACGGCGGCGACACCGACGAGCGAGTCGTCGTAGGGGTTGCGCACCTCCAGCCGTGTGGAGCCGTCGGCGAGCGATCCGGTGCCGTCGACCCAGGTACCGTCGAGATACAGCCGTTGGGTTCGCATCGGTGTGTCCTTCTGCGAGTCAGCGTGTGCCTTCTGGACGCGGGAGCGCGCGCAACCGCGCGTCGACCTCCTCGGTGAACTCGGCGGTGGTCGCGGTGCCGCCCAAGTCAGGTGTGCGGATCCCGGACGCGAGGACCGCCTCGAAGGCCTCGACCACCTCCCGGGCGGCGGCCTCCTCACCGAGGTGCTCCAACATCATCGCGCCCGCCCACATCTGGCCGATCGGGTTGGCGATGCCCTGGCCCGCGATGTCCGGCGCCGACCCGTGCACCGGCTCGAACATCGACGGGTACTCTCGCTCCGGGTTGAGGTTGCCGCTCGGCGCCACCCCGATCGACCCGGCGATGGCGCCGGCGAGGTCGGAGAGGATGTCACCGAAGAGGTTCGACGCCACGATCACGTCGTACGCCGTCGGCTGGAGCACCAGCTTGGCCGCCATCGCGTCGACCAGGACCTTCTCCAGCTCGACGTCGGGGTAGTTGGCGAGCGTCTCGGCCACCACCTCGTCCCAGAACGGCATGGTGTGGACGATGCCGTTCGACTTGGTGACGGAGGTGACCCGCTTCCGGCGCTGACGAGCGAGCTTCGCCGCGTACTCGGCGATCCGGGTGACGCCCACGCGGGTGAAGATCGCCTCCTGGATGGCCGCCTCGCCGGGCTGGTCACGGTAGAGGCGGCCGCCGACCTCGGAGTACTCGCCCTCGACGTTCTCCCGGACGATCACCAGGTCGACGTTCTCCGCGCCGCGCACCGGGCTCGGCACGCCCGGCAGGGTCCGCACCGGCCGCAGGTTGACGTACTGGTTGAACCGCCGCCGGATCGGGATGAGCAGGCCCCACAACGTGACGGTGTCGGGGATGTCGGGGTCGCCGACCGCGCCGAGGAAGATCGCGTCGTGCTCGGCGAGCGTGCGGATCGCGTCCGCCGGCATCATGACGCCGTTCTCGTGGTAGTACGCCGAGCCCCACGGGTACTCCGTCCAGCGCAGGACGAAGCCGTGCCGGTCCGCCACCGTGTCGAGGCAGCGCATCGCGGCGGGCACCACCTCGGGCCCGATGCCATCCCCGGCGATGACGGCGATGTTGTGGATTCGGCTCACGACGTGGCGTCCTTTCTCGTCTCCGTGCTCGTCTCCTGGCGGTCCGCTGCCTGGGCGCGGGCGTCCGCGACGATCTCCACCAGCCGACGCAGCCGCGCCGCCGACCGCTCGCGCAACGCCGTGGCGACGCTCGGCTCCCGCACGGTGTCCGCCCAGACGGCCCGCCCGGCGAGGAAGCCGCTGGCGCCGCCGAGGCAGGCGAGCCGGACCGCGTCGGAGAACTCCGCCGCCCTCGTGCCGTTCGACAGCACCACCCACGGGATGTCGATCGCCTTCGACAGCAGGCGCGACTGTTCCTCGACGCGGGAGAGGTCGCCGGGGACGTAGCCGGGCACCTCGGCCTTGTAGATGTCGGCGCCGAGCCGGCTCAGCTCGGCGGCCGCCTCGAGGATGGCCTCGTGCCTGGCTCGCTGGTCCGGCCAGGCCTCGCCGTCGGCGGGCCGCACGATGCCCTCGACGAGGCTGACCGTGCCGGTCCGCCGGCACAGGTCCACGAAGCGTCCGACGAGGTCGGCACGGGCCTCCACGCTCCCGCCGGCGCGCCAGATGACCAGGAGCTTGAGCGCGGTCGCGCCGACCGACGCGACCAGCTCGGGCGTGACCTGCTCGTCCAGCCCGGTGTCGCGGACGATCTCGCCGGGAGCCTGGTGCAGCTCGTCGGCGGCCAGGATGAGCCGGCATCCCGGCGCCAGCGTGGCGGGACGGGCGGTGTCGAGGCCGTAGAGCCGGTCGAGGAGCACCGCCGAGGCGTAGGGGGAGAGCGCGGCGGTCGCCTCCGCCTTGAACTCGCGCAGCCTCGCGTCGGGGACGCTGGCGACGGGAGCGTCGCCGGCCATCATCGTCCGCAGCGACTCACGCTGGTCGAGCGCCACCATGGTGAGGTCACCGGCGGCGTTCGCGAGGCGGGCGGCGGGCGCGGGAAGGACGGTCACCGACACCTCCTGCTCGGGTTCTCGGGCAAACGCCTGGGGCGGCGGAGCCGCAGGACGCCGACCCAGACGGCACCGCCCCATCCTCTCCTGACCCGACCGGCCGGCCCGACGGCGACCAGCCCATCTGAGACGGCCGACCGCCTCCGGCCACGAGCGGCGACGACCAGTGAGCGGGTGGTCAGCGCGGCAGGAAGATCCCCAGCGCGTCGTAGGCGTGCCAGGACCCGTCCACCTTGTCGATGGTGAGCACGTTCTCACCCAGGGTGAGCCGGTCGCGTGGTATCGCCAGCTCCACGTAGGACGGCTTGAGTGGCGAGCCCGGGAGGGTCGCGTCCCCCTCGAGCGAGCCTCGGGTAGCCCCACCTTCGAACGTGACCTTCGTCCACTCCGACCCGCCGAGGCCGAGGATGGCAGTCCCAGGGATCGTCGCGTGGGTGTCGATGAGCCAGATGGACAGCCACGGGTCGGTGTCAGGGATGGCGTCGAGGCCGAACCGGAACGTCGCCCGCCACGCCTGCCGCCCGGCCCAAGCGTCCGCCGGCCCCGGGTGGATGTAGGCCCAGTCGTAGCCGGGGTCGCTGACGCCGTAGGTGAAGTCCGGTCCGGTCGGGAACCGCGTCGGGTACTGCGCGTAGCCGTTCGGGGCGAGCGCGAGCTCGAGACTCTTGTGGTCGAACGTCCCCACGGTCGCGAGGGGCTCACCGGACACGGCGACCGACTCGACGGACGTGCCGGAGACCTCCGGCGACGGGCGACTGCGCAAGCCGGAGGCCTCGACCACGACGACGCGGTAGTACCAGGTCTGCGCATGTCCGCCGAGCCGACTGTGGACGAAGCGCGGGTAGATCGTCTTGGCGAGCAACGTCTCCTCACTCGGCGCCGTCCCCGGCGTGCGGAAGGCGTAGATTGCGTAGTGGTCGACGAACGGCTCGTACGGCTCGGACTCCCAGGTCAGGATGATCCGGCCGAGCTCACCGACCGCGGTCAGGTTCCTCACCGGGCGTGGTCGCGGCATCTGTCATCCCTCCCGCTGCAAGCCGGGGTTGCCGGCCTCGGTCACGAAACGCGCGACGGTCGAGATTGGCGCGCCGGGGCGTTGGATGTAGGGCAGTGCCCTGAAGTCCGCGGTCAGCTCGGTAGGCGTCATCCGACAGCTCACGTAGCCGCGGCGGGCGTGGTAGAGCTCGACGTGCGGTTGCCCCAGCCAGATCGGCTCGTAGCTGTCGGTGTCCGCCCCGTCGCCGTTGGAGGCGATCGAGGTGCACACCAGCTCGACCCCGACGGTTCTGGAGTCCGGGTCGAGCCAGTCCTCCTTGAGGTTCGCCGCGACGCTGCGGTGGATGTCGCCGGTGAGGACGACCGGGTTGTGGATCTGGTGACGTCGGAACGCGGCGAACAGCCGGTCACGCGCGGCCGGGTAGCCGTCCCACTGCTCGTTGCTGAACGTCTCACCCGGCCCGAGGTCCCGGTCGATCCGGGCCATGACGATCGACTGTGCGAGCACGTTCCAGACCGCGTCGGAGGCGGCGAGCCCGTCGTAGAGCCACGCCTCCTGCTCGTACCCGAGCATGGTGCGCTTCGGGTCCTCCCGCTCCGGACAGTTGCCGGTGACCTCACCACACGGCAGTGGGTCCCGGAACTGCCGGGTGTCGAGGACGTCGAACTGCGCGAGCCTCCCGTAGTGCAGCCGCCGATAGAGCGGAAGATCCGGGCCCGAGGGTCGATGGACGCTGCGCAGCGGCATGTGCTCGTAGAAGGCCCGGTAACCGACGGCCCGACGACGTAAGAAGTGCTCCGGTGGGATACCGACCGACGAGACGTCGCCGGCGTAGTTGTTCTCCACCTCGTGGTCGTCGGTCGTCACGATCCACGGCGCGGTGGCGTGCGCGGCCTGGAGCAGCGGATCGCTCTTGAACAGCCCGTACCGGAGCCGGAACTGCTCCAGCGTCTCCACCATGGCGTTGTGCTCGGAGGGCAGTGTGACGCCCTCCCGCCACAGGTTCGAGGAGTTGATGGCGTACTCGTAGATGTAGTCGCCGAGGAAGAAGATCAGGTCCGGGTCCTCCGCCACCATGTGCTCGTACGCCGTGTAGTAGCCGTGGTACCAGGCCTGGCACGAGGCGAAGGCGAACCTGAGCTCGCTCGGCATCGCGTGCGGTGCCGGCGCGGTCCTCGTCCGACCGACCGGACTGATCTCGGAGCCAGCACGGAACCGGTAGAAGTACTCGCGGCCAGGCTCCAGGCCACGCACCTCCGGGTGGACGGAGTGCGCGAGCTCCGGGCTCGCGATCGCGACACCGCTGCGCACCACGTTCCTGAAGCGCTCGTCGGTCGCGACCTGCCAGTGGACGGGAACCGGGCGGCGCGGCATGCCGCCGTGTCCGTCCGGGGCGAGCGGGTCGGGCGCGAGGCGGGTCCAGAGCACCACCCCATCGGGGGTGGGGTCACCGGAGGCGACGCCGAGCCCGAACGGATCCGCTGGCACGGTGGCGGTGATGTCGGCGAACGCCGGCGCCTCGATGCCGAGCACGAAGGCGGCCGTACTGACCCCGGTGAGGGCGAGGAAGGACCGGCGACCGGGTCGGAGAGGTGGACCAGGATCACGCATGGACGTGGAGTCTGGTCCACGGTCGCGCCCCTGGGGGGCGACGTGATCAAGTCGGACGACCGCAATCGGCGGGCCAGCAGCCCAGCACGCGACGGCAGTCCCTCACGCGTGGCGGGTCAGTCCGCAGAAGGCGGCCAGCGGATGGTGCCAGTGGGATCGGTCAGCGGGAGCGTTCGAGCACACCACGGATGAACGCCGCCTGACCGACGTGCTGCAGGTCGTCGGCGATCACGCTCACCAGCCGCACCCCGAGCGACACCGGCGGGTCCCACGCCTCGTCCACGATGCGGTCCAGGTCGGCGTCGGTGAGCGTGCGCACGTAGCCGACGGTGGCGTCGTGCACCGCCTCGTAGTAGCCGATCAGCAGGTCACCGGACTCCACCCGCACGGCGGCCACGTCGTCGCTGGTCTGGCCGTATCCCGTCTCCATCGGGTCGAACGGCAGGTCGAACCGCTCCATCCACCCGCCGCTCAGCCACACCTGCTCCGCACCGCGAACGTCGGAGACGTGGTCGTCTTGCACGCGGGTCAGGTGCCAGACCAGCCAGGCGATCGAGTTGGCGCGACCGTCGACCCGGTACGCCAGCTGCTCGGGTGTCAGACCGTCGACGACCTCCACCACGGCGTCCCGGACCCGGCCGAAGGCGTCGACGAGCAGGTCAGCGCTCCGCATTGCCGTCCTCCCCCGTGGTGCGTTCGTCAGCGCCGCGACGCGTGCGCGCGGGCGGTCGCTCACCGCCAGGCTACGCGGACCGGCGCCGCACCACGACGAGTTCCGAGCCCTCCTCCGGCAGCTCGACGGTCAGGCCGTCGTCCATGAGCGCCGCGCCCATCCGCGCCTCGTCGTGGTCACGGTCGGACCAGTGAACGTCGTACGAGGCGGTCGGGTCGAGCGCGTGCAGGCGGATACGCCGGCTCGGCTCACCCCCCGGCAGCCGGAACACGAACACGAGGTGCGCGCCGCCGTCCGGTTGGGCGTACTGCACGGCCGCCCACCGCTCGCCCTCCCCGAACCGGCGCGGCGCCCCGGTGAGCCGGTGCACGTCGGCGGTGCGGACGAACGGGCGGACCAGCTCCTGGTAGGCCCGGACCTGCGCGCGGAGCCGGTCCCGCACCCACGCCGGCAGGTTCGGGAGCCCACAGGAGAAGCCGGTCGCCCCGAGCATCGCGATCCGGCGATAGAAGTCGAGCTGGTGCGGTCGGAGGCCGGGGTCGCGCGGGTCGAACGTCTGGTGCGGATGGTGGCCGTGCCACTCGGAGAAGCCCCAGTGCAGGAGCTGGTTCGGCGGCAGCATCGTCGTCGCCCCCCCACAGCAGCTGCAGGCCGTGCTCAGGCCAGTCCGGGTCGCTGAGGAACGTCAGGTGCGTGTGCCGCATGATCCCCAGGTCGATCCGCAGGCCGCCCGAGGAGCAGTTCTCGAGGACGACGTGGGGGTGTGTCTCGCGGATCCGGTCGAGGAGGCGGTAGTAGCCGCGGTAGTGCTCGAACAGCCCGTCGCCGGGACCGTGGCCGTGGTCGGTGCGGTCGCAGCCCAACCCCGGGTCGAGGTTGAAGTCGAGCTTGATCCAGTCCGTGCCGAACTCCCGGACCAGCCGGTCGAGGGTCTCGAACGCCCACTGCCACGCGGCCGGGTTGGCCAGGCAGACGTAGCCGAGAGGTTCGCCGTCCCGTGTCGCCGGGAAGTCAGGTCGACGCGACGCGAGCGTCGCCTTCGGTCCCAACGCCTCGATCTCGCACCACAACCCGAACCGCAGGCCGCGCGCGTGCGCGTGGTCGGCGAGCGCCCTGATGCCCTCCGGGAACCGGGCCGTGTTGACCTGGTCCCAGTCGCCGCGCACGTCTGTCCAGGCGGAGGAGGCGTCGGCGGGACCGAACCAGCCCGCGTCAAGCGTGACGACCTCCACGCCGAGCTCGGCCGCGACGTCGACGTTCGCGCGGAAGGTGGCGGCGTCGACGCTGTGGTCCTCGTACGTCCACCAGTGGTTCCACTCGACAGGCAGCCGCTCGGCGAGGGCGTTGCGCGGCGCCCAATACGCCCGTGCCGCACGCGCCAGGGCGATCGACGTCGTGTCGAGGTCGCCGTCGGATCCCAGGGCGAGGACGACCGGCGGCGCGTCCACCGTCTCGCCCGGCCGCAGCCGCTTCGCGAAGCCCTGGTCGTGCAGTCCCCCGGTGACGATGTAGCCCTCGTTGTGGCCCTCGTTCGGCTTCCAACCCTCCGACGTCTCCTCGGTCGCGCTCGGCTTCGCTGTCTCGGGCGCCTCCTCGAACCGCACGACCCAGTTGCCGGACCACGCGACCGCCCCGCACAGCACCGCGCCGTCGTCGCGCACCAGCCCGAGCCACGGGTGCATGCCGTGGGACGACCGGCCGGCGAGTGTCCCGATCGACCTACCGGCCGTGAGCGGCTCCCGGTCGCCGTCGAACTCCCGGCCCCACGCGCTCGTGTACGACAGCAGCTCGTAGCGTCCGGCCGGGATCGTCAGGCCCACCGAATCCAGCCGCTCGACGGTCACCGCACGTCGGCCCCGGTTGGTCACGCTCACCCACGTCTCGACGAGCGGCAGGTCGGGGTAGCGCCGCACATGCCAGTCGATTCCCACCGCCAGGCCGTCGGCCGCGGCCCCCACGTCCCCCGCATACTCCCCGTCCCCCGCGTCCGCCGCATGCTCCTCGTACCGGCAGCGGGTCGTCTCGTCGACGACGCCGTCGTCACGCCGCACGCTCGTCACGCCCTCGACGCGGAGCCCGGGCGACGTCCCCGTGATCGTCACCCCGTCGACGACGACGGTGAAGACCGGCCCTGCGTTCTCGACCGACCACCCCGGGTCGCCGTCGAGCGCCAGGACCCGGGTGCGCAGGCCGTCGTCCCTTGACAGGTCGTACGACAGGGTCCGCAGCGGTGCCGTGCATCTCGTCATGAGGAAGCCTCCGGTCTTAGGACGGTTCCGGTCCCCATGCTTTCGCGGGCGACGCGACATGGTGCCCGGGCCCCCGACTGTCGAGGGCGGCAACGGCTGCGGTCCGAGCTCACAACCTTTTTGGGTAACGCTTTCGACAAGTCCTTGCCGGCGCGTCGATCATGCCTGACACGTCAGGCAGGCCACGCAGGTGGCGCGGCCCCTGCTCGAGGCGGTGAGGCCTCATGCGACTCGTCCTCGAGTGCTCCGACGACCTGGAACGGGCCACGGCACTCGCCTCCTGGCTGAACCGCCCCACGGTCACCGAGGTGGTCATCCGACTCCCTTGGCTCGACGAAGACGAACGGCACCGATACGCCTCTGCGATCCGACGCCTGTTCAACGACTGCGGGTGCGCCGTCGCCGCCGCAGCCTTCATCGCCGCCCTCGCGGCGACCCTCCTCACCCACGTACCCGAACGAGGGTGGTCGTGGCCACTGGTCGGGACCTCCCTCGTCATCAGCATCACCGCGGCTCTCGCCGGAAAGCTTCTCGGTCTGGCATGGACCCGTCACCGCCTTCGCGCGCTCCTTCGCCGCGTCGGTCGTGGGGGATCCGCCGCTCCCGTGCGCTGACACCGGCCGAACCGGTCCCCTCGTGACCACGGAAGGAATCCCTCATGGCCGTCGTCTGCACCCAGATCAAGGAATGGGTCGAGGAAAAGGTCTCCAAGCCCATCGAGGAATGGGAAGAGCGTCAAGAGAAGAAGTGCAAGGACTATCCCTGGTACGACCCGCGCGGCTGGGTCTGCTGGTTCGTCACCGTCCTGGTCAAGGTCGTCCGCTGGGTCGTGGTCACCGTCGGGAAGTGGGTGATCCGGACCGTCTGCACGATCGTCGGCGCCGTTCTCACCGCCATTCGAGACGTCCTCGTCGGGATCGGTGACATCATCGCCGGCATCGTCACTCTCGACTGGCGTCGCATCGTCGACGGGCTGATCCGCATCGTTATCGCGGTGGTCCTGGGCGCCATCCGGCTCGGCCGCATGATCCTCGGAGACACCGTCGGGTTCATCATCGACGAGATCGACACGTGGCGGCTGCGTCGGTACGTGCGCGGCCTGCTGGAGGAGAAGTACTCCGGCGACACCCTGGCTCAGATCAAGGAGGCCATCGGCCTCGACCACGGGACGTTCGGGCTGCGTCTGCACGCTACGGCGTATCGGACCGTCCTGGACTCGGAAACCCCCTCACCACGCGACCCCGCTGTGGCGAACCTCGTCGCACTCCACAGGAGCGGCAGCATCAATCTTCGCGAGCTCTGCGGCTACGAGTTCACCGAGGGCTTCTGGAACCGCAAGCGCTACAAGACAGTGAAGAAGGACGTGGTCGTCGGTGGTGGTGGCGGCGGCGAGTTCGACAACCCGATCAGCGAGGACGAGCTGGATCTCTACCTCCGCTCGGGTGGCACGGAGGGACCACGGTTCATCGTCCTTCCCATGCGGGACAGCGCGCTTACCACCAAGGTCGACACCGCCAGGGAGAAGGGACGTGAGCTCGGGCTGATCCTCACCTTCGAGCGGGCCACGAAGCCGGTGACCAAGGCGCAGCACATCGTCCATCCCGGGTTCGACACCGGGACAGCCAACAGCTCGCTCACCAGCTTCCTGATCGAGGTCATCGGCCGGACCAACAAGACGAACGACGACGCCGCGGCCCAAGCTGAGCTCTGCCACCCGGTCGCCGTCGGCGTGTTCCGCTACACCGACTCCCTGCGCGGACTCGCGAACAACCTCCGCCAAAGCTCATGCGGGCTCGCCGGCAAGGACACCTCCGGCGTCACGTTCATCGACAACACTCCCGACGAGGTGTGGAAGTACGTGATGATCCACGAGCTCGGCCACTACTTCGGGCTCTGCCACACCGACGGCCTGGATCGGATCATGTTCTCGTCGAGGGAGAGCACCTGGTGGCGTGGCTGGCTCCTCCCCCGACTCCTCCTCCACATCTTCGTCAAGGGCGAGCCCTCCTTCACCCTGTCCGAGGCCAAAGCCGCCTGGAGCTACATCGTCGCCAACGTCAACCCTGACTGTCTCGGAGCTCGGCCTGTGGGCGGGCCCACGGTGAGGACCCCCGCCAGCGCGCCCGCGCATGCCCGACACGCCCGGGGCGCCGCGAGCCGAGCATCGGCCTCGTGGGCTCGTGACCCCTCGGCGTGACCTACTCGGCGGCGGGTACCGCCTGGATCCGGACCGGGATCGAGTGCGTGGGGCTCGTGCCCACAAGGTCCGCGTGCACGTGGTACGCGATCGCCGCTTCCGTGGCGGAGGTCGCCTGGATCTGCCAGGTGGCGGTGACCGCCTCGCCGGTGTCCACATCGGCGAAGCGGTCGGTCCCCGAGACGATCCGTGAACGCCAGCCGGCGGGCAGGTTCACCAGTCGAAGTATCCCGCTGAGCCTGCGCGGTGTGGTGTTCACCAGACGCGCCGTGGCCGTGAACGTCGACCCGAGAGGAACCGTGCCGTCACTCGCGTCCAGCCCCAACCACGGTGTCGTCGCCTCGCGGGCGTCGAGCAGCGTGAGGGAGACGGCGGTGCCCGGGTCGAGCCGGAGGGTCTCGTTCAGTCGCGACGCCCGGCCGCTCACCCGGCGCGCCGACACCACCCGGCCGGAAAGGCCGCTCACCGTCGAGACGGTGAGGATGCGGTCACGTCCGTCCGCGGGCAAGGTCATCTGGACACGGGTGACCTGGGAGCCGGTCGCGACCGCCGGGTCGCGCCAGTACACCAGGTTGACGGTGCCGCGGTCGTCATCGCGGGTCGCCACCATGTGCTCGCCGGGCATCGCCGTCCGTGGACCCACACGCACGGTCGAGCCGACGGCGTCCCGGAAGATCCAGTACGGCCAGTAGTTGCGGGCGAACACCGACCCGTCGCGGTAGATGAGCCCGAACGTGTACCAGCCTTCCTGGTACTCCAGGAGGCAGAACTGGTGCCAGCCGAGCATGCGCTGACCGTTCTCGACGAGGGAGAACTGCCGCAGCAACAGGTCCTGCACCTTGAGCGCGTCGGAGGCGAAGAACGACTCGGACTCGGTCACCATCAGCATCGGCTCGGCCGTGCCGGTGTGGGTTCGGATGTAGTCCTCCCACAGCCGCATGTCAGCCACGATCTTGTCGGGACTGTCTCCGTAGGAGTGGTGGACGAAGAAGTCCATGTACTCGCCCGCGGCGTCCACGAACGCCTTGCCGTAGTCGTAGTAGCCGTCGATCCCGGGCGAGAACACCGGGCCGCCAACCATTACGCCGGGGAACCTGGCATGGATGGTGTCCGCGGTACGCCGGAACAGCTCGGCGTACTCCTCGTCGCTGCCGAGCCAGAACTGCTCCAGGTTGGGCTCGTTCCACACCTCGACGTACCGGACGCGTGGGCGGTAACCCGAGCCTTCACCGTTGAAGTGCTTGACCACCTGGGCCACGATGTCTGCCCACGCTTGTGGGTCCGTCGGCGCCTCGTTCAGCCGTCCGGTCCGGGTGAGCCAGGGCGTGTTGTACGCGCACAGCAGCACAGGCTCCATGCCGAGGCTCTCGACATGCGTCATGTAGGCGTCGTTGGTGTTGTCGACGAACCGGAGCATGCGGTCCGGCCGGAACACACCCGGCGCTGGTGACGCCTGATCCATCATGACCTCGATCCGGGCCTGTGTTCCCGCGGGGTTGAGCACGCGGTACGTGTCCAGCGCCATCGGGGAGCTGTCGACCGTCAGCTGGGCGTACCCCGTGCAGCTGAACAGCGCGCGGTTGAAGGTGCCGGTCACCTCACCGGCGTCGACGGTGATCACGCGCGAGCCCTGAGCGGCCGACAACGCGGCGGTCTCCGCTCGCAGTCCCGAGAGCGGAACGGCGGCCGCGACGGCTCCCGACAGCTGAAGGAGCCGCCGCCGTGCCAGCGTCGGTCCGACTTCACCCGAGAGCCCCCGTCCTTCGTCACCGTGCCGCAACCGCGTCATCGTCACCTCCGGTCTCCTCCCGCTCATGCCGCACCTCGATGGCGTGGCACGTGACGACGGCAGCATGGCTCGGAAAGATCAACCGGTCTTCCCCGCGCGTCCGATACCTGACGGCCGTTCGCTGACGGATCGGATGCCCGACGCACGCACGCTCGCCGCCCAGGGTCGACCGTGGACGACGGCTCGACCGATGCCCTACGCCGGGACGAGGATCGCGGTGCTCACGCCGAGGATTCCCGCGCGAGGTGATCGACCGTCCCCGGCTCCTGCGACGCTGTGGTCGGCGGCGCAGGTGTTGGACGATCGCCGCTCAGCATTGCGGCCAACGAGGCGAGCGCCCCGGCCACCAGGCAGACCACGAAACCCTTGCTCGCGCCGTGCGCGTCCACCACCTGGCCGGCAACGCTCGAGCCCAACGCGACGCCGGCGACGAGCGCGCTCGTGGTCCAGGCGAGTCCTTCGCTCAGTCGGGTGACGGGAACCGTCTGCTCGACCCGTGCCGTGGCCGCGACCTGCGTCGGGGAGATCGTCAAGCCGAGCGCGAAGACGAGAACCGCGAACAACCGCAGGTCGGTGACGAAGAGCAGCGGGACCACCGCACAGGTCAGCGCGACCGCCCCGATCTGGAACCGTCGCAACGGCGGCGTGCGCAGGCGGAGCGTGCCCAGGACGAAGGCGGCGACCATCGAGCCGCCCGCGCAGATGCCGAGGAGGACGCCGGCCCACGAGCGGGCGTCCTGCGCCGTGGCGAGCGCGACGACGGAGATGTCGAACGACCCGAAGAGGGTGCCGATGCCGGCGTTCGCCAGCACGAGCGGAAGCAGCAGGCGCCACCCAAGAGGCTGCGTTCTGGTTCTGCCACCGCCTCGGCCGTGTGCGGGGGGTTCGGTGCTCCGCAGGCTGGCGAAGGCCAACGTGCCGACCAGCCCGCACGCCATCGCGACGACGAGCGCGGCGCTCGCGTTCACCGCGGTGGCGAGGAAGGTCACGATAGGCGGGCCGATCATGAAGAGCAGCTCGTCGACGACCGCCTCGAGCGCGAAGGCCGTCTGGAGCCGCGAGCTCGACCCGAGGACGTGGCTCCAGCGCGCCCGAACGTAGGAGCCGATCGTCGGAGAGCTGGCCCCGGCCAGCGCGGCGAGCACATACAGGGAGACGGTCCCGCCCGCCCCCGCCGCGAGGACCACCCCGCAGAGCCCCGCCGCGTGGATGATCGCCGCGATCGGGAGGATCCGGTGCTGGCCGTACCGGTCGACCCAGCGCGCCTGCAGGGGTGAGCCGATCGATCGGCACACCACGTAGGTCGCCGACACCGCGCCCGCGATCCCGTAGGAGCCGGTTCGTGCCGAGACGAGCAGCACGATGCCCAGGGAGACCATCGGCATGGGGATCCGGGCGAGGAGGCCGCTGGCGGAGAACTTCAGCGTTCCAGGCAGGCGAAACAGGCCGAGGTACGGGGCAAGCACACCCGCGACCCTAACCGGTTGACCGACGGCGCCCATGGTCCGCCGGATCAGGATCGGCCACGATGGACGCATGCGGACCGTCTGGCGCACGGTGGCGACGGCGGCGGTGGCGGGGCTGCTGGCGGCCCTCGATCTGCCCCGCCTGTCCGGTCGTCCGGAGCCAGACGCCCACACCCAGCGCGCGTTCGAGGAGTTCACCGCCCGCTTCGTCGACCCGCCGGGGTCGCCCCGTCCGCTCCAGGCGCCCGGCGACACCCTGACCTACCTGCGCTGGCTGGCCACCCACCGGGCGGTGCTCTTCCACGGCAGCCGGCGGGGCGGGATCGGCGAGCTGCGTCCCGACCGGGAGTCGCGCGACGCCAGCCCGTTCGGCAACCAGCGCGCCGTGTTCGCGAGCGACGATCCGGTGTGGGCGATGTGGTTCGCGCTGCTCAACCGCGGGCCCGGCTTCCGCTCGACCCGGAACGGTGTGCTGTCAGCCGGTGACGGACAGGACGCACGGTGGTACTTCTTCTCCGTCGACATGGACCGGGCCAGGCCCCTGTTCGTCGACGAGGGGTGGCTGTACGTCGTGCCGCGTGACGGCTTCACCGTCCAGCCGTCGCTCGCCGGAGTCCTGCACTCAGCCCAGTGGGTCAGCCCGGACCCGGTGCGCCCGCTCGCCAGGTTCGCCGTCACCCCGAGCGACTTCCCGTTCGCCGATCACGTCACACGCCACACCCGAGGCGACTCCATGGTCAAGACGCTCTGGAACGCCCGGACATCCGCGCGCCGCCGCGCGAGGTGACGCCCAGCGCGAGCTGACGAGCCCGAAAAATAGGTGGCGAGCCACCCGAGTCTCTGGTAGCGTACCGGCCCTCTTTGCGCAGTCCGGGATCGAAACGAACCGGAGCCTGCTCCGGGGCGGGACCTGTCGATTGCGGTCAGTCAAACCCTTCGTCCAACGCGAGCTGAGGGCTGTCCTCTCATGGCTGAATCCGCACCACATCCTGCCGACGACCCAGAGTTGCGAGCCGAGCGCGCCTACCTCGCCCAGGCCCGCGCCGCGCTCCGCGAGATGTACCAGGAGGTCATGGCGTACGAGACGCTGCTGATCGGCAGCGAGGACAACGACGAACGCTTCACCAACGAGTCCTACCAGCGCGCTCGGCACCTGCGGGCGCAAGCGCTGATTGACATGCCCGACGTGCCGCTCTTCTTCGGGCGGCTGGACAACGAACCCGGAGTCGTCGAGGAGACTGACCAGATCTACGTCGGACGGCGACACGTCCGCGACCAGGCGGGTCGTCCGCTCGTGATCGACTGGCGGGCGCCGGTCGCGGTGCCGTTCTACCGAGCCACCCGCGACGACCGTCAGGGCGTCCTGCGGCGCCGTCGCTACGGCTTCTCCGACGACGCGGAGCTGACGGCCTACGACGACGAGATCCTGGTCAGCCCGACCGAGGCCGACCGGGCGGACGCGATCCTGCTGGCCGAGATCGAACGCCCACGCACCGGCCCGATGCGGGACATCGTGGCCACCATCCAACCCGACCAGGACGACCTGGTGCGAGCCCCGCTGCAGCCGTCCCTGTGCGTGCAGGGCGCGCCGGGCACCGGCAAGACCGCGGTCGGTCTGCACCGCACCGCCTACCTGCTCTACACCGAACGAGAACGCCTCCGTCGCGGCGGCGTCGTCATCGTCGGGCCGAACCGCTCCTTCCTGTCCTACATCCGTCGTGTGCTACCCGCGCTCGGCGAGGTCGACGTCACCCAGACCACCGTCGACGAGCTCATCGGCCAGGGCCGGCCCAGCGCGCCGGAGGACCCGACCATCGCGCGGATCAAGGGCGACGCCCGGATGGCGACCGTCCTGCACCGCGCCCTGTGGTCCCACGTCGGTGAGCCGAGCGAGGGCCTGGTGTACACCAAGGGTTCGAGTCGCTACCGCGTGCCCGACTACGAGGTGAAGGAGATCGTCGCGGCGTTCCGCGGCACCACCCGCTACACCGACGGCCGCAACTCGGTCGCCCAACGACTCGCCCACGAGGTGCTCGTGCGCATGGAGCGTCGCGGCGAGGCGCCAGACGACCGCGTCCAGGAGGCCGTGGCCAGGTCCAAGCCCGTCAAGCAGCTGCTCGACCAGGTGTGGCCCAAGCTCGCGCCCGAGCAGGTGCTGTTCCGGCTGCTGTCCGACGCCGATTTCCTGGCGTCGTCGGCCCACGGGGTGCTCACCGCGGACGAGCAGGCAGCGCTGCTGTGGTCGAAGCGTCCCAGGTCCTGGAAGTCGGCTCGGTGGTCCGACGCGGACCTCGTCCTGCTCGACGAGCTCGCCGACCTGATGGAGCGTCGCTCCGGCTCGCTGGGCCACCTCGTGGTCGACGAGGCCCAGGACCTGTCCCCGATGCAGCTGCGAGCCCTGCATCGGCGGTGCCGCAGCGGGTCCATGACCGTGCTCGGCGACCTGGCGCAGGCGACGTCCCCGTGGTCGACCGGCTCGTGGGACCAGGTGTTGGAGCACCTCGGTGTCCCGGACGCCCGGCTGGTCGAGCTGGACCGCGGGTTCCGGGTGCCGGCGCAGATCATCGAGGTGGCCGCCCGCCTGTTGCCGGCGATCGCGCCCGGGCTGCGCCCGCCGACCGGCATCCGCGCGGTTCCCGACGCCTACCAGGTCGTCGAGACCAGCGACCGTGAGCTCCTGGACCAGGTGGTGGCGACCTGTCGCGCGGCCTTGGCGAGGGAGGGTTCGATCGGGGTGATTGCGGCCGACTCCGACATCGCCGCCGTGCACGAGCGCTTGACCGCCGCGGGCCACGAACCGGCGATGCTCGGCGTGACCGAGGACGCCATGGAGTCGGCGCGGCTGGTCTGCGTCCCGGCGACGCTCGCCAAGGGCTTGGAGTTCGACACGGTCGTCGTCGTGGAGCCGTCCCGCATCGTCGAGGCCGAGCCGCGCGGACTGCACCGCCTCTACGTCGTGCTCACCCGTGCCGTCACGCGTCTCGTGGTCGTGCACGCGCAACCGCTTCCCGCACCGATGCGTGACGCCGCCTGAAGCGGCCACACGGGTCGATGTGCACGGCGGCCTGGCGGACGCCGTCGGCCTGAGCCTGGGCAGTGCTGGACGACCGCGCCCGGACACGAGCCGCCCATCGGAGGCGCGTTCGTGCTTCGCTGGACGCCGACTCCTAAGAACCGAGCCGACGAGAGATTCGGTCCGGAAGGTCGGTCCGGGAAAGGCACGCCGTGCACATCGACCTGTCAGGCCGCGTCGCCATCGTCACCGGAGCCGGGCGTGGGATCGGGCGGCACCTCGTCCTTCGGCTCGCGCGCGAAGGCGTGACCACGGTCGCGTTGGACATCGACCAGGGCAACCTCGACTCCCTCGGCGGCGAGCTGGCGGAGACCGGCGTCCCGTCCAGCCAGTTCGTCTGCGACGTCACCGACGCCACCCGCGTCCAGGAGGTGGTGGAGGAGACGGTCCGCCGCCACGGACGCGTGGACATCCTCGTCAACAACGCGGGGGTGGCCGGCGGCGGAGCCGTCGACGCCATGCCGGAAGAACGCTGGCGGCTCTGCCAGGACGTCAACCTCACCGGAACGTTCCTCATGTGCAAGGCGGTCGTGCCGATCATGAAGAGGCAGCGGTCCGGGCGCATCATCAACGCCGCCTCCTTCGCCGCGATCGTCCCGACTGTCGGTGGCGCCGCCTACGCGGCGGCCAAGGCGGCGGTGGCCCAGTTCACCCGCGCTCTCGCCGGCGAGCTCGGGCCGTGGAACATCACCGCGAACGCCTACGCGCCCGGCATGATCCCCACGGAGCTGAACCACTTCACCGAGCGTCCGCCTGAGGTGCAGGAGCGGCTGCTGGACCTGCTCACGATCCGCCGCTGGGGAACCCCGGACGACATCGCGCACCTGGTCTGCTTCCTCGCCTCCGACCAAGCCGCCTACATCACCGGCACCCTCATCGACATCAGTGGCGGCAAGCTGGTCACCCAGGTGCCTCGGGTCGCCTACGACCAGGCGGCTCGCCGCGACCCGACCCTTCAACAGCCGACGCCCGACGCAAGGGAGCCGAGCCGCACACCGTAAGGGTGCGGCAATGGGAAAGGGGGCACCGCCCGTGGACAACCCCGACACCAGTCCTCGCCCGACGGGACAGCCTGACCTGTCTCGACGCTCGGTTCTGCGTGGCGGCGCCGCGCTCGGTGCCGCTGTCGGCATGACGAGCGTGTCGGGTCCCGCGACGGCGGCGCCGGGCACCACGCGTGGCCCTCGTCTCGTGCTCGCTCACGGTGGTCACACGGCGTACCGCATCGTCGTTGGCACCGCGGAAGGTCCCGTCGTCCGCCACGCGGCCGACGAGCTCGCGGCGTACCTGCGCGAGATCACGGGCGCGACCTTCCCTGTCGTGGTGACCGACGAGCCGCCGGACTCGGACCGTCTTCTCGTCGTCGGTCGCCGCAACGCCGTCGCCACCCGCTTCGCGGTCGACGCCGACGAGCTGTCCGACGACGGGTTCGCGCTGCGCACCTTCAACCCGACAGGCGCTGGCCCGGGTCGCAGTCTGCTGATCGCCGGTGCAAGCGACCGCGGAACCCTGTACGGCGTCTACTGGGTGCTGGACCGCCTCTGCGGCGTGCGCTGGTTCGCTCCCGACTACACCGTCGTCCCGCAGCGGCGGCGCCTCGCGCTGCGAGTCGACGACCTCAACGGCACGCGCGTGCCACGCTTCCGCTTCCGGGAGGTCTTCGCGGCCGACGGCGTCGACCCGGCGTACCGGCAGCACAACCTGCTCAACGGGAGCAGCCACCACGTCCGCGACCTCCCGGTGCCGGCCGAGATCGATACCTGGTCGGACTACTGGCCCTACGAGGCGCACAACTTCCACCACATCGTGACCGACCAGGACCTCTGGGCCGGCGGGCAGCTCAAGGCCATGCATCCGGCCACCCGCGAGCAGGCCGCCGTCGAGCTCGTCCGGCGCATCGAGGCCAAGGTGGCCAACGGACGCGACGCGTCCTACGGCTTCAGCCAGATGGACTGGGGGTGGACTCCGGACCCGGACAGCCAGACGTTCGCCGACGCCCACGGTGGCGCACTGTCGGCACCCATCATCGACATGCTCAACGACGTCGTCGCTCGAGTGCGGGAGCGGATTCCGCAGGCCCGCCTTGGAACCCTGGCGTACCAGTTCTCGTTCCAACCGCCCACGGACCTGCCGGTGGGCGAGCACGTCGTCATCACCGCCGCGCCGATCGAGGCGGACTTCGCCCATCCGCTCATCAGTGCTCGCAACGAGGCGATCGGATCCGGCCTCGAAACCTGGGCAAGGCTTTCCGCCAACGTGGTCGTCTGGACGTACAACACCAACTTCCAGAACTACCTGCTGCCCTTCCCCAACTGGTGGGCGATGTGTTCCTCAGTCCGCCAGCTCGCCGAGCTCGGCGTCCAGGGGTACTTCGGTCAAGGCGCGTGGGACAACGGCGGCGGCGCAGAGCTCGCTCACCTTCGCCTCTGGGTGCTGGCTCGGCTGCTGTGGGATCCGGACCTGGACGCGGACGCGTTGATCAAAGAGTTCCTGGACGGCTACTACGGCGCGGCCGGTAAGGACGTCTACGCCTACATGCGGCTGCTAGCCGCTGCGGTCGAGGAGACTGGAGCCGCCCTGCCCTGCTTCATCTCCACCCTCGCGCCTCCGTACCTCACCTTCGACGTCGTGCGACGGGCGGACGCGCTCCTCGACCGGGCGGAGCGAAAGGTACGTCACGATCCGACCCTGCTCCGCCACGTCCAGATCCTGCGACTGGGCCTCGACATGGTGATCCTGCTGCGTCGCAACGCGTTCCACCGTGCGGCGAAGGACGAGGGCGTCTCATGGGACCCCGACCTGGATCGCCGGATCGCCCGCTTCAACGCCGCGCTCGACGCCTCCGGGATGACAGCCTTCCGGGAAGAGCTCGGCGGTAAGGGCCTTGGTAATCCGGAGTGGCTGCGAACGCTGGCGAGCCTCCGCCCGGCACCGGCGGCGCCGCCACCTGAGGTCATCGGCCGACCGGACTCGGAGTGGATCGACTACCAGGAGCTGGACTTCACCCTCTGGCCGCTCACCACGTGGGTCGTCGAGGACGAGAAGGCGTCCAGTGGCTACGCCGTACGCATGCCGGGTAACACCCCTGACTGGGGCGTGCAGGTGCCGCTTTCCCTGTTGCCCCGTAACGGTGCGTGGCGCCTGTACGCGGTGGTCCGTGCCGAGACCAACGGGGCCGACTCCACGGCGCCGGCACTGACGGTCGGTGTGTATCCACCGTTCGGCAACGAGATCACCGTCTTGGTCGGTGAACTGTCGGATGGCGAGTACCACACGGTGGAGCTCCCCGGCAGCTACCGGCACGACAGCGCGGACATGCTCTGGGTCGCGCCGCCCAACTCCGACCAAGTGCGCTACGTCTACGTCGACCGGGTGTTCGCGATCAAGGCGTGACGCCGGCTGAGGAGGACCGACGTCAGCCCACGCCGCTGAGCGTCTCCACGATGCGAGCACAGCGGACGGGATCGATGGTGAGGCCGTTCGCCAGTCCCCACAGCCAGTAGTCGACCGACCGGACGATCGTCCACGCACGCGCCAGGTCCCAGTCCAAGTCGGCAGACTTCACGATGAGATCGAGACTGCGGAGCAGACCGCGCTCGCCGTCCATGTCGTCCAAGCGCCACCACAACAGCTGGGCGACGCCGTACTCCGGAACGCCGACCACGACGCGAGGGTCGATCGCCAGCCACGGTTCCCGCTCGCCGGCGAGGATGTTCTCGTCGTGCAAGTCGTAGTTGACAAGGAGCTCGTCACTGACGGTCGCCACCTGCCGGGCGAGGTCGCGCGCCAGGTCGAGCACGTGCGCGGGGATCGGATGGCCCAGCGACGCGGACCGCGTGTGCGAGGAGTCGATGAAGTTGAGAGCGAGCGCCTGGGTCGTCGGCAAGGTCGCGACGGAGAGCTTGTCCCACCGCCCCGTCGTACTCGAGAGCGGGATGGCCAGGCGTCGCAGGAGTCCCGCCGCGATGGTGAGCGCCTCGTCCAGTGGCACGGCACGCAAGGAGCGCGAGCTGTCGAGCCGCTCCAGCAGCAACGCGCCGTCCTCGACGGATGCGTCGATGAGCCGCACCACACCACGGCCGTCCCACAGGCGCAGACAGAGCATCTGCGCCTTCAGCTCCTCGTCCAGCCACGCGACCTTCAACACGTACGGCACGCCCTCGCGTAGGACGGGGACGGCGATACCGTTTGCGCCGTGCATCAGCTCGCCATCGATGCGTAGCGACCAGCGTGCGCACAACGTCTCCACCAACGCTGGCAGGGATTCGGCCCATGCCCGGCCAGCGGCGCCTTCACGGGTAACCCGGGTGTACTCGAAAAAGGACGGCGGAAGTGTGAGCACGTTTCCATCCTGGCAGACGGACCGAGGGCGGAGATGAGCATGACGGCGTGACTCGTCCCCCGATGGGCGGACCGTCTTCAGCGTGTCACCAGGTGTGTTGGGGCTACTCGCGGGTATGGGGAGGCTCATTGCCTGACCGTCGATGAGAACTGGCGCGGGCGAGTGCGGCGAAAGGAGACAATCGTGCCGGAACGCAACACAGTCCTGCGCGCCATGCACGACATCGGACTGGCGGCCTGGTTCGGCGGCTCGATGATGGGCGTCACGGGCCTGAACCCAGCGGCCGAGGAACAGGAACCCTCCCAGGTCGAAGCCGCCCGGATGGCGAGCGCCGGTTGGTCGAAGTGGACTCCGATCAACGCGGCGGCCATCGGCCTCCATCTGGTCGGTGCGGTCGGGATCGCAGCGGCGAACCGACACCGGATCGTCAAGCAGGAAGGCGTCCTTGCCTCCACGATCGCCAAGACCGCTCTCACCGGCGCCGCCCTCGCGGCCACCGCCTACGCTCGCAAGCTCGGGAAGAAGATCGAGATGGCGAGCTCACCAGACCAGGAGACGGCCGCCAAGGCCGACCAGTATCCGGTCGACGTGGAGGCGGCACAAAAGCAGCTCAGCGTGGTCCAGTGGACTGTCCCCGCGCTCACCGGAGCGGTCGAGGTGCTCAACTCGCTGCACGGCGAGCAGCAACGGCCGTCCCAGCAGGGCGCTGGCATCTTCCGCCGACTCATGCCGGCGGTCGGATAAGAAACCAAGCGACACGGTCGCCAGGCTTGGTGACTGGGTGGCGGCGCGTGACGCCCGACGTCACTCGGGCTCGGATTTTCGACGTCGGCTGCGAGCGCGCCGCTTCCCCTCGTGCATGGCCTGGACGCGGGCCACAGGGAGAGCGCGACCCTCGTCGATCAAGTCAGCGTCCAGTCGTTGTGGCGCGGGCATCTCCTCCGCCCAGGGGTCGCGATCCACGAGCAACCCGACCGCGGTGCGGATCGTGAAGTCGGCTGGTACGACGCGATCGACCTCGCCCCAGGCCACCGGGAACGACACGGGGACACCGGCACGCGCCCGAGGACTGTAGGTGGCCACGATCGTCGCACCACCCGCCCGGGTGGAGTCGATGAACACCTTGCCGGCGCGGTCTTCCTTGAGGAACGCCGTGGTGGCGAGCGTGGGGTCGAGGCGTTCCGCGCGGGCCGCGATCGCGCGGGTCGCCGCGGCGGCTTCCTCCATCGTCGCGTCCTCGACGGGCACGAGGACGTGGAGCCCTTTCGCGCCGCTGGTCTTCACCGCGCCCGCGAGCCCGACGTCGGCGAGGGCCTGCCGGACGAGCTGCGCGGCGGCGACCGCGGAACGGAACGCCTCGACTGACGGCGGGTCGATGTCGAGTACCAGATGGGTCGGCTGGTCCGGCCGCGCGGTACGGAACAGCGCGGGGTGGTACTCCACGCTGCGCTGGTTGGCGAACCACATCAAGGTGCGACGGTCGTCGCACAGCGCGTATGTCACCCGTCGCCGCGAGCTCTCCGCCCAGATCGACACGGTGCGGATCCACGCAGGCGCGTACGTCGGCAGGTTCTTCTGCATGAACGGCGCCTGCCCGCGCAGGACGCGGATCACCGACAACGGTCGATCGGCCAACACCGGGAGGATGCGGTCGGCGATGGCGTCCAGGTAGTCCACCAGGTCGCGTTTGGTGAAGCCCGCGTCGGCGAACAGCGGTTCGTCGAGGTTGGTCAGGGGTACCCCGGCTCGCGTCTCACTCACGTGCCCACCTCCCAGGCTCCGGGCGAGCGGCCAGGCCCCTCGCGAGCTCTGGCTCGATCGTCAACCAACGGGCACCGCCGGCGCCTCCTCGGCGGCTCTCGCGTCCAGCCTGCGCAGACCACGGACCGACGGCTCGGCGAGGGTGAGCGCGACCACGATGCCGACGAGCACCCCGCTCCCCACGATCACCCGCTCGGTGCCGATGATCGACGCCAGCGGCCCGGCCACCAGCTGCCCGACCGGCATCGCGACGAAGGACCCGAGGGCATCGTACGAGGCCACCCGCGACAGCTTGTCTCGCGGAATGTGCTGCTGCAGGGACGTTTCCCACCCAATACCGAACAAGTCACTGCCGACCCCCGCCAGCACGCCGAGCAGGAGCAGCGGGACGAGCGACGGGTCAAGCCCGAGCATGACCATCAGCGGCGCCTCGAAGGCGATGCCGAGCATGCCGACGACCAAGGGCCGCTGTGGGCGCCAGCGCAGCATGACGACGGCACCGAGGACGAGACCGACGCCCGTGGCCGATTGCAGCGTCCCCCAGCCGACTCGACCGAAGCTCTGGTCGGCGATGACCGGTCCGAGCGTGTGGATCGCGCCGGCGATCGCCGCGTTGATGAACCCGAACGCCAGCACGATGACCCACACCCAGCGGCGCGCGGTGAACTCCCGCCAGCCGGCTCGCAGGTCGTGCAGCGTGGACCGGCTCGTCGACTGCTCCGCAGGCCGGTCGCCGAACCGAAGCTGGGCGATGAGGAGGGCGGCCGCCCCATACATGACGGCGTTGATGGCGAGCCCCCAGCCCGGCCCGAGGAATCCGACAATGACGCCACCGAGAACGCCGCCACCGATCAACGTGACGTTGCGGACCATCCCGTTCAACGCGTTGGCCTGCTGGAGCTCGTCGCGCGCGACGAGCTGCGGCATGATCCCCTGCAGGGCGGGGAAGCTGAACGCCGCGGCGGCGCCGTTCACCGCCTCGATGGCGGCGATCTGCCAGACGTCCGCGACGCCCGACAGCAGCAGACCGGCGGCGACCGCCTGGGTCGCCATGCAGATGACGTTCGACGTCACCAGGACGAGGTCACGGCGGAGGCGATCCGCCACGACGCCTCCGAAGAGGACGAGGAGGACCATCGGGGTCGTCCGCGAGGCGAGGACGAGACCCAACGCCGCCGGCGACGCGCTGACGTCTCGAACCGCGAACGCGACCGCGATCGGTGCGACCGCGCTCGCGAGGAGCGTGCACAGCCGCGCGGCGAGGAAGTACCGGAACACCCGGTGGCGCAAGGGGGCGAGCGATCCTCTCACCGCTCGGCCCCGTTCTCGTTCGCCATTCGGAACAGGCCCATCGTCGCGTTGACGTGGATGGTGCCCTCGGTGCGTGGTGGCTTGGCGTTCTCGTGGAGCACGGTGCTGGCCTCACGAGCGAGCTGCAGCGCCCGGTCCCAGACCTCCGGCTCGACCCAGAGCTCGGCGTCGCAGAGCATGCTGTTGCCCCACACCTCTTTCTCGGCGCGCCGGATCAGCTCGTGGGCGACCGTGAGCCAGACGAGGTACTTGCCTTCCAGATCCTCCTGGACCTCCTGCGCGGTCTTCTTCTCCACGGTGTGCCGGTAGCGGTAGCGCTTGGCCACGCCGCCTCGGATGGTCTCCTCGCCGGCCTCCTCCACAACGCCCGCCGCCGCGAGCGCGCGCAGGTGGTACGAGGCGTTGGCGTGGGAGATGTCGAGCTCGCGAGCCAGCTCAGCTGCCGACATCGCAGCCCCGGTGAGCAGGGAGAGCATCCGAAGGCGAATCGGGTGCGCCGTGGCACGCAGCTTGGAAACCCCCAAAGACATGTTGGGGACTATAGGAGTCGAGCAGCGCGACAGTCAAGCACTTGTTGGGGGGTCTGCGATCCGCCGTCACCAGAGGCCGTGGGAAATGCCTCGAGGCGTTTCGACGCCGTGACCTTGTGCCGCGACAGCTCCACCGAGCCGCTGAGGGGCGCACGCGCCCTGAGGGAGCGAGCGAGACAGCCCTTACTCGGTCATCTTGCGCATCCGATCGAGGAGAACGTCGAGCTGATCACGCATCTGGTGGGTGTCGCGCAACACCTCGTCGACGGTGCGCTGGAACTCCGGAAGCTGATCGACGATCGCCGTCGGTTCCCCGAAGGTCTCGGAAACCAGCTGCTGCATCTGGCGTCGCGCGTCGGCGCGGGCCTCGTTGACCAACCGAGCCACTTCCGCGGCGAGGTCCTCCGAGGGCATCCGCATCACCCGCGGATCGAACCTGATCTCCTCAACGCCGTTGCCCTCGCTGTAGGTCACGACGATGCGGTCGTCCTCGCTGCGTGCGGTACCCGTCGCCTCCGCGATCTTCTGCTGCAGCTCGGCCAGCTTCCCCAGCCGCTCCTCCTGTGCCCGCTGAAACTCCTCCGGGCTACCGAAGAGATCTGGCAGGTCGAAGTACTCCGACACCGTGTTCCTTTCGCTCCGCGGCGGGGCCGGCTAGAACCCGCTCAGGACGTTGACCTGGCCCTTGGTGAGCTTCTTGACGAGGTCACCGAGGACCTCCACCGCCGCCCCGCCAAGCACACGGAACCCCTCACCGTCGTCAAGCCGCATGCTGTCGCTGATCGCCGCCTGCGCTGTCCGAACGCCGAGGATACCGGCATGCACCCAGCCCACCTTCACCATGATCTCGTCCATCACCCGGATGATGGTGGGCAGCGTGCGGGCGATCGCTGTACCGGCGGTGCGAATCGACTGCGCGGCCGCGCTGGTGAACGGAATGAACACGAGCGCCCAGTAGGCGATCGCCATCGCGGCGAGAATTCCCGCGATGACGGCGGCGATCGCCAGCTGTACGAAGCGAAGCACCGCCACGATCGAGGTCAGCAGCGCCGTTTCCCACGCCAGGCAGTAGGTGTTCTGGACACTGTTGCGGTAGTCGAGAAGCTGCTTCGAGTACGCCGCCTGGTCGTTCGACTCCCAGGTGGCCGGCGACACGCTGTAGTACTGCTTGTTCAGTTCCTCGAGGTAGCGCAGCCCCGCCGAGCCGGACTCGTGAATGCGCGAGCACGCCTGGAGCATCTTGCCGGTGTCGGTACGGATGAGGGCGAGGCGCGTCGGCACGTTAGTGGGGCCTACGTCGACGGCGCCGTGGACCGGCAGGTTGACAGTCTTGACCGGAACTCGCTTCTCCAACTGCGACAGCAGGATCCCGCTTTTCGCGGCGGGAATCGGCGCCAGGAGGTGCTCGGGTCAGACCGTGCAGGCGATGAGAGAGGAGACGAGCGCGACATTGCCGAGCTCGTTGCCGGACGACAGCGCTCCCGCCATGGAGTCGTAGGTGTTGCTCATACCGAGATCCCGTGCCCCCCGTATCCTTCCTCGACCGCGCGCCACCTCGTGGCGATGCGTTGGGCTGCTTCGTTGAGGGTTTGGGCGGTGCCCGTCTTCGTCCGCCACGCCTCTTCGACGTACTCGGCCGCGAAGAAGAACGCTAGGACGACGAGCAGACCGCCGCCCTGCCCCGCCGTCGTCATCAGGTCCGATGCCTGAGCCGCGTCGCGACTGGCTTGGGGCAGATGGTCATTGGCCGATTGCTCGATGTTTCGACCTAGCCGTTCAATGAACGCCCGGTCGATGACCCGCGTGCCTGGCGTCCCCGTCATAACCGGGCAGTCTCGTGTGAACGCTGGCAGGTGTCGTGGGCGAGAACAGGCCCGGGTGCGCTACTAGGGTGAGGATATGAAATACACCGTCCTCCACCTGCTCACGAACCCCGCGCACGTCAACGACGCGGTACGGCTCGTCGCCCCTGACTGGGTGGGGCCTGGTGTGTTCACCGCGAGCCATCCTGGAGGCCACGCGTACCTGGTCACGATCGAGCCGACCGCGCGCACCCTCGGGGCACGGCTCGCGGCGGTGACCGGCAAACCCGCCGTCGCGGTGACGGTGGAGGACGAGCGCTGCTCCCTCTGGCTGGCGGCACCCGACGGGACCCAGCTCGGGCCGACCGAGGGCAGCGACCCGGTCACGGCGACCGCTGCGGTCGAGCTCGTCGGCCGCTGGCTCGGCGCGGCGTTCCGGTCACGTGGCGACACGGTGGCCGCGGCTCTCGCCGACCGCGCTCGCCCAGCGGTCGAGCGGCACCGGCAGGTGGCCAAGCTCTTGGACCTGGAGTACGTCGACCCGTCGACGTTCCGGTCGCGCGCCGGTGTGCTGCTCATCGACGCGCCGGCCGACGAGGTGCGTGCCCGCCTTCCGGTGGACGGTCACGGTGCCTGGGTGGTGCCTCTCGACTCCGCCCGAAGCCTGGTGGTGCCTGACGGCTCGGGGCCCATGCCGGTGCCGGCGTCCTTCGCCGGAGTCGTACGGGGGTCGAGGGCTGTCATGGTCGAGTGGGGTGACGCACCCATGCTCCGGGCGTTCGGCGGCAACGGCGAACGCCGGACCAACCTCGCGCACGCCTACACACTGGACGCCGCCCGCCTGGAGGCACGCCAGCTCGCCGCGGTACTTGGCAGGCCCGAGATCGAGGCCGCGCTGACCGACGTCCTGCGGTCGCCGGCGCAGGGCGACCGGGCCGCGCTGGCGCTGCGTGCCCTGAGCGTCGAGGGCGTGCCTGTCGGCGCGAATGTCGACCAGCTCGCCGCATGGGCGGCGACGCGGCCCGGGGCGGTGCGTGTCCCCGCCGCCGCGGGGACGACTCTCGTACTGCGCCCAGTCCTCGACGACGCGCTGCGTCAGACCTACCGCCGCCGTCGGGCGATCCGCCGGCTGCGCTGGGCCACGTTCGCGCTGATGGCGCTGTCGGGCCTGGGCGCCGTCGTCGCGTGGGATCGGGCCTGGGACGACCGCTGGCTCGTCGCCACCGGTGTCTTTCTCGTCGCCTTCGTCGTCCTGCTGGCGGTCTGGCTGCTCCTGGGCAGGCTGCTCAGGGGCGGATCGGTCGAGCCGCGCACCCCGTGAGCGCCTCGCCTGCGCGGGCGAAACGCCCTCGTGGGGTGACGGCTCGGCGCACGCGTCAGTCGGTGAGACCGACCTCCAGTCGGGTGCCGTGCGTGACCGTGTCCGCCACCGGCGACCGCTCCGTCGCCTGGCGCACCAGCTCCGCCAGCTCCTCCCGTGACGCGTCACCCTCGACGTCCATCGTCATGCGGATGGCCTGGTAGCCGGGGCGAACCTTCTCCGACATGCCGAACAAGCCCTGGGCGTCGAGGTCGCCGTCCAACCGCGCATCGACCTTGGTGAGCGTGATGCCCTTGCGGGCCGCCAGGAGCACCAGGGTCGTGGTCACACAGCCAGCGAGGCCGGCCAGGAGGTACTCGACCGGGTTGGCCCCGCGGTCCTGCCCGAACATCAGCGGGTGTTCGTCCTTGTCGTAGACGAAGAACGTGGTGTCGCGACGCACAACGTCCCCGCCCGCGCTGAAGTCGTTCACGATGGATCGATTGTGCGTGCCCGTCACCCAGAAGTTGGTGAGCCGAAAGTTGAACCGCGCTTGACCGGGATCTTGTTCGATCGCCGTCCTGGTCTGCGCCAGCGCGTCGATGTCCACCCCGTTGACGACCCGCTCGGCACTCGTCTGCGTCGACATGTCGCTCTCTCCTCACTTGGCACGAGGGGCCTGACGCTCGCCGCTGCCAACCGTTACAGACCACGCCTCGGCGAGCACCGAGGACAGGGAAGACCGGCCGCTTCACCCAAGTCCTTCGCCACTCCGGAGGCCACCGCCACCTCGTCACGACCGCCAGCAGTGTCAAGGACCCTGGACCCCCTCGACACCGGGACGCGTCCACCCAGTCCCCACCCACTAGGTCAGCAAAAGCCAGACAATTGGCGACATCCTTTCCTCGCTTCGTTCCTGACGATCCGCGCGGGTCGTGGCGTGCGCGGCACCGAATGAGGGACTTTCGGCCCTGCTCCGGTGGGTCAACCTTCCTGGCATGGTGTGGACTCGCGGCGTTTCACTTTCCATGACGAAGGAATGGGTGGGCTCCTCGCGACCTCGTCGACACCCATGAGGTTCGCGCCTACCCACCCTCAGACGGCGCGGGGCGCTGACGGTTCCAACGCCCATCAACACGCGCCACCTCTGACCGAGCGCGCGTGGGCGAGGGTTCGTCAGCAAGCCTGTTGGGAGGCAAAGCCGTGACGACGACACACGTCGCGCCGGAGGAGACAGCGTTAGAGCGCCTCCTGTCCGCGATGGAGGACATGCGGGACGGCAACTTCCGGCGCCGGGTGACGGTCTCCGGCAACGGCACAGTGGCGCGTCTCGCCTCGGTGTTCAACGAGATCAACGAACGCAACCAGGCTCTCGTCGGCGAGCTGATGCGCGTACGCCAGGCCACGAAGTCGGGGTCCTTCGATGGCGAGCGCGTGCGTCTGGACGGGGCGCGCGGCGGATGGAAGATCGCCGCGGACTCCGCGAACGACATCATCGAGGACCTGCGGCGGCCCACGGTCGAGCTCACCCGGGTGCTGCGCGCGATCGCCGACGGTGACCTCTCCCAGCGCATGCCCGTTTGCTCCGCGACGGACTCGCTGGACGGAGAAGCCGACCCGTTGAGCACGATGGTCAACGAGATGCTCGACCAAGTGTCGTTGTTCGCCTCCGAGACCACGAGGGTGCTCCGTGAGGTGGGCACGCAGGGGAGGCTGGGCGTCTACGCCGACGTCCCTGGTGCTTCCGGGGTGTGGCGCGAGCTAACCGAGGCCGTCAACTACATGTCGCAGTTCCTCACCGCCCGGACGCGCAATATCGCCGAGGTGACAGCCGCGGTCGCCCGAGGAGACTTCAGCCGAAAGATCACCGTCGAAGCACACGGCGAAATGCTGGAGATGAAGAACACCATCAACACGATGGTGGACCAGCTCTCCGTGTTCGCCGAAGAAGTCACCCGCGTCGCCCGCGAGGTCGGCACCGAGGGTCGGCTGGGCGGCCAGGCGCACGTTCCAAATGTCGCCGGCACGTGGCGTCACCTCACCGAGGCGGTCAACCACCTCGCCCGAAGTCTCACCACCCAGGTGCGGGCACTCGGCAACGTCGCCACTGCTGTCGCCCAGGGTGACCTGACCCGACACGTCACCGTGGACGCCGCCGGCGAGGTCGCCGAGCTGAAGGACAACATCAACCGGATGATCGCGAACCTCCGGGACACCACACGGCGCACGAGGGAGCAGGACTGGCTGAAGACCAACCTCGCCCACGTCTCCAGCCTCATGCAGGGCCACCACGACCTGAAGTCCCTCGCGTCCCGGACCATGAGCGAGCTGACGCCCTTGCTCTCCGCTCAGTTCGGCGCCTTCTACGTGGCCCGCTCTGACCCCGACCTGGGGGTGGCGCTGGAACGGGTCGGCACGTACGCTGCTCCGCCGGAAGCCTCGGTTGACGTACCGGACGTGGCCTTCCGTTTGGGCGAGGGCCTCGTCGGTCAGGCCGCGGTGGACCAGAGAACCATCGTCTTGGAAGGCGCGTCGAACCACACGCGCATCGCCACCGGCCTGGGCACCCTCATCCCCAGCCACTCGGTCTTCGTCCCGCTGCTCTTCAAAGGCGACACGGTCGGCGTCCTCGAGTTCGCGTCGGTCACGCCCTTCGGTGAGGTCGAGCTCGATCTGCTGGAGCGGCTGAAGCAGATCATCGGTGCCAACGTGCAGACCATCGAGACCAACACCCGCACCGAGGCGCTCCTGGCGGAGTCGCAGCGTCTCACGCAGGAGCTGCGAACCCGCTCCGAGCAGCTGCAGCGTCAGCAGCAGGAGCTGCAGCGCTCCAACGCCGAGCTCGCCCAGAAGGCCGCTCTGCTGGCCAAGCAGAACCGCGACATCCAGATCAGGAACTTCACGATCAGTCGCACCAAGGCGCAAGCTCGACAGGCCTCGACGCTCGCGAAGTACAAGTCGGAGTTCCTCGCGACCATGTCGCACGAGCTGCGAACTCCGTTGAACAGCATGCTCATCCTGGCTGGCCTGTTGGCGGACAACCGCGAGGGCAACCTGACGCAGCGGCAGGTGGAGTTCGCCGTGACCATTCGCAGCTCGGGCAGCGAGCTCATGCACATGATCGACGACATCTTGGACCTCGCCAAGATGGAGGCCGGTCGGCTCGAGATCTACCCCATCGACGTGTCGATCGCCGACCTGGCGAGCTACGTCGAAACGCTCTTCCGGCCGGTCGCGGACGACCGGGGCCTGGAGTTCAGCGTCGACGTGGCACCGAACGTGCCCGCCACCCTGTACACCGACCGCAGGCGCTTGGAGCAGATCCTGCGGAACCTGCTGTCGAACGCGATGAAGTTCACCTCGGAGGGCAGCGTCCGGCTACGGATCAGGACCGCGGAACCGAGCGAGGTCTCCAACCCCAACCTGCGGGAGGCGCGAACGCGGGTGGCGTTCTCCGTCGAGGACACCGGCATCGGGGTCCCCGCGGACAAGCTGTCGGCGATCTTCGAGGCCTTCCGCCAGAGCGACGGAACGACGAGCCGGCGGTACGGCGGCACGGGTCTTGGACTGTCCATCAGCAAGGAGCTGACTCGGCTTCTGGGCGGAGAGATCCAGGTCGACAGCACACCCGACGAGGGAAGCACCTTCAGCCTGATCCTCCCGGCCGAGGGGCCCGATGGATCCTCGACGACAACCGAGAAGGACGAGTCGACGACGCACGACGACGATGCGCGCGACGACCTGTCCGTCGCCATCGTCGACGAGCAGCAGCCGGACGTCCCTCCCGACCGCGACGAGGACGCCGCTCGAGATGAGCTGGACGCCCCGCTGACCGCCTACGCCAGCGACGCGTCCCAGCGGCAGTTCCACGGCGAGAAGGTGCTCGTCGTCGACGAGGATCCGCAGTACCGCTACGCGATCTGCACCGTCTTGGAGGAGCACCAGCTCGCGCCGATCTGCGTCGACAGCGGGCGGGCCGCCCTTCAGACGCTCCAACGGGAGCCCGACATCGGTCTGGTCATGATGGACGTCGTCATGCCGGACATGGACGGCTACGCGACGATGGCCGAGATCAGGCGCCAGCCGAGGTACGACGACCTGCCCATCCTCGTGGTCAGCGCCAGACCGATGGAGGAGGCCGCGGCGCGCAGCATTGACGCCGGTGCCACCGAGTACGTCACCAAGCCGGTCGACATCGACTGGATGCTCCAGCTGCTCGCCACTTACCTCCCGGTGGATCCCACGCCCGACCAGGAAGAGCTCTAGCGGTCGACCTCATGCGCCTCGCTCGCTGTCACGAGAACCAGCCCAGCGCGTACGCGGCGTTCACCGAGAGGTGGAAGCCGACGATCCCCAGGATCCACGCCAACGCCTCCCCGGAGTTCCGCGACAGCCACGCGTCGAGTCGGGTGAGCGTTGGGGTGATCCGCTCGTGCAGCGTCACGCGGGCGGCGAGCAGCGCCAACGCCGGCGTGACCATCACCAGGCAGTACGTGGCGAGGACCACCACGCTGCTCGACGGGGACAGGCCCGAGGAGCTGATGATGCCGATCGCGGCGAGGTAGGGCAGCATGGACGCCGCCTCGATCACCGCCGCGGACAGCGCGAGCACGACGACCCCGGTAGCCGCGCCGTCGCCGCCAGCCGCGCGCTCGCGCCAGACCTGCAGTCGGGACGGCTTCCCACCGCGTCGGGCCTGTCTGCGCTCGGCCCGCTTGCGCTTGCCTTCCTTTGTCCACGGCTCGATCGTCAAGCCGAGCACGAGGAGAATGACGCCCACGACGAGCTGGGCGATATGCCCCGGAGTGCCCTCGAAGACGCCATAGACGCGGTCGAGGACCGCCATGGCGCCAGCCATCAGCGCGACGCCCAAGAGCAGGTAGAACGTTCCGACTGTCGCGAGGAACACCAGGACGCGGTGCGCGCGCAGCCGTGGCGCCATCATCAGCCAGATGGGGATGACCAGCGTGCCGAAGCTGGTGCTGTCGATGAGCGCGAGGACGGCGAGCGGCGCGACGAGCTCAACACCCACGGAGCACCTCGCCCGACGGACGCGGCGTGGCGGCAGACAACGTCGAAGCGGCGTGACTCATGGCCCCCAGCGTGCGTCACCAGCCGATCGCCGCACCATCCGCCGAAGGTTGTGCTCGACCCAGCGGCATCCGTCGATGGATGGACACCGCTGGGTCGACTGGGCCGGCAATGCCCCGGGTCGGGTGTGGTTGCCACGCCAGACGGTCGCGGCTGCCGTACCGACGGTCACCACCGGTCCGCGACCAGGCCGGCTCGCTCCCGCGACGAGGTGCCTGGGAGGAGCTAGGGCGTCCTCGGCGGTTCACCGCCCTCCGTTCCCGGGCGCTGCCGCGGCGCGGTGTGGGCTGGGCTCGGCGTCTCCTCCCCGGGAGCGCTCCGCATGTGGGGAACCCTCTCCCGCGCCTCGCGCTCTCGCCTCGCACGCTCCCGACTCTCCTGGCTCCTGGTGTACGCGTCCTCCAGCATCCGCTGCGCGACCGCGCGTCCGCCGAGTCCGAAGGCAAGCGCGAAGCCGAGTGCGAGCGCCCCCATCGTCGCGGCAAACGCGATCTGCACGATCCCCTCGGCAATCCTCAGCTGCTGGAGGATCATGAACACGGCGATCACCATGACCAGCGCGGGAAGCACCGTCCCGGCGACCTTGCCGCTCGGCGAGTCACCCAGCAGCCGGTTCGCGGCGGCGGACACCACGCCAGCCACGATCGCCGCGACCGCGAAGATGAGAATCGCCGCGATGACGTTGGGAATGTAGGCGATCACCTGGTCCATGAATCTGGTGAGCGCACTGATCTGCAACGCGCCAATCGCCGCGACCAGGAAGAACGCGAAGATCACCCAGAAGACGACACGGCTGGTCAGGCGGGTGGCGCTGCCTCCACCCATGGCGCTCTTCATGTAGCGGTGCGTATCCGATTCCTCGATACGCCTGTCAACCTCCGCCCGCTGCATCACCTTGCGAACGCCGGCCGCCACCAGCTTGGCGACGAGATAGCCGACGACGAGCAGGACCAAGAACGCGATGAGGTTCGGAATGAACCCGATGATCTGGTTCACCACGTTCCAGAAAGTGCCGCCGATATTCATGGAAGCTCCTCCGCTTGTCGACGGTGCCGCGTGGCGGTCACGGCATGGTCGCGGACCGTTCGGCGGGTCCTCGTTCCCACACGCTCGCGCTGACCTGACCGCGGCACTACCGCCAGACGTCCCATGCGGCGGTGTCGTGGGTCACAGCGAAGGAGCGGTTGGTCGTCACCGGCAGTCACGAGCCGGTGTCCTGGAGCGACGGGACGTGACGTCCGGATCTCCGTTGCCCCCAAGGCCTCGCATCCTGGACTATTGATGCCACCGGGGGACGCGATGACCGAACCGGTTCAGCCGACTGTCGAGAGCCGTGCGTGGCTCGGTCGAGCTGTCCGGTCGACCGAGGCTTCAAACACGAAGGGCTTCAACACGAAGGGACGGTCATGACCACTGACCCGACAGGCTTCGCCGCGACCGGCCGTTGGAGCGCCTCATGACGGCTGAGGCGGCGCCGCCAGCCGCGGCCACGGAAGCCGTCCAGCTCACCCTCAACAGCCAGCGCTACGACATCGACGCCCCTGTGGGTCGAACCCTCGCGGAGGTACTCCGGGAGGACCTCGGGCTCACGGGCACCAAGGTGGCGTGCGGGGAGGGGCACTGCGGAGCATGCACCGTCCTCGTCGACGGCAAGCCCACCCTCTCCTGCATCACGCTGGTCCACAGCGTCGACGGCACCGAGATCACCACGATCGAAGGCTTGCGCGACCACCCGCTGGTCGACGCGTTCGTCCGGTGCGACGCCCTCCAGTGCGGGTTCTGCACACCGGGGCAGATCGTGTCCGCCGCCGCGCTCGTGGCGGAGAAGCCGCAACCCAGCCGTGAGGAGATCCGGCACGCGATGGCGGGGAACATCTGCCGATGCGGCGCCTACCCGAAGATCGAGGAGGCGATCCTGTCATGGCGCGGCTGATCAAGACCGAGAAGGAAGTCGAGGGCCGCTACGAGACCGTCTGGCTGGTCGTCGAGGAGGACAGCCTCGACCAGTGGCCGGCTGGTCCGCGCGACGTCGTAGGGAAACCCGCGGTCCGCAAGTCCGCCCGTGCCCGCGCCCGCGGTGAGGCGAGGTACACCGCCGACGTGCGGCTGCCGGGGATGCTGCACGCGGCCATCCTGCGCTCGCCCTACGCGCACGCTCGCGTCCGACGCATCGACTTGTCCCGGGCGCTCGCCGCACCCGGTGTCCGTGGCGCGATCGGGCCTGGCGACGCGCCCGAGCTCGACGAGGTCGCCGGCTACCACGGCGCCCCGGTCGCCGCGGTCGCCGCGGATTCCGAGCGCGAGGCCCGCGCCGCGCTCAAGCTCATCGACGTCGACTGGGAGGTCCTCGAGCCGGTCCTCGACCCCGACGAGGCGGTTCGGCGCGGGCAGCTGGTGGGTGAGCCACGGCGCGTCGAGCGAGGCGACGTCGACGCCGCCCTCGCCGAGGCCGACGTCGTGATCGAGTCCGAGTACCGCACACAGACCGTGCTGCACAACGCCTTGGAGACCCACCAGTCGGTCTGCGTGTGGGAGGGGGAGCGGCTCGTCGTCTACACCTCCACCCAGGACATCTGGGGCGTCCGGAACGCCATCGCCCGCACCCTCGACCTGCCGACGGACCAGGTGCGGGTCGTCTGCGAGTACATGGGCGGCGGCTTCGGCGCGAAGAACGAGCCCGGCCACTACACGTTCGTCGCCGCCGAGCTGGCACGGCGAACCGGTCGTCCCGTCCGCTGCGCCCTCACCCGCCGGGAGGAGAACCTCGCGACCGGCAACCGCAACGCGACGATCCAGCGGCTCACGGTCGGCGCGCGGCGCGACGGCACGATCGTGGCGTTGGCCGGCGAGTTCGTGGCCAGCCTCGGCTGGGACGGCTGGATGGCGTTCACCGCCGGCCCCATGCACGGCCTCTACGCGTGCCCGAACGTCCGGACCGTCGAGTACGGCGCCAAGCTCAACACGCCGCCGATGGCAGCGTTCCGCGCGCCCGGGTTCGTCGAAGGCACGTTCGGCCTGGAGTGCCTGATCGACGAGCTGGCGGCCAAGCTCGACATGGATCCGCTGGAGCTGCGCCGGCGCAACTACGCCGACCGTGACCCGGCGACCGGTGCCCCGTACTCGGCGAACCAGCTCCTCGAGTGCTACCGGCGCGCGGAGAAGCACTGGGCGCGGCGCCACGAGGTCCGCGCACGCAGTGAGGGACCGTGGCGGCGTGGAGTCGGTCTCGCCAGCCAGATCTGGTACGGCGGAGGCGGCCCACCGGCGTACGCGTGGGTGCGGGTCGGGTCCGACGCCCGCGCCACCGTCATCACCGCCATGCAGGACATCGGCACCGGCACGCGCACCGCGATGTCGCAGATCGCGGCCGAGGAGCTCGGCTTCCCCTTGGACCGGGTCGACGTGGTGCTCGGCGACACCGACCGCGGACCCTACGCCGTCCCCGCCGCCGGCTCCTCCACGACGCCCTCGATGGGGCCGGCCGTTCGCGCCGCGGCAGCCGACGCCCGCCGCCAGATCCTCGACATCGCGGCACAGCGGTACGAGCGCCCGGCGGAGTCACTGCGGATCCGGGAGGGCCGGATCGAGGCCTCCGACGGCGAGTCCTGGCCGGTCGAGGAGGTCCTCGGCCTGCTCGGCAACGCCCAGATCCTGGGCACCGGGGCCCGCGGCCCCAACCCGGCCGGCATGGCCGTCCACACGTTCGGGGTGCAGGTCGCCGAGGTGGCGGTCGACATCGAGACCGGCGAGGTCCGGGTGGAGCGACTGGCGGCCATCCACGACGTCGGACGGGTCATCAACCCGCTCGGGGCGTCGAGCCAGCTCGAGGGCGGCGTCATCCAGGGCATCGGGCACACGCTGTCGGAGGAGCGGCTCGTCGACCCGACGAGTGGCCAGGTCCTCACCCAGACCCTCGACGCCTACCGGATGCCGACGATCGCCGACGTTCCCGAGATCGTCACCGAGCTCGTCGACGTCCCCGACCCCAACCTCACCAGCCTCGGCGCGAAGGGCCTGGGCGAGCCGCCGATCATCCCTGTCGCGGCCGCGATCGCCAACGCCATCCGCGACGCGACGGGCGCGGCCGTCCACGAGCTGCCGATCGACCGCGAGGAGATCCTCCGGGCACTCCGCGAAGCGGCCGACCGGCGAGCGGGAGCCCTCGGCGAAGGAGCGAAGGAGCGCCATGAGACTCCGGCGACTGTCTAGCCTGTCCGAGCCCGCGCTCGCCGAGGCGGGACTCGGCAACGGCTCGGTGCCGCTGGCGGGCGGCACCGACCTCGTCCCGCTGCTGCGTGACGGGCTGCTCACCGCCGACACCCTCGTCGACGTGCGTCCCGTGGTGCCACGTGGCGTGACGCCGTACGACGGCGGCGTCCGCATCGGGGCCGGCACCACACTCGCGGAGCTGGAGCACGCGGCCGAGGACGCCGTTCCGGCCGTGTTGCGGGAGGCGTGCCGGCTCGCGGCGTCCCCGCAGATCCGAGCCATGGGTTCGATCGGCGGCAACCTGCTGCAGGCGACCCGCTGTTGGTACTGGCGGCTCGGTCACGCCTGCTGGCTGGCCGGCGGTGAGCGGTGCCTGGCTCGGGACGGCCGCAGTGACGAGCACGCCATCTTCGGCAACGCTCACTGCGGCTCGGCGCACCCCTCCGACGTCGCCGCGGCGCTGCTGGCGTTGGGGACGACCGTGCGCACCACGCGACGGGAGCTGCCGCTGGCCGAGCTGTACCGCCTGCCGACGGAGGACGACCGGAGCGTCACGACGCTCGAACGCGGTGAGCTCCTCCTCGAGCTCGAGGTGCCGAGGCCTGACGCCAGCACCTACCTGAAGGCGATGGACCGCAAGCGGTACGCCTTCCCGATCGTCGGGGTCGCGGCGGCGCGGTTCGGCGGGGACGTGCGTGTCGCGTTGGCCGGCGTGGCGCCGATCCCGTGGTCCCTCGACACGGACGCTGGGCTGACCGACGCGACACCGCTGCCGGGCTCGGCGTTCAAGGTGCAGGTGGCGGAGGCGCTGGTGCGGCGGGCTCGCGAGGCGGTCACCGGCTGACGCGCCGCGCGCGCCGCCGCGCCCACCCGAGTCACTCCGCGGCTCAGCCGGCCGCGCCGGACGTGACGACGTCGAGGAGGGCCTGGATGTAGCCGATGGCGTGGGCCCTCCCTCGGTACCCGTATCCCTCGTCGTTCACCAGGCCCGGCGTGTGGTCGTCGAGGATGAAGCCGTCGAACCCGACCCGGTGGAGCGCCTGGATGACGCGCAGCGGCGAGTAGTTGCCCTCGCCTAGGAAGCACTCGCGGAAGCGCGGCATCGTCCCGGCCACGTCGCGAAGGTGCACGTAGAGGATCTTTCCGCGACTGCCGAGGCGCTCGATGGCGTCCAGGACGGCGGGCTCGCCACCCATCTCGGAGACGGTGCCCAGGCACAGCTCGATGCCGAGGGCGGGGCTGTCGACGATCGTCGCGGCCCGGACGAGGGCGTCCACGCTGGTCAGGATGCGTGCGACGCCGTGGAGCTCCTCGGCCGGCGGGTCGTCGGGGTGGAAGCCGATCCGGACGCCGGCCTCCTCCGCGGCCGGGACGATGCCGCGCACGAAGTACTCGACGTTCGCCCACAGCTCGTCGTGGGTGATCGTGACTTCGTTGCCGAGGTGCTCGCCCCGCACCCACGAGTCCTTGGCGTCGGCGACGCGCCGGTCGCGGCGGGCTACCCAGACGTCGTCGAGCCGGGACGGGTCGGAGGCGACGTCGTGGTCGTAGACCGACACGGTGGCGCCGCCGCGCCCGTAGGGCCCGACGTCGGTTCGCCACACCGACTGGAGCATGACGTTGAGGCCGAGGATGGGGACGCCCGCGCGGCCCATATTGGTGATGGTGGCTCGGACGTTCTCGATTTGCTCGTCTCGTCCGGGAAGACCGAGCAAGACCTTGTCGTAGAAGTGGTTGGGAAGGTTCTCGAACGCCTCGATTCGGAGCCCGAACTCAGCGACTCGATCGACGAGGCGTTTGATGTCCTCGTATTCCCAGCGGTGGTCGCCGGGCAAGTCGGGTGTGTTGAACTGAACCCCCTCGACACCTAGCTGTGCGGCGAAGGCGAGGTACTCGTCGGTGGCGACGGGTGACTGTCCGACCGCGACGCGCATTCCCACGGGCGCTCCCCTCACTGGTACCGCCTAAGGCCACAGCGATTCACGCGAGGCTCTTGCCTCGTGAGCTGGGACGCTAGCATGCTAGCCCGCTAGAAAGCGGATACCAGACGGAAGGCGAACGGCCGCCGGTCGAGCCGGACACCATTCCGCGGTCGCGACGAGTCATCCGGCCGGTATTCGACGCCCTGGTGACCACGACGTGAGGAGTGGCCATGGTGGGAGAGGTGAGCGCGGCGGCGCACCCACACGCCCCACAGGTTGACCCGTACCGGCTGACGACCGAGGGCATCAAGGAGCCGCCCACCGGCTGGTGGCAGAGCCTCCGTTACCTCGGTCCCGGTCTCATCCTCGGCGCGGCGATCGTCGGCGCCGGTGAGCTCATCGCCACGACCGCCCTCGGAGCACGAGCGGGCTTCGCCCTGCTGTGGCTGGTGATCTTCAGCACCTTGGTCAAGGTGGCCGTCCAGATCGAGCTCGCCCGGTGGACGATCTCGACCGGCCAGCCGGCGCTCACCGGCTACAACAAGGTCCCGCCGAAGGTGGGCCGCGTCGGGTGGGTCAACATCCTGTGGATCGTCTTCGCGCTGTCGAAGGTGGTGCAGACCGGTGGTGTCGTCGGCGCCGTCGCGGTGGCGTGCAGCGTGCTGTATCCCCTGGGCGGTCCACCGCTGGGGTTCACGTCCCTCGCCACGTGGACGGTCATCGTCGTCGCCATCACGGTCGCGGCGTTGTTCTCCAACAAGTACGGCCTGATCGAGCGGGTGGCGGTGCTGTTGGTGGTGCTCTTCTCGCTCGTGACGGTCGCCATCGCCGTCGGCCTGCCACTCACACCGTTCGCCTACGACGTCGGCGACATCGCGAGCGGCTTCACCTTCGGCATCCCAGCGGGCACGCTCCCGGTTGCTCTCGCGATGTTCGGGCTCACCGGCGTCTCGGTCGACGAGATCACCAGCTACCCGTACTGGTGCATCGAGAAGGGGTACGCCCGCTGGACCGGGCCCAACGACGGCAGTGCGGACTGGGAGCGTCGCGCCAAGGGCTGGATCAAGGTCATGCAGCGGGACGCCATGCTGTCCTGGGTGGTCTACACGGTGACCACGATGGCGTTCTACGTCATGGGCGCGGCCGTCCTGCATCCCCAGGGCCTGGTCCCCGAGGGCAACGAGGTCATCACCACCCTGACCCGGCTCTACACCGACACGCTCGGCGAATGGGCGCGCATCGTCTTCCTGGTCGGCGCCATCGCCGTGCTCGCCTCGACGCTGTGGGCGGCGACGCCCGCCTGGTCGCGGATGTACGCCAACGTGCTCAGCTGCGCCGGCGTGTTCGACTGGACGAACTCGCGGGCCCGCCAGCGCTGGATTCGTGGCTTCATCGTGGCGCTGCCGATCATCTGGGGTATCGCGTACCTTTTCGTCCAGTCCCCGGTCATCATGATCATGATCGGCGGGATCAGTGGCTGCATCTTCCTCTTCGCCGCGGTCATCGCCGTGTGGTATCTCCGCCGCACGGAGATCGATCCCCGCGTCAAGGCAAGCTCGCTCTTCACCGTCGCTCTCGCGATCAGCAGCGTGGCCATCGCTCTCGCGGGCGTCTACACGATGCTCGACGCCTTGGGCTACTCCATCGACTGACGCGAACGACGCGACGTGCCACCCTCTCCGACGCTCGGAAGGGTGGCACGTTCCTTTTCCCAGTGGGTTCTTCTTTCGGCACATTCCTCTTCTTGGCGCAGGCCTTCGCTGTATGGGCCCGACGGTCGAGGCGAGGCGAGACCCTGAGACCGAGAATGGTCAGCGACCCACATCGCGACGTGCGTCCTGCTGAGATGGAGTGCAAGCCACGAGCCTCGTGACGGGAGAGCTCCGCCATGGACCAGTGCATCCCGCCTCTACCGAGCGACGAAAGTCGGACGACCTTGGGCAGGCGCTCCTTCTCCGCAGGGTTGGTGAGCCTGCTCGCGACATCGGAGGCCGCCGTGGTGCACGCGCGCCACGCCCGCGCGGCGACAGAGCATCCGCGAGTCGTCGGGGCCTACTCACAGCTCACGGCGGACGGCGAGTACGTCGGGCTCGGCATGGAGGGAGTCGAGCACGCATTGGCGGCCTTCGCCGCCATGTACAAGGTGACACGCAGCGCCCATCAGCGGGTCATCCTCGAGGCACTTGTGGACCGCGTGTTGGAAGCGAGTCCCACCTACATGGGCCATCTCTTCGGCGTCCAGGTGCTCTCCGACCCGTTCCTGCTCTCCCACCCGCGGCTGCGCGACAACGTCCATCGATACGCCACCTCGCTCGTGGAGCGCTTCGCAGCCAACCCCGACCAGCTGCTCCGGACGGGGGACATCCGGACGCTCACCGGCAACGTGAGCTTCCTCATCGCCTACGCGAGATTCCGCGAACGCGACGCCTCGAAGCTCAGCGAGGACCTGCCCACCGTCGAAGACGTCGACGCCGTCACCCTCGCGCTGCTGAACCGCGTGGTCGAGCTGCAGCTCACCCTCTCCGCGGCCACGAGCCGGTTCGGCAACCCGCGGCTGGCCGGCGGCTTCCCGCACCTGGTCGAGGGACCCGACGGGTCGATGGGCTCGTGGGACGTGCGGACGTGGTCGCCGGTGATGCTGTCCCTCGACCAGTACGCGGCGGTGCGCGCCCTCGCCGAAGGGTTCGGTCGCTACCGCCATCCGCTCTACAGACGCGCCGCCGCTGCCGGGGCCCGGCTGCTGCTCGCGACCACCGAGATCGACCCGAACCTCGTCTACGCCGGCGAGCCGCCGGGGTTCCCCCTCGATGGCGCGGAGCTCGCGTTCGGCGAGGAGACGGGAGAGATGCCGTACGCCATCACCTACGGCTGGTCTCCCAACGCTGTCGCCAATCTGGGCACCGCCTTGCACGCCCTGCTCGTGAACCGCGTAACCGTGCCGAGATCCCGCACCTGGACGAAGGTGTATTGGCGGGGACGCCGCCGCCGTCGGTTCTTGACGCGCGGTCGTTCTGGGCGGGACTCGCGGCCAAGATCGCCTTCACGCACCGCTTCGTCGAAGCCACCCAGCTCCCGGTACCGCCTGACTTTCCGTGGATCGACCTTCCGCGGGCGACCTACCCGGGAAACGGCGACGACGACCTGCGGCGCGGCGGCTGGTACGACGGCTCGGGACGAGGCGCGATGTCCGCGGTGTACGCGCGAATCGAACTCACCAGCTACGTCGCGAGCGGAGGCCGCGACGCCGAGATGCTGCTGCGCGCCGGCCGTTGGTGGGAGTCGCTGCTGGTGTGGGAGTGATCCGCCTAGTCCTCGCCCCCGCACACGAGAATGCGGCTCGAGAAACTGATCGTTCAGCCGTCCTACGCGCGTGGCGGCCCTTCCGACACCCGTTCGTGTCGAAAGGACCGCCACGTCTCGGTCGTGCGGGCCCTCAGTGCGAGGGGTTGCGGCTGTCCGTCCGCAGCTCTGCCCGCGTCGTGTTCGCGAGCACGGTCGGCGTCGGCGGTTCGACCGTCCAGTCGGGGTGGTTCGGCATCGGAGGCGTCTTGGTGCCGTACAGCCACTCCTCGAGGAACGGCCTCACCTCCGGGTCACCGGTGACCTCCACCGCCACGTCGATGAACTGCGCCGTCGAGATGTTGCGGTTCTTGTACCGCTTCAGGATCGTCCGCTCGATCTCGGCGAACGCCTCGACACCGACCCTCTCCTGCAAGGCGTAGAGCACCAGCACGCCGCCTGTGTAGCGCTGGTTGTCGAAGAGGTTCTCGGCGTTCGGGTCGGCGACCGGACCGGACAAGGCGCGCCAGATGTCGCCTTGGCTGTAGGTGTACTTCATCCGCTCCTCGAGCGTGGTGTAGCCGCGCGAGTCGGGCCAGCCGCGCTCGTAGCGGTACATCAGACCGTAGAGGTCGGCGTGTCCCTCGTTGATCCACAGGTCGGACCAGCTTGCCGGCGAGACGCTGTTGCCCCACCAGCTGTGCACGATCTCGTGCATCATGTGCGAGCCGATGCTGGACTCCTCCTGCTCGAGGAACGCCGGCTTGTACAGCGTCAGCGTCTGAGTCTCCAGCCCGGTGAAGTCGAAGGCGTTCGGGTCGTCGGTGTCGGCCGGCAGCAGACCGTACGCCTCGAGCGGGAACTCACCGAGGTACTGACGGATCCAGTCCAGGTGACCGGGTGTCAGCGACAGCGCCGGCTCGAGTCTGTCGACCCGGTCCGTCGGCACCACGTCGCGCAGGTGAACGCCGGTGTCCGTACCGCGGTCGACCACCTGGTAGTCGCCGACGGCGATCTGCAGCAGCTCGGTCGCGATCGGGTCGCGGGAGACGTACGCAAAGGTTGTACGCCCATCCGGCTTGGAGTACTCCCCGACCTTCGTGCCGTTGGCGACAGCGTGCGTACCTTCAGGGACCGTCAGCCGAAACGCGAAGTACGCCTTGTCGGACGGGTGGTCGTTGCACGGCAGCACCGAGTGCGCGCCCGCCGGCTGCGGCGCCAGAGCGAACCCACCCTCGGTCGGAACGAAACCAGGGTTGGGGACTTCCTTTCGCAGGTCAGCGGTGTACCGCACCTTCACGACGAACGGCGCGCCCTTGTGGATGGCGGACGCCGGCGTCACCACCAGCTCCTCCTCTTGCTGGGTGAAGCTCGCCCGCTTCCCGTTGACCGTCACGGACTCGATGTCCAGACCGACCGCGTCCAGGTTGAACGACGACAGCGCATGCTTCGCCTTGGCGATCATGACGACAGTCGCGTCGACTGTCTGCGTGTCGGCGACGTACTCGAGGTCGACGACGTAGCTCTTCGCGTCGTAGCCGCCGTTCCCGAGATTGGGGAACACCTTGTCCCCGACACCGGGAGCACCTGGCCGCGGCACATGTGCTGCACCGTGCCCTGCCGTGCCCGCGTGAGCGACCTCCGTGGTTGGAATCAGCGGCGCAGCCATCACTGCCGCCGCGGCAGCGGCGGAAAGGAACGCCTTCCCCCTTCTCAGATGCCGACGAGGCATGAACGAACTTCTCCTCCCGTAGCAGATGCACGAACCGGGCCAGGTACCGCGCGGCGCGCTTCGTGTCTCAGTCGCAGAGATGCTTCCCAGGCGCGGCAAAGTTCGCACAACGGACGAAAGGAACTCCACGTCCACCCGGCATGACAGGCGATCGATACGTACTCGTGATCTTGTGGCGCAGGGACGCGATGCCCCCGCCACGTACGACAAAATCCCAGCGGGGCGTCGACTTCTGCGTGGTCGTGATCGCCTCAGCGCCCGCCTCCGGGCCGTTCGCCGTCATGCGCGCGTGGGGGTGCTGCGGGCACTCCGGCTCGACCAGGGCAGCGGCACGGTCGACGCGCACACGCTCGCCCCCACGCGCACGACAGCCGTCCCGTCGACACCGTCGCCCTCATCGGGGCATCGGTCGGATCCGACTCGGCGGCCGGTCGATCGTGTCCTCATCCCACGCAAGGCATCCCACGCAAGGCGAGACGTAGCCGGCGCGGCACGCCCACTTGCGGTCTCGTCGCACGGCCCCGGCGTCATCGGACGCCTTGACCGGAGTCGAGGTGACCCGAGATCTCGACGGGAAGGTCGAGGGTTCCTCAGGAACGCGGATTCCCCACGTCGTCGGAGCGAAGCGCGTCCGCCAACCGCCCACCCGCTCCGGCGAGCATCGCGCGGGCGGTCGGCGCGTCGACACCGCGCTCGAGCATGAGCACCGCCGTCTTGACGTCACGGTCGGCCGCCTCCAGCGTCCGACGCGCGACCTCCCGGTCGACTCCGGTGATCTGCCGAACGATGCGCACCGCGCGGTCGACCAGCTTGTCGTTGACGACCCGCAGGTCGACCATGAGGTTCCCGTAGGTCTTCCCGAGCCGCACCATCGAGATCGTCGAGATCATGTTGAGCACCAGCTTCTGCGCGGTGCCGGCTCGGAGCCGGGTCGACCCGGCGAGGATCTCCGGCCCCACGGGGACCTCGATCGGATAGTCGACCATGGCCGACAGCTGCGTGTCGGCGTTGCAGCTCACACCGACGGTCAGGGCGCCACGACGCCGACCCTCCTCCACCGCGCCCAACACGAACGGCGTCCGCCCGCTCGCCGCGACGCCGACGACGGCGTCGCCTTTCCCGATCCCTCGCTCGGCCACGGCCTGCGCGCCACCGGGACGGTCGTCCTCCGCGCCCTCGACGGCGCCGGTGACGGCGACCGGGCCTCCCGCGATGATCGCCTGCACCTGCTCGGGCGGGGTGTTGAACGTCGGCGGGCACTCGGCCGCGTCCAGGACGGCGATCCGCCCGGAGGTGCCCGCCCCCACGTACACCAGCCGACCACCGGACGCCAACAGCGGCACGATCGCGTCGATGGCGGCGCTGATGGCGGGGAGTGCCCGGCGCACCGCGTGCGGCACCTCGGCGTCGGCGGCGTTCATCCGCTGGGCCAGCTCCAGCGTCGAGAGCTGATCGATGTCGCCGTACCGCGGGTCGGCCTGCTCCGTGACGAGTGCGGCGAAAGGCGAGTGGGCCTCGCTCACCGGGCCTCCTTTGAAGCTTATTGACGTTATGTAATGGAGGAAGGTAATTTACCAACCTACCACGGACCGCACGCTCGCGCCGCTGGCGCGGATCTCGCTCACCGGAGGGCAGCCTCGTGCAGCACGGCACCCAGCGAACCGTCACCGGGGTGGAACGCCTGTGCGCCGACCCCTCGCTGGTCCCGGGCCGACGCCTGGGGTTGGTGACCAACTACACCGGGGTGATGCCCGACCTCACCACGAACGTGGCCGCCCTGCAGGCCGCCGGCGTGCCGCTCGTGGCGCTGTTCGGCCCTGAGCACGGCCTGCGCGGCAGCGCCCAGGCGGGCGAGAGCGAGCCCGACGACCACGACCCCGACAGCGGCTTGCCGGTCTTCGACACCTACCGTCACAGCGGCGCGGACCTGGAGGCGCTGGTCGTCCGGTCCGGCGTGGACACCCTGCTCTACGACCTGCAGGACATCGGCACCCGCTTCTACACGTACGTGTGGACGATGTACGACCTGCTCGTCGTGGCGGCTCGGCTCGACATGCCCTTCGTCGTCCTCGACCGACCCAACCCGGTGGGCGGACTGGCCGTCGAGGGCCCCCTCCTCGACCCGGCCTTCGCCAGCTTCGTCGGGCGCGCCCCGATCCCGCTCCGGCACGGGCTGACCGTCGGTGAGCTCGCTCGACACCTCAACGAGACCGCGATCCCGCGCGAGGCGGGACGGCCGGCGCGGCTCGAGGTCGTGACCATGACCGGCTGGCAGCGGTCCTCCTACGCCGACCAGACCGGGTTGCCGTGGGTCATGCCGTCGGTCAACATCCCCACGCTCGAGAGCGCCCTCGTCTATCCGGGCACCGGCCTGTTCGAGGGCACGAACCTCTCCGAGGGCCGGGGGACGACCCGGCCGTTCGAGCTGATCGGCGCGCCGTACGTCGACCGCCGCCTCGCGCCCGCGCTCAACGAGCTCGGTCTCCCCGGCGTGCGGTTCCGGGACGCGACGTTCACCCCGACCTTCCACAAGTACGCCGGCCGCCAGTGCCGCGGCGTCCAGGTGCACATCACCGACCGTGAAAGCTTCGCGCCCGTGCGGACCGCCCTGGCGATGCTCCACTGCCTGCGCACGCTGTATCCGGACGACTTCGGGTGGCGCGTCGCCGAGGACGAGAGCGCGAGGCACCCCTACTTCATCGACCTGCTCTGGGGCTCCGACACCCTGCGCCGGACGCTCGACGCCGGCCAGGACCCCACCACACTGCTGCCCTCGACCGCTCCCGGCCACGCCCGTCCTCACGAGTGGGCAGGTGAGCAGGTCATCCTCTATCACTAGTCCGAGCCACCCGCGCGCACGCGCACGCCGAGCGAGGAGGGGCGGCCGGTGAAGGAGGACACGGCGACGCGGCAGCCACGCCCCGCGGACGTCCGCAAGCACGTGCGCGCCATCCTGCCGCGGCTCGCGCGCGCCGAGCGCCGGGTCGCCGAGGCGCTGCTGGCGAACCCGTCCCTCGTCGTCGAGAAGACGATCACAGAGGTCGCCCGGGCCTGTCAGACCTCCGAGACCACGGTGGTGCGGTTCTGCCGCGCGGCGGGTTTCCGCGGCTACCCCGACCTCCGGCTGGCGCTCGCCACCGAGCTGGGTCGGGACACCGCCCGGCGGCGGGAGGAGCTCCTCACCGGCGCCGACATCGACCGTGACGACCCGCTCGCGCAGCTGGTCGCCAAGGTGGCGCGCACCGAGGCGGCCGCGATCGAGGACACCCTCAAGCAGCTCGACCTCGACCAGCTCGACAAGGTCGTGACCGCGCTCATCCAGGCCCGCCGCATCGCCCTCTTCGGGCTTGGCGCCAGTGGCTTCGGCGCGCAGGACCTCCAGCAGAAGCTGCTCCGCATCGACCGGATGGCGTTCGTCGTGGCCGATCCGCACCTGGCCTTGGCCACCGCGGCGCTCCTGACCAACGGTGACGTGGCGATGGCCTGGTCGCACAGCGGCCAGACCCGCGAGACCATCGCCTGTCTGGCCAAGGCTCGCGAGCAAGGCGCCACCACCGTCGCCGTCACCAACGACCCGCACTCACCGCTCGCCGCCCAGGCCGACCTGCTCCTGACGACGGCGGCGCGCGAGACGCGCTTCCGAACGGGCGCCATGGCCAGCAGGATCGCCCAGCTCGCGGTGGTCGACTGCGTCTACCTGGCTGTCGCCCAGCGCACCTACGACGCCACGATGGCGGCCTTGGCGAAGACCTTCGACGCCGTGCACGACCCGGATAGGTCCGGCAACGCTTGGTAACTCCTACGGGCCCGGTGCGCTGATCGCCACCCTCCCGTGCCACGCTGACGACGAACCGCTACCAGCAGGAACCCGTCCCGCACGCATGGCAACAAATTGACGCGAGCATTGGTCGTTGGTAATTTTCCAACCTATCACTAGCCCATGCCGTGAGGAGGCTGCAGCCCATGGCAGAGATCACCGGCTTCCGCGTGGGCGACGCCGAGGCCGTCGTCGACCTGTGGTGTCGGAGCGCTCCCGCGGACGCGATCACCCTTCCACGATTCCGCAACCTGGTCTTGCTCGACGCCAACTTCGACCCCGAAGGGCTCCGTCTCGCCTGGGAGGGCGAGCGTCTCGTGGGAGCCGCCTACGCGGTCCGACGTCAGGTCGCGATGGTCGGTGACGACCTCGAACCCCAGCGCGGCTGGCTGACGTTCTTCTTCGTCGACCCAGACGCGCGCGGCCGCGGACTGGGGACGCAGCTCCTGCGCGACGCCCTCGCCTGGCTGCGCGGACACGGCCGGACCGAGGTGTACTTCGCCTCGTACACGCCGAACTACATCGTGCCCGGCCTGGACCGCAAGGCCTACCCCGAGGCCGCCGGCCTCCTCAGCAAGCTCGGCTTTACAACCCTGTACCAAGCCGCGGCGATGGACATGAGCCTCGTCGGCTACGCGACACCCCCGCGGGTCCACGAGCGCGCCGCGAAACTTCGTAGCGCCGGCTACTCCTTCGGCACACCCACCGACGACGAACTCGTCGCCCTCGTGCGGATGGCCAACGAGCACTTCAACCCCGACTGGGGACGGGCCATCCGGGAGGCCGTGATCGCCGGGCTTCCGCTCGACCGGATCGTGGTGGCCCGCGCGCCCGACGGTCAGCTGGTCGGCTGGGCCATGTTCGCGGCGTACGAGGGGATGGTGGAACGGTTCGGGCCCTTCGGGGTCCTGCCCGACCGCCGCGGCACCGGCCTGGGCGAGGTCCTGCTGCACCTCAGCCTGACGCGCATGCGCGCCCTCGGTGCGCATGGGGCGTGGTTCTTGTGGACCGGAGAGGAGAGCCCGGCCGGTCACCTCTACCGCAAGACCGGGTTCACCACGACCCGGTACTTCGACGTGATGCGACTCACCCTCGACTGAAGAGCGAAGGACGACCATGAGGTGGGGAACCGCTGGCCGCGCCGCCGCGCTGGCCACAGCCGCCGCACTCGCCCTGGCGAGCTGCTCGACCGGCGGCGGTGACAGGACGACGGACTCTGACAAGGTCACCTTGACGGTGCTCACGCACTACGGGAACGACCCGCTGAAGTCCGGCTTGCAGAAGATGGTCGACGAGTGGAACAAGAACAACCCGTCGATCCAGGTCAAGACGCAGGCCGTGACCTACGACGACCTGCTCCAGACCATCACAGTGCGCCAGACCGGCGGCAAGGCGCCCGACATCATCCAGGCCTACAGCTTGTGGGGTGGCCAGCTGGAGCGGGCTCGGGTCCTCGCTGAGCCCCCGGAGGACATCCAGCAGGACATCAAGACCAACTACTCCAAGGCGGCCGTCGGCTCTGTCACCGTCGACGGCAAGATCCTCGGCTACCCGACCGAGGTGCAGACCTACGCGCTCTTCTACAACAAGAAGCTGCTCGCCGAGGCCGGCGTGACCGAGCCGCCGAAGACCTGGGACGAGATCGCTGAGGTCGCCGCCAAGGTCACCAAGCGCGACTCCAAGGGCAACATCCAGGTCGCCGGATTCGGCCTGACCAGCGGCTGGGACTCCGCCGTCGTCCACCCCTTCCTCAGCCTGCTGCAGGCCGCTGGTGGTCAGTTCGTCTCCGACGATGGCACCAAGGCCGCGTTCAACTCCCCCGCCGGCAAGGCCGCCCTGGAGTTCGAGAAGTCGCTCATCGACGCCAAGGTCGCGGACCCGGCGATCAACGTCCTCCAGGCCTTCCCGTCGGAGAAGGTGGCCATGACCATCAACGCCGGGTGGTGGATCGGCAGCCTCAAGACGGCGATGAAGGACAAGTACGAGAACGTGGGCGTCGTGCCCGTTCCGGGTCCCAAGCCCGGCGACAAGGGCTCCCTCGCGTATGGGTTCTTCATGGGTGTCAACAACAAGAGCCCGCACAAGGACGAGGCGTGGCAGTTCCTCAAGTGGATGAACGCGGAGAAGGGCCCTGACGGCGCGACCCGCATGGGCTCCTTCCAGTACTCCATCGGAACGATCCCCGGTCGACCCGCGGACTCCGAGGCTCTCGCGGACGAGATCACCGACCCCAACTACCAGCCGTTCACCGAAGCGCTGGAGTACGCGATGCCCGAGCCCAACGGTCGTAACGGGCAGAAGATCAAGACCACCCTGCAGAAGAGCATCGAGGGAGTCTGGACCGGCACCCAGTCGGTCGACGAGGCGCTCGCCAACGCTGCCGAACAGGCGGACGCGCTCCTGTCATCCGGCTGAGCGAGGTCCACGGTCACCATGGCCACAGTCCTCCACGAGAACGAGCAGCGGAGCCCGCGCGGCGGCGCAAGCCGTCGGGCGGGCTCCGTCCCAAGCGGGATGGCGAAGGCACGCCGTCGCGAGGCGATCGTCGCCTACGCGTTCCTCTCGCCGAGCCTTCTCTTCTTCGCGATCTTCCTGATCCTTCCCCTGATCTTCGCGGTCGTGCTCGCCCTCTCGGCCTGGGGAGGTTTCGACCTCACCCAGATCGAGTTCGTGGGGCTCGACAACTTCGCTGAGATCCTCAACCCGGCGTCGACGTTTGTCGCGCCCATCCTGGTCAACACGCTGGTCTTCGCCGCCGGCTCCGTGGTCTTGACGTTGGTCGCCTCCGTCGTGCTCGCCAACGCGATCAACCGGCTGCGCTTCCAAGGCTTCTGGCGCACGCTGTACTTCCTGCCGATCGTCACGACCGTGGCCGCCGTCGGCAACATCTGGAAGTACCTCTACGAACCCAGCGGCGGTCTGATCAACGGCGTCCTCAACGCCCTCGGCATGTCGTCGGTCCGGTTCCTCGCCGATCCGGACACCGCGCTTCCCTCTGTCGTCGTCGTCCAGGCGTGGGCCTCGCTGGGCACGGCGATCCTCATCCTCACCGCGGGGCTGAAGAACATCCCCGAGACCTACTACGAGGCGGCCGAGCTCGACGGTGCCGGCAGCTGGCGGATGTTCTGGAACATCACGTTGCCGCTGCTGCGTCCGACGCTGCTGTTCGTCCTCATCACCCAAGTGATCGCCGGGCTCCAGTCGTTCGCCCTCATCATCGTGATGACCGGCGGCGGTCCCGGTGACGCCACCAACGTCGCGGGGTTCGAGATGTACCAGCAGGCGTTCAACTTCGGCATGTGGGGCATCGCGAGCGCGATGGCGCTGGTGCTGTTCCTCATCATCTTCGCCATCACGCTGCTGCAGCTGTGGCTCTTCCGGCAGCGAGGGGAGGAGACGTCGTGAAGCCGCGCAGGACGCCGTGGTTCTCCTACCTGCTCGTGGTGGCCGGCGCCGTCATCATGGTCGTGCCTTTCCTCGACATGGTGATGACGTCGTTCAAGGGCCCGGGCGAGGCCGGCCGGCTCCCGTACCGGTTCCTGCCGGAGAAGTTCCACCTGGACAACTACCTCGCGGCGCTGGAACAGCTCAACATGGGGCTGCTGTTCCGCAACAGCGTCATCATGACCGCTGTCGCCGTCGCGTCGGTCCTGCTGACCTCGAGCATGGCCGGCTACGCGCTGGCCAAGCTGCGCTTCCCCGGCCGGCCGATCGTCTTTCGGTTCGTGCTGGCCACCATGATGTTCCCGCCGTTCCTGTTCCTCATCCCCGACTTCCTCATCCTCACCAACTGGCCGTTGGCCGGCGGCAACGACCTGTTGGGGCGAGGAGGTGACGGCGGGCTCACCACCTCGGTGGCGGCGCTGTTCATCCCGTTCCTGGTGTCCGGCTTCGGGATCTTCCTGATGCGGCAGTTCATCGTCTCGATCCCGGACGAGGTGATCGAGGCGGCCCGGATCGACGGCGCGGGAGAGTTCACCATCTGGCGGCACATCATCCTGCCCCAGACCACGCCGGTGCTCATCACGCTCGGGTTGCTCACCTTCGTGGGCACCTGGAACGAGTACGTGTGGAGCCTGCTCATCTCCACCGTCAACCCTGACTTGATGACCCTGCCGGTCGGGATCCAGCTGCTGCAGAGCTACCTCGACCCGAACCAGACCCTCCCCATCGTCATGGCGGGACTCGTCATCAGCATCGTCCCGGTGCTGACGATCTTCCTGCTGCTGCAGAAGTACTACATCCGTGGCGTCATGATCAGCGGCCTGAAGTGAGGAGCGCATGAAGACCTACCTGGCCATCGGAGCCCACATCGGTGACATGGACCTGACCGCCGGTCCGCTGCTCGCCACGGCGGCGCTGGCCGGTCACCGAACCGCCATCGTGGCGCTCACTCCAGGCGAGCGGGGTCACCCCCGAATGAGCCCGGAGGACTACAAGGCGCAGAAGATCGAGGAAGGCCGCACGTTCGCGGAGAAGATCGGGGCCGAGTTCCGGGTGCTCGACTACTCCGACGGCTTCCTCGAGGCCACCCAGGAGGTGAGCCTGCAGGTCGCGGACATCATCCGCGAGCTCAAGCCGGACGTGATCATCGCGCACTGGAAGAACTCCATCCACAGCGACCACGCCAACGCGTCGATCATCGCCGAGAGGGCTCGCTACTACGCCGGCCTGCCGATGGACCACCCGCTGCCGCGCCACGGGGTCGGGCGGTTCGTCTACGCGGAGAACTGGGAGGACGAGGAAGGCTTCCAGCCGTCGCTCTACGTCCCCATCCCGGACGAGGCGTTCGAGCGCTGGCGTGACGCCATCTCCGGCCAGGCGTTCGCCCGCGGCGAGACGTACGGGTTCCGCTACATCGACTACTACACCGCGCTCATGACCATGCGGGGCTGCCTCGCGGGGGTGCCGCGGGCGTGCGCGTTCGCGGTCCCGAGCAGCTCGACCCGAGACGTCGTCGACCTGCTGTAGGTCAGGCGCGCATCGCTTCTCGAGGTGGTGGCAGGCATCGTCGGCCACCACCTCGATGCTTTTCGACGCACCCCGCTGGTCGGCGGCACGGTCGCGCCGCCCATCCCTTCGGTGCCGTTCGGCACGTCCGCGTCGTCGCGACCCGAGGGCAGGGCCGTCCGCGGCCGAGTCGCCCCGTCGACCACGAGCATGGTGGTCAGGCGGCCGAACCCCGTCGTCAGCGCAGTGTCGTCGAGCCGTCGTCGTGGATCGTCCAGAACGGGTTGTGCGCGACCTCCCACGCATGACCATCGGGGTCGGTGAACACCCCCGAGTAGCCGCCCCACGACGTCGGCGCGCCGGGCCGCTTGACGGTGCCACCGGCCCGCTCGACCTCGGCGAGCACCGCGTCGACCTCCTCCGGCGACCGTACGTTGTGCGCCAAGGTGATGCCGCCCCAACCGCCGCTGTCGGTGACGACCGTGTCCTCGGCAAGGCGGGCTCGATCCCACAACGCGACGACCAGCCCCGGCATCTGGTAGAAGGCCACGTCATCCTCGGGCCTGGACTGCGTCCGCCAGCCGAGCGCCTCGTAGAAGGCACGGGCACGGGCGAGGTCGGCGACACCGAGCGTGATCAAGCTGAGTCGTTGTTCCACCCGGCGATGGTACGCGCACCACCCAGGGGACGTTCGCGGTCGCGCGTTCGCGGTCCCTGAGCAGCTCGCCCGGGGACGTGCCCCTCCCCCGCGCACGTCGGCGAGCGGCGTCGACGTGCTGAAGGTCGGACCAACGTCGGCATCCCGTCGTGGTGTCTGGCGTCCGCCACGGCGCCACCGCGCCGCCATCCCGGCACGTCCGTGTCGTTTGGGCTATAGGGTCGGGGCCGTGAGTGAGATCGACGCGGTCCTGGCGAATCCTCGCGGACGCCGCTTCTGCTTCGAGGTCGCCGCCGTCCTCGACGAGGACGTCCGCGCCGCCTTGTGGACCGCCTCCTCGGGGCCCGACGACGAGGACGCCCTGGCGTCGCTCACCGCCGCCCTCCGCGCCAGCGACGCGGCCTCCGTCGGCGCGCTGTCGGAGCAGGTGGTGACCGAGTGCCTCGCCGACGTGGTGAGCCAGGCGCGGTACTGGCAGGAGCCCGACCCGGAGGACGTCGTCCTCGCTCGCCCGGATGTCGCGAGCGCGCTCGCGCCGCTCGCGGCGAGCCTGCTGAGCGCCGACGCGACGAGCTGGTGGCGATCGCCCGCTGACCTGGCCGACCAGCGCTTCGTGGAGTGGCTGGGCGAGTACGCCACCGAGCCGCCCTCGCTGACGGGAAGTTCCGAACGCCTGGCCAGGTGGCGGGACGACACCGTGGCCGAGGAAGAGCGGGCGGCGCGGGAGCTCCCCACCGACCCGCGGGCGAGCTTCTCGGGCGCGTGGTGGTCGGCGCCGCCAACCGATGGCTTGGCGCACACGTCCCGTGCCCGACCCTGGCTGGGCGCGATACAGCTGCTCCTGACCGAGGACGACGCCGGGTGGGAGCACGCCCGCGTCTGGCCGCTTCGGCCCACTCGTGAGGTCCGCGTCTTCGAGATCACCGGGCCGGAGGCCTGGGCCGCGCTCGTCGAGGCGTACCCGCTGCGCGTCACGGCGTCCAAGCGACACGACTGGTGGCGCACCACCGGCGTGGACACCGAGTGGTTCATCCCCGACTGGGCGGCGGTCGCGCAGGACTACGACGCCGTCCACCTCACGGTGGTCGGCTACCTCACGACGCCCGGCACCGCGATCCCGGTGCGCGGTGGCGCGACCGTCCTCGCCGGCTGGAACCCCGACGAGACGTACTGGCTCGCCGACCTGCTGGAACCCGCCGGCGAACCGGTCGAGTGGGAGCGCCGCGACACCGGCCGCGATCACGACGAGTGGATGTCTGTGGCGTCGGGCACTCGACGTCCCGTCCGCTCGCCCGGGGAGCGGAACCCGCAACGACCCGGCCGTCGGATGCCGCCCAGCTACACGGACCAAGCGACGACGGGAAACGGCTAAGCGCGGGTTCTGAGGGCTACCCGGCCGTTCCTGGTCAGGAGACCGCGGAGACGATCTGGCGTCTCTACGGTGTCGTCATGGGACGCTCTCACCTCAGCAGACGAGGCTTGTTGGGATTCGGGGCCACGGCCGGTGCCGCCGGCCTCGCTAGTGCCCTCCCGACGACTCCCGCCGTCGCGGCCGAGCATGGCATGACGGCAGCGAGCACGCGACGGCGACGTGCCATCAGGATCGCGACGTTCAACATTCACCATGGCGCCGGACCCGATGACGTCCTCGACCTTGAACACACCGCCGAGGTGATCGCGGCGACAAACGCCGACGTCGTCACTTTGCAAGAGGTCGACCGGCACTTCAGAGATCGGAGCGATTGGAAGGACCAGGCTGGCGAGCTCGCTCGCATGTTGGCGATGCGGGTCGTCTTTGGCGCCAACATCGACCTCGACCCGCTCGAGCCGGGTCAGCCGAGACGTCAGTACGGGTGCGCGATTCTGACCCAGGGCGCGATCCTCTCCTGGCGCAACACGTGGTTGCCTAAGTACCCGACCAGTGAGCAACGCGGCCTGCTCGAAGCGGTCGTCCAGATCCGCGACACGCGCCTACGCGTCGCGACGACCCACATGCAACACACCGACGACGCGGAATGGCAGGAACAGGCGGACGCGATCGTCGATCTCCTCGCCGATTCTCGCGAGCCGGTTTTCCTCGCCGGCGACACCAACGCGGTGCCACATTTCCCAGGTATGACCACGTTCACCAGCCGGTTCACCGATGTCTGGGCCGCGGTTGGCATCGGCGATGGGCTCACCACATCGGAATGGCGTTTCGACTATATCTTCACGCCAACGACCGCTGATATCCGTCACGCCTGGCTCATCTGCACCGACGCCTCTGACCACCTGCCACTGGTGGCCGATGTTGTTCCGCCTGACACGCGGTGACAGCGGCTCTCTCGCCCGACCGACCGCGTGCCGTTCATCACGCTCTGAGCGGAACGCGTCTCGGCGGGCGAACGCGTCCCCGCTCACGCCGATGGCGGAACACCAGACCGGTTGGCATCCGCCTCGCGGGCCCGCGACGTCGGCCCCACTATGCTGCTCGGGCAAGCAAGCGTTGCCGACCCTCCCACCAGGAGCCGTGACGGTGGAGTTCCTCCCCCGACCCGAGCTGTGGTCTCTCGATCCGCGCGTCCTGCACCTCAACCACGGTTCGTACGGCGCGGTCCCACGGCGTACCCAGCACGTCGCCGGCGCGCTGCGGTCGGAGATGGAGTCGAACCCGATGGCGTGGTTTCGTGGCTTGCCGGAGCGGTTGGCGGCGAGCCGTCGACGGCTGGCCGAGTACCTCGGCGCCGATCCGGACGGCTTCGCGCTCGTGCCGAACGCCAGCGCCGGCGTGACCGTCGCCTTGTCCGCCGTCCCGATCGCCCCCGGTGAGCGCATCGTCCTCACCGACCACGCCTACGGCGCGGTCCGCTACGCCGCCGAGCGGGCGGGCACTCTGCGCGGCGCGGAGGTGGTCACCGTCCCCGTTCCGCTCGAGGCGGATGACGACGAGCTCCTGGCGGCGGTCGCCGACGCCCTCGACGACCGCACGGCCGTCGTGGTGATCGACCAGATCAGCTCGGCGACCGCGCGGGTGTTCCCCGTCGACCGGGTGGCGCGCCTGTGTCGGGACGCCGACGTCCCGGTCATCGTCGACGGCGCCCACGCGCCCGGGCTCATCGACCGGCCCATCGTGGACGGCGCCGACTTCTGGACCGGCAACTTCCACAAGTGGCCGTGCGCCCCACGTGGCACGGCCGGGCTCTTCGTCGCCGAGCGATGGCGGGACCGGACCAAGCCGTTGATCACGTCGTGGGGAGAGCACGACGCGCTGCCCGCGCGGTTCGACCAGCAGGGCACCGGCGACTACGTGCCGTGGTTGGCGGCGCCCACCTCGCTGGAGGTGCTCGAGGCCCTGGACTGGCCGCGCCGGCGCTCCTGGTTGACGACGATGCTGACCGAGGCCAGCACGATCGTCGCGAAGGCGCTCGGCACCTCCCTGCCAGACGTGACCACTCCGGCACCGACGATGCGGCTGGTCGAGCTGCCCGCCTCTGTCGCCGTGACGAGCGAGTCCGAGCGCGCCGCCCTCGCGGCCCAGGCGTCCGAGCGGATCGGGGCCGAGCTGGCCATCACCGCCTTCGGCGGCCGGTTGTTCGTGCGGCTGTCCGCGCACGCGTACAACTCGTTCCGCGACTACGAGCTGCTGGCCGAGCGTCTTCCGACGTTGCTGCGGGAGGGGTGACCATCCCAGCTCGACAGGGGCCCGAGCGCGCCGTCCGGCGCCGCTCAGCATGGCGGCCGTGCGTGGCTGGGCCCCTGTGACCGGACCCAGCCACGCACCGAAACGGAGTCGACCTCAGGCGTTGGTGACGGGCAGCGCCGCGGTGTTGGCGGCCACCTCGGCACTGTCCAGCTCGTGGTCGACGAGCTCACCCGCGAAGTACGCGGCGTACGCCGCGAGGTCGAGGTGCCCGTGCCCGCATAGCGCGGTGAGGATGACCTTCTCCTCGCCGGTCTCCTTGCAGCGCAGCGCCTCCTCGATGGCGGCCGCGAGCGCGTGCGTCGGCTCAGGCGCCGGGACGATGCCCTCGGTCCGCGCGAACCGGACACCCGCCTCGAAGCACTCCCGCTGCGTCTTCGCCACCGCCTCGATCAGCCCGAGCTCGTAGATGTGGGAGACGAGTGGGGACATGCCGTGGTAGCGCAGGCCGCCCGCGTGGATCGGGTCGGGGATGAACGAGTGCCCCAGGGTGTGCATCTTGAGCAACGGCGTCATCCCGGCGGTGTCGCCGAAGTCGTACGCGTAGACGCCCTTGGTGAGCGACGGACAGCTCGCCGGCTCCACCGCGCGGATCGTCACGTCCATGCGACCCGCGAGCTTCTCGCGCAGGAACGGGAAGGCGAGACCGCCGAAGTTCGAACCGCCACCGGTGCAGCCGACGATGAGATCCGGCGTCAACCCCACCTTGGCGAGCTGCGCCAGCGCCTCCTCGCCGATGACCGTCTGGTGGAGCAGCACGTGGTTGAGCACGCTGCCCAGCGCGTAGTTGGTGTCGGCGTTCCGCGCGGCGACCTCCACCGCCTCGGAGATCGCGATACCGAGCGAACCAGGCGAGTCTGGGTCCTTCGCCAGCACCGCCCGGCCGGCCTCGGTGAGGTCCGAGGGGGACGGGTGGATGACGCCACCGAAGGTCTCGATCATGACCTTGCGATAGGGCTTCTGGTCGTAGGACGCCCGCACCTGCCAGACCTCGCAGTCAAGCCCGAACTGCGAGCACGCGAACGCCAGCGCCGTCCCCCACTGGCCGGCGCCCGTCTCCGTGGTGAGCCGGCGGATGCCCGCGGCGGCGTTGTAGTAGGCCTGCGGCACCGCGGTGTTCGGCTTGTGAGAGCCGGCGGGCGAGACGCCCTCGTACTTGTAGAAGATCTTGGCGGGCGTGCCGAGCGCCTTCTCCAGGCGGCGCGCCCGGTAGAGAGGGGAGGGGCGCCACAGCCGGTAGACGTCCAGGACCTCCTCCGGGATGTCGATGTAGCGCTCGGTCGACACCTCCTGGAGGATCAGGTCTCGCGGGAACAGCGGCGCCAGGTCGTCCGGGCCGATCGGCTCCTTGGTGGCCGGGTGCAGGGCCGGCGGCGGAGGGCTCGGGAGGTCGGCGAGCAGGTTGTACCAGCGACGTGGCAGCTCGGACTCCTCGAGCAGGATCTTGGTGGGCTCGGTCGTCATGGCGGTCACAGTAGCTACGTCGAATCTTGGACCGGAAGGACCCCGCCACCAGGTGATCCGCGGCACATCCCGCACCCTCCCTGCGCACAAAGACGCAACGTGCTCGTTACGCATTGTCATCGAGCCTACGTATCTGGCTGCCTCGTTCGCGGATCAGTTGGGTAGGCGGGCGGCCGGCTGAACTCACGACCGCCCGCCGTATCTCGCGGGGGAGGGCACGGGGAGGGAGACCGCAAGGGATGGGTCGAAGTCCGCAGTACGGCCGCCGACCATCCATGCCCCTCTCCCCGATGGGGGTGCAGCAATTGCAACGCTGAGGGCACGGACACCAACACATCACTGGAAGGGAACTTACGGACATTTCCTCCGCGTAAAATGTCCCATCTCGCCCCATCGCATGTCCCTTGGAGCGGGGTCTCATGGCCAAGATGGTGAACGACCGCCTGCGCAGCACGCTCCGGGCGAACGGCTATACCGTGGCGGATCTCGCGGACGAGCTGGGTGTCGACGCCAAGACCGTCCAGCGATGGGTGACCCAAGGCCGCGTGCCACACCGGACCACCGCCCATCGCGCCGCGAAGCTGCTTGGTGTGCCCGCACACTGGCTGTGGCCGAGCCTCGAGAAATCCTCAGACAACGGCGCAGCAAGTGAAGTCGTCAACTTCTACCCGCACCGCGCCGACACCCCGAAGCAGCTCTGGCTCGACCTCCTGCTGTCGGTGCGGGAGCGGCTCGACATCTTGTCGAACGCGAGCCTGTTCTTGCCTGAGGACAACCCCGAGTCGATCGACATCATCCGTCACAAGGCCGCGAACGGTGTCGCCGTACGCATCTGCCTCGGCGACCCCGACAGCGACACCATCAGACTGCGCGGGTGGGAAGAGAAACTCGGTGAAGGCCTCGTCGGTCGAGTACGCATGGCACTCGCCTACTATCGCCCACTCCTCGGCGCGGAAGGCGTCACTTTTCACCTGCACCAAACGACGTTGTACAACAGCATCTTCCGGTACGACGACCAGATGCTGATCAACCAGCATGCCCTCGGCATCTACGGCTACATGGCGCCGATCCTGCACCTGCGCCGTATCGAAGGCGCCGACCTCTTCGACACCTACATGAAAAGCTTCGAACGCGCCTGGGAGGAGTCCTACCCATACGTGCCCAAGGACAGCTCGAGCCGGTGAGTCGCAGAGTGAGGCGAGCCGGCCAACTAGTTGCGCCTGCTCTCCAGCTCGATCCCCGTCACCTTGGCCAGCGTCGCCACGACCACATGCGGATCAGTGAGATCCGGAAGCGTCGCGTGTGCCCCCGCTGCCGACAACTCGTCCTCGCTCGCCTGACCAGTCGCAACGCCGATCACCAGGGCGCCACCGTTCAGGGCCGCCTCCACGTCTCGCTCCGTGTCACCAACGAGCAGGGTGTCAGCAGGTCCAAACTCGTAGCCATATTTGCGCGTGGCCTTCGTTTGGGCTATGCGTACCAGGCTCGCTCGGACCGGGGCGTCGGAGCCGTATCCGCCGACTTCGAGGTCCAAGACGGACAGAGACTCCCCTAGCAGTCGAAGCTTCGTCGCCGCGTTCGGCGCGATGTTCCCGGTCAGAACAGACTGCACGACGAGGTCGATCTCGCTGAGCGTGGCGAGTGTCTCCGCGACGCCCGGCAGCATGAACCCCCGTCGGAGCAATTCCCCGACGTTGTGCTCCATCGCTGCTGCCAGCGCGGTTGTCACCTCGTGCTCGGTGAACACCGCCGGATCGGCCCCATTGTCGCTGAGCAGGCCACGCATGATCTCGGGATCGGTACGCCCGTCCGTGCGGGCAGGCCGCTCCGGCCGCCGTCCGGTTAATAACTCGAACGCACGGGCGTAGTTCTCTTTCGAGACACCCGCATTCTCGATCAGCGTGTGGTCCACGTCCCAAAGGACCAGCAGTCGGCGATCGGACATGCGCGAGGCGACCTCTCCCTACCCGACAACACCGCCATCGACGGTACATGATTCAGATGTCGATTGACATGTCGAGCCAGCGCTGTCCGCTCGTCGGCCGTGGCATCCCGCGTCAGGGAGCGTCATCCGGCTTGACCGCCCTGATGATGTAACGGTGGTTGTGGACGACCAAGGGTCCCTCGGCGCGAATCCGGCGATCGAGCTCTCTCAGCTTCGCGTCGTAGCGCGTCACGTCAAACCCAGGCGCCTGCCACGACACGATCGTCAGCTGGTAGACCACCTCCGCGATGTTGTGAAAACGCACCGCTGGGAACGCCTCGACGGCTTCGAGCACCTGGAAGCCTTGGCGCTCGAGTCCCGCCACCGCGCCCGCGCAGGTGTCGGAGTCGGGCTCGAGCGCTGGCGGGGCGCCGAGTGCGGCGTTGAGCTCCAGGTCGTTGCGGCTCCCGACTTGCTGCATGAGGAAGTGCCCGCCGGGTGCAAGGGCCCGCCACACCTCCGCGACATCGAACGCCGCATGCCGGTTCAGGACGAGGTCGAACTCGCCATCCTCCACGGGCAACGTCTCTCCATGAGCTCGGCGGACCTCCACACCGAGAGGTTCGAGACGCTCCCGCGCGACACGAATGTTCGGCTCCCACCCTTCCGTGGCGACGGTGTGCGGCGGAAGCGGCGCCAGCGATGCCAGGACCTCGCCGCCTCCGGTGTCCATGTCGAGGAGACGCCTCGAACGACTGATCGCGTCGCGCGCGAGGTTCGGGTACGACCAGGGCAAGGGATCCGTGCTCGTACGGCCTTCGAGGTAGTCGAAGTCCCATCGGCGCATAGCATCGGCGGCCGCGAGCGCGTCGGCGACAAGCTCGTCGTAGCTGAGGTTCACGTCATCCACGTTCCTGATGGGAGGCTCAGACCGCTCAGTCAGGGCTACTCTGGCAAGAGGCCCTGGCACCAGTCCTCTGGTGACAGGAGACCATCCTCCTCGTCATTCTCTTCCAGGCACTCCTGGTACTGCTTGTCCTGCTGAGCGCGCTCCCAGTCGGTCGACGCTTGAGGCGATATGAATCCAGAGACCGATGAAGACCACCAGGAAAATGCCACCGAACACCCGCATCGTCGTGTACGCGGCGTCGCTCGGCTCGTTGGCCTCAGGGTTCTTGTACTGCCAGGCCGCGGTCTTCCGCCAGAATGACCCTGGCGAGATCAGCAACCACAGCATGAGGCCGCAAAGCGTCACCAGCATGAGATACACGAATCCCATCGGCACTCCAGTAGGTCCAGGTGACCTCCACTTCTCCGCGAGGCCACTCAGTGCGTCACGGATTTCGCCACGACTCAGCCTGACCGCCTCGCGCGGCCCCTCGGGAACCCGGGCGAGTTGGTGAAGTATCTCACCAGCAGCCAACGGGGGCGACGGTGTGCCTGGATGGGCATCGAACTTTGCCGGAGCACAACGCGCTACCTGCTCTCTCGCACCCGGCAGCTGCCAATCGGCGTACCGCGCGGCGGCAACGACCTATTCCTCCCGGACGAGGCACAGTCGACCTCGTGAACGGCACCTCGCTCGTGTCCCTTGGCTGCACGAGACAGCAGCGATCCGACACGTGCGACAAGTGACCTTGGCAGGTACGGAGTCGAACAACGCCGCTCTTCAGCGAAAGCGTTGACGACGGTCACCTCCGCACGACGATGTAGTTGCCGAGCGACCGTTGCCCCGTCGCGTCGGACGGGCTGTTGACAATACCCTCGCTCGTCGCCATGACGCTCGAGCCACCACCGTCAAGGTTGACCGCCTCCCAAGCGCCAAGCAGCTTCATCAGCTCGGCGGCTTGCGCGATGCCGAGTCCTTCGCTGTAGCCGGCCTGGCGTCCATCCACGACGACGAGCATGAGGCGGCCCTGCTCGTCCACGCCCATCATCGTCCGAGGATTGCCGCGTACCACCCAGTTGTACGTGAACGTCTGGTCGGTGTCCTCCCGGATCAGGCCGTCACCACGCGCATTGACCGATACCCGACCGTCTCTCACGAGGGTGGGACCGGCTTGGACGATGGTCGTGTCCTTGGTGAGCGGCACCACGTCGCCGTCACCGTTGATGACGCGCGGGATGACCTTGACTCGTCGGCCGAGCGCGGTGTGGTCGAGCAGCCACGTGGCCAGGTCGCCTGTCGCCTGGATCGTCGATCCACCAGGCGGGATCGCGGTCCCGCGCTGCTCGTGGATGGCGACGACGGTGTTCCGCACGTCGAGCACCACCTCAGCGCCCGCACCGCTCGGTGTCGTCGGCCCCCACTGGGGGGTGAAGAGGACGAGCTCGCTGTCGTCAGTGCACATGAGGTCGTGCTGAGGATTCTCCGTCGGCAGGTCTCCGCCGATCCCACCGCAGTTCCAGACGCGGCCCGGCAGCCGGTTCACCGCGTCGAGCACCGCCGTCGTCCGATCCAACCGGAGGCGGATCGTGGAGCGGAACGTGTCGACGTCGACCGTCCGGCCACCCTTCCGCAGGAGGACTCCACCACGTCCGTTCGTCGCGGACGTGAGGAGATCGCCCCCACTGACGAACAGCCCGCCCGGCGCGTTGTCGTAGAACCACTGGCCGTTGACACCCGCCAAGGCATCCGTCTCGGCGAGGTGGTCGGTCAGCTTCTCCAGCGTGGAGAGCGTCGCGCCGTACTCAGCCGTGACCCGGCCGTCGAAGACGTCGAAGTCGATCCGCATGATGTGGACCTTCTGCGGAGCGAGCGGGTCCGTCCCGTCCTGAACGGTGTAGCGGGTGCCGCCCGCGAAGCCGGCGGCACGCAGACGGGACAGCTCTTGGGCCGCCTCGGTCGATGTCTCATAGGCACCGACACGCACGATCCAACCGAGCGTCCCGGCCGGATAGTCGGCGTACTCCGGAGTGCGGACTTCTTCGAGCCGAGGCTCGAAGCCCTTCTCGCGCAGTGCGTCCGCGACTCGCGCAGCGATCGGTCGCGCCCCTAGCGCCGTGTCGGCTGTCGGCAGTGGGCCGTCGATCGTCCGAGGGAGGTAGACGTGGACCGTCCAGAAGTCGTTCTCGTCCTTCTCACCGAGGGTGAGCGACGTCACGGTCACCCCAGGTGCGATGGTCCGGGTTTCGGGTGGCGCGCTGACCGGCAGCCTGCCGCCGAAGAACCTGGAGGACGCGGCACCGGCGTCTGATCTCGTGCCGATCGTGCCGGTTGTCGCACTCGGAGCCATCGCCTGGACCGGCGGGAACGTCGTGCCGGTCAGGGCGAGGGCAGCGACGGCAACGACGATCGCACTGCGGGGGCGCATCCGTGCCTCCTTGTCGACGGCTGTGCGGCTGGGACGCTAGCAAGGGTGCTCGTGCCGAAAGGCACTTTCCGCTGAGCCGTCCGGAGGCAGTCGTCCGGAGGCGGCACTGGAGGCAGTGTCTTAAGCCGGTGCGCTGTCAGCAGCTATGCGACAGCTGTCGCAGCGCCGCTTAGGCGAGCGCCACCACGCCGGCCCGAGACCGGGATGGAACGTGTTCTCCCGGTCAGGTGGAAGCCCTCGTAGGGGCGATGAGGCCCGTCGAGACAGCCGTCATTGCACCGGGTGTAGCTACACGTTGCGACCCCTCGTAGGGGTGATGAGGACCCGATGGTAAAGCGCCAGGTCAGGCAGCGCATCCTTCCTGCGGGGTGACAACAGTTCGCAGCAGACCTCCGGTTGTGCACACCGCCCCGGCGTGTCGCTGCACAGCATGGCCGGCCACCTCCGCAACCACAAGAAGGTCGCCGCCTAGGAGCGGCCTGGTGAACGACGCATCCTGACCGCTCCTTCTGCAAGCGTTCGTCCGAAGACTTCGAGCGCCGGTGTCACCCCAGGAAGGACTCGGGACCGAAGCGACCCCACGCCACGAAGCCGGCCAGGATCAGGTAGACGGCGTTCGCCACCACAAACCCGCTTTCGTGACGGCGCAGGTGCGTGACGATCGCGCCGAGCATCAGCAGGATCACTCCCACGGCGGCTAGCGGCACCAGGACCGGTGCGATGTCGAGGACGGCGGGCAGGATCAGGCCGACCGCGGCCAGGACTTCGAGGAGTCCAATGAGCTTGACGGCGGCGGCGCTGTAGTTCTCGACCCATCCCGCACCGCGAACCGCGAGCAGCTTTTCCCTCGGAACGGCCAGCTTGACGACACCGGCCAGCAAGAAGACGAACGCGAGCAGCGCGGCGACGATCCACAGGGCGAGATTCATGGCTTTGCCTCCCTTCACGAGCGAACCTCGTGCAGGAGACGAGGAAGGACCTCAGCCCTGTGACATCCCGCCGCGTGACGTGCGTCACGCGGCATTGGTCGGCGCGCCGGTCAGCGCGGCCGGCGCGCTCTCGCTCAAAGCAGAAGTGAGGTGGCGAGGCCTCGACCCCGCCACCTCACGTGAAGAGCTCGTCAGCAGTACGGCGGAGCCGCGCCGACGTTCGCCACGTACCGGGCGGCCACCCACTGGCCACCGCCGTCACCGGTCAGCTGGTACCAGCGAGCGTTGCCGTCGACCACCTGGCTGTCGACCTTGCAGACGATGAACAGCTGCGTGCCCAGCGTCGCCGAGGACACCTTCGCGTCCGCTGTGTTGGGACCGCTGCGAACGTTCAGGACCGAGGTGGTCACGCGTCCGACGTATTCCTTCCCGTCACCGCAGAATCGCGGCGCCGAGCCGATGTTGGCGACGTACCGAGCCGTCACCCACTTCTTGTTGGCGAGCTTGTACCAGAGTGAGTTGCCCTCGACGGACGGGCCGAAGACCTTGCACTCAATCGTGATGGTCGCCCCGGAGCTCAGGCTTCCCGCCTTGGACGCGTACGTCGTCGGTGCGCTACGGACGTTGAGCACCGACGCGGTGACCCTGCCCTTGTAGGTTGTGGCGGCGTGGGCCGGCGCCTCCGCCATTGTCGTCGCCGACAGCAGAGCGGCCGCCGTTGCCGCGACCGTGACCTGCCCCGCGCGGCGCAGAGAGATGTGGTGAAGGCTCAGCCGTCGGAGGGCAGCAGCGCGTTCGCGGATGCGGAGACCGAGTCGTCGCAGGCCGGAGCTGTTCCCACCGGCGGTGGTGGATGTGCGATGAGTCATGATGGCTCTCTTTCCCCGTGTTTTGCCCGGCACCAACTAAGACTCCTCGCGCCGGGACGGGGTTGCCGGCCGCGCGAACGTTTCCCGCTCGACGAGCGCGAGCGCCGAGGAGGTGGCCGCGGACGAGGCGTGCGAGACGCAAATTTGCGCACGCCTTCCGTTGACCGACGGGTCGCTCCCCCTCTTCGCCGCGAGGACGTCGCTGGGGACGGCTCGCCGCCGGGCGCCTTGAAAGAACTGTCGATCAGGCTCCGCCGATAGCGATGAGTTCTCGGACCGAGAGCCGTCTCTAGAGGCGACACCGCAGAGCACACGCACGAAGGAGCGGAACCATGGCAGAGACGACGTTCACCGCGGAGCCCAACCGGCACGACGCCACCACGGTCTCCCTCATCGACGCGCCCCTGTCCGCCGTGTACAAGGCCTACACCGACGCCGACCTCTACAGCCAGTGGTGGGCGCCGCCGGAGCTCACGGTCCGCGTCGACCGGTTCGAGCCCGTGACGGGCGGATCCTGGCGGATCGTCAACGTCGACGCGGACGGGAACGAGTACGCGTTCCGCGGTGTCTTCCACGAGGTGTCGCCGGAGCGGATCGTCCAGACCTGGGAGTTCGAGGCCATGCCCGGCCACGTCTCACTCGAGACTGTGACGTTCGAGGAGGTCGACGGCAAGACCAAAGTGACCAGCCACACGGTGTGCCAGTCGATCGAGGATCGGGACGGGCTCAAGGACTCCGGTATGGAAGCACACGCGCCCGTCGGCATGAACCAGCTCGAGAAGGTCGCGCAGAGCCTCTGAATTTCCGTCGTCCGGTTGGCTGTGGACGCACCCGGCGGCCCGGGTCACGCCCCGTCGTGACCTGGGCCGTTTCACGAGACAAAGACAGCAGGGGGATGAGGCCGGGTCCCCTGTGGCCGCGTCGCCGGAGAGGTGCCGTCCGACGGATGAGGCCGTCGGCTACTGACCTACGCGCCCGTCAATCCGCTCACGCAGCAAATCGGCGTGGCCGTTGTGCCGGGCGTACTCCTCGATCATGTGGACGAGGACCTCGCGCAGAGTCAACCCCGACCTCGTGCCCACGATCTCAAGGCTCGGCGCCTCGTCGACGAAGCGGTCAGCGAAGGCGACCTCCGACCGCCACCTCCTCCACGCCTCGGCGACGACCTCCGGGTCGGGCACGGCGCCGTTGAAGTCGGCGTCCCGATCCTCGGCGGTCCGGTAGTGCCGCTGACCGTCCTCCCCGGCCAGGTCCAGCCGGAACCACGTCTGCTCCACACCTGCCATGTGGCGCACCAACCCCAGAAGCGACAGGTTGGACGGGGGCACCGACCGCCGGGCCAGGTCCGCCGCGTCCAGCCCGGCACACTTCAGCTCCAACGTCAGCCGCTGGTCCCGCAGGTATCCCACGAGGGTGGCCTTCTCGCCCTGGAAGCCTCCCTCGCTACGGGGATCCTCCTCGGGCTTGACGAACATGTTCGACCAGCCGAACCTCCGGTCGCTCGGTGAGATTCGGGTATCGCCAAGGTTGGGCTGGGGCGCCGGATTGTCGATCATGGGGCACATTAGAGGCCTCTACCGCACACGACAGCAACCGGAATTCGCGGCGAGCACCCGCCGCGCGAGACAAAGCGGTGGTCGGCGACGACGACGGTTGCTCCGCGATCGAGCTGGTCCAGACCGCTCACCGAGCGAGCGGACACCAAGGCGTCCAAAGCTATGTGCCGCCTGCACCGATCGGGGCGACCGCGCGAGCCGCGTCGCCGACCGTCCGGACGGCGTCCTCGGTCCACGGGCCCCTCGTGATCACGACGACGTGGTCGAGACCGAGGTTGGCCAGCTCCACACACCGGCGCGCGAACTCGTCCGCGGACTCACCCGGCTCGATCCGGGTGGAGATGGTCGTCTCGATCTCCTCGTACGGACGCCCGATCGCCGCGCAATGGTCGGCCAGGACGCTGAGCTTGTGCCGGACGGTCCTGCCTCCGTCCGGGATGTCGAACACGTTGCAGGCGTCGGCGTACCGTGCGACCAGCCTGAGGGTCTTTCGCTCGCCCGTGCCGCCGACCAGGATCCGCGGGCGCTGGACCGGATGCGGACTGTCCACCGGGTGAGCGAGCTGGTAGTGCCGACCCTCGAAGGCGGACTCGTCACCGGACCACATCTGGTGCGCGAGCCGCAACGTCTCCTCGAGGCGCTCGAACCGCTCAGCCACCGGGCCGAACGGCAGCCCCATGTCCCGCGCCTCGCCCGCGTGGTGCCCGGCGCCGATCCCGAACCACGCGCGGCCGCCCGAGAGGACGTCCAGCGTGCTGATCGCCTTGATCAAGACGGCGGGTAGGCGGAAGGTGACGGCGGAGACCATGGCGCCCAGGCGGACCCGCTCGGTCCGCGCGGCGAGGAACCCGAGCGTCGTCACCGCCTCCAGGTGTTCGGTGTGGGCGGGGTCGGCGAACGGATCCGCCTGGAGGAGATGGTCGGCGACCCAGACGGTGTCGACGCCCGCCTCGTCCGCGACCCGCGCGACCCGGCTGAGGTTCGTTCTGATGCTCGCCGCACCGCCCGGCCAGGAGTAGTTCGTCACGCTGATGCTGACACGCATGTGGCCTCGCCTTCTCTCGGCTCCTCCGGGACAGCCTCCCCAGGGATCCGCCGCGCGGCGCCCCTTCGGCACCAACGATCGACCGCCCGCTGGTGCTCCCTGGCCGGCACCCGGTCGAGGCGGGATGTGCGGCGGAGCGCTCGGCGTTCGACATGGGTCCGTCGACGTCACGGTGACTCGGACACCTGGCCGCCAGCGGCGACGACCTCGTGGCACGCGCTCGGCGAGGCGTGCGCGTGGTGGTGCGTGTACTCCCCTCGCCGGGCCAGCATGGCGAGGAGCATGAGCAGCGGCATCACGATGTGCCCGACGACCATGAACGTGGCGGCGCTGATCGCTCCCACCCACAGCGGCGGGAGCAAGACCAGAAAGCCCGCGAACATCGCGGCCACCATCTCCACGGTCAGCAGTGCGCGGTGACCTCGGTACACCATCCAGGCGACCATGGGCATGGACATCGCGGTCGCCATCACGATCCCCGCGACATCAGGCCGGTGCACCCAGCTCTCCGCGCGAGCGTCGCTGGTCGCCATGACCCACAGCGGGTAAAGCGCCATGCCGAGCAGCATGGCGACGATCATTTCGAGGTAGTGCCGGACGAAGATCCAGATCGGTTTTCTCACCACGCACCCCCAACCAGTGCCCGGCACCGCGACCGCTCAGCGTCCGGGCGATCTCGAACAAGCGCCGACGACCCTGCGCGCGGCCATGCCTTTTCGGCTCTTCACGAGGTCACTCGGTCGTGGGCATGGCCGCCGGACCGCCGTCTCGAGCGAGAACGTAGGCACGGCGGCAGGCCAGGGGCACGTCGTCGCGGCACGCGTGGCCGCGATCCTGGTGATCGTGTCCGAAACAGCCGCCCGCTGGGCGGGAGGGGGTGGCCGGCGGACCTCATCACCACCGTCCCGAGCGGGCCAGCGGCGTTGTCGAGCATGCCGCCTGGCGAGTCTCCACACCGCCCGGTCTAGACAGCTTCGGCTCGTACTGTGGAGACATGCCCGGAGCACGGAGGGTCGTCGTCGTGGGGTATCCCGCCGCCGAGGCGCTGGATATCGCCTGCGTCGTCTCGACCCTCAAGATCGCGAACTACGTGCGGGGAACGACCGAGTACCGAGCTGAGCTGGTCTCGCTGGGCGGGGCGCCGATCCACACCGCCACGGGGTTGACGGTGCACGCGGATGCCGCACTGGAGCGCGTCACAGGACCACTCGACACGCTCATCGTGTCGGGCGGGCTCGGGTACGTGGGGGCGATGGAGGATCAGCAGCTGGTCGCACACGTCCGACGCCTCGCCCGCGAGAGTCGCCGGGTGGCCTCCGTGTGTACCGGCGCGGGCATCCTGGCCGCGGCGGGCCTGCTCGACGGACGCCGCGCGGCGACCCATTGGGACCACGCTGAGTACCTGGCGAAGCGGTTCCCGACAGTGGAGTTTGATCCGGTGCCGATCTTCGTCGTCGACGGCTCGCTGTGCACGTCGGCGGGCGTGACCGCGGCGTTAGACCTGTGCTTGTCGTTCGTCGAGTCTGACGTCGGGCCGGACGTCGCCCGGGCGGTCGCGCGGCAGCTGGTCACCTACATGCAGCGGCCGGGAAACCAGGCGCAGATGAGTGTCTTCACCTCCGCGACTCCACGTCACTCAGTCGTCCAGCAGGCCGTCGAGTACATCGAGACGCACCTCGGCCAGGAGCTGACACCGGCGCTGGTCGCTCGGCATGTCGGGGTCAGCGAGCGGCACCTGACGCGGCTGTTCACGCGTGATCTGACCGTGAGCCCGGCGAGGTTCATCCGCCGACGCCGCGCGAGCGCCGCCGCGCGGCTGCTGTCCGAGACGAACCTGACCCAGGACGCGATCGCCGCCCGCGTCGGCTTCCGGACGGTCGAGACGATGCGCCAGGCGTTCCAACAGTTCTATGGCGTCTCGCCGTCCCACTTCCAGTCGACCCAGCGCAGCACCCAGCGACCGTGACGCCTCGAGGCTCGGGGAGTACTCCGGAACTCTTGCCGCGGGCTCAGGCCAATCCGCGCTCCAGGAGGCTTCGCGCGCTCGCAACAACCGCCTCGTGCGTGGGCCGCAGAGGACGGCCAAGAAGCTGAAGACCGCTGGAGACGTCATAGCTGCGAGGAACATCGAGCCGGGAGAGGTTGTCGCGCAAGGACTTGTTGAACAGCGCGACCACGCGCGCCATCCACGCCGGCATGCGTCGAGCTGGGATCCTCTCCGCATGTTCGGGGAATCCCTCGCGCAGCATTCGGGCGATGTCAGCCAACGGAACACCGTTGTTCGCGACGATATGACGCTGTCCGCCGGCTTCTGCTGTCTCCATCGCGGCCACGTGTGCGTCCGCCACGTCTCGCACGTCGACATAGGGGAAGATGAGGTTCGGAATCATCGCCATCTCGCCCTTCAGCAGGCGCTGGATGATGGCGACCGACGTTCCAGGATCATCGTCCAGCAACGGCCCTAACATCGTGCCCGGGTTGATGACCGCAAGCCTCTGCCTGGCACCTTCGGAATCCACCAGTCGCCAGGCCTGCTGTTCCGCCAATGTCTTGGACTTGTGGTAGGCGTTGACGTGAGGACCGTCGACCCGGGTCCAGTCGTGCGTGGTGAATGGCCGACCATAGCTGACGTGACCGCCGTCGATCGCCACAACCGACGAGGTGAGGACGATTCGCTCATGGCCGGCCTCGAGCCCCGCGCGGATCGCCCTCCGCGTCCCCTCGACCGCGGGGCGGATTAGCGCGTCCTCGTCCTTGGGCATCGTCAACACGAAGGGTGAGGCGACGTGGTGCAGATAGCGGCATCCCTCGGCGGCTTCAGCCCAACCGCGATCGTCGAGCAGATCGAGCACGCACAGCTCAAGCCGTGTGATATCCGCACCGGCCGCTCGAAAGCTTTCCCGTACCTGACTCGCTCGAGCTGGGTCGCGTATGCTTCCACGAATGGAGTAGCCTCGCTTCAGAAGCGCGGCAGCGACGTAACCCCCCAAGAATCCCGAAATTCCAGTGACGAGGACGCGCTTCTCGGACGACATACTCACACTGATTCCTTCGATGTCAGGTCCAAACCGTACGAGCTGATCTTAACAATGTCAAGATGAAGCGGAGCTATCACCACGGGGACCTGAGGAAGGCGCTGATCGACGGCGCGCTGGAGGTGCTGGCGGAGAAGGGTGTCGACGCCTTCAGCCTCCGCGAGACAGCGCGCCGTGTGGGAGTGTCGCCGGCGGCGTACAAGCACCACTTCGCCGACACCAGGGCCCTGCTGACCGAGCTCGCGGCTCTCGCGTTCACGCGGCTGGCGAACCAGCTCGAACAGGCAAGCGCCGCGGCGGGCCGAGAGCGACGTGGCTGTCTCAAAGCTCAGGCCGCGGCCTATCTCGATTTCGCGCTGGCCGAACCGGCGCTGTTCGACCTGATGTGGCGCACCCCGTTGCTCGATGTGTCCGATCCGACGTTGGTGGCGGAGAAGACGCGTGCCTTCGAGTGCCTCGATCGAGTGGTCCGAGGGCCCAGTGCGCCACGCATCTCACCGGACGACCCGGCCATGGCCCCCACCATCACCTGCTGGTCCGTCGTCCACGGTTTCGCGCGTCTCGTGCTGGATGGGACGCTCGGCCACGACGGTGACGCGCGGACGCGTGCGGCCAGCCGCTTGCTTCCGGTCATGCTCGACCTGGTGACGATCCCGGATGACGCGTGAGTCGCACGCCGGGAACCCGCTAGGTGAACGCCACGCGCCAGCGTTCCAGGTGGCGTGCGATCGGCAGGGTCCGGCGGAGCTCACCGACCAGGACCTCCGCGAGACCGCGCGCGGAGGCCTCGTCCAGCCTGGTGATATGGCCGAACGCCCACAGTTGCTGACGCGCGAGCGCGGCCGGGATGGCCGCTCGCTCCTCCGGTGTGAGGGGATGGTCGAGGCCACTCTCGTAGCGGTCCACCAGACGGCGTAGCAAGGGGATCCGCTCCTCCTCCAATGGAGTGAGCGTCAGGTCGGTGAAGAAGAGCGTGAGGGCGAGGTCGTCCACCCGTGGACGATGCCCGAGGAAGTCGAAGTCGATGACAGCGGCGACGTTCCCGGAACGGAACAGCACGTTGTTGTCCCAGAAGTCGCCGTGAACCAGCTGCCGGCGCGTCGGTGGGGAGGCCGCTTCCGCGGCGGCGACGATGTCCGCGAGCTCTTCCGCCTCGTCGCACATCCGTCGGACGTCCCTGCTGACGCTGACTCCCCAGGAGCGGATCCGTGCGACACCACGGGCGGTCGTCGCGAGCGCGTCCGTCGCGTCCACCGCATTGGCGAAGTCCGGGTACCGCGTCTCGGCCGAGGCATCGACACCAGCGAGCGCGGTATGGATCCGGCCGAGCAACGGCATGCCCGCATCGAGACGCGTCCAGGTGTCCATGTGGGCGTCGTGCGCGACGAACTCCTCGACCTCGACGAGACGCCCAGCAATCGAAAACCACGGCTGTTCGTCGACCGAAGGGATGAGCGCGGGGACGGGAGTTCCCGCGTCACGCAGCAGACCCCGGATCCGCTGCAGGTCCGCCAGTCGCTGCGGGGTGACTCTGGGGAGATAGACCCGAACGACGACAGGACGCCCGTGTCGCTCGGCGAGCAGGTTGAGGTTGACGCCCCTCTCGAGACCGGTGAGGTCGTCAAAGTCCCGCACTCCAGAGCCTGTGAGGAGCCGCGGTTGACCAGTGAGCCGATACGCGGCCCATACCTCTGCAGCAGCTCGCTCAGCGGCGTGGCGCGCTGCGCGTACTCGCCGTCGACGCTCTCCCTCATCTGGTGCGTCTCCTTGGCATCGACCTTGCCCTAGGCGACGCTCACACCAGTCGCTCGTACCGTGCCTGCGCGAGGTGGGTGCGCGCCTTCTCAAGATCCCCCTCGTCTGCGAACCGGACCGCGTGGTGGATGACGAAGGCGAGAAGGTAGAGGGGCAGGAGAAGCTCTTCGTCACCGGGTCCGAGGGTGTCTCGCCCGTAGCCGTCGAGGAGCGCGTCGAGCGCGGCATCACCGTCCCAGAGGGGCACGCGGGCCAGGTCCCAGCGCGGGTCCCCGACCTGGGCTTGGTCGAAGTCGATGAGCCCCAGGTACTCATCGTCGCTCACCAGGATGTGTCCGCCCTCCAGGTCGCCGTGGAGCAACCGACCGTCCGACCAGCTGTGCAGCTCCCCGGCGGCCTCGTCGTAGCGCGCCTCGAGCCGACGACCCACCCGCGAGTCCAGGACGCCGGCGTCGACGAGCTTTCGGATGCCGTCCTCCCGCGCCGACTGGACGAACGAGCACCAGGTATCCACTTGGCCAACGATCCCGTGACCGTCGAGAACGAGGGGGCCGAAGCCAGGAAGCCGGATCTCGTGCAGCGCCCGCAGGTCTTCCCCGGCCCGCCCCCAGGCGAACGAGTTGTCCTTGTGGCGCCGTTCGTGGGACCACAGGGAAAAGCCGTCCAGGAACTCCACCGCCATCGCCTCAGGATCGGTCCCGGTGGCCAGCACGCGCGGTACCCGCACACCGTGTACCGCCGCCGCTCGATACGCCCGCGCCTCCGCCAGGACCGAGTGCCCATGTGTCGACAGCTTCAGCACGACAGTCCGCGTCCTCATGTCGAGGAGGTAGACGCCGTCCTGGCCGGTCGGGCGGACCACCCGAGGAGCGGCCCCCAGCACCTGCTCCGCTACCGCGACGACATCCATTCGCCCAACCCTGGCCGCTTGAAGCCTGCGGTCGCAAGCCGATACCCGCAGCCGTCTCGGTCCGCTGTCGGTGGTCGCTGGTAGGACCCTGCGCTGTCCCTTCTCGAAGCCTCCGGGAGGAGTCAGGCGAGCGATGACGCAGGGGTCGGACGCTGGCGACACTGGTCGGCCACGGGTCGTGGTCTCGGTGACGATGTCGGTCGACGGACGGATCGCGCTCCGCCGCGGTCAGCTGTGGACCGACGAGGACGCCTCGTTGATCTTTCCACCCCGGCCGCCCAGCAGCCAAGCGCTCGAGGACGCGCGTACGTCGCTGCTCGACAAGCTGTACCAGCCGCAGGCCTTCCTCGAGGGGAGCGGATCGTTCGTCCGGGACTCGGCCGGCCCGCTGACCGGGCTTCCCACAGACATCGATGAGCCGCCCGACGTCCTCTACACCGACTTCCTTCCCAAGGAGGTCGTCGAAAGGCCCGGTCACGAGAAGTGGTTGACGGCTGTCGACAGCCGCGGCCGAGTGCGCTGGGAAATGAAGAGCACCGGCGAGTGGGACGTCCTCGTGCTGGTGGCCCGGGCCACACCCGCGGCGCACCTGGCCTACCTGCGCAGAGAACGCATCCCGTACCTCGTGGTCGGTGACGAGCGCGTGGATCTCGACGCGGCCCTGCGCCGGATGCGGGAACGCCTGGGCGTCACCTGTGTCGTGTCGACGGCGGGTGGCGGTCTCAACGGCGCGCTGCTTCGGGCGGGACTCATCGACGAGATCCACCTCCTCGTCGCCCCGCAAGTGATCGGCGGACTCGGCACACCGACCGTCTTCGACGGTCCCCCGCTCGCCATTGGCGAGACACCCACTCGCCTGCGACTGCTCTCCTGTCACGTGGAGACCGACGGAATGCTCTGGCTTCGCTACGAGGTCATCCGCGACACAACGACGACCGCCTAGATCGGGCTACGTCACCCACGGCGATACGCCGACGCCGCCCCTCCTCACTACCACATCAGCGACTCGCGATGGACCAGTCCGTCGCCGCGCTGTCAGCCAAGGCTTGGACGCTACCTAGGAAGTCTCGCCGCCTATTGCTGGGCGGGCGGTCCGAGCGCTGCGATGATCGGACGCCTCAGCGCGAGACGACGTCGACTTCGGCGTCCGTTCGGCACACACCGTGCGGCCTGTCCGTCGTTCCCGGCGGTCGACCAGCCCGGCAAACCCCATCAGCGCCTAGGCGATCTGTCGAATCACCACGAGCCGACCGTCGGGCGGCGATCTGGTCGGCGATCCACCACACGGCCGCGTGTCGCGACCTGAACCCGTCAGCATGCGCGATAGGGGGCTCGAAGCCGAACGCAGCGGTCCAGATCCGACTGCCACGTGGGCCCTGCCGCCAAGCGACCGCCCCCACGAGCTCCGTCTTCTCGCTCGGCGTGGCCCGACCCGTCGTGACCAAGTACGTCTCGGGGCCGCCGTCGTCGGAGAACTGGCGACCCGGGTGCAGCCACAACCCTGCCACCAGCACCGGCGGGGAGCCGTAACCGATGTGACGCACCGTTGTGCACCACCACGTGACAGGCTCGCTGGCGAACGTCTGCAGGTAGACCACCCCACAGGACCGGCAGACCAAGCGCAGCGTCACTTCGCCCGGCTCACCCTTGGAACCGCGTTCGACGTGCTGGGCGACCTCCCAGCCCGGGCCAGCCGCACAGCCAGCCGCGTGAGCATACCCGGTGAACTCGAAATAGTGAGCGGTCGTCGACAGCGGGCTCATCAAGCCTCCCCACAACCAAGCCACGCCGGGTCCATCGACCCGTCACGCCGCACGTTTCTCGATACGTTCCTCGAAACGAAAGCGAGCTGACACCGCACCACGTCCAGCGCCGCCGGCGAGGGCGCGACGTCCGTGCAGTCCGCCCACGCCGGCACCGACGTGGACCTGGCAGCAGCGCCCGCGCAAACCCAGCAAGCGCCGCCGCCAGGAGCCAAGAAGCTTCTGGACCCACCCGGGGTCCCCTGTCGCCGTCCTATCGCCTGGATACGAACCAGAGAGATCAGACCCAACCTCCCCTACGTAGACGACCTCGCCATGGCTGTCGACGCGCGAAACGACTCCGCCTCGCGCGTCGATGACGTCCGCATCCCTGGCACTTCCGTGGACCGTGCGATGTAGCGATTCTTGGCTGTGAACAGCCCGCACAACAGGGCACAGAAACAGGCACACTTGGACTCTTGGGGCATGGAGGTGATCGATGGCCAACGACCGTCTCGCAGCGCTCATGAGGGAAGCCGGCTTTTCTGCTCCCGATGGCTCCGTGGGACGCAAGGTCTTCGCGCGCGCCGTACAGGAGGTGGCGGCGAGTCATGGTGTCGTGCGAAAGTTCAACCACACGTATGTCTCCCGTTGGCTGCGGGGCGTACTTCCCCGCGATGTCGAGACGCGCGGATTCATCGCCGAGGCGCTGGCCAAGAGGCTTGGACGACCCGTCGCCCTCCATGAAATTGGTTTGGACTCGCCAGACGTGGTGCCGCCTGACCTTGGAACTCGGTATCCCGCGAAACACACGGAGAGTACTCAGGTCCTAGCCAGACTTCTGCAGGCCGATCTCGATCAACTGCCAATCTTCCTGCGTGCGGTGCCAGACGTCGCCGCTTGGAACGAGGCTGCGCTGACGTGGCTGGTGTCTTCCGGTCCGCCCGAACGGCCAACCGGCAATACGGGACATCGGGTGGGCACAGCGGACGTGGCACGCGTCCGGGCGATGGTGCGCTCGTTTGATCAACTAGACGGTCAGTTCGGGGGAGGTCACGCTCGCCGGGCGCTGGTCGAGTATCTCCGACACGACCTCACGAGACTACTTTCTGGGACATATAGCGAGGAAGTAGGCCGACAGCTGTTCCAAGCAGCCGCGCAAGCCCTCCAACTGGTCGCGTGGATGTCCTACGACGCGGGATTGCACGATCTTGCGGGACGGTATTTCGTCCAAGCACTACGACTGGCGGAGTCATCTGGAAATCGACTACTCGCAGCTAGCGTTCTCGATGCGATGAGCCATCAGGCAACGTTTCTCGGGCGATTAAGCGAAGCGGTTAATCTCGCTCGATCTGCTCGACTAGGGACATCGCGAAACTCTAGCCCCATTCTTACAGCACACTTCTACATGATGGAGGCCAGAGCACTCGCGCGACTTGGCGACACTAGCGGCTGCGACAAAGCACTAGCAGCAGCGATCGGCGAATTCGACCGACGAATCCCCGGAGACGGACCTCCTTGGATCCAATATTTCGACGATGCAGAGATGGCGGCCGAGATGAGCCACTGCAATCGTGACCTCGGTAGAGCGGAAATCGCCGCCGAGTACGCCTCGCAGTCTGTCAGGGCAAGCGACGGTGGCTACGCTAGAAGCGACTTCTTCGCGGCGATGGTCCTCGCAGATTCATACCTCGATCAAGGCGAGGAAGAGCAGGCCTGCCGAATCGCGTTGGATGCCTTGAAGATCGGCGAACAGCTCAGCTCCGCGCGCTGCCGCACCTACGTACAGGAGTTCCGCGATCGCCTCGCGAAAGTAGGATTTGCCAATCGCACTGTCCGGGAATTTGTCGAGCAGGCTCGATCCTACAAGCTATGGACGACACAAGCGACCACGCGATAGCTACAGAGGGCTCCAATTCTTGCGACTTGTGCCACTCTGGAGCGATACAAGTCGCTTCTTGAGCTCCTGCTTGCTGCGGGCATTTCTTGCGGCATTGCGACTCAGCCAGGCAACCATCCGCAGCTCGTGGATGTCGGCCAGGATCTCATAACCGGGCCACGTCATGATGTCGAAGCCATACATCCGGCAGAACTCAACGTATTCCCCCTGCGAGTGCCACCCGAAGCGTTCGTAGTAAAGCGCGGTTTGCACGAGATCCCATTCGCGGGGACCGCGGCAGAAGTTGTCCAGGTCGATGAGAACTGGATTGCCCGACCTGTCGAGGATGACGTTTCCGACATTGGCATCACCATGGATTGGCCCACGGGAAAGAGTGAACTCCAACGATGCGAACCGAGACTGAGTCTCAGAGATCCTCGACTCAAGGAAAGCGCGCTCCTCCTCGGTGAGTACGGCGTCAACATCGCGCATCCGGCGTATGACTCGGTCTAACACCGCGATGTCAGGAAGCTGGAGCGATGGCGGCGCCTCCAGCTCGTGCAGGCGCCGGAGGAGATCAGCTACGTGTGCGAGAGGAGCGTAGTCTTCCGCATCCGAGATTGACTCCCAGAACGTGACGACACGTCCTTCGGCGTAGACGGGCTGCTCGACCTCCAAGGCTCGAGTGGCCGGGTAGTCAACAGCCCGCAGCCAGCGTGCCACCTCCACTTGCCGGCTCGCGCTCTCGGCCACATCCGATCCTTGCGCGATACGGACGATCACCGGGCTTCGCAGGCGGAAGACGGCGTTGGATCCGATGCGGATCAACTCGGCATCGCTCGGATCGAGGTTCACCTGTCGACACGCGGTCGTGAGCACCCGGCGAGCGACCCCAGGTGTCATCGCGCCCTGGTCCCCAACGGTGCCGTCCGGACTTGGTGTGGTACCACCTGGCTGCGCCATGACATGGACCGTACTGCGCTCAGCAGGCGCAGAGAGTAGACGGCAGATCCGGACGGTTGGGACGCGGTTCCGGGGTCGTTCAGCCATGTTGCGCGCTAGTCGCTCGGCTCCCCTTCGCCGTCCAGGCGGGAGAGGGCGTCACGGAGGAGCTTGGCTCGCTCGGTCCGGCCGATCGCCTCGTACGCCTCCGCTTCGTACGCCAAGGACAGCACCGGGACGGTGCGGCCGTCGACGGTGACAAGGCGGCAGTGGTCGCGTGGATTGGTCGGCGGTCCCCATGGATCGCTTGGCTGAGCGCGTTTGCGGACCGCGCCCATGACCTCGACCTGGAGCCCGTCGATCTCGAACGCGCCGAAGAGGGAGGACATCAACGGCGAGGTCCTCTGGTACACCCCAACGCGGACGAACTCCCGCAGCGCGTTGTTGGCGAACCAAGCACCGTCCCCGTCCGTTTGCACGTCGATGTCGTGGACGTCGACCCGCGCGCCCTGCAGGTAGTGGCCAAGGCTTCCGGTGAGGGCCCAGTTCACCTGTGGGAACGGGAGCCGGTCGCAGAGTAACCGCAGGACACGCCGGTAGGCCTCGGGTAGCTCGTCCATGCGGTCCATCGTGACACGCAGGGCACTGTGGCCGGGGCGAGCCGGACCGATCGCTGAAGGGGTCGGTCTAGGCTGCCGGGATGATCGACGTACCCGAGCCGTTCGCACGCGAGATCAGCGAGCGCGAAGGCGCGGACGGTGCGCGATGGATCGCGTCCCTTCCCGACCTCGTCGACGAGCTCTGTGCGCGTTGGAGCTGTACTCCGTCCGGGCGGGTCATGCACGGCAGGGTCGGGATCGTCGTTCCCGTACGACGCGAGGACGGATCGCCCGCGGTCCTGAAGGTCTCCTTCCCCCACCCCGGGAACGACCACGAGCCGGTCGCCCTCGCCACATGGCCCGGCCGCGGGGCCGTGCTGCTGTACGAGCGTGACGATGCTCGGTACGCCATGCTGCTGGAGCGGGTCGACCACAGCACCCTGCTCAGCCTCGACGACACGGACGAGGCCGCCGCCATCTGCGGACGGCTGACCCGTCGCCTCGCGGTCCCAGCACCACCGAACGTTCCACGGCTCAGCGAACGGGCGAAGGCGCAGGAGCGCGCACTCCTCGACGCGTACGAGCTGCTGACCGACCACGTGCCTCGTCGAGTCGTCGACACCGCGATCGACACCATCCGCGAGCTCGCCATGGAGCAGCCGGACACCCTCGTCCACGGCGACCTCCACGACAAGAACGTCGTCCGGGGGACCCGCGAACCGTGGCTGGCCATCGACCCCAAGGGCTTCGCAGGAGACCCGGCGGTCAGCGCGATGAGCGTGGTGATCGGCGGCTATCAGCGTCAGCTCTCCACTGACGAGCTCTGCGCTGAACTCCCTCGCCGGCTGGCGATCTTCGCCGACGCCGCCGAGCTCGACCGAGAGCGTGTCATCCGCTGGACGCAGGCTCACGCCCTCTTGTACGCCTGCGAGAAGCGCACCGCGCCGGGGAAGGCCCGCGACGGAACCGTCTACTTCGCCGAACGAGTCGCGACCGTTCTGGCGTGAACATCTTGCTACCGCCGCGCTGTACCGCTGACACCGCCTGTGGACTCGTGGATGAATGCACTCCGGTGCCGAGTCGCGCGGGAGTGCGTCTCCTCATGACACCGGCCGTCGACCGGCTCGAGTCCTCGCCGGACTCAACTATCTGGTGACGGGTCGTCGCTCGTGGTCTCCTCCGGCGTTCCAGCCAGCGGCGAGAGCACCCTCGCCGACGCTCGTCGTGTCGTGGGTGACCACCCGGAGCAGGCAGTAGAAGTCGCCCCGTTCGGGGGCAAGGACCACGCCCCGCCAGAACCTGGTGATCCGGATGGTACGGATCCGCGGGTCCTGGCCCCGGTCAGCTTCTCCAGGTGCAGGCCGGCGTGGGTGTGCTCGGCGAATCTCCCCAAGACCTCGTCGACGGCCCGCTGGACACTTCTCCAGCTTGCTGTAGTCGGCGAAGAAGTCCCGCGACACCGCCAGCGTCGCCACGTGCCCCCTGGTTTTTCGGGCGTGGCGTCCTGATGATTATCCAAAATCATGGCACGCGGTGCCGGCTCATAGCCGTTGTCCGTACCACCGGCCCGTGGGTCAGCGCGTCCCATTAGAGTCCGGGCTACGCGCATCGAGGTGGGGGGAAAGCTTTGGACGTCTTCGAGATTCGCGACCGGCTCATCGAGGACTACACGTCCTTCACCACGGCCTCTACAGTCATCCGGGACGAGCGGATCCAAAGCTTCGTCCAGGAGGAGCTGGCCCGGGGCCGGCAGTGGCCGGACCCGTGGCTCTCGCTCAACCCGAACTTCGCCTCTGGTGGCTCGATCACCGACCTCGTCACCGAGGGTCTGCTCCACCCCCGTTGTGAGCAGATCTTCCGGGTCAAGCAAGGCGAAGACGACCCCGGCGCCCGGCCGATTACCTTGTACAAGCACCAGCGGGACGCGGTGGAGGTCGCGCGCGGCGGCGAGAGCTACGTGCTGACCACCGGCACCGGGTCGGGCAAGAGCCTCAGCTACATCGTCCCGATCGTGGATCGGGTGCTGCGGGAGAAGGAGGCCGGAGACACCGCCCGCCGCATCCGGGCGATCATCGTCTACCCGATGAACGCTTTGGCCAACAGCCAGCTCGGCGAGCTGGAGAAGTTCCTCACCCATGGCTTCGGCAGGGGCAACGAACCGGTCACCTACGCCCGGTACACCGGCCAGGAGGGCGAGAGCGAGCGCGACGAGATCCTGCACCGCAAACCGGACATTCTTCTCACCAACTACGTGATGCTGGAGTACCTGCTGACCCGGCCGAGGGAGCGGCGGGAACTTATCCGGGCGGCCCAGGGCTTGCGGTTCCTCGTCTTCGACGAGCTGCACACCTACCGGGGCCGGCAGGGAGCCGACGTGGCCCTGCTGATCCGGCGGGTGCGCGAGGCCTGCGACTCCCGGGACCTGCAGTGCGTCGGCACCTCCGCCACCATGTCAAGCGAGGGCGGCCTGGCCGAGCGCCGCGCGAAGGTCGCCGAGGTCGCCTCCCGCATCTTCGGCACCCAGATCACCCCCCACCGCGTGATCGGGGAGACCCTGGTCCGGGCCACCGCCGACCTCGACCCCACCCCCGAACAGCTCGCCGCGGCGATCGACCGAGCGATCGACGGCGGGCGGACCCGCGACTACGTCGAGCTGCTCACCGACCCATTGGCCTGCTGGATCGAGACCACCTTCGGCCTGACCACGGAGGAGGGGGTCCTGGTACGGCAACGGCCGACCAAGGTGCCCGACGCGGCGGAGAGACTGGCCAAGGACACCGGCGTGCCGGTCGAGCGGTGCGTCGAGGCAATCAAGGCGGTGCTGCACGCCGGCTCCCGGGCCAAAGACCCCGAGACCGGCCGGCCGCTCTTCGCGTTCCGGCTCCACCAGTTCCTCTCCAAGGGCGACACGGTCTATCTCAGCCTGGAACCCGAGGACGTCCGGTTCATCACCGACCAGTACCAGCAGGTCGTCCCGGGCCAGCCGGACAAGGTCCTGCTCCCCGCAGCCTTCTGCCGCGAATGCGGCCAGGAGTATCTGGTCGTCACGAAGGTCTCCCGGGGCGGCCGGACCGTCTACGAGCCGCGCCAGGAGCGCGACGCCTCTGGCGGCGACGACGCCAACGGCTACCTGTACATCAGCAGCACCGCGCCCTGGCCGGCCGACCGGATCCAGGCGATTCAAGAGAGCCGCGTCCCCGACTCGTGGGTCGCTCCGAACTCCGACGGCACGCCTGACGTCGTGCCGAGCAAGCAGAAGTACCTGCCGCATCAGGTCCACGTCGCCCTGGATGGCACCGAGGTCGGCTCCGGGGAAGGGCTGGAAGCCGCCTTCGTCCCTGCCCCGTTCACTTTCTGCCTACGCTGCCGAGTCTCCTACGAGCAGACCCGCGGCCAGGACTTCGCCAAGTTGGCCACCCTCGACATCGAGGGCCGTAGCACGGCGATGTCGGTGATCAGCGCCAGCATCGTCCGCAGCCTCCAGATGGCCGAGGTGGACGACGAGGCGCGCAAGCTGCTCACCTTCGTCGACAACCGCCAGGACGCCAGCCTGCAGGCCGGTCACTTCAACGACTTCGTCCAGGTGACCCACCTGCGTGGCGCGGTCTACCGGGCGGCGCTGGCAGCCGGCGAGGAGGGCCTGCGGTACGAGGACGCCGCGCGCAAGGTGGCCGAGGCGCTCGAGCTTCCCTTCGAGAGGTTCGCGCAGAACCCCGGGGCCCGGTTCGTTCAGCGGGAAGCCACCCTGCGGGCGCTGCACGCGGTGGTGGAGTACCGGCTCTTCCTCGACCTGGAGCGCGGCTGGCGGATCACCATGCCCAACCTGGAGCAGACCGGGCTGCTCCGGTTCGACTACGCCTCCCTGGCCGAGATCGCCGAGTCCGAGGACGTGTGGGAGCACACCCACCCGGCCCTGCGGGACGCCCCTCCTGAGGTGCGGTTCCAGGTGGGCCACATCCTGCTGGACGAGATGCGCCGTGCCCTCGCGGTCGACGTGGCGTGCCTCACCCTCGCCGGGTTCGAACGGATCCAGCGCCTGTCCGACCAGTACCTCACCGGGCCGTGGGCGCTGCCGGAGAACAGCGTCCCACCCCGGGTGGCCACGGTCTTCCCCGCGCCATCCCGGCCCGGCCGCTCCCGGGCGGACGTCCACCTCACCGGGCGCTCGCTCTTCGGCCGGTACCTGCGCCGGCCCACCACCTTCCCGCACGCCGGGGAAGTCAAGGTTGAGGACGCCCAGCAGATCATCAGCGACCTACTGAAAGTTTTCAAAGACTGCGACTTGCTCATGACCGCGGTGCCCGCGGAGCAGAACAACGGCGTCCCCGGCTACCGGCTCAAAGCGGGCTCGTTGATCTGGCGGGCCGGCGACGGGAGAGAGGGCTCGCCGGACCCGCTGCGCAAACAGTTCGACCCCGAGCTTGGCGCCCGGGTCAACCCCTTCTACGTCCGGCTGTACCGGGAGGCCGCCCACACCTTGGCCGGGCTGCACGCGGCCGAGCACACCGCCCAGGTCCCGACCCCGGTGCGGGAGCAGCGGGAAGACCGCTTCCGCCGGGGTGAGCTGCCGCTGCTCTACTGCTCGCCCACCATGGAGCTGGGCGTGGACATCTCCGACCTCAACGCGGTGGCGATGCGCAACGTCCCGCCCACTCCGGCCAACTACGCCCAGCGGTCCGGCCGTGCCGGGCGGTCCGGCCAGCAGGCCCTGGTCACCACCTACTGCGCCACCGGCAACCCGCACGACCAGTACTACTTCCGCCGCTCCGACCAGATGGTGGCCGGCTCGGTGGCCGCGCCCCGGATCGACCTGGCCAACGAGGACCTGGTCCGCTCGCACGTTCACGCCATCTGGCTGGCCGAGACCGGGCAGAGCCTCGGCTCCGCCCTGCCGGACGTGCTCGACCTCGCCGCTCCCGACCTGGCCCTCCCCATCCACGAGGACCTGCACCGGGCGCTGCACGACCCGGAGGCGATCCGCCGAGCCACCGAGCGGGCCCGGAGGGTGCTGGCCGAGGTTCGCGACGAACTGGAGCAGGCCCCCTGGTGGTACGAGGGGTGGATCGAGGACACGGTTCGCGACGCCCCGCACGCCTTCGACCGAGCCTGCGACCGGTGGCGGCAGCTATACCGCAACGCCTACGCCGACCAGGAGGAGCAGAACCGCCGGGTGCTGGACCAGTCCACCAGCCCGGACGCGCGCAGGCGGGCCGAGCGCCGCCGCCGCGAGGCGGAGAACCAGCTCAAGCTGCTCCGCAACGAGGAGGGCGAGCGCGGCTTCAGCGACTTCTACTCCTACCGGTACTTCGCCTCCGAGGGCTTCCTGCCCGGCTACGCCTTCCCGCGGCTGCCGCTGGCCGCGTACATCCCGGGCGCCCGGCGGGTCCGCGGCGCCGGCGTCGAAGGCGACTACCTGCAGCGTCCCCGGTTCCTGGCGATCAGCGAGTTCGGCCCGGGCGCGCTCATCTACCACGAGGGAGCCCGCTACGAGGTGAAGCGGGTCCAGCTCGCCACCGCCGAGACCGAACCGGGCGAGATAGCCACCGAGGAGAGCCGGATCTGCGAGTCCTGCGGCTACTTCCACCACCGCGAAGCCGGGACCGACCGGTGCCCCAACTGCGGGGCCTCCTTCGCGCTCGGCACGGCCATCACCGACCTGATGCGGCTGTCCACTGTCTTCACCGAGCGGCGGGAGCGGATCTCCTCGGACGAAGAGGAGCGGCGCCGGGCCGGATTCGAGCTGCGCACCGTGTACCGGTTCACCCAGCACGGCGCCCGGCCGGGCCGGCTCGACGCCGAGGCGATCGACGCCGACGGCGGCAAGCTGGCCGACCTGGTCTACGGCGACACCGCCGTGGTCCGCGTGATCAACCTGGGCCGGCGACGCCGCAAGGACCGCGAGAACATCGGCTACTGGCTGGACACGGTCTCCGGCCGCTGGCTGTCGGAGAAGCAGGCGACGGACCGCACCCCCGAGGACGACGCCCTCGACGCGGCCGAGGACGTCCAGACCAGGCGGAAGGTTGTCCCCTTCGTCGAGGACCACCGCAACATCTTGGTGGTCCGGCTCACCGATCAAGTCGACGAGACCACCGCGACCACGCTCCGGTACGCGCTGGAGCGTGGCATCGAGGCCGCCTTCCAGCTGGAGGACGCCGAGCTGACCAGCCTGCCCCTGCCCGACCCGGATGAGCGGGGCCGGATGCTGCTGATGGAGGCCGCTGAGGGCGGCGCCGGGGTGCTGCGCCGCCTGCAGGGCGACCCGCGCGAGCTGGCCCGGGTGGCCCGCGAGGCCCTGCGGATCATCCACTACGACCCCGACACCGGCCAGGACCTGGACCGCGCCCCCGGCGCCCGGGACCGGTGCGAGCTGGGCTGCTACGACTGCCTGCTCTCCTACGGCAACCAGCTGGAGCACCGGCTCATCGATCGGCACCGGGCGGTCGAGTGGCTGCGCCGGCTGGCCGGGGCGACAGTCCGGGGTACGGCCGCCGGAGCCGACCAGCAGACCCTCCTCGACGAGCTGTGCGAAGCCTGCGACAGCGAGCTGGAGCGCAAGTTCCTCGCGCTATTGGCCGAGCAGGGCCACCGCCTGCCTGATGCCGCTCAGCAGCTGGTGGACGATCTGATGGTCCGGCCGGATTTCGTCTATCGCCTCCCTGAGGGGCCGGTGGCCGTCTTCATCGACGGGCCGCACCACGACGCGGCCCACCAGTGGCAGCGGGACCTGGCCGCGGAGGATCGGCTGGACAGCGCCGGCTGGCTGGTGGTCCGGTTCCGGTACGACGACGACTGGTTAAAGATCTTGCGCAGGTACCCGAACGTGTTCGGCCCGGGCAGAGGAGTGAAGCGGTGACCACCACCACGTCCGCTGTGAACCACGCCGTCGGCAGCCTGGTCCGCGCCCGCGGCCGGGAGTGGGTGGTGCTGCCGGAGAGCACCCCCGACTTCCTCGTCCTGCGGCCGCTCGGCGGGGACGCCGACCTGGTCGCCGGGGTCTTCCCCGAGGAGGTGGAGCCGGCCGTCTTCCCGCCGCCTTCCGCGGACGACCGGGAGTTGGGCGACGCGGCCGGCGCCGGCCTGCTGCGCACCGCGCTGCGGATCGGGTTCCGCTCCTCGGCCGGCCCGTTCCGCTCCCTCGCCGGCATCGCGGTGGAGCCGCGCCAGTACCAGCTGGTGCCGCTGCTGATGGCGCTGCGCATGGACACCGTCCGGCTGCTCATCGCCGACGACGTCGGCATCGGCAAGACGGTCGAGGCCGCCCTGGTCGCCAAGGAGCTGCTGGAGCAGGGCGAGGCCCGCGGGCTGGCCGTGCTGTGCTCCCCGGCCCTGGCCGAGCAGTGGCAGGCGGAGCTGCGCGACAAGTTCGCGATCGACGCCGAGCTGGTCCTGCCCTCCACGGTCACCAAGCTCGAACGCGGCCTGCCGCTAGGGGAGTCCCTGTTCGAGCACCACCGCTACATCGTCGTCTCCACCGACTTCATCAAGAGCGAGCGCCGCCGCGACCAGTTCCTGCGCACCTGCCCGGACCTGGTGATCGTGGACGAGGCGCACACCTGCGTCCCCGACACCGCCGGCTCGGGCAGGCGCCAGCGCCAGCTCCGCTACGAGCTGCTGCGCCGGCTCGCCGAGGACCGCCAGCGCCACCTGATCCTGGTCACCGCCACCCCGCACAGCGGCAAGGAGGAGTCCTTCCGTAACCTCGTGGGCCTGCTCGACCCCGAGCTGGAAACCCTCGACCTGGAGCAGCCCAAGGGCCGGGAGCGGCTGGCCCGCCACTTCGTCCAGCGCCGCCGCCGCGACATCCGGCGCTACCTGGACCAGGCCACGCCCTTCCCGCACGACCGGTACGTCCGCGACGTCGGGTACGAGCTGAGCCCGGCCTACCGGAAGCTCTTCGAGAAGGTCCTCGCCTACGCCCGGGAGTCGGTCCGCGATGACGAGGGCAACCTCCGCCAGCGGGTCCGCTGGTGGTCGGCGCTGGCGCTGCTCCGCTCGCTCGCCTCCTCGCCCCGGGCGGCCGCCGCCACCCTGCGCACCCGGGCCAACGCCGCCGAGGCGGTCACCGTGGAGGAGGCCGACGAGCTGGGCCGGGCCGCCGTCCTCGACCTCGCCGACGACGAGGCGCTGGAGGGGCTGGACGCCACCCCCGGCGGCGACGCCACCGACCCAGGCGACCGGCGCAACGCCGAGCGCCGCCGCCTGCTGGAGCTGGCCCGCGAGGCCGACAAGCTGGAGGGCAAGGCCGACGCCAAGCTCGCCACCCTGGTCACCGAGGTCAAGGGGCTGCTCGCCGACGGGTACGACCCGATCGTCTTCTGCCGCTACATCCACACCGCCGAGTACGTGGCCGAGCACCTGGCCAAGGCGCTGGGCAACAAGGCCGCGGTCCGCGCGGTCACCGGCACCCTGCCCCCGGCCGAGCGGGTCGCCCGGATCGAGGAGCTCACCGCCGTCGCGGGCCGGCACGTCCTGGTCGCCACCGACTGCCTGTCCGAGGGCGTCAACCTGCAGGAGCACTTCCAGGCCGTGGTCCACTACGACCTGGCCTGGAACCCCACCCGGCACGAGCAGCGCGAAGGCCGGGTCGACCGGTTCGGCCAGCGGCACCCGGACGTGCGGGCGGTCACCATCTTCGGCAAGGACAACCGGATCGACGGGCTCGTCCTGGAGGTCCTCATCCGCAAGCACCGGGAGATCCGCAAGGCCACCGGCGTGGCCGTCCCGGTGCCCGACTCCGGCGACAACCTCGTCCAGGCCCTGCTGGAGGGCCTGCTGCTGCGCGGCGAGGAGTACGTCCAGGAGCAACTCACCTTCGACGACGGCCTCGGCCTCGGCGAGCAGCGGCGGCGGCTGCACCAGGAGTGGCAGTCCGCGGCGGAACGCGAGTCCAAGGCGCTCACCAAGTACGCCCAGTCCGGCATCAAGCCCGAGGAGGTGGCCCGCGAGGTGGCCGCGGTCCGGGAGGCGCTGGGCAGCGCCGCCGACGTGGCCGGCTTCGTCCGGGAGGTGCTCACCGCGCTCGGCGCGGGCGTGCGCGGCACCGACGACGGGTTCAGCGCGCCGCTCACCCCGCTTCCGGTCGGGCTGCGCCACGCCCTGGAGACGGTCACCGGCGGCCGGGGCGAGCTGGTCTGCCACGAGCTGCCGCCCGCGCCCCGGGGCGAGGCCGCGCTGGTCCGCACCGACCCGGCGGTGGCGGCGATCGCCCAGTACGTCCTGGACGCCGCCCTTGACCCGAGCCTGCCGCTGCGCGAGCGGCCGGCCCGCCGCTGCGGGGTGGTGCGCACCCGCGCGGTGAGCCAGCGGACCACGCTGCTGCTGGTCCGCTACCGCTTCCACCTCACCCTGCCCGGCCGGGTGGCCGAGCGGACCCAGGTCGCCGAGGAGGCCCGGGTGCTCGCCTTCCGCGGCGGCGCGGACGCCCCGGAGTGGCTGCCCGAGGAGGAGACCGCGGCGCTGCTCGCCGCCGAACCGGCCGGGAACCTCCTGCCCGAACAGGTGCGCCAGGTCGCCGAGCGGGCCGTGGCCGGCCTCGGGCGGCTCCAGGCCGTGCTGGACGCCCGCGGCGAGCAGCTCGCCGTGGAGCTGCGCGACGCCCACCGCCGGGTCCGCACCGCCGCGGGCGCGGCCCGCCGGGGCCTCGCCGTGGCCGCGCAGCCGCCCGCCGACGTCCTCGGCGTGTACGTGTACCTGCCCGTTCCCCAGGGAGGAGCCCTGTGACCGCCGCCACCGCCACCCCACGCGCCGGGTTCACCGCCGTCCGGGTCGTCGGCGGGCTGCTCCCCGCCGACCTGCTCGCCCGCATCTCCGTCGGGGACCCCGCCCTGCCCGGCAACACCCCGGCCGACTACCACCTCGCCGCCGGCGAGCGGCTCGGCGACGCCGCCAGCCGCGCCTGGGCCTACCTGCTCGGCGCGTACCGCGCCTTCCGCGACCAGTTGGAGAAGCTGCCCGAGACCGACCGGGCCACCTCGCTCACCCGGGAGCGGTGGCTGCAGCTCCTGTTCCGCGAACTCGGCTACGGCCGGCTGGCCACCACCCGCGGGATCACCGCCGGGGACCGGTCCTACCCGGTCAGCCACCTGTGGGAGAGCGTCCCGATCCACCTGCTCGGCTGGCGGATCGACCTGGACCGGCGCACCCCGGGCACGGTCGGCGCGGCCGGGGCCGCGCCCCAGTCGATGCTGCAGGAGTACCTCAACCGCAGCGACGACCACCTGTGGGGGGTGCTCTCCAACGGGCGGCTGCTGCGCATCCTGCGCGACTCCACCTCGCTGGTTGGCTCGGCCTACGTCGAGTTCGACCTGGAGGCCATCTTCGACGGGGAGCTGTACTCCGACTTCGTCCTGCTGTACGCCCTGCTCCACCAGTCCCGGCTGGAGAACCGGCCCGTGGGGGAAGACGGCACGCCGAGCCCGGCCGGCTGCTGGCTGGAGCGGTGGCGCGGCTTCGCCGTGGAGCAGGGCACCCGCGCCCTGGACGCGCTGCGCGACGGGGTGACCCGGGCGCTGGAGGAGCTGGGCACCGGCTTCCTGCAACACCCGGCCAACGCCTCGCTGCGCGACCGGCTGGCCTCCGGCGAGGTGAGCCGGGACGACTACCACCGGGCGCTGCTGCGCCTGGTCTACCGGCTGCTGTTCCTCTTCGTCGCCGAGGACCGCGACGCCCTGCTCGACCCGGCCGCCGACCCGGCCGCCCGGGAGCGGTACGAGCGGTACTTCTCCACCGCCCGGCTGCGCCGGATCGCCGCCCGCCGGCACGGCGACGCCAAGGGCGACCTGTGGCAGGGGCTGCTGCGGGTGTTGGACGGGCTCGGCGCGGAGGGCGGGGAGCCCCGACTCGGCCTCCCCGGCCTGGGCGGCCTGTTCGACGACGGGCCGCTGGACCGGCTGCTGCACGAGCACCAGCTGCCCAACTCCGCCCTGCTCGCCGCGGTCCGGGCGCTGTCCACCGTGCGGGACAGGGACTCCCAGCGGCCCCGCCCGGTCGACTACCGCAACCTGGGCTCCGAGGAGCTGGGCAGCGTGTACGAGTCGCTGCTGGAGCTGATCCCCCGGATAGACCCGGCCGCGCGCACCTTCCGCCTGGAGCAGGTGGCCGGCAACGAACGCAAGACCTCCGGCTCCTACTACACCCCGGCCTCGCTGATCGAGTGCCTGCTCGACTCCGCCCTCGACCCGGTGCTCGACGAGGCGGTCAAGGACGCGAACCCGGAGCGGGCGCTGCTGGAGGTCACCGTCTGCGACCCGGCCTGTGGCTCAGGCCACTTCCTGGTGGCCGCCGCCCGGCGGATCGCCAAGCGGCTGGCCATGGTCCGTACCGGGGAGATCGAGCCGCCGCCGGAGGCGGTCCGCTCGGCCCTGCGCGAGGTGGTGGCCCACTGCGTGTACGGCGTGGACGTCAACCCGCTCGCCGCCGAGCTGGCCAAGGTCTCGCTCTGGCTGGAGGCGCTGGAGCCGGGCAAGCCCCTCGCCTTCCTCGACGCCCAGATCAAGGTGGGCAACGCCCTGCTCGGCGTCACGCCGAAGCTGCTGCGCGATGGTATCCCGGACGAGGCGTTCAAGCCGATCGAAGGTGACGACAAGAAGATCGTCACCTCGCTGCGCAAGCGGAACGAAAAGGAGCGTGGCGGGCAGGAGAGTCTGTTCACCCCCGACGTGGTCTGGGTGAACAACCACGCCTTGGCCCAGGCCGCCCGGTCCATCGTGGACGCGCCGGTCCGGTCGCTCACCGACGTCCACGTCCAGGCGCGCCGGCTGCGGGAGCTGGAGTCCTCGCCCGCGCTGCGCCGGGCCAAGCGGGTCGCCGACGCCTGGTGCACGGCCTTCGTCTGGCGCAAGGCCCCGGACGCGCCCCCGGCCATCACCACCGACACGCTGCGCGCGCTCGACGCCGACGAGCCGGAGGTCCCGCAGTCGGTGTTGAAGGAGCTGGACCGGCTCGCCGAGGAGTACCGGTTCTTCCACTGGCACCTGGAGTTCCCGCAGATCTTCACCGTCGACGGCGACGACGAGGCGGTCGACGCCAACCCCGACACCGGCTGGCGCGGTGGGTTCCGGGTGGTGCTGGGCAACCCGCCATGGGAGAAGGTCAAGCTGGCGGAGAAGGAGTTCTTCGCTGCCCGGGACGAGGCGATCGCCAAGGCCCCCAACAAGGCGGCTCGGGACCGGTTGATCAAGGAGCTGCCGGAGAAGAACCCGCATCTCTACCGCGCGTTCGTGGAAGCCAAGCGCCGCGCCGAGGGCGAGAGCCACTTCCTGCGCTCCTCCGGCCGCTACCCCCTCACCGGGCGTGGGGATGTCAACACTTACGCGGTCTTCGCCGAAACCGGCCGGGACCTGCTGCACCCGTGCGGTCGGCTCGGCGTGATCCTGCCGACCGGCATCGCCACCGACGCCACCACGCAGTACTTCTTCAAGGACCTGGTGGAGACCCGGTCGCTGGCGAGCCTTTACGACTTTGAGAACGAGGAGAGAGTCTTCCCGGGTGTCCATCACGCCATGCGCTTTTGCTTGCTAACCGTCGGCGGCCGGACTCGGGAGGAGAAAGTCATCAACCTCGCGTTCCGAGCCCGCCAGGTACGGCAGCTCCCGGAACGGAGATTCCAGCTCAGGCCGGAGGAGATCACCCTCCTCAACCCCAACACTGGCACCTGCCCGGTCTTCGACTCCCGCCGAGATGCCGAGATCACCATCGGCGTTTATCGCCGGGTTCCGGTCCTGCTCCGCGAGGGCGACCCGGACGGCAACCCGTGGGGCACGTCGTTCATGGCCATGTTCCACATGGCCAATGACTCGGATCTCTTCCGCACTCGTGAGGAGCTGGAGGCCGAGGGCTGGGCGCTCCACGGCAACGTCTTCGTCAAGGGCGAGGAGCGCATGCTCCCGCTGTACGAGGCGAAGATGCTCCACCACTACGACCATCGGCTGGGCACCTACGAGAGACAGACTCAAGCGCAGGCGAACATGGGCACCCTGCCCCGGACCACTCCGGAGCAGCACGACGACCCGAACTTCGCCGTGCTACCGCGCTACTGGGTCGCGGCGGAACTCGTCGACGAGCAGCTCGCCAAGAAGGGCTGGGACCGCGGCTGGCTCCTCGGCTGGCGCGATATCACCAATACCACCAATGAGCGGACGATGATCGCCAGCTTGCTTCCGCGAACAGCCACTCCAGATGGCACGCTGCTGATGCTGCCGAGCGCACCGCAGGTCCCGTGCTTGGTGGCTACCCTGTCCTCGTTCGTCTTCGACTTTGTCACCCGTCAGAAATCCTCTGGTACCCACCTGAAGTTCTTCACCGTCTACCAGCTGCCGGTAATTCCTCCTGAGCGGTTCGTTCATCCGGTTCCCTGGAAGGCCGATGAGGTTTTGGAGAACTGGATTACTTCGCGCGTCCTCGAACTCGCCTACACCTCCTGGGACCTGGCCCCGTTCGCCGCCGACCACGGCTACGACGGCCCGCCGTTCCGGTGGGACGAGGAGCGCCGGTTCCTGCTCCGCGCCGAGCTGGACGCCGCCTTCTTCCACCTCTACGGCGTCGACCGGGACGACGTGGACTACGTGATGGACAGCTTCCGGGCCTTCCGCAACAACGACCCGGACCGGTTCGCCCGCACCAAGGCGACCATCCTGGAGATCTACGACGCCATGGCCAAGGCGGCCGAGACCGGCGAGCCCTACCGCACCGTGCTCGACCCGCCGCCCGGCCAGGGGCCGCGCCATGCCGACAGGGCGTAAGACCAGTCGAAGCGGTGTGTTACGAGTGAGAACTGACGAAAGGGGCGGGAGAGTTGGGGGATTTTGCCGCAGTCGAGCAGGCTCTGTCGGGTCGGACCGACCTCGACCAGTACGGGACCAACAAGCGTCTGCTCTTCGCTTTGCAACTGAAATTCGGCATCGAGGACATCCACGCTGTCGCTGCCTCAGCACTGACTGATGGTTCGTCGGACAAGTCCTGCGACCTGCTTTACGTAGATCGTGAAGCGGAAGAAATTGTCCTGGCTCAGGCCTACGAGGCGGGAAACCCGAACAAGACGTCGGCCAAGGAAAGCAAGGCTGCCGATCTGCATCAGGC
>Ga0310828_1000083_pt1 | contig 161904 bp, 135 predicted proteins | sample WT_ome_3_FD_202242 | JGI IMG/M metagenome (GOLD analysis project Ga0310828, IMG submission 202242) | Sorghum-adapted microbial communities enriched on wild type (WT) sorghum from Joint BioEnergy Institute, Emeryville, California, United... ... | reverse complement strand
CGGTCTCGCGGACACCGAGGCAGCACTCACCGTGGCCGCGAACGACCCGACCACGATCAAGCCGATGGTTCATCCGCAGCAGTGACCAAGCGACCCGTTGTAGGAGGACGATGACGCCATGAAGGCAGCCATCATCAGCGCGCCGGGCCAGGTGGATGTCGAGACCGTTCCCGATCCGACACCAGGCCCGCGGGATGTGGTCGTCGCGGTCGCCGGGTGCGGAATCTGCGGAACCGACCTGCACATCCTGGAAGGTGAGTTCGCTCCGAGCCTGCCGGTCGTGCCCGGCCACGAGTTCGCCGGCGAGGTGGTCGCGGTCGGGAGTGAGGTCACGGAGCTGGCGACGGGCGACCAGGTCGCCGTGGACCCGTCGCTGCACTGCGGCGAGTGCCACTACTGCCGTCGGGCACGCGGGAACCTCTGCGAGCGGTGGGCCGCGATCGGGGTGACGACCGCCGGGGGTGCCGCGGAGTACGCGCTCGCCCCGGTCAAGAACTGCTATCGACTCCCCGAAGGTGTCTCTACGGCCGATGCGGCGTTGATCGAGCCGCTGTCGTGCGCGGTGCGCGGCTTCGACGTCCTCCCCCGCATGCTCGGCGACCACTACCTCGTCTACGGCGCCGGCACGATGGGGCTCATGATGCTGGAGCTTGCCAAGCGTGCCGGTGCCGGCAGCGTCAGCGTCGTCGACATCAACCCGGCGCGACTGGAGACCGCCCGCATTCTGGGCTGTTCGGCGAGCGCGACATCCGCAGACGAGCTTGCCGAGAACTACCCGCGTGGCTGGGATGTCGTGATCGACTGCACCGGTGTGGAGGCCGCCATCCGAGACGGACTCACCCGGGTGGGCCGAGGAGGAACCTTCCTGCAGTTCGGTGTCGCGTCGTACGACGCCCGAGCCGAGATCGAGCCGTACAAGATCTACAACCAGGAGATCACCATCACGGGCTCGATGGCGGTGCTACACAGCTTCGAGCGGGCCGGTGACCTCTTCGTCAACGGTGTCTTGCGGCCTGAGATCATGATCAGTGACCGGTTCCCGCTCGACGACTACGCCAAGGCCCTCGCCCAGTTCAAGGCTGGTATCGGCCGGAAGATTCAGGTCGTTCCCTGAGCCATCCATCAAACCGACGGGTCGGCCGTGGCAATTACTGATTGCCTTGGCTGCCCTAGAGGCACAAGCCAAGTACGTCGGCCAGGAACGTGAGGATCCTGCGTTCGTGGCGGATGGCATGCGCCACACGTGCCCAGCGCTGAGTGGTGTTCGAGAAGCGCAGGTACCGCGTGGCGTGCAGGAGCGCGGCATCGAAGATCTGCTCGGGTGACGGAACCGTTGTCTGCTGGTCTCGGCGTACGCGGTGTAGAAGGCGGCGGCATGGTCGGCGTGCCAGGTGAGGTCTTCGTCGTGGAAGACGCAGAGCAGCGGATACCCCAGATCAAGCGCAGTCGGGCCCGTGCCAGCCTGGTCCCAATCGAGGAGGACAAGGTCGCCCGTTAGGCCTCTGACAGACTTTGCTGAGGTTGATCTCGCCGTGGATCGTTGCGGCGGGTTGCTCGCTGATACGCCGTACGCGTGGGATCAGCGATCGGAACTGGTCGGCAAACGGGTAGTCGTCAGCCTGCCGTTCCAGTTCGTCTGCGGCGGCCTGGATTGCGATCGCGAACGGTCGTGGGACGGGTGCAAGGCCATGCATCTTGGCAAGGATGGCACCGAGACCACGCCACGTCTTAGCGTGCGCGGCTGGCCGGCCGCCGCCGATGTCTTCGTAGACCGCGACACGGCGACCCCCGTCGACGACGGACAGCGCGCCGGACCGACCCGGCACGATCGAGTGTCACCTCATCTTCTGGTGTCGCCGGCGGATCGGAGCACGGGAGGACTGCTGACGTCGGCTGGCACGATCGGGCGACCAAGACCTGCTATCCGGAACGTGTGCGACTCACCGGGGAACAGCGTCACCAACATGTCGTCTGCCTCCGCCCCCGGATCCAGTCGGTCGGCGAACACCGCCAGGTCACGGACGAAGCTGCGGGCGGTGACGCTCACCTCGGCGGTACCCGTACGCAGATCCTGCGACACGGAGACGTCCACGTCCGGCTCTGGGTACGCGAGGTTCTTGTCCTCGGCGTAGAACCACCATGCCCGCCGATGGAGCTGCCCATGGCCGGAGCTGTCTGTCATGGGAGGCTCGTCTGCCACGCTGACGACGAGTACCTCCGAGGACGGGTCGCTGGCCGTGGCGACGTCAGCTGGGATCTTCACGGCGTTCGTCGAGCCGCCGGCGATCTCGAGCTTCGCCTCGTGCCGCCCGAGCACCTCGCCGGCGAAGGTCCGGCGCTCGATGGCGACGTCAGCGGTCCACGGCTCGCGATCTTCGTTCACCGCGATCACGACGAGGCTCCCCTCCCGTGGCTGCACGGTGAGAAGCCGCGGGTCGTAGACGCGGCGCAGCGCATACCACAACGGCTTTCGTCTGCCGTCACCGTCGATCGCCGCCCACGAGATGACCGGCCAGCAGTCGTTCAGCTGCCAGATCACGGTCCCCATGCACCGGCCTCGATGCGAGCGGAAGTGCTCGATGCCGTACGCAGCCGCGCGTGCTTGGTTGAGCTGCGTCAGCCAGTGCCAGTCGTCGAACGACTGCGGTTCGTCGAAGTGGGGTGCGAGCCCGCGGGCCAGCTTCCCGTTGCCGTCGACCGCCTTCTGATGACTTGCAAGGGCCGGCGAGTCAGGCGTGAGCGGGTCGTCGTGCACCGCGCGGGTGAGCGTCGCCCAAGCCGGCGGTCCTTGCCAGCCGAACTCGGCGACGAAACGTGGGACGTAGTCGCGGTACCCCGTGTAGTCGCGCTCGTTCCACACGTCCCAGACGTGCTTGCACCCGAACTCGTCAGCGTTCGGATGGATGTCGAAGGAGCCGGAATAGGGACTCCCGGGCCAGTACGGCCGTGTCGGGTCGGTCTCGTCCACGACCCGGGCGAGCAGGTCGACGTAGTAGCCCTTACCCCAGGTTCGATCGTCGAGCCTCGACCGCCAGCCCCAATCGAACCAGCCCCAGATGTTCTCGTTGTTGCCGTTCCACAACACGAGGCTCGGATGGGGCATGAGCCGCGCAACGTTCTCCCGGGCCTCCGCTTCCACCTCGCCAGCGAACGGAGGCTCTTCGGGATACGCTGCACAGGCGAAGAGGAAGTCCTGCCAGACCAGGATCCCGAGCTCATCGGCCACGTCGTAGAACGCATCCTGCTCGTAGATCCCGCCGCCCCACACGCGGAGCAGGTTGATGCCGGCGTCCTTGGCCTGGTGCAGGCGGGCCTGATAGCGGGAACGGTCGACCCGGCTCGGGAAGCAATCGTCGGGGATCCAGTTGGCGCCGCGGGCGAAGATCGGGACGTCGTTCACCACGATGGTGAACGCGGAGCCGATGTCGTCGGGCGTCGTGTCCAGCCGGACGGTACGAAAACCGATCCGGCGCGTCCAGGTGTCGAGGACGTCGCCCGTGCTCGCGCTCGCCAAGGTGACGGTGAGGTCGTACAGCGGTTGGTCGCCAAGGCCATGAGGCCACCACAGCTCGACGTCCGGAACCCCCAGCTCAACCGTCGCCGAGGAAACTCCAGCACCGATGTCGACCTGGCCCTGGACTCCTGCCACGGTCGCGGTGACGCGCAAGCCGACGTTGGCCTCGGGATCGACCCGCTCGACCTCGACGATCACCTGCACCCGGCCGACTGCACCAGAGCGCTCAGACGTGCCTGCCGATCCGGTGACGCTCACGAGCGGGCGTACCTGGGCCAGGCGTGCCGTGTGCCAGGTGTGGAGCCGAATCGGTTTCCAGATCCCCGCGGTCACCAGTACCGGGCCCCAGTCCCAGCCGAAGTTGCACGCCATCTTGCGTACGAAGTTGAACGGTTCCGGCGTCGCGGAGTTGGGACCAGGCCGGTCGCCCAGCCGATCGCGTTGCTCCCGTGCGTACCTTTCTGCCGAGTCGAACGTGATGACGAGGTCGTTGGCCTCGGAGCGGATCAGGCGCGTCACGTCGAAGCGGTACGACCGGTGCATGTTCTGCGTCGCTCCGACCACCTCGTCATTGAGCGTGATCGTCGCAATGGTGTCGAGGCCCTCGCAGACGAGATCCACCCGCTCGGATTCGCCAGGAGGGCTCGGCGGCCCGGCAAACCTGGTCGCGTACCGCCACCGGGTGCGGCCGATCCAGCGCAGTGCGTGCTCGTTCTGATCGAGGTACGGGTCGGGAATCAGGTTCGCCGCGAGCAGGTCGGTGTGCACACAACCAGGGACCGTGGCCGGCACGACACCACCACGCACGTTCTCCGGAACGTCCGGAGGAGGTGGCTCGTCGGCGACCGTGAGCTCCCAACCGTGGTCGATGTCTCGCCAGCTCCCCATCACGTCCTCCTGCACGAATCGAACCTGGCTGTCCAACCCTGCCACGCCCGTCAGTCGAGCCTTGAAGGGTCTCCTCGGGTTCGGTGGGCAGAGTCGTCCGGGTCGTCAGCTTCCAACGGTCGCCGCCACGCTACGCTCGACCAACCAATGATCAAAGACGCGGGATCCGGTCGTACGAACTCGTGTCGGGCCTTGGACCAGTGATCACTCTTGCGCATCCGATGGGGGTCACATGCAGACGATTGCCATCGACTCTGCCAGCCGGGTGCCGCCGTGGCGGCAGGTGCGTGACCAGATCCTCTCCCAGATCGATCGCGGAGAGCTGGCCGTTGGTGCTCGTCTGCCCCCCATTCGGCAACTTGCCATGGATCTTGGTGTTGCGCCCGGCACGGTCGCCCGCGCCTACAAGGAGCTGGAGACCGACGGGGTGCTCCGGACGGCGCGCCGCCACGGGACGGTGGTCGCCATGGCGCCTCCGGGGCGCAAGGACCCCTTGCGGACAGCCGCCGAGGAGTACGTCGCGACGGTTCGCTCGCTGGGCGTGGACTTGCGCACCGCGCTGGCTACGGTCGAATGGGCGTACGACATGAGCGACGAGTCATGAGCGGTGGGCAGTTGGAGCTGCGTTCCCTCGAACCCGTGTTCGCCGCGGTGCCAGGCACCGTTTCGGTCTGGTGTGGACGTCCCGACCTGGACGCTGCCAGTCCTACGTTCAGCCGGTACGACGAGGCGACACACTACGCGGCCAGCACCATGAAAGTCGCCGTGATGGCGGCTGCGTACCACGCGGCAGACGCGGGCAGGCTCGACCTCGACGTCGACGTTCCGGTCCATGACGAGTTCGTGTCGGCGGCTGGCGACTCCGTGACCTACCGGAGTACCGCGGACTACGACAACGATCCGCTGCCGTGGCAACGGCTGGGCGGCACGGTCCCGCTTCGCTGGCTGGTCCGGCGCATGATCGTGAGATCCAGCAACTTGGCCACCAACCTCGTTCTGGAGCGGGTTGGCGTGGACGCGGTCGCGGCCGCTTGGCAGGCTGCGGGCGCGCATCACGCCACGGTCACTCGCGGGATCCAGGACCAGCCTGCGGCCGATCAGGGACACGAGAACCTCGTGACGGCTCGTGATCTCGCAGCCCTGTTGTCCGCGATCTTCATGGGTACTCGAGGTCGTTGGTCGTACGCCTCACCGGCCGCGTGTCGGGAGATGCTCGAGATCCTGCTCGCCCAGGAGGTGACCGACGACATTGCGCCGGGGTTACCGCCCGGAACCACGGTCGCCCACAAGAACGGTTGGGTGGACGGGATACGACACAGCGCTGCGATCGTCTTCCCCGACGACGCACCGCCCTTTGTGCTCGTCACGTGCGTGACCTCGAGCTTGAGCGACGAGCGGGCCCGAGAGCTCCTTGCACGAGTCGCCGCCGCGAGTTGGGCAGATCGCGCGAAGCTTTGACCGGCGACGGGTTCGCCTCGCTGGGTGTACGGCTGCCTCACCACGTGGCGGCACCTACCGAGGTGGGCGCAGCGTCGCCGCGCCTGGTCAATGAATCGGGAGCCCTGTGAATGCGCTACGTTTCGTAATGAACAACGTACGCATCGTATAGAGTGCGTGCTCTCGCTTCTGAAGGCACGAGAGGGGGGTCAGTGCCTCCGGTCAGGCTTCGCGACGACACCTTGACGAGCCTCGTCCACCATCAGCTGTGTCGAGAAACTGGTCGGACGTGGCACATCGTCGCCGACACGCCCCTGCACCTCGCTCGACCCGAAGCTGCAGCGTTCGATCGTGCCGGGTCGGATCCGCCAGGGGGCCAACGCCCGGCTGCACGGCTCTACCTATCGGCTACCCCCACGTCGGTCGAAGCGGTCTACCGGCGGGTCGTCCCCGTGCTCGCACGGCACGAGATCGCGTTCTCGTTCGCGCCGACGATCGCCAGCGTCCGCTGGCTCGGCAGTCCCGAGTGTGACCTCGACGAGTTCGGCAAGTGTCTCGTCGTCCATTGCCCTGACGAGCCCACGAGCCGCGAGCTCGCCGCCGAGCTGCACACGGCCACAGAGGACCTTGCCGGACCGTGGATTCCGACGGCGTGTCGGTGGCAGCGTCACAGCCTGGTCCACACTGCCGACACCACGGGCCAGCCATACCCACACGACGACCTCGAGATCGACGCCGGTACCCGGCTTCGGAACGGTGTGACGGTCGTGCGAGTCCTGCAAGCCGATCCGACCGGTGGTCTCTACCACGCGACCACGACGGTCGGCGAGGTCCGGGTCGTGCATGCCCGACGCCACACCGACGTCGATCACCTCGGACGGGACAGGCGAGCGCGACTGCTCGACGAGACTCGTCTCATGGCGCAGCTGGCGGACACGGTTCGAGTTCCTCGCCCCGTGACGGTGTTCGCCCGGTCCGGCGATCTCTTCCGGGTCCAGCGACACCTCGCCGGTGAACCCTTCCGAAGCTGGATCCGGCGCAATGCGGTGGCGGGCACCGGGGTTTGCCTGGCTCACGCTCGAGCCGTCGGCCTCCGCCTGTGCCGGCTTCTGCGACACGTCCATCAGGCAGGCGTCGTCCTGCGGACGCTGGACCCGGAGTGCTTCGAGATCACCCCCGACGGCGAGCTGATCCTCACCCAGCTTCCCGGTGCCGCCCAGGCGAAATGTCCCGAGCGGCACCGGGGGACGCCCGGCTACCAGGCGTTGGAACTCGATCAGCCGGCCGCCCTGGTGCCGGCCGATCCCGCCGAGGATTGCTACAGCCTCGGTGCGCTGCTCTTCCTCCTCACCACGGGAGCCGATCCGGTGATCCTCGACGACGCGCCCGGGGCCTCCGGCCGGCGCGTCCCTCGGCTCGAGGACTGGCTGGCTCAGGTCGCCCGCTACAACGACGCGGCCGCGGTCCTGGCGCCGGTGATCCTGGAACTCCTCTCCCCCGATCCGGCGGACCGTCCCGACGAGGACTGGGCGGAGGACGTCCTCGCGATCGCTGACTCGGGCGTGACGAGAGGGGGCACGGCCGGTCCGAATCTCATGCCGTCGGGTGCAGCGACGCAGTTGGCCCGGCCCACCTCGCCGTCCTGCGACGCGCTGCTCTCGGACGGTCTTGACCACCTGACCTCCACCATGCGGCTGGACGCCGATCGCCTCTGGCGAGCGGGCGCGGCCGGCCGCCGCACCGACCCACGATGTGTGAGTCACGGTGCCGCAGGAGTGCTGGCCGTGTTGCTCCGTGCGTTCCCCCACGAGGTGTCGCACACGGTCCCACCGAGCACGCTCGAGGCGGCGGTACGAAAGGCCGCCGGCTGGATCACAGCCCAGACGGTACGGCCGGACAGTTGGACCGATCCCGGCCTCTACAGCGGAGCGGCGGGTGTCGCGTGGGTACTGACCGACGCGGCCGCAGCGCTTGCCGAACCTCGCCTGCTGCGACTCGCCGCCCGGATGGCGGGCAGCCTGCCGGTGAGCGGCCGTCCACTCACGTTGCGCAACGGGCTCGCAGGAATCGCCCTCACACAGCTCCGATTTGCTCTCCATGCCGGGCAAGTCCGTACCTGCCAATCCTTTGGAACCGGGTCCCTGGCCAGGGCCGCATTCCACATCGAGTCGGTGATGCCGGGCGAGTCGAGACCGGACTTTCTCGAACGTGCCGGCGCGTGCGCGGAGTCGTTGCGCGCTGGAATCTCCCTCCACGTGACGACTCGCGACCTCGCGGGCCGCTGCGGGGAGTACGCCGGCATCGGGTACGCCCTCCTCGCGGTCGGTGCGGCGCTGGCCGAACCGTCGTACCTCGACCTCGCGGCCGAGATCGGCGACGCGCTGTGCCGCAGAGCGCAGCTCGACACCGACGGCTCGGCGTGGTGGGAGGGCGAATCCGCAAGCACCATCGGGAGCTTCCTGCTCCGCCTTTGTCTAGTCACCGGCGAGCAACGGTTCGGCGAGTACGCCCGTGCCGCTGCTGGCGCCGTGTACCGAAGCCGCTGGGCGTCTCCCCCCGGTGTCGACGGTGGACTGGCGGGGGCCGGAGACTTCTTCCTCGACGCCTCGGAGCTTCTGGGCGAACCGATGTACCGGATCTGGGCCGACGACCTCGTCCCGCTGCTCGGCCTGCGGGCCGGTCGTCACGACGGCAGGCTCGTGGTCCCGGACAACAGCCTTCAGACCGTCTCGGCGGCCTACATCGACGGGCTTGCCGGAGTCCTGGCCTTCCTTCTGAGGTTGCGTCGAGGGGGTCCACGGCTGTTCACGCTCGACGAGCTTTTCACCGAGGACGTGTCACGAACCACCTACCCAACCCGTCACAAGTCGCGGGCCGAACGGCCACAACTTGTCGCGCTTTGAGTGACGAGTGCTCGCTGCACAGACGTCGGAAGGGTGGGATGGCCATGGAGACGACGGGGCCATTCGATCGGTTCAAGAAGCAGAAGACGGTCGCGCTGACCACATTCCGCCGCTCTGGTGCCGGTGTCTTGACACCGGTCAACATCGTCGTGGCGGGCGATCGGGCGTACTTTCGGACGTACGATGCGGCTGGCAAGGTGAAACGCCTGCGTCGGAACCCAGAGGTCGAGCTGGCGCCGTCGACCTTCCGCGGCAAGCCGACCGGACCCAGCATGCGGGCGCGGGCCCGGCTGCTCTCCGAGGCCGAGTCCAAAGGTGTCCGGAAGGCCTTGGCACGCAAGTATCCGCTCCTGCATGGCGTGGCGGTGCCCCTCCTGCACAAGGCCATGCGCTACCGCACCGTGCACTACGAGCTGTCAGCGGCCGCTCAAGACGAGCAGGAAGGACAACCGATACGGTGACGGCATGCACGCCATCACCGTTCCCGCGACGACGCTCTGGACCAGCCCGGACGCACCTCGAGACGTCGACGCGCCGATCACCAAGGCGTCGCCGGACCCCGCCGAGTGGGCGAGGTCGCTCGACGTGCCAGCGCGACGCGACCTGCACGACCGGGTGCACACACAGCTGCTGCTGGGTGAGCCGGTCGAGGTGATCGGCGAATCCGGCGACTGGCTCGAGGTGATCGCACCGTGGCAACCGTCGAAGCTCGACCCACGCGGATACCCGGGCTGGCTCCCTCGAGACCACGTCGCGGCCTGGGAACCACCAGAGGTCGCAGCCGATGCTGTGGTCGCCGTCACCACGACACCGGTGGACGGCGACGGCGTCGTCTCGTACGCGACGTACGGCACGATCCTGCCGGTCGCCGAGGAGACCTCTGATCGGGTCCGCGTGCTCCTCCCGGACGGTGGGTCCGGCTGGCTCGCTCGGTCGGCTTGCGTCGTACGACGACGCCGTGGCCGCGGCTCTGCACAAGAGTCCGGCGAGACACGGCCGGAGCCCACAGGGCGGCAGGTGCTCGACGTGGCGCGGCGGTTCGTTGGCCTCGACTACCTCTGGGGCGGCATGTCGGCGTTCGGTCTGGACTGCTCTGGCCTGGTCCACCTGTCGTTCCGGACGGTCGGCGTGACGGTGCCGCGCGATGCCGACGACCAGGCGGCCGCTGCCGACAGCGTCCCGGTCGACGAGGCTCAGGCCGGTGACCTGTACTTCTTCCGCCGTTCGGATCGGCCGGTCCACCACGTCGGGTTCGCGACCGGCACCGCCGGCCACCTGCTGCACTCCCCTCGCACCGGCCGACAGATCGTCGAGGAGCCGCTCGACGCCGAGCGACAGGCGACGCTCATGAGCAAGGCTGGTCGCTTCGTGTCGCCGTCAGAGCTTTCGGCTCCGCACCACACTGGCCAGGGTGGTGACGAGCAGCGTGCCGACGATGAAGCTGAGTGAGAACACGATGCCGATGTCGGGCGCGGCCTCGATCGGGTGCCCGCCATTGATGAACGGCAGGTTGTTCTCGTGCAACGCGTGCAGGATCAGCTTCACGCCGATGAACCCGAGGATGACGGCGAGGCCGTACGTGAGGTAGACGAGGCGATTCACCAACCCGCCGATCATGAAGTAGAGCTGGCGTAGGCCCATGAGGGCGAAGACGTTGGCCGTGAAGACGAGGTACGGCTCCTGGGTCAAGCCGTAGATCGCCGGGATCGAGTCCAAGGCGAAGAGCAGGTCGGTCGTGCCCAGCGCGATCATCACCAGGAGCATGGGGGTCGCGAGCCGTTTGCCGTTCTGCACCAGCGTGAGCCGCACACCGTTGTATTCGTCGGTGGCCGGAAGGTTCCGCTTCGCCCACCGAATGACGGCGTTTTCCTTGTAGTCCGTCTCGTCTTGATCCCCTTGCCGCAGGAACTGGATCGCGGTCCAGATCAGGACCGCTCCGAAGATGTAGAAGACCCACGAGAAGATGCTGATCGCGGCCGCGCCGAGCGCGATGAAAAGTCCGCGCATCACGAGGGCCAGGATGATCCCGATCAGCAGCGCGGTCTGTTGGTACGTCCGTGGCACACCGAATCTCGTGAGGATGACGAGGAAGACGAACAAGTTGTCCGCCGATAGGGAGTACTCGGTGATCCACCCGGCGAAGAACTCGCCGGCGTACTGCCCACTCGAGAAGACCAGGATGCCGATCCCGAACAGCACGGCCAGGCCCACGTACAGGCACACCCACGCCGTGCACTCACGTAGCGAGGGCTCGTGCGGCTTGCGGCCGATCACGAAGATGTCGATCGCCAGGATCAGGATGAGACCGGCAACTGTGGCAAACCAGACCCACGGGTGGACATTCACGCAACAACCTCCAAGGAAGGCCACTTCCTCGGAGGTCTCTTCCACCCACACGAGATCACCGGCACGTCACCGATGACTGTGCCACCGACGCCGGTGACACCTTCGCAGGCTTGGGCCGCCGGCACCGGGCGCCCGTCCGGGAGCCGTGATGACGATGCCGCCGCGAAGGAGTACTCCCCTCCGTTGTGAGCCGATACTAGCCACAGACCCGTCCGGCCATGGGGACGGCCTCGCCTTTTGCGGCACCACGATCGGCTGAGCAGGTTCTAGGGTGGCCTCATGTCGATACTGCTCGAGCTCGATCTGACCGTTCCCCTTCTCGAGGCGCCGCCGCAGGACCCACTGACCGCTGCCCTGGCCCGGCGCCGGCTGATGTTGCGGGACGTAGTCGAAGGACTGCGCATCGCGGCGCGGGATCCCGATGTGGTCGGATTGGTGGCTCACGTCGGTGGTCATTCACCGACCCTGGCGCAGGTGCAGGAGATCCGGTCCGCGGTCCGGGAGTTCGCCGCGACCGGTCGGCCCACCGTCGCATGGGCCGAGACGTTCGGCGAGTTCGGTCCGGGAACTGTGCCGTACTACCTCGCGACCGGCTTCGACGAGATCTGGCTCCAACCGTCGGGGGATGTGGGGCTGACCGGCGTGGTGGCCGAGGCGATCTTCGTCAAGGACGCGTTCGCGAAGCTGGGTGTGCAGCCGCAGCTTTCCCAGCGGCACGAGTACAAGAACGCGGCGGACATGTTCCTCACCAACGAGATGACCGACGCCCACCGGGAGGCAGCGGGGCGTCTCGCGGCCTCGGCGATGGAGCAGATCGTCGAGGGTGTCGCGAGCAGCCGGAGACTGGAGCCGGCTCGGGTCCGCGAGCTGGTCGATCAGGCGCCGATCACCGGCAGCGACGCCGTGGACGCTGGACTCGTCGACCGGTTGGGGTACCGTGACGAGGTTTATCACAGCCTTCGCCAGCGGCTCGGTGAGTGTGAGCTGCGCTTCGTCCATCGCTACCGGCGAGCGAAGCTGCTCGAACCACGTCAAGCCGTACGCCGGTTCGCCAAGCGTCCGCTCGTGGCCGTCGTTCACGGTGTCGGGGACATCCACCTCGGGCGGTCGAGCCGGAGACTCTGGAGCGCCACCTCCATAGGCGCTGACACGATGGGCGCGGCACTGCGCGGCGCGGTACGTGATCCACAGGTTCGGGCCGTCGTGATGCGGCTCGACAGCCCAGGCGGGTCGTACGTCGCCTCCGATGCGATCTGGCGTGAGGTCCACCGCGTGCGCGAAGCCGGCAAGCCCGTCGTCGTCTCCATGGCGAGCGTCGCGGCCTCCGGTGGCTACTACATCTCGATGGGTGCGGACACGATCGTGGCCGAGCCGAGCACCTTGACCGGCTCGATCGGCGTCGTCGGCGGCAAGGCCGTGATCCGCGGTCTCCTTGATCGTCTCGGCATCAGCCGGGACGGTGTGGCCGAAGGACGCAATGCATGGATGTTCTCGTCGTATCGGCAGTACTCCGATGCCGAGTGGGCCCGCGTGGAAGCCTGGCTGGACCGGGTCTACGACGACTTCACGGGCAAGGTGGCCGCCGACCGAGGTCTTTCCCGTGCCCATGTCGAGGCCTGCGCGCGCGGACGCGTGTGGACGGGTGCGGATGCGCGAGACCGCGGGTTGGTGGACGAGCTGGGCGGCTTCGAGCGTGCCGTCGACATCGCCTGTTCCCGGGCGGGACTTGCGCGTGACGAGGCGCAGGTCCGCGTGTCGCCGCGACTCAGCATGCTCGAACGCATGCGTACGCCGGAATCCAGCGAGGACTTGTCGGCCTCCGTAGCACGCGCGCTGGAGCCCGGCCGCCTGCTGGGTCCGGTGGACGTCCTGACCCAGCTGCTCGGCCTCCCGCCGGCCGGCGTACTCACTGCTCCGATCCTCTACCAGTTCCGCTGATTCCCACCCAGAAATGACCACGCGCCGCGAGGTTTCTGTAGCCAACCCATGGCTGCGTGCACATCGTGGCTACCACGTCGCTGGAGGTCTCCCCAGGCTGGCTCGTAGAGCCGCCCCGAGCGCTGGCAGCTGGTGTGGCTCCGACAGGATTGTCGCATGGCCGTGCGCTCGGACATCCGCAATCTCGCCATCATCGCTCACGTCGATCACGGCAAGACCACCCTCGTGGACGCGATGCTGTGGCAGTCTGGCGCGTTCCGGGAGAACCAGGACGTCGCCGAGCGGGTCATGGACTCGATGGATCTCGAGCGCGAGAAGGGCATCACGATCCTCGCCAAGAACACCGCCATCGAGTGGCCCACGGTCGACGGCCCGGTCAGGCTCAACATCGTCGATACACCCGGGCATGCGGACTTCGGTGGCGAGGTCGAGCGCGCGTTGGAGATGGTCGACGGTGCCCTGCTCCTCGTCGACGCATCGGAAGGGCCGCTTCCGCAGACCCGGTTCGTCCTCCGCAAGGCACTGAGCAAGAAGCTGCCCATCGTTCTCGTCGTCAACAAGGTCGACCGGTCGGACAGCCGGATCGCCGAGGTGGTCGACCAGACGTACGAACTGTTCCTCGACCTGCTGGACGATCCGGATGCGGACCCTGGCGCCCTCGACTTCCCCATCGTCTACGCCTCGGCCCGGGCCGGACGTGCGAGTCTCGAGCAACCCGAGGACGGATCCCTCCCCGACAACCCGGATCTGCGGCCACTGTTCGACACGATCATCCAGACCGTTCCCGCACCGACGTACGACGAGACCGCCCCACTGCAGGCACAGGTCACCAACCTCGATGCGTCGCCCTATCTCGGTCGGCTTGCGCTCTGCCGGGTTCACAACGGTGAGCTGGTTCGTGGTGCGACGGTCGCATGGTGTCGGAGCGACGGCTCGACGGAGCCGGTCAAGGTGACGGAGCTACTGAAGACGCAAGCCCTCGATCGGGTACCCACTGACAAGGTCGGGCCCGGCGACATCGTGGCGATCGCAGGCATCCCGGACATCACGATCGGCGACACGTTGGCCGACCTGGATGATCCGCACCCGCTGCCGGTCATCCGAGTGGACGAGCCGTCGATCTCGGTCACCATTGGCATCAACACGTCACCCCTGGCCGGTCGGAGCGGCGACAAGCTCACCGCCCGCTTGGTCAAGAGCCGTCTGGACGCGGAGACGATCGGCAACGTCTCGATCCGCGTGAGAAGCACCGACCGACCCGACACCTGGGAAGTGCTGGGTCGCGGTGAGCTCCAGCTCGCCGTCCTCGTCGAGCTCATGCGCCGGGAGGGCTTCGAGCTGACCGTGGGCAAGCCCCAGGTTGTCGTCCGCGAGATCGACCGGAAACGTCACGAACCGGTCGAGCGTGTGACGATCGACGTGCCGGAAGAGTACGTCGGTGTCGTGACCTCGATGCTGGGGCTGCGGAAAGGCCGCCTCGAGCAGATGGTCAACCACGGCACCGGCTGGGTACGGCTGGACTACGTGGTGCCGGCGCGAGGGCTGATCGGCTTTCGTACGGAATTCCTCACCGAGACCCGCGGCACCGGGATGCTCCATCACGTCTTCGAAGGCTACGAGCCCTGGGTCGGTGAGATGCGGACCCGGCAACGTGGCTCGCTCGTGGCCGACCGGCACGGCATCGTCACGGCGTACGCCTGCTTCAACCTGCAGGAGCGCGGAACGCTCTTCGTCACGCCTGGCACCGAGGTGTACGAAGGCATGATCATCGGTGAGAACGCTCGTGCCGAGGACATGGACGTCAACCCCTGCAGGGAGCGCAAGCTCAGCAACGTCCGCCAGTCGACTGCCGAGGAGCTGGAACGTCTCGTACCGGCGCGTCAGATGGCGCTGGAACAGGCGTTGGAATTCTGCCGCGAGGATGAGTGTGTCGAGGTGACTCCGGCTGGTATCCGGCTTCGGAAGGTCGTGCTGAGCCGGTCTGAGCGGGAGAAGCAACGAGCCCGCAGCCGCCGCGTGTAGCAGGAGATGCGCCGGAAGGTCGGGAGCTGCTCACTTCAGGATCCGCACAAGCTCGTCGACGCTTGCCTGACCGTCGATGATGAGCGCGACGACAACCAGGAGCCAGAAGACGATAGGAGCGATGCGGCTCATCTGGTCGAGGACGTTGAGGACCCGAAAGGCTGCCGACGTCACCTTCTCCTTCGCGGCAACCGGGGCCCTGACGGGCTCTCCGGCGCCGTCGAAGGCGGACACGTAGCTGTTCAGCTCTTTGTACGTCTCCTCCCGCGCCGGGCCGAGGAGGACCTTCAGGACCAGGATCAGAGTCTTGCGAATGTCGTCGGGGATGTCGTACGCCACGAGGGATCGGTCGCTTCTCAGAAACCGATGGATGTCGTCGGCACTGGCTCGTAGCAGGTGAGAGATCGGATGTGGCGACATCTCACGGCGCTGACGGGCGTCGAGCTGCCGGGCGGACTCACGGAGCAGCGCGACGATCTCTCCGAGTCCGTCGCGCTCCTTCCACAGCGGATCTCGAATCGGGGTCAGGATGACGGCCCGGCGTTCCCGCAGGTCCAGCACGCGAAGGACCTCAGATATCGCCAGAGCCGAGGCCATCCGGCGACGCCCGATGCGTCCAGCGACAATCGCGGGCGCAGGAAGGGCCAGTACAGCGGGGATCCAGACCAGCGAGCCCACCGAGATGACCTCGTTCGGTTGGTTCCACGGCAGTCCCTGCGATGCGACGACGACCAACGCGATCGCGAGAACCACGATCTGCCCGATTCCCACCGTGATCCCGACTGGAATCTTGCGGGCCCAGTACATGTTCAGCACGGCACGACAGCGTTCTCGTGGACCGAGATCCTCGGGAAAGCTGATCTGGTGTCGGTTGCTCCACGCCTCCGGCTGGCTGCACCAACGAAGGCCACGCAGGAGAAGGGTGAGCGAGATTCCCGCCAAGGCCGCCTGCACGACGATCACGACCAGCGCGGCCGCCGTGCCGACCTTCGGACCAAGACCCACGGCGACGAAAAGGAAGGGAATCGAGGCCAGCATGGGAAATGCGCTCGCCGTCCCGACCCGTGCCAGGACTTTGCGGGCGAGAGGTCCGGGCAGAATCCGGCGCGACGTCAAGCGCCTCCGGAGGTAGATGCGAAGGCTGAACGTCACGACAGCGGCGAAGTGATCCTCCAGGAGGTCGTCATGACATTCCCGCAGCCACGCACCCGCGATCAAGCTCAGTGTGATCGTGAGGGTCGAAAGCCCGAGTAGCAGAAGTCCGACCGTGAGGCTTTCGAGCATCCGACCTCGCCTCTCCGAAGCCCACTCGTCACGACGCGACCCAACCGCAGGCTTCGGTGGCTTGTGGAGTAGAAGCCCTCGCTGCCGGCATCAGTCGGTCATGATCGATGATCATAGTGGAGCGACCGACTGTCAGGAAGGCGGGAACGTGGTGAGCGGTGACGAAGCGCCGAAGCAGGAGCTGTAGGCCGCTCCCACTTTCCGTGGCTTGTCCTATCCGAGAGGTGCATGCAAGCCTCTGAAAGAGGCCAGAAGCCGACGTAACGTGGTCATCTGAGAACTGGGCTGGCCATGGGCCCCTGTCGGCCGGGACCGAAGCCTCTTCGGCCCTGGTGATGATGTGGTCAACCTAAAGACGTGCATTCCCCCACTCTTCACCTGGACCGTATCGACGCTGTCCTCGTCGACGCCGACCACGTCGTCGTGGACACGGCCCGGCTGCACGGCGCGGCGTGGCAGCAGGTGTTCGACGAGTTCCTGTCTCGTCACTGCGCCGACGAGGACGTTACTGTGCCGGGTTTCGACCCGATCGAGGACTATTTCCGGTACGCCGACGGTCGGCCGGCAACCGAGACGGTACGGGAGTTCCTGACCGCCCGCGGCGTCAAGATTCCCGAGGAGTCGCGAGACCGGCACGCCGACACCGTGCATTCCCTTGCCGCACGAAAGAGTTCGTACGTTCTGACCGAGTTGCGTCGCACTGGTGTGCGGACGTTCCCGAGCGCGGTGACCCTCCTGCGCAACCTGCGGGAGCGCGGGATCCGGACAGCGGCCGTCTCGGCGAGCCGGAACTGCACCCATATCCTGAGCTGCGCCCAGCTTACGAAGTTGTTCGATCTGAAGCTCGACAGCATCGACGCGGCCATCGCCGGTCTACCCGCGTTGCCTGATCCGGCAGTGATGCTGGAGGCCACCCATCGGCTGGGTGTCTCACCGAGGCGTACCGCAGTGCTCACGAGCAGCCCGGTCATGGCCCAGGCTGCGTGGAACGGATGTTTCGAACCGATCATCGCGGTTGATCGGTTCGGTCTCCGGAGTCGCCTCTACACCGTCGGAGCCCACGTCGTCGTGAACGAATGCGACGAGCTCACGATCGCCGGACACCGGGGCCGCGCGATCCTCGCCCGTGGCTGAGCATCTCGCCTTACCATCGGGTCGGGGGGAGCCCGATGACAGTCGAGAGACCGACCCTCGCCATGGATCAGATAGGCGGGGCACTGTTTGCGATCGATGGCGTGGTCCTCGATACCGAACGTGTTCACGTGGCGGCATGGAAACGCAGCCTCGACGAACATCTGCGGCACCGCGGGCACGAGCTCGGCAGGACGTTTGCACCGTTTGCGGTCCCTGAGGACTACCTGCGGTATATCGACAGCGAGTTCCAGCTGGAAGGAGTACGCAGCTTCCTGGCCTCGCGCGGTCTCGTCGAGGACGATGCCGTTGCTCTGCTCGAGCGCAAGACTCGGTACTTTCTGGAGGAGGTCGAGCGCTACGGTGTTGCGGCGTTTCCGGATGCCATCGCCTTGCTTCGTGAGCTTCGAGCCCGCGGCGCGCAGATCGGTGCGTTCGGCACAATCCATGCCACCAGAGTCGCCCGTGCCGGCAACGTCGAGCGGCTTCTTGACGTCCGAGTCGACGTGCAGGACCTGACCGGCCTGTGTGACACGTGGCATGTCGAGTTCAGCCCCGAGCGTCGTCTGCACCTGCTCCTCGAAGCTGCCCGACGGATCGGCCTTCCTCCAGGCCGGCTGGCAGCTGTGGACGACTCACCTTTAGGAGTCGATGCCGCGCGTCGTGCAGGGTTCGCCGTCGTCCTGGGTCTGCATCGCGACGCCGTGCCCTGGCGGCCGGATCGTGACGCTGCCTTGCACCGTCAAGGTGCGCACGTCGTGGTCCGCTCCTTGTTCGACGTCACGGTGACAGGCAGAGTGAGCAAACCGTCGCACCGGACAGTGCACCTGTAGGCACCTGTCGGAACGTCGACCAGAAAGCCCGGCGGACACGACCGACGCTAAGGGCGCGGGCGCAGGACTTCGCAGATCGGGCGCCGAGGCGTCGGCAGCGGCCAGCCATCCAGCGGACGGCCGAATCGAAGGATCAACTGTGGAAACCCTGCCAGCGCAAGCTCGTCACGAACTCGCGGCCGGATGTCGGGGAGCTCCAGCGGCAGGTTGATGTACGCAGCACCCAGGCCGTCAGCTGTTGCCGTGAGGAGAGCTCTCATCAAGGCCTGCCCGGCGCGTAGCCAGTCCGTCGGACGGTCACCATCCGTGGTCAGGACCGCCACCGACGGCTCGGATTCCGGCTCCTCCAAGGGCGGCTCCGCGACCGCCGATACGGTCTCAAGGCCATGATTGACGACCGCTGTTCCCGTCCCTGCACCACCGGACGCGACACGGGATTCGGCCGCGCGACGACGCTGTGCCAAGGCGACGAGGTGCGCAAGCACTCGCCTTGGCTCCGGGTCGCCGATCCACACCAACGTCGCGGCCTCACTCGCCGCAGCCGCGGTGAGCTCGCCTCGCTCCTGGCTTGATACGCATGGATTCATCCGGCTTCGCACGGTCCGGCGTACCGGTACCTGTTCCATCAGGCGGGCCTCGGCGAGTGAAGGCACGTGGTCTGGACCTACGGAGACCAGCGCCGCCAGGTCTCCGCGTTCTGCCCCTGGAAGCAACGAGATCGTAGGCTCTACGCCAAGCATGCTGATCCCGAGGCGAATGGCGTAGACCGCTGCGCCAACGCCGATCAAGAGTTGACGATCGTCGGGATCGATGGTGGGAATGCGACGTGAGCGATCGGCATAGACCTCGACCGCGTCCGGCTTCACCCGAAACGCCCATGGCTGCGCATTGCGCAACGATGGCGCCATGCGAGCCTTGTCCACCAAGTCCTCTGCGTGCTTGCGGAGATCGAGGTTGACGAACATGGGTTCACCTTGTGCCGGGCAGCCAGGTCTGTCCAGTGCCAATGGTCCTCACCGACCCGGCTGTGCATACCCGAACCCAAAAGGTTCACCTGTCGGTCAGACGGCCTGCGTGCCAGTAGAACCCGTCATTGTCCCTGCGAGCCAGATCACCGGTGAAGTACCAACCCCCCACGAAGCGTCGCGCGAACTCCTCTGCGTCGTCGAGGTAGGCGCGAAACATCGAGGGCAGACTGGGACGTATTGCGATCTCCCCCACGGCGTTCGGGTCGGTCAGCTCGGCGGGATCGCCGTCCTGCGCCCTGAGTTGGTCGGCCGCCCCGCGCGGAAGGAGCCCTACCCTGACCCCCGGCATGGGCTTGCCCATCGATCCTGGCCGGATGTCCATGCTCGCGTAGTTGCTGATCGCGATGATCCCAGTCTCGGTCTGACACCACGTGTCGTGTGCCGGTCTGCCCAATGCTTCCTGGCTCCACGTCACGAGGTCGGGTTCCAGCGACTCGCCGACGCTTGCCACAAAGCGGAGTGAGGACAGGTCGTACGACTGAGCCAGCGCTGCGCCCGCTTGACGCATCAGGCGCAGCGTGGCAGGCGTCGTGTACCAGACCGTGACCTTCGCCTGCTCCAGAAGGGCATATGCGTCTGCAGGATCGGGTCGTGACACGTCGAGCACGCTGGTTGTGGCGTGGCTCAGCGCCGCCATGATGCCGTAGCAGATCTTCACCAGACTGGGCTGCTCGGCGTCACACCACACGACATCTCCGGCGTGAAGGTCGAGAGCGTACGCGGCGGTCGCATGGTGAGCGATCACGGACTCGTGCACATGCACCACGGCCCTCGGCTTGCCGGCACGACCTCGGGTGAACAGGACGAGCGACGGGTCGTCGGGCTCGGTCGGAGGTATGACGAAGTCCTCGCTGCTCTCGGCCAGGGCCCTGTGAAAGTCCAGGGTGTCCGCTCCGGCTGGGCCGTCGATCAGCAGGACCTGGGCCAGGGACGGCAGCTGCTCCCGCATCGGTGCCACTCGACGCTTGTACAGCTCGGTGTTCGTGACCAGCGCGCGGGGATCGACGAGACGGAGGCGTTGCTCGAGGTCGTCTGCCTCACAGGCGAGATCGGTGAAGACAGCACCCGCCTTCAGCGTCCCGAGCACCGTGATCGCAAGTTCCGGTACGTTGCCCAACAGCGCTGCCACCCGGTCACCTTTGCCCACACCGATCCGACCCAGCACATTCGCCAGTCGGTTGGTCGAGATGTCGAGGGCCGAGTAGCTCACCTGGGACAGTTGCCCGTGTTCGTCCCAGCATTTCAAGGCGGCCTGCGTCGCTCGATCCCTCGCGGCGTGCCGGGTGACGGCCTCGTACGCGGCGTTCAGCCCTCGCCCGTCGGGTAACCCGTCGATCCAGGATCGTGCAGTCTCCCAGGAAAAGTCCCTGCGGACCCGAATGTAGTCGGTGAGGTTTGGCTGCAGGCGGGTCGTACCAGCTTCCGGTGTCCGTTGTCGTGGCACTCGATCCCGAGCCGTCGCCCTCAACGTCATCGTCACCTCCGGGCGGGCCTACAGCATCGTGGACGGGTCAGGCTTGCTGTCGGACGTGTCACGTGGAGTCAGCCATCCAGGTTCCCGTGATGCGCGTCCACCGGTAAGAGGCCAAGGTCCCTCGCGCAGGCTGCTAACGCAGCTTGCGAGTCCAGCGGGGTGCGACTTGCTCCCATTCGGCCTCCCATGATGCGAGCCGCCGCCGGTCGAGCCACCAGCGCAGCAGCAGATAGCCGACGATGACAGCGAGCTCGGTGGAAAGCCAGGTCGTGAGCCCTGTGGCGACTGCTTGGTCTGACACTTCGCCCTTCGTCGGGGGCGGACGACCGACCGTGCCAGACTTGTCGAACCAGACGCGTACCACCGCGCCCGCTTCGCTGTCGGAGTCCACCGGCACCCTGCCCTTACGCCACTCGCCGTCCGGGCCTCGCCATCGGGCGAGGGCGAAGGTCGGATACTCCGTTGGCGCGTCAGGTGTGGCGACCGCGGCGGTCGACGGCTCCTCGAGCAGGATCGCCTTTCCCCAGTGACCATCGGCCGAAAGCTTCTCGGCATGCTGGATTCCTTCCCGGTACGCATCGCGTGCGTTGCCGACTGCCAGCGGAATCGCCAGGATGGTCACGACGACGACTGCCAGCAACAACAGCGCCTCAAGCCGGTCCGAGGTGCGATACATCGGGTTGCGTGTCAAGCCCAGCCGGCGCCGCAACTGGACGAGGCACCTGCCCTCACTCGCTCGACCCATCGCAGCTCGCCCCCGCATGTGCTCCACTAGGCGGCGTCCTGGCCTCAGACGAGAACGCCGTACGCTGTCTGCTCCGGCGGCCGGCCGATCGTCGGGATGGCTGGCGCGCCGTGTCGACTCCTGATCTCGCCACGAGCATCCGGTTCGACATAAGCATTTCGCGACATTCCGGGGAACCGGAGGGTCCAAGGTCAGCCGGACTCGAGCCCACGGACCCAGGCTGGCGGACATGACTGGTGCTCTCCCCTGGCTGACTGGGACTCTGAAGGCATGAGTTCCCAGCTCGGCGTGGCTTCGGAGCACAGGCGACGTCGGTCGCAGACCGCCAGCAAACCGGCGATTGTCGTAGGCATCGACGGTTCGGACAATGGGCTGCGCGCTCTCGACTGGGCGGTTCTCGAGGCCGAGCGTCGGGGTCTGCACGTCAGGCTCGTGCACGCCTATCGGAGGCTCGGCCTGCGGTATCACGTCGATCCGCAGTCGTACATGCGGGAGATGTACGAGGAAGGTCGTGCAGTATTCGCTGCGGCTCGCGACCACTTGGGCAGGAGGTCCGGACGCGTCGTCGGCACCGCGTTGCACGAAGGAACACCCAGCCGAGTGCTGGAAGATGCCTGCATCCACTCCCCCATGTGTGTCGTGGGCCGTCGTGGACGCGGGCGGCTCGCCTCACGTGCTCTCGGCTCGACGTCGACGACCCTTGCGGCGACGAGCCGGGTCCCGCTGATCGTCGTACCGCCCGAGTGGCGCGCAACACGGGACCCAAGCGCGGCCGGGCTTCGTGTGGTGCTGGCTGTCGACGACCCACACTGCACTGTCGCCGTGGTCGAGTTTGGTTTCGAGGCGGCGGCGGTGGCCGGCGTTCCGTTGGATGTGTTGTGTACACGGACCCCTGCGATTGACCGGGCCAGCCTCGAACCCTGGCAGGCGCGGTTCCCGAACGTACCGGTCAGCGTGCTGCCACGCACGGATCAGCCCGGCCGTACGCTCACCGAGCAGGCCTCAACCGCTCACCTCGTGGTTGTCCCGGGCCCGGTGCTGAGAGCGGATTGTCTCTCCCATGTCGTCGTACGGCAGTCCACCGCCCCAGTTGCCGTCGTTCCGACTCACCCACCAGGGACGTCCGCGTCTCGTGGCTCGGTTTCCTCGTGGTTCGGTGCCCGGGTCGCATGACCCGGTCGGTCTTTAGTCAAAGGTCACGTGCCCTGGCGCCTCGGGAGCACGTGGAACACACCGCGCAGGCACCCAGAGAACGCGCGCCGTGCAGGCGGCAGATCGATGGATGAGGTCGGAGCGTCGTCGCTACGGCGCCGGGTACTTGGCGAGGATCTCCTGCAGCTGCTCGATGAAGACGAGTGACTCGTCGTACGGACGCTGCCAGATGTTGCGGCCGAAGATCAGCCCGAGGGCACCGGCCTCCATTGCTTGCCGTGCCTTCTCGAGCATGGCCTCATCGCCTGCCTTCTCGCCTCCGGATACGAGGACGTACGTCCGGTTCGCGGATCGTACGACGGCGTCGATCGCCTGCTGCGGCGAGAAGTCCTGGTCGTACTCCTTCCGTACGCCCTGCCGCAGCTCCGGACGCGGGAAGTTCACCTTCACGATGTCCGCACCCAGCTCGCTTGCTGTGCGCGCCGCGTAGTCCACCGCATAGAAGGAATCCTTGCCGCCCTTGGCCTCGATTGCCGAGCCTCGCGGATACGCCCACACGATGAGCGGCATTCCGTACTCATGCGCCGCCTCGCGGACCTTGCGATACTGTGCGAAGTCCTTCTCCTGGGCCGGCGACCCCACGTACATCGTGTATCCCACCGCGTCGGCACCGAGCCGGACCGCGTCGGCAACACTGGCATGCAACGGCGAGAGTGCCTCGGCGTCAGACGGGATGTCGGTCTTGCCGTTGAGCTTCAGGACGAGTGGCACCTCTCCGGCGTAGTCCCAGTAGAACTTCTCCGCAAGTCCGACTTGGATGGCAAGGCCGTTGAAGTTCCCCTTGATGGCGAGCTTGGTGATGTAGGCAGGATCGGCAGCCGCCGGATTCACGAAGAAGTCTCGCGGGCCGTGCTCTAGTCCCTGGTCGTACGGCAGGAAGAGCGCCGTGCCGTTACCGACTCCGTGCTGGAACAGAATGCGGTGAAGCCGGGCCTTCTTGCCGGTACTGACTCCAAGCTGACGAAGCTGGGGCCGACTGGGCATCGCAAGGTCTCCCTTCCTAGGAATCTTCGCCGATCAGCGGTTGCGTGCTCTGTCGATTGCATCGAGCGCTGCGAGTTGAGCTGCGACTCGCGCTGGATGCCTTCGATGCCGAACCGCCCGGAATGCCGAACATCGACATTCCGTCCAGGTTCGGTGCATCCGCCGAGTTCGGACTGCACCTCCGTCCGGCCGGAGGACGACGCACACTCCCCAAGGTTTCGGTGCAGAGGTGCTCTCGCGCCAGGGACGAAAGTCCGCGTTGAGTCGCGGAGGCACAGGCGCCTGGGCCGCAGTGCCGTGGCTCGGTTGCGACTGTGGCGATACCCGAGCGGGCACCCACGTACCGCATGGATGGTGCGCCTTCATTCCGAATCGCATGCCTCGGTCTCCTCTGGGTTGCGCACAACTCGTGGCGGCGTGGAATCCCGTTTATGCCGGTGACGCTCTCGGGCAGCGTTCCATCGTCAGCTGACCTGAGAGGACTCAAAAGAAAGGGAGCGGCAGATAGATGTCGAAGAACGTTCTCGGCAGGGTGGCGGCGGGAGCGGCGCTGACCGGTGCATGCCTTTTCGGCACTGCTGCTGGCGTCGCAGCGGCGCCTGCTGCCGACGGCGACAGCTACGGCCACAAGCAAAACGGCGTGATCAAGGTCCTGCCTCAGTGGGTCGAGCCGGGCCACAAAGTGAAGATTCTGCAGCTCTGCTACGAGCAGCAAGAGCATGCCTGGGCCTGGTCCAAGGTCACAGGCAATGTCAAGTTGTGGCCGGTCAAGGGCCACAAGTTCCCCCAGCCGTTGAGCGATGTCGCGGAGCCCGATGGCACTGGCAGCCTGACCGAGTCCGACGGGTCCGTTCGCGAGGAGACGTTGGAGAGCAACGCAAACGTCGAACCACAGAGCGCGCTCGAGGACGACAGCGCGCTCGAGGACGAAGACGAGAGCGGAAACTTCCGCATGGACCGCGCCAAGCCGGGCAAGGGCAAGGTCCCTGAGCCGTTGAGCAGCACGACGGATCCCGAGGGAGCGGACGTCGCGGCGGAGCTCGACCGGGCTGAGAACCCGACCGAGCCTGACGCGACCGAGAACCTGGCCGAGCTCCACGCAACAGAGGACCCGAGCGAGCTCGGCCGGGCTGGCAATCTGGTTCGCGGTCGTTCCCACGAGGGTGCGGAAGGCGGTAGCGACGCTCGCGAGGAGTCGCTGGAGAACGACGCAAACGTCGAACCACAGAGCGCGCTCGAGGACGACAGCGCGGTCGAGAACGAGGAAGAGAGCGGAAACTTCCGCATGGAGCGCACCGAGCCGGAGGCTGGCGACTTCTGGTCCGAGAGCGACAGCGCCGAGTCTGAGGAAGGCAGTGCGTGGTCCGAGAGCGACAGCGGCTGGTCCAAGAAGGACCGTACCTGGTCTCAGGAAGGCCGCGCTGAAGTGCACAAGGACGGTGTTCGGGGCGAGCAGAACGACCAGTGGGCCGAGAGTGAGCCGCAGAGTTACGGCAAGGACGGATACCCGACGAAGGGATACAAAGACGGCAAGAAGCTCGAGGGCACACACCAGTACTGGGGAACCGCGGAGGTTCCCTGGTCGGCAGAGCCTGGTGCCTACGACCTGAAGGGTTCCTGTGCCTACGGCAAGCTGTGGGTGAAGCCCAATGGTCCAGTCGAGGCTGGCGAGCCTGGCTCGACCAACGCCCACCCTGGTCTCCTGTTGGGCGGCGCAGGTGCACTGGCTGCGGCCGGTGTCGGTGGCCTGCTCATGCTGAGGCGGCGTCTCGGTGGTGGCGTTGCCTGACCGTTCCGCGCGAGGTGCCGGCAGCCGCCGTAGCGCACGGCGGACTGCCGGCATCGTCGTGTTCATCGGCCTGACGCTGTTCGGAGGTGGGACGTCGTCGACGGCGTTCCACGCTGCGCCGCTCGGGCAGTCGCAGCCGGATCGAGCGGCCGCACCGTCGCACCGTGATCTGCCCTCGGCATCGCATGCGAACAGGCTGACCCGCCCACGTCAGGGGCAAGACAGCCACGGCTCCTATGACCACCAACCAGACGACGGTACGAACGGCCACCGTGACGTAGAACTCGACGAGCCTGGAAACTCGTCGGCCCATCCAGAGAGCGCAGCAACGGTCGACGTCGACGCCCCAATCACCGACCTGTTGTCTGCTCCGCGGGGGCTTCCCCGATCGAGACCGGTCAGGATCCGGATTCCCGCGATAGGAGTCTCGGCACGAGTGGTTCCGGTGGCGCTGACAGCCAAGCACACAGTGGCGACACCACCACCTGAGAAGGGACACCTCGCCGGCTGGTACCGATACGGCCCTAGTCCGGGCGAGAGCGGCAGCGCAGTGGTCGTCGGCCACGTCACAAACAGGCAAGGACCTGCCGTCTTCTACCGTCTGGGCGAGCTGGAGCCCGGCGACGACGTCGTCGTCGAACGCGCCGACGGTCGGAGCGTGCGCTTCACGGTCGACGGTGTGCAGTCGTTTCCCAAACGGGAGTTCCCGACAGAGCAGGTCTACGACTCGTCTCCGGTGCCGGGACTACGGCTCATCACGTGTGGCGGTCCCAGTGACGGGACGTCCTACGCCAACAACGTCATCGTCTTCGCGTCGCGCTCGACGAGACGCTAGCGGGCATCAGCCCCAGAATCCCTGCCGTCTCCTCGATCTGGTCCCGGCGCAACCTGATCCTCAGCCTGGTCGTGACGGTCATGCCCCACTGCCATGCCCTCGACCACAGACGCCGAGCTGACAGCGAGGTCCTCACTCAGTGCGTAACGGGTGGCGGCGTAACCCGCTTGGCTGGTCGTGGAACGTTGCCCGGTGAGACGCTTGGCGATGACGTCGGTGTAGCGAGCTGTCAGAGGTCCCATGATGACCAGGATGAGCACGTACGCCGTGGCCAGCGGGCCGATTCGAGGCTCGACGCCCACTGCCAACCCGGCGATGACGATGGAGAACTCGCCTCGTGCGACGAGCGTACCGCCGACTCGCCAACGGCCGGCCGCCTTGACGCCAGCCCGCTTCGCTGCGTACCAGCCCGTGGCGATCTTTGTTCCAGCTGTCACGAGGGCGAGCGCGAATGCAGGCAGCAGGACAGCAGGTATCTGCGCAGGGTCGGTGTTCAAGCCGAAGAACACGAAGAACACCGCAGCGAAGAAGTCCCGTAGTGGGGTGAGAAGGATGCGGGCGCCCTCGGCCACTTCGCCGGACAGTGCGATACCGACCAGGAACGCGCCCACAGCGGCCGAGACCTGCAACTCTTGGGCGAGACCCGCGACGAAGATCGTGAGTCCCAGCACGGCGAGCAGGAGCATCTCAGAGTCGTCGGATGAGACGGCTCGACTGATCAGACGGCCGTGGCGAAGCGCAAGGTAGAGAACGGCAGCCACCGTCGCAAGGGAAATCCCAAGTGTCAGGCTGCCCTTGACGAACGACAGACCTGCCAGGATCGCGGTGAGGATAGGAAGGTACACCGCCATCGCCAGGTCCTCGATGACGAGGATGCCGAGGATGACGGGAGTCTCGCGGTTACCGAGCCTGCCGAGCTCGTTGAGAACCTTCGCGATCACCCCGGACGAGGAGATCCAGGTCACGCCAGCCAGGACGACAGCAGCGACCGGTCCCCACCCCAGCAGCAGGGCCGCTGCGGCACCCGGTACTGCGTTGAGCAGGAAGTCGACGACACCAGACGGGAACTGGGTCTTGAGATTGGTCACGAGCTCCGATGCGCTGTACTCCAGCCCCAACAAGAGCAGGAGGAGAATCACACCGATCTCGGCCCCGGTGGCGACGAACTCCTCGCTCGCGTGCAGCGGCAGGAGGCCGCCCTGCCCGAAGGCGAGCCCAGCCAACAGGTAGAGAGGTATCGGGGAGAAGCCGATACGTCCGGCGAGCCGACCGATGATGCCGAGTGCAAGGATGACCGCGCCAAGTTCGATCAGCAGTGCGGTGCTAGCATGCACGTCCGGTCACCCTCCCGCGATCAGCTCGGCAACTGCATTGACACCTTCCCGGGTGCCTACGACGACAAGGACATCCCCGGTCGCGAATCTGAAGTCCGGTGTAGGCGAGGGTACAGCGGCGGTACGGCGCAGGACGGCAACGACAGAGGCGCCGGTACGCGACCGTATCTGAGCGTCGCCGAGGGTACGGCCGCTGTAGGGCGAACGTGCGGTGATCGGTATGTGCTCGGTGACGAGATCGATCTCCATCGTCTTGTGCAGGTGCGCCACCGGATCGTCGAGGGTCAGAAGCTTCGCAAGCGTCTTCGCCTCGGGTCGGGTGAGCGACAGACTGAGTTTGCACACGTCGTCGTCGTCCGGATCGTGGACGGCCAGGACCCGGCGGCCATCGTGCAGCGATACCACGGACAGGTAGTCACCGGCGTCCGTCGTGAGGTCGTACCGAGCGCCGACGCCTGGCAGCGCGGTCTTGCGGACGTGAGCAGTGGGCTCTTCCATCAGGGTTCGCTCCATGCAGGAGTCGTCGGTAACCAGAACGCCGGTCAGTATCTCAGGCGTACGCACACCGTCCGGACCGGCCGTGCAGACCCCGCGGGTGGGACGGGAAGCGTGAGGTCACCGTGACGACGTTGCTGTCGATCAATCTATCGACCGCGTGATGGCGGGTGTTGAGAGACCCATCCACTCCAACTGCGTTCGCCGGGTGCCCGGAAGGTGTGAGCCCTTCGACATGTCTCGAGGCCGTGCGCCGCACCGCGTCGTCAGGCACTCGGTTCCCTGACTCCCCTCTTGCCTGCCGTCAAGGTCGACGGCTCGGGTTCACCCCGTTCCCCGAGCCAACGGGCGAGCTTGCCGCGTCGGCCGACTGCGCGGAGTCGCTGCTCGACTACTCGACGCCGGTCTGGTGTTGTGACGAGCAGGAGCTGGTCGCCCTCGCGGATGACCGTGTCGGGACGAGGCACCAGCGTCGTGGTGTCACGGACGATCAAGGTGACGACGGTCGGCTCCGGCAGGCGCAGCTCGAAGATCGTCACACCATGCAGTCGGGAACCCGGCGGCACGGAGACCGTCAGCAGGTCTGCATTCAGGATGTCGAGCGGAGCAGCCTCGACCTGGACGTCGCGCAGTGTCTCCGGACGCGTCACCCTGAGTAGCTTCGCCGCCAGAGGCAGGCTGGGACCCTGGACGAGCGTGAAGATCACGACCAGGACGAACACGATGTCGAGCAGGTGCCGCGAACCCGGGACACCGGACACGATCGGATAGGTCGTGAGCACGATCGGGACTGCGCCGCGCAGACCGCCCCACGACAGGAACGCATGCTCCCGCCATGGCATCCGGAACGGCAGCAGACACGCGACGACGGAGATCGGTCGCGCCGCGAGAAGGAGGACCAGCCCCACGACGACGGCCGGCAGCACTGCAGCCGGAAGCGTGCTCGGATCGACGAGCAGGCCAAGCATCACGAACAGACCGATCTGGGCAAGCCAGCCTGAGCCCTCGGCGAACGACCGGGTGGCGGCACGGTGCGGCAAGGACGAGTTCCCCAGCACGAGCCCAGCGAGGTAGGCCGCGATGATCCCGCTGGCGTTCACCGCACCGGCGGCGGCGAACGCGCTGATGCCGAAGCCCACTGTGGCGAGCGGATAGAGCCCGGTAGCGGGTAGTGCCACGTGGCGCAGCGCCGTGACGCCGAGCCGACCGAGAGCGAGGCCGATGAGACTCCCGACCACAAGCTGGTACGTCAGGTTGGCGAAGGCAGAACCGGGGCTCGGGAGGCCCGAGGTCGCGCTGAAGATCAGCACGAGGATGATCGTGGGTGCGTCGTTGAATCCGGACTCCGCCTCCAGCAATCCGGTCAGTTTTTGCGGAAGCGGCAATGCACGCAAAACGGCAAAAACCGCTGCAGCGTCGGTCGAGGAGACGATGGCTCCGATCAGCAGGGCGAGCTGCCAGTCCATGCCGAGGAGGAAGTGCGCCCCCACACCGGTGACCAGGACCGAGATACCGACGCCGACCGTGGCGAGCACCCCCGCGGGAAGGAGGAGCTTCCGGACGTCGTTCCACCGGGTCGTGAGGCCGCCCTCCACCAGGATGACGCCAAGTGCGCACGTCCCCAGAGCCTGGGCAAGCTGTGCGTCGTCGAACGGGACGCCTAGGACGTCCTCCCCGATGACCACCCCAACGGCGAGGAACAGCAGCAGGCTGGGCAGGCCGATTCGAGCGGCAAGACGAGCCGCGGCGATGCTCGCGAGGAGGACGGTGCCACTGATCAGCAGGACCAGGTAGAGCTGTTGCAGCGTCATCCAGGACCCCCGTCAGTAGCTGGATCGGCCCACCGGACCCTCATCGGCCGGGTGGACGTTCGATCAGGTGGACGGCGATGCTGGCCAGCGCGAGCGCGGCTGCGATGAGCAGCCCATGACCGACTGCGATGCCCACTACCAGCGCCACCAGGGCGATTGCGAGCAGGAGCCATCCGCGTCGCTGGCGGTACTCCCGAGGCGGCACAGGGTGACCGGACGCGAGACCTCGCGCGAACTCCGGGTCCTCGCGTTCGGTACGGTCGTCGAGGTCGGCCAGTACGGAATTGTCGGACCAGTTCGACATGTCACAGCACCGCCCTCTCCACGTCGGAATGGACAGCCAGGCGCTCATCGTCAGCATCTCCGGGCGGGCCGCGGATCACCCATTGGTGTCGACACCCAACTTGAGGGCCGTCGGACACCCATCCAGCCCAGCGTCACTTATGTAGGTAGTGGGTGCAGAGGTGATAGTGGAGTCAGGAAAGAAGAGGAGGGAACCGGTGAGCCTGTTCTGGCGGATCTTCCTATTGAACGCCACGGTGTTGGTCGCGGCAATGGCCCTCCTCCTGCTCGGCCCGGTGACCGTCTCCACTCCGGCGCTGCTCACCGAGGCGGTCATCCTCGGTATCGGCCTCGTCGTCATGCTGATCGCGAACGCCGTCCTGCTCCGGATCGGGCTCGCGCCGCTGGAGCGTCTCACCCGACTGATGACGACGGTGGACCTCCTGAATCCGGGAGCACGCCTCACCGCCCACGGCCGAGGGCCCGTGGCCCATCTGATCAACACCTTCAACGCGATGCTCGAGCGCTTGGAAGCCGAACGCGAAGACAGCAACGCGCGGGTTCTGTCAGCTCAAGAGGCGGAACGCGGCCGCATCGCCCAGGAGCTGCACGACGAGGTAGGTCAGACCCTGACCGCTGTCCTTCTCCAGCTCAAACGAGCCTCTGATCAAGCGCCGTCCCCCATACGCGACGACCTCGTGCAAGTGCAGGAGACCATTCGCGGCGGGATCGACGAGCTCAGCCGAATCGCCCGCAGGCTTCGCCCGGTGGACCTCGACAACCTCGGTCTGCCCGGCGCCCTCAAAGCTCTCGCCAACGAGTTCTCCCTCGACAGCGGCCTCTCCGTGCACCGGCGGCTCGACACGGATCTGCCAAAGCTCAGTGACGAGGCAGAGCTCGTCCTGTACCGAGTCGCCCAGGAGGCACTCACCAACGCCGTGCGCCACGCCAATGCCCGCCGAGTCGACCTCGAGCTGCGGCGGGCCGACAACTGCCTCGTGCTCAGCGTCCGGGACGACGGGCGAGGGCTCGGCGACTCGAAGGCCGGTGCCGGCGTCACGGGCATGCGTGAGCGCGCTCGTCTTGTTGGCGGACAGCTCACGGTCGACACTCGTCCAGAAGGAGGCACCGAGGTGCGCCTCCGCGTCCCCATCCACAACGAAGGCGGCTAAGCGATGGAGTCAACCAAGCAGGCACGTATCGTGCTCGCCGACGACCATGCACTCGTTCGGCAAGGCGTACGCCTGATCCTCGACAACCAGCCCGACCTCGTCGTCGTCGGCGAGGCCGGCGACGGGGCAGAAGCGATCGAGACCGTTCGGGCCACCCAGCCAGATCTCGCCATCCTCGACATCGCCATGCCGCGGCTCACCGGCTTGCAGGCCGCTCGCATTCTGTCTCGCTCCCACCCCGACCTGCGCATCCTCATCCTCACGATGCACGACAACGAGCAGTACCTGTTCGACGCGCTCAAGGCCGGCGCCTCCGGCTACGTCCTCAAGTCCGTCGTCGACCGCGATCTTGTGCAGGCATGTCGTGCGGCACTTCGGGGCGAACCGTTCCTCTACCCCGGTGCCATCAAGACCCTGATCCGACATCACCTCGACCACGCCCGCGACACGGGTAAAGCGTCAGGCCGGGCGATCACCGAACGCGAAGAACAGATCCTCAAACTCGTCGCCGAGGGACACAGCACCAAAGAGATCGCCGAGATGCTCGTCATCAGCGTCAAGACGGTGGAGCGGCACCGCGCCAACCTGCTTCACAAGCTCGGCTTGCGCGACCGCCTCGAGCTCACCCGGTATGCGATCCGAGTCGGCCTGATCGAACCATGAACCGGGAACGACACCGCCCTCGGCGATCGGGCCGAGCACGAGGTGACGAACGTCGGTCACGCGTCCTAGTAGTCCAAATGGGCCGGCCGCTGCGTGACGGCCTCGATGTCTTCGGCCGCTTCGTGCAACAGACGGTGTGCAAGCTCTGACAGCGCACGTGCCGCCGCGAGCTCGTCGCCGATCTCGGGCACGTTGACGTCGGCGGGATTGCGTCGAGCCAGTCCTGTGGCCGACAGGCCTGCCTTCTCCGGGGTCACGAGGCGAGCCTCGGCTCGCGTGCGGTTTTCGTACTCGTCGATGGCGATGTCGACGCTCCAGTGCTTCGTCGCCATGGCTGCACCTCCTGGTCGCAGAGCCTGGCAGGTTCTACAAGATCGAGGGGCAGGTGCGGCCCCCAACCGCACCTGCCCCGCACCGACCGCCCCCTGAGGTCGGCGCACCTTATCGGAAATGCCCTATCGCCTCGCCGCACCGGGACGGCCCCAATCCCTGTGGTGACTGCCCGCACCGGCGCGGCTCCGGTTGACCACCGCAAACGGTCCACCTGCCCATCCCCCGCTCGCCAGGAGATCACGACATCGCGCTCGGGCTTCAGGGACGAGCGTCCCATCGTCGTGGGTCCTTCGCCAGATTCGCAGGTGGGTCCGGCACACGACCGCGAGGAGACGCCAGCGGCCATGGCGGACCCCAGACCAAGGCCACCATTCCCGCCGCGCGCCGCAAGACGTCGCGTGCCACCGGGCCGAGCGGGCGCATCGGCCGGCCACCCGACACCCACGCAACCCGGTTCGTCGGTCCGTTCGATCGCGCCGAGACGCTCCCCCGGGGTTCGATGACGAGCAGGCCGGCCGTCACGGACTCCTTGCACAACACCTCGGCCGGATCGCCGTCGACGACCTCCGCGCTCATCGTGTGGCTCGGGTACGCATGACGGTACGGCTCGAGCGCTTCGACCAAACGTGACCACCGGTCCCGGGAGCTGCGACGGCCGCCTGGGAGATCGTGGCGGGTACGGCTGCAGTGCACGAAACGGAGCGGAACCTGGCGAAGCCACGCCTCTCTGAACGCGAACTCCAACAGGTGCGTCGAGGGCTCCCGCCGCCCCATCGCCACGACGACAGGTGCGTCATGCATGAGAGAGGCGACCTGTGGCGGGACAACGACCACGGCGTTCGCGGACGCCGACCCTTTCGGGTCCCTCGCCCAGAGCCGAAGCAGTGCCTCCGCGAGTGTCCCGGCACCCCGGCCGCCGACCACCACCTGCCCGGCTTCCGTGCCGATGTCGGCAAGTACGGCAGCCGGTGAGCCCCGGTTGGCGAACATCGCCAGCTCGAGGTCGGGGAACTGTCGTGCAATTCGAGCCGCCATGTGTTCGAGCGATCGGGCCGCCCGGTGTGCGGTCGTCGTGGCAGGAGTCACTCGACCGTCGTGCGCGACGGGGCCGGCACCCGAAACCTGGTAGGCGTTCACCAACCAGAGAGGGACCTGCCTCAGCAACGCTTCACGCACCGCGAACTGCGTCGTGAGGTCGAGCTGCGTGTCCCGGCTCAGCGGATCGGCAAGGCTCGCGGACACCTCGACAACCACAGGCCGGCCCGGATCCCGGTCCGCGGTCACTGGGCACTCCTTCCCGTGACTGACATGCCGTCGCTCTCGCCGTGATGGGCCAGGTCGGAACGGCTGATCCCCCCGCGGTCCTGCATCACCTGATGACGCGGATAGCCGAGGCGAAGCAGTATCTGCGGGTGGTCGATGGTCATCAGCGAACCAGCTGGCCAGCGCTGCCTCAGATTCGCCGCAGCTTCTGCGTCAATCACTCCAAAGACCCCGTATCGCAATGCGGTGAGGCAGACTCGTTCGACCGCCATGCCAGCTCGTACCCAATCCTTCGGCGAGTTACCAGGTGTCGACAGAATCGCCAACGTCGGCAGCCAAATCCTCGTCTCGGTGAGATCACCCGTGGTGGGCCGCCTGCGGACCTGCCGCGGAATGGACGCGCCGACCTCGCCGGCGCGCTTCGGAACTTCCTCGCGTTCTGCCCGGTCTTCCCAGATCCGCTCCAGCTCGCTCGACGTGAGCACGCGAAACTGTCCGCCTTCGACTTCGGCCGCCTCCTCCAGGCGGATGATCAACGAGAAGGGCAGCCGCCAATCTCGAAACGGTCCGGGATCGAGCGACCGCAGGTGATTCACCTGGTACAGCTCGAGATCGCTGAGCGCCGCCTGCCTTTCGACACCGACGTGGACGACTGCCGCCAACTCCGCGTCGTACGGCGAAGGCTGCACCTGTATCCACGCCTCATGACCGGTCGCACGAATCGCGAGGCAGGCCGCGTACGTCGCCGATCCGCAGGAGATCGCCCGCACCCGACGCTGGGGGTCGACGCTCAGCGGCCCCATGATCGAGCTGTCGGAACGCACCTCGAGGCGGTCGCCAACGAAGACGAGACGCCACGGATGCTGGGCTTCAAGGCCTGGTGTACGCGACGCAGCCTCTGTCACGATTCTCTGCTCACGAGTCGTCAGGACGTGCCGAGGCATGTATCGAGGTTCTTTGCTCGCTACGAGGACACACAGGGCCGCGCGGCTTTTTGCCGCTGGGTCGAAAGACCCCGGCACAGCCGGCTGGTGGCGAGCCAGGCTTTCCGGCTATCCATATGCCAGCGAGAGCACCAAATTATGTGCAACCGCCCGAATTGCGGCTTCGATCTGCTCAGCCTCGTGGTCATCGAGGTCTGATTCGAGCAGAGGAAGCACAACGTCGTCTTCAACCGTGAAGTGGAGCCGGCCAATGGCGTAAAGGCTGTACAGGATCCTTCTGAGCTTGGCCCACGTGCTCTTGTCGCACCCCATCGGCAACGCGCGGCGAACCGCGTCGAGCTCGTCGGTGAGCTGGGCAAGGGTGAGCTGATGAGCACGCAGGATGTCGATCGGAGTCGAGGTCTCAGCCGCCGCCACCAGCGCCGGATACAGGATCTCGTCCTCGACATAGGTGAACGGCAGAAGATCCTGGGTCAGGAAGCTGACGCTCCCTGTGAGACGATCCCAAAGATCCAGCGAGGAGCCGGCTTCCATGTCGTCCGCCGTGCGCCGCAAGCCATCGAGCGAGCTCATGAACTCCGCGTGCTTGCGGCGTAGTCCAGCCAGCTGCACCATGCGTTCCTCCTCCAGGCACGGTTGTGTGGGACCGGACGGCGGCGCCTGCGTCCACAGACACCTGGTGAACGACATTTAGGATCCGCTGCAGGACTTGAGACTCACCCTGGGCGATGGTCCCCGTACCCCAGCCAATGGTCCTGAATCCACAGCCAATGGTCCCGAACGGCGTCATGCAGACGGCGGCGGTGGCCGGGCCTGCTCAGGCGTCCGCCAGGATCCTGAGCGCGGGTAAGAACTCACCGGATGCTCGAGGATGGTTGCCGTGCTGGCGGCTGTCAGCCGCGCATGACGTGATGACGCGTCCTCAGTCAGACGCGCCCGCTGCCCGCTCCCGGCGTGCGCGCTCGACCGCGAAGACCGCCGCTTCAGTCCGCCGTTCCATCCCGAGCTTGCGAAGCATGCCGGAGACGTAGTTCTTTACCGTCTTCTCGGCAAGGAACATCGACTGGGCAATCTGCCGGTTGGTCATACCGGCTGCGATCAAGTCCAGGATGCGGCGTTCTTGCTCCGTCAATGACGCGTACCGAGGGTCTTCCTGCTCCGGTCCGCGCCGCAGTCGTTCGAGCACAGCAGCCGTGAGCGCCGGGTCGACCATCGACTCGCCAGATGCGAGGCGCCGCACGGCACCAACGAGGTCGTTGCTGCTCACCTGCTTGAGCAGATACCCGGCCGCACCCGCCATGATCGCGTCGAACAGAGCCTCGTCGTCGGAGAACGACGTCAGCATGAGGCAGGCCGGGGGTGGGTCCATCGACGACCGGATGTCCCGGCACACTGTCACACCATCACCGTCGGGCAGTCGTACGTCGAGCACCGCGACGTCGGGCCGGAGCGCGGGGACCCTGGCGCGTGCCTGCGACGCAGTCGACGCTTCGCCGACCACCTCGATGTCCGGCTCCTCCTCGAGGAGCTGTCGCAGACCCACCCGGACCACCTCATGGTCGTCCAAGAGGAAGACCTTGATGGCCATCGGGCACCTCTCTTCCGTCCTTCGTACCGATCGCATCGGCCCAGGGAGCGATCACCACCGGCTCAATGCGACCGACAGATCCTCGCGTGGCTGCCCGCCTGTCGGGGCCGGCCCGGCTCTGCTCGCCTTGTGCTCCTGCAGCTCGGGGACAACCGCCAGGGGAACGTCGAGGCGTCGAATCGCACCGTACCCCAGAACTGCTTCCAGGGTTGTCGTCGGCGACGAACTTCCAATCCGATCTCCCGTGCGATACGCACGTGCGGTGCATTCACTATCGTACGTCGAGGAATTCCCGTCTGCTGTGCGCACAGCTTGTGCAGCGACCGTCTCGCTACGGTGAGGAGACACAGGCTTACCGATGACAAGCAAGCACGCGTCTTTACACAACGCGGGCAATTTGTCGGTGCCCGGTGCCGTCGGCAGTGGCAGGACACGACTCCCCCACAGTCTCGCCTCGGACGTCGCGAAACGCAGAACCTCACCATCTGCCAGGCCGGTCGCCGTGGCGACTACGACGCGCGAGCCTGCGCCGTTGTCGGCCGCAAGAGCAGCATGTTCTTTCCGCTCGCCCCTCTGCTCCGGCAAGAACGGCGGCCTCGGAGCCGATCGGCGGGCCCACCCGATACGCCGGCGCCGAGCGGCGCAAAGACGACGAAGCGCTTTACGTTGCGAGGGAACCACGACGACGGGGCAAATGGGTCCTTGGGGCTCGAAGTACCAGATCCTCGTCACAAGCTCCGCGGCTGTGCGACCCCGTGAGCGAAAACCGACCACGATGAGGGCCGGATCCGCTACCACGCTGGTCAACGCTCGAGCGGGCGAACCGCGCACGATTGACGGGAACGCCACGACGCCTGGCGCCTCGGTTTCGGCAAGTCGTACGGCATCCCTCGCCGTACGCCAGGCACGATTATGTGCGGCACATTCCAATTCAGGTCCGACCTGGGTGCCTGGCTCGTACGCATGACACACGATGAGAGGAAGCCCGCGTGCCCGCGCCTGCAACGCCGCCCAGATCACGGCACCATGAGCCGACCCGCCGTCACGGACTCCCACGACGATCCCACCAGAGGGGACTCGATCACGTACACCCATCGATCTCCTCCGCGGTCGCACCAAAGTCGGCGCCTGTCAGGCTTTCGTGAGAGAGCTTTCACGAATAGGGACCAAGGTCCCATTGGGTCAGGCCATCTGCGCCGTTCCACCTTGGCCAGAGGCCCACGAAGGTAGGGATGCCTCGAGTCTGGGCGGCTCGTCGTCGGTACCGGAATCTCCGCCTACTCGAAGCGAAGTGGACGCACGAACCATAGCCGCAAAGGACGATTCGGTGCCTAGAAGGGCCGCTTCACCCTGAGCCGTGCTTGAGGGCGAGATCACCCTCGTTCGTTCGAGTCTGGAGAAACTGGAGAAGTGGAGCTTCATGTTGGAAAGCTCAGGGCTTGGGCTCACCATCGAGCCAGCCGAGTGTCTCAGACTGGTGAGCAAAGCGCCGATCGGTCGGGTGATCTTCACCGACCAGGCGCTTCCCGCCGTCCAGCCGGTCAACTTCCTACTGGATGGTGACTCGGTGATCTTTCGAACCGGTGCGGGTTCGAAGCTCGCGTCTGCTGCTCGGAACTCCGTCGTCGCGTTCGAGGTCGACGAGATCGACCCTGGCCAGCATCGAGGTTGGAGCGTCACACTGATCGGTCACGCAGAGATCGTCACCGACCAGGAGGATCGGGATCGTCTCATCCGGCTGCCGTTGCGCGGCTGGAGGGCCGACGAGGACAACCACCTCGTCCGGATCCGAATCGAGGTGATTCGTGGCAGGCGCATCGGTCCATCTCCGCCGCAGACCGAGCCCGCCGACGGTCCGGACCCCATCGCTCCCGACTGAACCGCCCTCGACCTCACGACGACGCACACATGACACACCCGCCAATCGTCGCGCGATCAACGACGAGCACGCAGCGTGCGACCCGACGAACGCCTCTCGGGCAGGCACAACAGAAGACCGACAACCGCAAGTACCCCGACACCGAACGCCGAAAGAACTGCATACCACGGTGCGGTGATCCGGTCGTCACTCGCCGACGACACCGCCATGAACCACGCCGCTCCGATCAAGGCAAGTCCGACCGGGATGCGCCGAAGAGCTGGTGAGATCCGTTCCAGGGTGGAGAACTCGCGGGTTGCCGTACGTTGCTGAGGTATCCGAGGTGTGATCGGAACGCCTGTATGGTTGAAAAGTGCCATTGTCAGCTCCTCGGCAGGGCAGCAGGTCCGCATCAGGTTTGTCGTGATAGTTGCCGGATACGACGCTCGTTCGTACCGACTACTGTCGTGAGAGCGAGGTGGTCAATGCGCCTGCCGGAAGTCACTCCAGAACTGCCGATGGTCCGTCCCGGCGTAGGACTGCTGGCCACCTTGGTGAAAGTGGCTCACTCGCTACCTTTGCCCTCGAGCGGATTCTGTGGTGCAGTGGTCGAACCACGACTGCGCAGCGTCCAGCAAAGACGTCTGTCGACGAGAACGTGGCGGAAGGCCCAGGCGAGGCACGAGATCCGACACGCATGTGTGCGGGGCCGTCCATCAGCCACGACTTCCCAGAAAGCTAGATGTGTAACGAATACCGATTTCGAGTCGCAAAAACGTTTAGTCTCGATAGGTCACACAAGTATCCCGTGTCGCGCCCGGCGCTCGCTCAAACGGAGCGCAAAAGGCTGCATGACGGCTCACCCACCTGGAGGGAGCATCACCCGTCAAGTGGGTACGCCGTGGTCTAGCCTGATGGTTGTTCGGACTTCAGGAGGCTGCCATGGTCACTGACGCCTCGACGAGCCCCGAATCCGAGGGCCGGAGTGTTCGGGACATGGTCCTACCTGATCTCAGTCGACTCCGGCTCGAAACGTTGCTGCGTGAGCTCGTCGACCGGGCGGACCAACTCGTCGAGAACGAACGCCGGGTGCACCGGCTCCTCGACGCTGTCGTGTCCGTGGCAAGCAACCTCGCGCTGCCTGAAGTCCTCCAAAGGATCGTGCGCTGCTCCTGTGAGCTGGTCGGAGCCCGGTATGGAGCAGTCGGTGTCATCGGGCCGGACAGAACGCTGGTCGAGTTCATCACATACGGCGTCTCCGAGGGGCAGCGCAAGCACATCGGTCAGCTTCCCACCGGGAAAGGAATTCTGGGCCTCCTGATCAATGAGCCGCGTCCCCTCCGACTCAGAGACATCTCACAGCATCCGGCATCGTCGGGCTTCCCAGCCAATCACCCGCCCATGCGCTCCTTCCTCGGTGTGCCCGTTCTCGTGCGGGGTGAGGCCTTCGGCAACCTTTACCTGACCGAGAAGCAGGGTGGCGGTGACTTCACCGACGAGGACGAAGAGGTGGTCGTCGCCTTGGCTGCGGCGGCCGGGATCGCGATCGAGAACGCTCGGCTCTACGACGTGTCGCGCAGGCGTGAGAGTTGGCTGCAGGCTTCCACCGAGATCACCACGCAACTGCTGAGCGGCGCATCTCCCAGCGAGACCCTCGACCTGATCGCCGAGCGCGCTCGAGCTGTCGCTGGTGCCGAGCTCGCCATGCTCGCCCTGGTCGACGAGCCGGGTGGCGACCTGGTCCTCGAGGCCGTCGCCGGTCCGGACGCCGAGCGGCTGCGCAATGAACGTGTCCAGACTGCAGGCACTCCGATCGGCGACGTGATGCGTACCAGCCGCCCGTACGTCTTCGACTGCGACGTCACGGCATTCGGCTGGAACGACAACGCCGAGACCGCACAGCTCAAGGGCGGCTCCATGCTGCTCGTCCCACTGGCATCCGGCCCGCACATGCTCGGCGTGCTGATCGTCACCCGGCCGGATGTCCAGGCCGCCTTCGATCCCTCCGATATGCACATGGTCACCACATTTGCCGGGCACGTGGCCCTCGCGCTGGAGTTTGCCCGCGCACAGGAGGACCGGGGACGTTTGGCGGTGTTCGAGGATCGCGACCGGATCGCGCGGGACCTGCATGACCACGTGATCCAACGGCTGTTCGCGGTCGGACTCGGGCTCCAGGGGATCTCTCGACAAGTGACCCGGGTCGACCTGGCCGATCGAGTAAACGGCTACGTCCGAGATCTGGACACCACAATCCAGGAGATCCGGCGCACGATCTTCTCGCTGCAGGAACGCACCGGCGACCGTCGCAGCCTGCGCAGCCAGGTACTCGAGATCGCGCAGGACGCCGCGACGTCGCTGGGCTTCGAGCCACGGGTGGCTCTCGAGGGCCCCCTGGACTCGGCCGTCCCTGACGAGATGCGCCCGGAGGTGCTGGCGACGCTGCGAGAAGCCCTCACGAACGTCGTCCGTCACGCCCACGCGAGCCAGGCAGACGTCCTCATCCGCGCCGACGTCCTCCATCGCGCGTTCCAGCTCCGGTTGACCGACAACGGCATTGGCGTGCCTGCAAACCCTCCGCGTCGAAGCGGTCTCACCAACATGAACGAACGCGCCACGAGGCTCGGCGGGTTCTTCCGGATCGAACCCCGTCCGCAAGGCGGCACCGTTCTCATCTGGCAGGTGCCTCTCGAGCCTAGTTAGAGCCGGCTCGGCAAATCCAGCAGAACGATCGCTTCGTGTTCGCACGTAATGCGGCCCACTCCCAGGAATCGTGAGATGTCTCTTCGAGCCGTCTGGGTATGAGTTCGATCGGCGGTTCAACGCCGACGGGACGAATGGCCGAAAGCGAGCACCCGATGTTCATGCTTTGCAAGCAAGGAGGTTTGCTGCGTCCCCGGGCGATCCTCGTGGTGCCAGTGCTGTGCCTCATGATGGTGTTGTCGGCCTGCGTGACCGAGACGACGCCTGCGCGGAACACTGCACGGCCTGGTGCACCGCTCACTGGTGGGACGTTGAACATGCTCGGCTCGGGTGACGTCGACTACATGGACCCGAACGTCAGCTATTACACGGCCGGCTATCTCGGGCTCCGGATGTGGAGTCGGCAGTTGTTCGCCTACCCGGCTCGTCCCGGCAAGACCACGATGCCCGCGCCTGATCTCGCGACCCAGATCCCCACGAGGTCCAACGGTGGGATCAGCGCCGACGGGCTGACCTACACGATCACCCTGCGTCAGGGAGTCCGGTGGAATACAAACCCGCCTCGGCCGGTCACTGCCGCCGACGTGGTGAGGGGTCTCAAGCGGACGTGCAACCCGGCCCAGCCGTTCGGAGGGATGCCTGACTTTCGGGACCTGATCGTCGGCTACGCAAAGTTCTGCGATGGCTTCGCGCGGGTGCCACAGACCGCCTCGGCCATCGCCCGCTACATCAACCGTCACGAGATTGCGGGAGCGACCGCACGTGGCGAACGCACCGCCGTGTTCCGCCTCACCCACCCGGCGACGTACTTCGTCGAGATGCTGACGCTTCCCGCCTTCTCCCCTGCTCCGGTCGAGTATCTGCGATACGTCCCCGGGAGCCTGGAGCTTGCCAGGAACACGATCTCGAACGGGCCATACCAGATCGAGTCCTACCGACCTACCAAGGAGATCGTCTTCGTGCGGAATCCCGTGTGGGACCGGTCCACCGATCCCATCCGGAAGGCGTACGTCGACAAGATCGTGGTCGATCAGACGGTGAGCCAGGAGTCGACACAGCTCCAGCTGCAAGCCGGAACCGAGTCGGCTGACATGGAATGGGACAACTTCCCACCGTCCTCCACCGTGGCGGCGCTGCTGTCACAGAGAGATCCCAACCTTCACCTGGGAGCCACCTCGTCATCGAACCCGTTTCTCGTCTTCAACATCGTCTCGCCCAACAATCGTCGGGCCATGGCCAAGCTGCCGGTACGGCGTGCGATCGCGCACGCGATCCGACGACGTGACCTCATCCAGGCTCTGGGCGGACCGAAACTCAACGAGCCACTCACGCACGTCCTTCCCTCCACGGTCATGGGCAGCCGGAACTTCGACATCTACCCGTACAACCCGGGGAAGACGAGAAGGCTGCTGACCCAGGCGAAGCTGCCACGCGGTATGACCCTGAAGTTCCTCTATCGCAGCGACTCCGAAGCCGGGCGGAAGGTGTTCACGACGTTGCAGCAGAACCTCCGGGAAGTCGGAATCCGGTTGGAAGGTGTCGCGGTTCCGAACGCGGACTTCTTCACGAAGTACCTCCAGGTGCCTTCCGTCGCCCGCCGCGGTGTTTGGGACATCGCCCTCGCCGGCTGGGCGCCCGACTGGCACGGTGACGCCGCCGCGTCCTTTTTCGGACCGCTCTTCTCCGGCAAGAAGTCGTTCCCTCCCGCCGGAAGCAACTTCGGCTTCTACAACAGCCCGGTCACGAACCGGTTGATCCGGCAGGCCATGGCCGCTCCCACCAAGGAGCAGGCGGCACAGCTGTGGACGCAAGTCGATCGACAGGTGATGCGGGACGCGGCCTTCTATCCGATCACCAATCCACGGCAGCCCAACTACCACGCACCGCACGTGAGGAATGCGGTGTTCATCCCGGCACTGCAGAACTTCGATCCGACGAATGTGTGGCTAGAGCCCGGCAAGCACGGTGGCTGATGCGGTGCGCGAATGGGTGGAGCCCAGTGGGCCGTGGCGCATGGTGTGGAAGCAGCTACGCCGCGACTGGGTTGCGGTCGGCGCAGCTGTCGTGATCCTCGCGATCGTCGGACTGGCCGTCTGTGCGCCGCTCGTCGCCCAGGTCACGCGACACGGCGTCGATACGCAGTACCGCACGACCGGCCTCACAGCTGACGGTCTTCCGCGACCCCCCAGTCGCGAGTTCTGGCTGGGGACAGACGATCTCGGACGCGACGTGTTGGTCCGGATCGCTTATGGAGCACGGACCTCCCTCCTCGTGGGAGTCGCCGCCACCGGCATGGCGGTGGCGATCGGGTTGGTCGCCGGGTTGGTCGCCGGCTACTTCGGCGGGGCTGTCGACACGGTTGTCGCGAGGCTCGTCGACCTCGTGCTCTCGTTGCCGTTCCTGCTCTTCGCCATCGCCCTCGTGTCGGTCACTGGACCGGGGTTGGCCATCGTCATCGTCGTGATCGGGGCGTTCAGCTGGGCTTCAGTCGCGCGTATCGTGCGTGGCCTCGTGTTGTCGATCCGGGAACGCGAGTACGTCGAGGCGGCGCGTGCGCTTGGCGCGAGTAGCTGGAGAATCCTGCGGGTCGCCGTGCTCCCCAACGTCGCAGGACCGGTCCTGGTCTACACGACCTTGCTCATCCCGACGGTCATCGTCGCCGAGGCGACACTGTCGTTCCTCGGACTGGGAGCGCCTCCTCCGACGCCAACCTGGGGCGCGATGCTCAACGAGGCCGTCCACTACTACCAGGTCGCGTGGTGGTACGTCGTCTTCCCAGGAGCGGCGCTTCTCGTCACGACGTTGGCGTTCAACCTCCTAGGAGATGGCATTCGGGACGCCGTCGCGGGGGCCGACCGATGATGCTGTCGTTCGTCGTGCGGCGCGTCGGACTCGGCGTCGTCGTTCTGGCTGCGGCCACGACGGCGGTCTTCGCCATCTTCTACGTGGCACCCCCCGATGTCGCGCGTGCACTCGCCGGCAGGCAGGCCACGCCTGAAACCGTCGCGCTGGTCGAGAAGCGCTTGGGACTCGACCGTCCGATCTGGCAGCAGTACCTGAGCTTCGTCTGGCATGCGCTGCACGGCGACCTCGGATACGACTACTACCACCAGGTGCCAGTCGGGACGATCGTCCTGGAGGCACTGCCGGCCACGCTGTCGCTCGTGGTGGGCGCATCCATCCTCTGGCTGCTGATCGGTGTCGTCTCCGGTGTCGTCTCGGCGGCGCGGCACCGTACGGTGACTGATCGCTTGCTGACGGGCCTGGCACTTGTGTTCTACTCGATGCCAACGTTCCTGCTCGGCCTGCTCCTTCTGTTCTTCCTCTCCTATCGTCTGAGCGTCGCAGGCATCCCGATCTTCCCCGCCGGGAGTTACGTTCCGCTGACCGAGGATCCCGCGAACTGGCTGCGTCACTTGTTGCTGCCGTGGCTCACCCTCGCACTGGTGCTGGCCGCGCCGTACACCCGCCTCACACGTGCGGCGATGCTCGACGTCATGGGACAGGACTACATCAGGACCGCACGCTCCAAAGGGCTTCGGAAGCGGCACGTCGTCTACCGTCACGCGCTGCGGAACGCGCTCAACCCGGTCACCACACAGCTTGGCATCGATGTCGGTCAACTGATCGGCGGCGTTGTGGTGACCGAGACTGTCTTCAGCATCGACGGGCTCGGCAAGACGGCGATCGACGCCATCGTGCAACAGGACTTGCCGGTGATCGCTGGCATCGTCCTCTTCGCGTCGACCGCCGTCATCGCAGCGAACATCCTGGTCGACGTGGCATACGCCTTCCTCGACCCTCGCGTCCGCCTCCACTGACCCAAATGACCATGTGCACTACGCCTGCCGGACCTGCAACACGTGTCGACACGTAGTGCACCTCCGAATGGGCTGCGCACCTCCGATAAGTGGCGGCTGTTCTCAGCCGCTGAGAGCGGGTTTGATGGCCTCCTCGTAGAACGGACGGAAGACGTTCTCGTAGAACTCCGGCGAGTGCTGCTGCCAGAACTTCTCGTGCGCGGCGTAGTACTTGTTGGTGGCGGAGACGAACTCCTCGTCGGGGACGCTCGACGTGAAGCTCTCCGCCTGGGTGTTCAGCACGTTCTGAGCACGCTCCAGGTCGGCAGCGATGTCGACCTCGCCAGGTTCGAACCACCACTTCGAGAAGGCGTCGTCGATCGCATTCGTCGTCGGACCGACCTGCTCCTCCGGCGGGAAGAACCATGCAGTCTGCGGGATCAGCGGATACTGCGTCACCGCGCGTACCGTGTCCATGAACTGCTTGCCCCACGCCTCGTCAGGCGAGCCCGGCATCCCGTCGAGCGTTCCCTTGAGCACTGGGGTGATCTTGTCGAAGTTGTAGATCTCCCGCAGATCCTTGGTCTTGTCGTAGACGATGTTCTTCTGTTTGACGAACCCGTCACCGATCATGTACAGGTGCAGGTCGAAGATCAGAGCGAGCTCCTCCTCGTCGAGGTCCGGACTGAACGACACCGAGTCGATCTGCGGCTGGGTGAACCCGGAGCTCGCGTAGCCGTTGCGGCCGACAGGGAAGGGAACCCAGCCCACGACCTCTTCCAGCGGCTTGCCGAGCTTGTCGGCGAGCGTGACGTGGGTCGTGCCGGCGCTGGGCTCGGACGTGTAGAACACCACGGTGTTCGTGTGCATGCAGGCCTGCTCACGAATGAAGGCGTTCCAGATCTCCCCGTCGTGGAAGGTGATGTCCGACAACAGGGACTGGTCCTCGAACTTCATCGCGCGGACGTCACCGATGATCTGGACCCAGTGGTCGACGTTCCGCATGTAGTCTCTGCGCCAGTTCCATGAGGTCTCAGGCGCCGGGATCGTGGAGAGGAACTCGAAGCCTTCGGCGTTGACGCTGCTGGAGAAGCCCAGACCTTGCATGGCGATGCCTTTGCGCTTGCCCTTGGTCAGGGCCTTCGCGAGCTCGCGGACGTCCGACCAGGTCCAACCCGGTTGCGGCTCCGGCAGGCCGAGCTCCTGGATCAGGTCCCGACGGTAGTGGATGCCCGGGCCCACGTTGTAGGCGTTCGGTGCGGCGTAGTAGCGCCCCTCCACCGACCAGACGTTCTCCCAGATGGGCTTGGCATAGTCCTCCAGCTTGTCGATCATCTTGCTCTCGGCCACCAGGTCGGTGACATCCGCCGCGAGCCCCTGGAGGAAGGCGGACCGGATCGCCGCGTAATCCCAGCCTCCGATCACGTTCTGATGAACGCCGCCGGCGCCGTGCCCCCTGAGAGCGCCGCGGTGATCGCCTCCTGGTTCCAGACGTCGACGTTGACGGTCTTGAACTTCACCCCCGGGTGCTTGTCGAACCACTCCTGGAGTGCTTGTGCGTACGCATAGACGCCTGGCGCAGCCTTCTGGTCCTTCTGCGACGGCATGGGTCCGTACGGCCCGCCGGTACTGACGGACAGCGTGACGTCAGTGCCCCCGGCGCCACCGTCGCTGCTGTTGCAGGCGGCGAGCAGCGCACCGCCACTCACCGCCGCGGCCGTGCCACCTATCCCCTTGAGGAAGCTTCGCCGGGAGACGAACCTCGACCAGCGCTCGCTTCCGTAAGCCTCGGTGTCTTCGGTCCCATGCATGGCCTGCTCCTACCTACAGCTCCCGCAGCGTGCGGGCGACCCGATGGTGCACGGGACAGTACCAGTTAGACCAGCTTTGGTGCCATACATGCGATGACCAGTGTCGGCGAGCTGTCTGACCCAAGCCCTACCGTCCAGCTCGTTCTGTCTCCATTGCCGCGCCAATCCTGTGACCGATCCGGGCGGTTGGACGAGCTTCGCGAGGTCTGGTCAGGCCCAATCACGGGTCTTCGCCGAGTCGATGCGACTACGGTCGTAGCTGAGCCCGCCAACCCAGGCGGGCGCGGTCGAACAGTCGATGGCGGCACGGGATCGACAGACGGGACATCTGGCACCAGCTAGATAGCAGGTAACAGCCATGGAAGCGTGGATCGTCTGGCTGATCATCGCGCTACTCCTCGGTATCGCCGAGCTACGTAGCCTGAGCCTGTATCTCGCGGCTGCGGCGGGAGCCGGGCTGATCACGACGCTCGTGGCGTTCGTCGGGGGCAGGCTTCCGCTTCAGCTGCTGGCGTTCAGTGCGACCGGAATCGCACTGGTGGTCTTCGTCCGTCCGATCGGCCTCCAGGTGCTGCGTCGCGCGCCGTCGATCCGTTCCGGCACCGCGGCACTCATCGGCAAGGAAGCACTGGTGCTGCACCAGATCACCCGTCACGGCGGGCGGATCCGGATCGGTGGCGAGGAGTGGACCGCGCGACCCTACGACTCGTTCCTGGTCATACCCGAGGGCGCCACCGTCGAGGTGTTCGCGATCGATGGCGCAACCGCCCTGGTGCATCCACGCGAGGATCCCTTGACCTCAGGCTGATCAAGTCGCCGCACAGCGCCCCGGTGCTCCGGTCAGACCACGCTGGTCGGGCGTCGACCGATGTCACCAACGATGGTGCACCGACGGGCGGATCAGCTCGTCGTAGATGGCCCTCACCGCGTCATGGGTCGCCGTCGGCAGCGGTGGGAGCTCGGCGACACGAACGTTCGACCGGACCTGTGCCGGATTCCTGGCCCCAGGGATCACGACACTGACACCGAGCTGGTCGAGGATCCAGCGCAGCGCGAACTCCGCCATCGTCACCTGGGGCGGCACCAGCGGATGCAGCCGCGCGACAGCGGCGAGCCCTGTCTCGAAGTCGACGCCCGAGAACGTCTCCCCGACGTCGAACGCTGCGCCCTCGCGGTTGTAGGTACGATGATCGTTCTCGGGAAACCGCGTCGAGCGGTCGTACTTCCCTGCCAACAGACCGCTCGCCAGCGGCACTCTCGCGATGATGCCGACGCCGGCCTCACGGGCCGCCGGAAGCACCTCCTCCAACGGCTTGAGGCGGAAGGGGTTCAGGATGATCTGGATGGTCGCGACCCCGGGCCGCTCGATCGCCGCCAGCGCCTGAGCACACGTCTCGACACTGACGCCGTAGGCCGAGACCCTGCCTTCCGCCACGAGGGTGTCGAGGTCGTCGTACGTCTGGTCGGACACGATTACCTCGGTGGGCGGGCAGTGCAGCTGGATCAGGTCGAGCGTGTCGACGCCGAGGTTCTCCCGCGATCTGTCGGTCCAGGCACGGAAGTTGGCGAGCGTGTAGTTGGCCGGATCCTGCGCCATCCGACGGCCCATCTTGGTCGCGACCATAATCCTCGGCCGCCCTTCGGACCTGGCGCTGGCCAGGAACTGCCCGATGATGCGCTCGCTCCTGCCGTCACCGTAGACATCGGCGGTGTCGAGGAACGTGACACCGGCATCGGCTGCCGCGGCAAGGGTGGCGAGTGCATCACCGGTGCTGACCTCGCCCCAGTCACCACCGAGCTGCCACGTACCCAACCCGACAACGCCGACCTTGCGTAAGGTCCGCCCAAGAAGCCGCTCTTGCATGGCGTGAGCTTACGACCTCTGCGGACCGCGTCCGCAATCTCCTCAGGCTGGGGAGCGCCGCCCGCGAAGCGTTCCGACGAGCTCCTTGACCAGCAGATCGACGAGCGCGGCGACCGCCGCGGTCGCGATCGCACAGAGCAGCGTCTGCACAGCGTCCTCCTCCCGACAGTCGGCCTCTCACGCCGGTCGTGCCTCGCACGACCGTTCCCGCGTTCGGTACGGCACGGTACGGATGGACGACAGCGCTCGGGAGGACTGGCGGTAAACCATCGTCGACCTGACGGTGAAACCGACATCGAGATCGGACCCTTAGGACCTTTGGCTCTACTTGCTCCCGGCCCTCGCTGAGCAGACTCGGGACGCGAGGGGGTGGAGTGCGATGGCCGAGCGTGGCACGCAGACACGGCAGGCGGGACAGCGCCGAACCGGGCGCACCTCGAGACAGGCAGCCAGACGTACGACTGCTGAGCGCCCCGGTCCTGGTCGCACCGCACGGCAACGTGCCGGGAAGCGTGCGCAGGCCGGACGCAGTGCGACAACCCGGAAAGCCGCGACGAGGCGGACTACCGCCACAAGGAAGTCGGCGAGCCGTCGAACCGCTGCGATGGAGTTTCCCGTCCCGCTCGTCAAAGGGCGCAGAATCCGGGTACCGGTTCCACGCATGTCGCTGCCACGCATGCCGCAGATGCCCAGGCTCCCCCAGCCGAAACTGCCCCGACTGTCGGACATGCCGACGCCTCCCATGCGCCTGCCACGACTACCTCAGCCCTCTGGCGACCACCGTGTCGGTCAGATGCTGTGGTACGGCGGGCTTGCGACCGTCACCGTGCTGGGGATCGTGGAGTGGCCAGTGGCGGCCGTCGTGGCCGCCGGAAGCTACCTACTCGACCGGCGGCTCAAAGCCGTCCAGGAATCGGCGACGCCGACCGGCAGGTCGCAGGCAACGGCGCGTCGGGCGGCGGCTGGTCGAGGACGACAGCGGCCCACCGCAAGCCGACGGGTTACGACACGTCGGTGAAATTTGGCTGACCGTTTCCCGTTCCTTTTGCTCCTAACCAGACCAAGATCGCCTATTCTGCGGTGGCATGTCCACCGGAGACGGCAGAGGCCGTGTGCGCTTCGCCGGTGTCGCAACGCTCGCGACGCTGGTCGTCTTGGTGGCCTGGTTGACATTCGCCTTGACACTGGCCTCTGCGCTCGCTCGCCCCGCATACGCCCACGTGCGTGCGAGCGAGGCCACGTCCGTCGTGCGGCAACAGGGCTCGACGGTTCAGTTCCTCACCTCTATCGAGTACCGCTACCTTGCAGCCGCTGCCGGAATCGGTCTTCCACCCGCCAACGACGAGGCCAGGCAGCGTCAGCTTGCCAGCGGTCGTGACAAGCTGACGCGCTATCTCACGAGCCGGATCGTCGTCTCGTTGGACGGCGTCCAGTGCGAAGGTGTGCTCCACGACGCCACGGTGGAGCACCGACAGAGCACGACCTACATCCGCAGCGACCTGCGCTACACGTGTTCGGGCGAGCCGAGTGGCCGGTATCGGATCCAGTACATTGTCTTCACCGAAGACGAGGCCATCGTCGACAACCACACGAACGTCGTCGAGTACCAGCTCGGCTCCTCCCGCGGTGCGTTCGTCTTCGACCAGGCGCATCGCGAGTTCCAGACCGGCGGAGGCAGCAGTCCGCTGCACGTGGCAGCGGGCTTCGTCGGCTTCGGAGTCGACCACATCCTCCGAGGGCTGGACCACGTCCTGTTCCTCGTCGTGCTGCTGCTCGGAGCCACGACGATCCCCGGGGTCGTGAAGGTGGCGACAAGCTTCACCGCGGCGCACAGTCTCACCCTCGCGCTCGGGGCCTTGGGATGGGTCGAGATCCCCGGCCAGATCGTCGAGCCGCTCATCGCGCTCTCCATCGGATATGTCGCCGTCGAGAACATCCTGACCAGCGAGACGCGACATCGGCTCGGTGTGGTCTTCGCCTTCGGGCTGCTGCATGGTCTGGGATTCGCCAACTCGATAAGCCTTACCGGCGAGTTCGACCTGGCGACCCTTGGCGCCCTCGCAGGCTTCAATTGTGGGATCGAGCTCGGTCAGCTCATGCTCATCGGCTCGATCTTCCCGATCCTGTTGTTCATCCGGCGTTTCTCCTGGTCTGGTGCCGCGCACACCGTCGTGACGGCCATGGCCGCGATCGTTGCCATGACGTGGTATGTCCAACGCCTGATAGGGGCATGACGATGCGACCAGTTACCGCACTTCGCGTTCTCACCGGAACCCTCGCCGGGCTAGTCCTGGTGCAACCGCTGGCACCTGTGGTGGCGGAGGTGGTGAACCCCGCGGCCGCCGAGGTGAGCGGGGTGGTCTATCTCGACAAGGACCGTGACGGCACTCGTGATGCTGGCGAGCCCGGCATCCCGAACGTGAGCGTGTCCGACGGCGTCACCATCGTGCAGACCGACGACGAGGGCCGCTACAGCCTGGACCTGGATGTCGAGCGCCGCATCACCGACATCGTCTATCTCACCAAGCCCGCGGGGTACGCCGTACCCGTCGACGAGTACTCGACTCCGCAGTTCTACCGGATCCTCGGTGAGCTGGACGACGGAGCATCGGTGCAGGTGGACTTCCCGCTGCGGTCGGACCCCAAGTCGCGACGCAACGACTTCACGTTCGCGAACGTGGCAGACGTCCACGTCAACCCGGATCTCGCGGCACAGCTCGAGCAGATCAACGAGACCGCCCAGGACCTCGCCTTCGTCCAGGTGAGCGGCGACCTCACGAACCTCGCGACCGACGAGGAGTTCACCTACTACCGCAACGCGACCGCGGCGTCGAAGCTTCCCGTGTGGCCCGCGGTCGGCAACCATGAGTACTTCAACGGTGGAGAGCCGACCTACGCGTCGCGGATCGACAACTACCGCCGTTACGTCGGCCCGGAGTGGTACTCGTTCGACTACGGCAACCGCCACTTCGTCGTACTGGAGAACAACGGCGCGGCACCGTTCGAGGAGCAGTACGCGTGGGTGATGAACGACCTCGCGCTGCATGCGAAGGGCAAGCGCATCGTGGTGCTGATGCACATGCCCATGAACGTGCCGTTCGGTTCGCCGTCAGACTACGACGCGTACGAAGAGCTGTTCGAGCAGTACGACACCGAACTCGTGCTGGTCGGTCACGAGCACTCCAACCAGGCCGACAACAACTGGGTCAAGGGTGCGCGCCACGTACAGACGAACTCGAGCTCGTACACCATCGACCACAGCCCGCGCGGCTTCCGCTACGTGCACATGCGGGGCGACGGCTCGGACAACCCGTTCCGCATGTACGGCGTGGAGCGTGCGCTCACCATCACCAACCCGGCGCCCGGCAGCGAGGTCTCGCGGCACGCGTTGAAGGAAGTCCAGGTCAACGCGTACCACACGACCGACGAGGTCCGGGAAGCGCGCTTCCGGATCGACGACGCCGGCTGGGTCAAGATGCGGCGCTCAGGCGACTTCTCCTGGTACGCGAGCTACCCGGAGGGGAAGGCGCGCTCGACGGGCCGCCACACCCTGAGGGTCGAGGTGGTAGCCGACGGTGGAGCCCGATGGAGCACCTCGGGCACCTTCACGGTGACTGACGCCGCTCCGCCTCGCATCGTCGCCGGCGACGACTGGGAGCAGTACCACGGCGACGCCGCACACAGCGGAATCGCGGCAGACAAGCTCTCACCGGACCTCGAGCTGGCCTGGATCTACCGGACACCCGGCACGATCCTCACCGGCTCGCCGGTCATCGCCGACGGCGTGGCCTACGTCGGAACTCGTGACGAGAACGACCTCAAGGTGAACGGCGTCCACGCCGTCGACCTCGAGACCGGGAAGCGTCTGTGGTGGGCACGCACGGATGCGTCCGTGCACGGTACGCCTGCCGTCGCTGACGGTCTGGTCTTCGTCCCGACCATTCATGGCTCGCTCTTCGCCTTCGACGCGAAGACCGGTGCGCTGCGGTGGAAGCGCACCCCGGAGCCGGTCGACCCGCCGACGAACCAACGGTCGTACTCCTACTACTCCCCCGCGGTGGCGGACGGCGTGGTCTACTGGCCGTACCAGACCCGCTTCGGCAAGGCGAGCCGCGGGTTGCTGGCCGCCCTCGACACCAAGACCGGAGAGCCGATCTGGGAGTCGCCCATGACGGGCGCGACGATGAGCGACGGTACGCCGGCTGTCGTCGACGGGAAGGTCTTCGTCGGGAACGAGACCGCCGACCGGGTGATCGCCTATGACGCGGCGACCGGAGAGCAGTTGTGGACGGCGACCGCGCGCCTGGGCGGATGGCAGGACGCCGCACCGACCGCTGTCGACGGCAAGGTCTTCATCGGGTCCAACAACGGTGTCATCGCGCGTGACGCCGCGACCGGCACCGACCTGTGGACCTACCGAAGCCCTGACCCGTCGTACATCCCGGTGAACGCCACGCCTTCTGCACCCGCAGTGGTCGACGGGACGCTCTACATGGGCTTCCCCGACGGTCGGGTCACGGCGTTGGATGTCGAGACCGGTGAGGTGGTCTGGAGCGTGCGGCTGCCTGGCAAGCCGTACCTCGGCGGTGTACTGTCGCCACCAGCGGTCAGTGGAGACACCGTGTTCGTCGGGTCGAACGGAGGCCGGCTCTACGCACTCGACCGCGCCACGGGTGCGGAGCAATGGAGCTACGAGATCGGAACCTGGGTCGCCTCGGGTCCGGCCGTATCCGGCAACGTCCTGGTAGCCGGCGCCTGGGACGGAAACCTGTACGCATTCGTCGCCCGGTAGCCCACGTCACGTCCCGCTGGATCGCCAGGATGCGCTGGCAGATCCGGACGTTTCGGGCAACCTGACGAATCGCCTGGTCGGCGCGGCACCGAACGGGCACGCTGGGCTCGGTTGGGTGGACGTGCTCACCGCGTCCACCCGCCGGGTCCACGAGCTTGGTCCAATGGCGTGCACCCAGCCCTGGCGGACCGGGAGGTTCGGCAATGACCACGAACCCGAGTCACGATGCCGCTGCCGAGCTGGAGCACGTCCAGATCACGTCGAGTGAGGACGTCCGTTCGTACGTTGCAGGAATCTGCTTCAAGACCGGACCCCCGATGTATGTCGGGTCCGAACTCGAATGGCTCGTCATCTCACCGGACGCACCACACGTACCAGTCCCGCCCACCAGGATCCGCGCGGCCCTCGATCCGATCGAACCGCTCCCTGGTGGAAGCCGCGTGTCGTTCGAGCCAGGCGGTCAACTGGAGCTGAGCTCGCCCCCGGCATCCGGCTCCACAGCATGTTGGAAGGCCACCCGAGCCGACGTCGATCATCTGCAACGTCTCCTTGCCGCAGCCGATCTCGATCTGGTGTGGTCCGGCATCGATCCGTACCGACCGGCGACACGTCAGGTGGCCAATTCGCGGTACGACACGATGCAGGTGTACTTCGACGCCTGCCCCGCTGTGTCGGGCACTTCGACGGCCCGCATCGCGCCGGACCTTCCAGACCAGGCGGGCCGCCTGATGATGTGCAGCACGGCGAGCGTGCAGATCAACCTTGACGCTGGCGCCGATGCTACCGACATCGCGCGTCGGTGGCGGCTCCTGCACGCCGTCGGGCCACCACTTGTCGCGGCGTTCGCCAACTCGCCGGTGTACGACAGGCGTACGACCGGCTGGAAGTCCACGCGCCAGGCCGCGTGGCTTGGACTCGACCCGTGCCGGACACGTCAACCGCAGGGTGAGGATCCCCTTGTGGCGTGGGCGGACTATGCGCTCGACGCTCGCGTCATGGCGTGCCGACGGGACCCGACCTGGATCGCCGACCCTGGCATGACGTTCCGGCAGTGGATCGATGGTGCAGGCCATCTCGGAAGACCGACATACGCCGACCTCGACTACCACCTCACGACCTTGTTTCCGCCGGTTCGGCCGCGCGGCTGGCTCGAGGTGCGCTATGTGGACGCGCAGCCCGCGGCGTACTGGCCAGTCCCACTCGCGGTCGTGGCAGCGCTCGTCGACGCCGACGCCGACCGGGTCCTCGCGACCACCGAACCGGTGCGCGAGATGTGGTGGGAAGCCGCACGGTATGGACTCGAGGATCGAGAGCTGGCAGCAGCCGCCAGCGCGTGTTTCGAGCTCGCCCTCGCCACCATGAGCCGGGATGGCGCCGACGACGACCTGAGGAGGCTCGTGGAGTCCTACGCCGACCGCTATGTCCTGCGCCGTCGTTGCCCTGCAGACGACCAGGAGGAGTGACACCATGCAGACCTCGAAGGAGCAGCTCGCTGCCGAGCTGGAGCGGGTGCGTCGACGCAGCTTCGGGTTGACCACCGACGTGCTGGACGATGCCGAGCTCACCCGCCAGCACTCGCCGCTCATGTCGCCGTTGGTCTGGGACCTCGCCCACGTCGGCAACTATGAAGAGCTCTGGCTGCTCAGGGCGGCTGCCGGTATCGATCCGATGCGACCCGAGATCGACTCGCTCTACGACGCCTTCGAGCACCCTCGCGCCGAGCGACCGAAGCTCCCGCTGCTCGATCCGGTGGAAGCCAACGAGTACATCACACTGGTCCGCCGAAAAGTGCTCGACAGCCTCGACAGCAAGGCGATCCGGCTCGATCGACCGGACAACCCCTTGCTCGCGGACGGTTTCGTCTATCGGATGGTCATTCAGCACGAGCACCAGCACGACGAGACCATGCTCGCGACCCACCAGTTACGTCGTGGGGCTCCGGTCCTGCCAGACCACGAGGCGCCGGCTCCGGAACCTCGCGCCGCACTGCCTCCCGAGGTCTTCGTGCCGGGAGGGCCGTTCGAGATGGGGACGTCGAGCGACCCGTGGGCGTACGACAACGAGCGGCCCGCACACGTCGTCGAGCTGGCGCCCTATTGGATCGACACGACGCCGGTCTGCAACGGCGAGTACGCCGCGTTCATCGCCGACGGCGGGTACGACAATCCTCGCTGGTGGACGGCGGCCGGATGGGAGTGGCGGTGCCGCTCTGGCAAACGGGCACCGGCCTTCTGGCGACGCGAGGGCTCCAGCTGGCTGCGTAGGCGATTCGGCCGCCTCGAACCGCTGCCTCCGGATCAACCGGTACAGCACGTGTGTTGGTACGAAGCAGACGCATATGCCCGCTGGGCCGGCAAGCGGCTGCCCACGGAGGCCGAATGGGAGAAGGCGGCCTCCTGGGATCCGCGGACCGGGCGCAAGTACCGCTACCCGTGGGGGGACGAGCCTCCGACACTCCACCACGCCAACCTGGGCCAGGTGCGCTACCAACCGACGCACGTCGGGTCGTTCCCGGCGGGCACGTCCCCCGTGGGTGCCCGGCAGATGCTGGGTGACGTCTGGGAGTGGACGGCCACGGACTTCGACGGGTACGCGGGCTTTCGCAGCTTCCCTTACCGGGAGTACTCGGAGGTCTTCTTCGGCACCGAATACAAGGTCCTGCGCGGTGGCTCCTGGGCGACCGACCCGACGGCGTGTCGTACGACCTTCCGGAACTGGGACTTTCCAATCCGCCGGCAGATCTTCTGCGGCTTTCGCTGCGCCCGCGACGCCTGACCACGATGACGGTCCTTCCTCGCGCCTTCCTCCCCCGCGTGCGAGTGGACGTCGCCCCGACATGAGAGGACCATGCGATGTGCCGTCACCTGGGGTACCTCGGCCCTGCCCGGTCGTTGCACGACCTGCTCCTTGCCCCGTCGTACTCCCTGGTGAGACAGGCGTACGAACCACGATTCCAGCAGCATGGCCGGGTCAACGTCGACGGGTTCGGCGCGGGATGGTACGTCGCCGGTCGGACCAACCCCGTCCGCTACCGGCGTTCGGTACCGATATGGAGTGACCAGTCCTTCGCCAGTCTGGCTCCGACCATCTGCTCCGGGTGCGTGATGGGTGCCGTCCGGTCGGCGACGCCAGGTTTCCCGAGCGACGAGTCCGGTGTCGCACCGTTCACCCACGACCGGTGGCTGTTCTCCCACAACGGCGTACTTCACGAATGTCACCTTGCCTGGAAGACACTCGGTCACCGCTGCGCACGCGTGCCGGACACCCTTGCCGCCGTGGACTCTGCGCTGCTCTTCGGCCTCGCAGTGTCTCGATGGTCTGCCGGTGCGAGCCTTGGCGATGGCCTGGTCCAGGTCCTGCACGACATCGACGCGGTCGGCGGCGGACGCCTCAACCTCCTTGCCAGTGACGGCAAACGGTTGGCGGCCACACGATGTGGAGACTCGCTGTTTGTTCGTGAATCCGCAGAATCGGTAGTCATCGCATCCGAACCGACCGACGATGGTTCCACGTGGCAAACCGTTCCGGCGAACAGTCTGGTCGAGGCGGATCAGAACGGCGTACGCGTGACACCCCTTCCATGATCATGGAGGTTTCTTGTGAGTCCGACCCCCACCGCCCATCAGGTCAGCTGCTACGTGACCGACCACGACTTGGTGAAGAATCTGGCACACGATGTCGAGTACGGCCTGTGTCAGCAGCCGAAAGTCCTGCCGCCGAAGTACTTCTACGACGCGCGGGGCAGTGAACTCTTCGAGGAGATCACCAAGCTTCCCGAGTATTACCTGACCCGCGCAGAGGAAGCGATCCTGGTCCGCTACGCCGACGAAATTGTCGGCATGGCAGGCACCGACACACTGCTCGAGCTCGGTTCGGGATCCTCGACGAAGACTCGCCTGCTGCTCGACGCGCTACGAGCGACCGGCCGGCTGCGCCATTACATTCCTGTCGACGTCAGTGAATCAGCTCTCACCGCAGCGATGCGTCGGCTCGGCAAGGACTACCCCGAGCTTTTCATGCACGGCATCGTCGCCGACTACGAGCGCCACCTGCATCTGTTGCCGCAGATCGGCTCCCGACTGATCGCCTTCCTCGGCAGCACGATCGGCAACCTCGAGCCGCACCAACGCGCTCAGTTCCTTGCCGCACTCCGCGCTGGAATGCGAGACGGCGATCGTCTCCTGCTGGGCACCGACCTGGTGAAGAGCCCTGCTCGTCTGCTCGAAGCGTACGACGATGCTGCCGGGATCACGGCGGAGTTCAACCGAAACGTCCTCTACGTGCTGAACCGCCGGCTCGGTGCCGACTTCGTTCCCTCCGCCTTCGAGCACGTCGCGATGTGGAACCTGCACCAGGAGTGGGTCGAGATGCGGCTCCGCTCCACGTGCCAGCAGCAGGTGCGGATCGACGCCTTGGGTCTCACCGTGACCTTCCACACCGGCGAGCAGCTGCGGACCGAGGTGTCGGCGAAGTTCCGTCCCGAGTCCGTTGCGAGGGAGCTCGCGGAGGCTGGCTTCTCGGTGCAGGCGTGGTGGACGGACCCACGCAACGATTTCGCTCTCACGCTGGCCGCTCCAGCGTGACGGCACCCGGTCAGGCGGCTCGGTCGATCTCGCCCAACCACGGCGAGAAGCCGTCGTCTCGCTGGACCCAGTGATCGAGCCCGCGGGCGAGTTCCGAGTCGGTCATGAGCAGGCCCTCGAAGGTCCGGCGCAGCCGGTCGCGGCCGTCGTCGATCCCCGTGAACACGATGCGCGTCTGCGGCTTGCCGGCCGACCAACGCCCGACCGTGCCGATGCTGAGCTGACCACCTGCACTGTCCCAGCCGCAGACGCTGCGGGGCCGCGTGGGCAACCAGAACCACCCTCGGCTGCGTTGCCGCCCACCGGCGAGATCGGCGATCTGCTCGTGCAGGCGAGCCGGGTGGACCGGCCGCCACGAGGTGAGGTCAAGGGTCCAGACGCCGTTGTCTTCGCCTGGGTCGGGCAGCTGGGCCTGACGGTAGTCGCCGCGGTGAGGGCCGTGCATCCCGTGCGCCTTCGCCAGCGCCGCGGCGATGTCGAGCTCGTGCAGTTCGCCGAGCTGGCAGGCCGCCGGCGTGAGATGCCGAACCAGCGTGATCTCCCGCGTGGCGTGTGCCCCACCGCCCACGGTCGCGACGACGTCCGCGCACTCGATCTGGTGTGCGATCACCTCCCCGACCGCACGCCGATCGTCGGCCGTCATCGCGAGGCCGCGTTCGATCAGAAGATCATCACCGAAGAGATCGTCGATCACGGTCGCGAGGTCGACGGTCGCCAGCACACCGGCAGGGCGCACCACGGACGCCACGGGCCGCCCGTCCACGACCGCCGCTCGCAGCGCCGAGAGCACCACGTCAGGCTCCGCGGTGACGGGGAGCGCGAGCACGACACGCTCCCAGCGACCAGTCGTCGCCAGGCGGACCACCGTGGGGACCACATCCTCGCGCAGCGCGCAGCTGAGACAGGCGTGCTCCAGCGGCACGGCGGCATCCTCCACGATGCCCGACAGGTCGTAGACCACGCGCCGTAGCCCGGCGTCAGCCGAGCCATGCAGATCATGTTGAACGACGACAGAGCGCGGGATGTCACACAGCACGGCCGACGCAACGCTGCCCCGAAGCACGTCGTCCATCGAGACGACGACGGTCACAGGAAGCGGTGAAGCCATGCACACCTCCCGCCCCGGGCGCCGGAAGTCGAAAATGCCACTACGGCTTCAGTGTCCAATCCCGCATGGGTGGCACGCAAGGCACCAGCTCACGTCGCACGCGAGGCAGGCGTGCCGTCACGCACGTGGCTGAGGCGTACATCTGCCCGGGAGGGCGGACTCAGTTCCTGCGCCCGCTCACGGGCTGTCCCAGCGTGCCTCGGCGTACTGCTCGTCACGTCGCAGGCGATGCTCGATCTGTTGCGACCGCGTGGAGACCAGCAGGATTCCCGCCGCGACCGCGAGAAGCGAGAGCACCTCGCCGGCAGTCGCACCCGGGCCGCCGCGGATCGACTCGCCCAGCCAGGCGATACCGACGCCGATGGAGACAGCCGGATCCCCCACCGTGATCGTCGTGACCGCGAGCGTGCCCAGCAGTCCCTTCTGGTACGCGTGCTGGTTGAGCATGAAACCCGTGACGCCGACGATCGCGAGCGCGTAGAGCTGCCACCGCTCGGTCAGCGCCGACAGATCACCCGTGAAGTCTGCCGCGAGGCTGCGCAGCAGCCCTGCGGCCACGCCGTAGCAGACTGCCGTCGCGACGGCGAGCGGGAGAACCCGTGAGTCACCGGTGAGCCGCGTCGCCAGGACCAGACAGATGCCGACAACCGCGACGAGTCCGAGCGCGAGCGGCAAGGCGCCGTCCGTGTCGAAGTTTGCACCACCTGACGTGGGCCGGGCGATGAGGATGAAGGCGCTCAGCCCTCCGAGCGCGAGGAGTGCAGCGAGCACGAGCCCGAGATCGGGAGGCCGCCGATACATCCGGCACGTGAACCCGATGTAGAACAGCGTGCCGGTGATGAGCAAGGGCTGGACCAGCGTCAACGGCCCGAACGCCAGCGCTAGGGCCTGCAGGATGAAGCCCAGACCGGCGAGCCAGAGGCTGGCGACGAACCCCTCCTGCCGCAGCTGGTCACGAAGCAGCCGGACGCTCGCGAGCGGCGCCTCAGGCGCCCGTCTTGCGGCTCGCTGCTGCAAGGCAGCGGCCCCACCGAAGGACGCCGCCGCGGCGAGCGCCAACGGTACGGCGAGCGCGACGGTCGTCTGCGACACCGCGATCAGTCCTCCACCATCACCCGGAACGCCTCGTGCAGCGTCGTGGCGATCATTGCGCGGTCGAGACCGAGTACCGGGTCGACGAGCATGCCGACGCCCGCCACCCGGTCGGTCGCCACCACACCGACCGAGAGTGGCACGCCTCGGGTGAGAGGCGCGATCGGATACAGCCCGTGCACCGGCGCTCCTGCCAACCGATACCTACCGCGTGGACCTGGAATGTACGACACCACGAGGTTGAGGAACCGGTCGGTGTAGGCGTGCCTGGCAAACCACGCGTGGGCGCTGGCGGGTAGCCGGCCGACGGTGCGCATCACGAGGCTGGCCGCCAGAGGTTCGCCCCGGGCCACACCGCCGTGCACCTTCTCCCGGATCGCGGCCAATCGACGCTTCGGGGACATTGGCCCCATCGGAAGGTCGACCGGCACCGCGGTGGTCCAGTTGCCCGAGATCCGTTCTCCCAGGCGTGGTCCGGCTCGAAGCGGGACGAACGCGCGCAGTGGCGCTCCGGGGGCCAGCAGGCCGGCGGGACGCAGCAGCCGGTCGAGGGTCTCGGCGACGATGGCAAGAACGATCTCGAAGGTTCGTGCCGAACGCTGGCGGGCGGCCTGGCGCAGCTCGGCCGCCGGCAGCGGCACGAAGACGACAGCCGGCGGGCCATCGGCGTGCGACCCTCGGGACGCGCTCGTTCGTCGGGTCATCGGATGCCGCGGAGCCGGCCCATGCCTCGCGAGATGCCACAGCCCGCGAAACGCCTGTGTGACCTGAGTGGCGAGCCCGGATCCCGGGCCCGGCTCGGTCTGCCTCGATGCAGCAGGTGGCGACGCTGGGGCCGGGTCCGACACACCCTGATCCTCGTCGACCAGCTCGCGCAGGATGCCGAGAGCTGAGAGCCCGTCCCCGAGACAGTGGTGAACCTTGACCGCCAGCAGGCTGCGCTGCGGCAGATGCACGAGCAGCATGGTCCACGCCGGACGATCGCTGGGCAGCGGGGCGGCCCAGAACTCGTCGAGCAGCTTCTCCAGCCCTGGCTCGCTGACCCCCCGCATCGGGTCGACCGGCTCCGCACCGTCATCCTCAGAGCCGCTCCAGGCCCCGTCAGAGGCCTCTTCGCAGGCACCGCCCACCCACTGCTCGCTGATGTGGGCGCTGACATCGACGTCCCGCCAGAGCCGCCAGCCCAGCCGCTTGCCGCGCCGCATCGGCTGCCAGCGCAACGGCGGCACGCTGGAGAGCCGGCTGCTCACCGTCCTGCGGAGATCGGCAAGGCTGATCCGACCGCCGCTCTCGGTGCGACCCAACTCGATGAGCACGCCGATCTGCTGTGGCGTGCCGGTCTCCTCCACGTGCGCGAAGAAGGCGTCGGCCGGGCGCATCGGCCACGGCCGCGTGGGTTCGGTCGCGAGCGGCTTCTCCGCGATCTCCGCCAGGTCGTCGGCCAGCTCGTCCGAGCGGCTCGCGTGATCGCGGGTCTGCGCGGCAGGCGGTGCGGGGACCGAGCGCATGACCGCACGGATCCGGTCGGCGAGCTGCTCCTCCGATGCGCACAGCTCGGCGAGCCCGGCGACCGTCATCAGGCTGGCGTTCGCCACGCCGTGGGCGGGGATCGGCTCGACCATGAGGACCCGGTGCTGCATGGCCATCGCCTCCAGGGCCGTGGCCCCTCCCGCGTTGGTGACGACCACATCAGCCGCCTGGTTGAGCAGGGGCATGTCCTCGACCCAGCCCAGCACGACGAGCCGGTCGCTCGGGTATCCGAGCGCGCGGAGCCGCTCAGCGGCTCGCTGGTTGTGTCCGCAGACTGCGACAAGCTGGATTCGCTGATCGACTCCGAGGATCGCGTGGACGACCGAGTCCCGTAGACCGAAGCCGAACGTGCCACACGAGACGAGCACGACGAGGGCGTCCGCTCGGAGCCCGAGGCGCTCTCGCGCCGCTTGCTTGTCCCCGGGACGGAACGCCTCGACGACCGGCAGGGCAGAAACCGCGAGCCTGGCCTCGGGCTCGGCGAGCCGCGCCGCCACGACCGCCGCCTCGTGCACGACGAGTGTGGTGTCCACGTCCGCGTAGACCCAGAACGGATGGGGCGAGAAGTCGCTGACCCAGGCGGCCGTCGGCACAGCGAGACCACGGTGCCGGCGGAGCCACGCAAGACCGGCACTGCCGAGCGGATAGGTGCTGAGCACCATATCCGGTGCGAAGGCCGAGATCTCGTCCGCCAGTCGCCGACCGGCCCAGCTACCGGTCACTCGCTTCGAGGCGCGCGCGAGCCAGCCCCACCGCCAGGTGACGCCGTAGAAGAAGTCGTAGAGCCACGGCGCGTGCTCCACGCTCGCGGAATAGATCCAGCGAAAACCGGGACCGACACCCGGTCCCATGCGATCAAGGGTGTCTACCCACCGGATCGTACTGCCCGGCCAGCGCCGCTCGATCGCTTCCTGCAAGGCCCGACCCGTGGCATCGTGTCCTCCACCGATCTTCGCCGATACGATCATGACACGGCGGCGGGTCGGTCCGGCGTGGTCTAGGCCGTCGCTGGCCGAAGCGACACCGATCACGTTGGCCCCCTCCGACGAGATCAGTCGATCGAGCACATGGCCCGCACGTTCTGCTGGGTGACGGTTAGCTACCCCCGCGGCCGCTGCGATCTCCTGCCTGACATGCGGTCACCAACTCGTCGCCTCTCTCGCGAAACCGTGTGCAGTCTACCCGTCGCATGGTCAGGTATCCCGGAATCTCGGACGTTCCACTCCGATGGCGTTGAACGGCACCGTGGCGACGACCTGGCCGACCTCGGGTCGTTCCGCAGGATACGAGTCCGAGTACCAGATGCCGTGCGACGTACCGCACGAGGAGGCGAGGTGTCTACCATGCCGCGGCCTGCATGCCGCGGCAACGGGCGAATGGGCCACGTTACGTGGTCATTCTTCGTGAGGACTGTGGGTCTGGAGCCAGGTGCGCAACGGTACGTCCTCGTCGGTCGGTGAATAGTGACCGTTGGCGTTCACCCCATAGCCGAGCAGCTGGCGGCGGATCGGATCGCTGCTCGCCCAGAAGTCCTGCACGGTCATGTCGTCCTTGGTCCGGATCCAGCGGAATCCGTAGCCGTAGAACAACACCTTGCGGGTGACGTCGGACCAGTTCGGGCTCGCGGCGTGCCAGAGTCGCCGGTCGAACAACACCGCCGTACCCGGCTTGGCCAGCACCGGTGTCGCGCCTTCCGGCTGTCCCGTGCCACCAGCCGGAAGCTCCAGGTCGTCCTTGAGGTGACTGCCGGGGACCACCCAGAAGTTGCCCCGACCTTCCACGCTTGTGTCGGAGAGGAAGTAGGCCACCTTGATCGACAGCCGAGGTCGCGGGTGTGTGTCGATGTCGCGATTGACCCGACCGGAGTCCTGATGCCAGCCGAACGTGCGGTCGTCGCGCTGTCGCCCCGAAGGCGGCGTGACGATGAGATGCGCGTGGTAGAGGTAGATGTTCCAGCCAAGGATCCCCCACACCTTTGGCAGGATCCGCGGATAGTCGACGAGCTCGACGAACGCCGGGTCTTCCGGCAGGAAGTTGGGGAGGAACATCGCCTGATCCGCGGGGTTCCCCGCCTCCAGATGCCGTGCGAAGAGGCGGTCGGCAATCTCAGTCAGCTGAGCCACCTGGTCCGCGGAGAGCGCATCCTCGATTTGAAGCATGCCGCGTTCTTCGAAGGTGCGTCGCTCCTCGTCAGTCAGGCGATAGCGAAGACACGAAGGATCCATGAAGAAGCCCTCTTGTGTGATGGGGTGCCTGCCACCTTCGTACGAAGCTAGGGAGCGAGCCGACCCAGCGTCAACAAATCGGCCGCCGCAGGCCAGCCGCATCGGCCATGTGCCGAGGCAACCGAAGCCCTCCCCGCTTGGGGGCGACGAGTGTCACCTCGTGTGGCCGCTGTCCGGCCCCAATCCGCGTGACGTCATGGGACGACGGCGCGGCGGGCGAAACGCGCGTAGCGACGGCAGCGCCCGACCCTCGAAGTCGAACATCGTGAGGTTGTCGTTGGGCGTTCCTGCTCCCGGCTCCCAGCCCACACCGGGCAGCCAGCCAGGCTCCCAGTCGAAGAATCCCACGCCTCGCCCGTTCGGGACCTCCAGCAGGATCTCGCGGAGCGCTTCGAAGAACGCAGCCTGGCCATCAGGCGTCGCCGGGTAGCGGTCCTCGTCCGGAAGCGGCTCCGGCCCGGGATAGAAGTTGGCGAGGTCGTCACCGTTTTCCGAGGTCCACGGATATGCCGTCTCGACCACGACGATGTCCTTGTCGTAGCGGGGAGCCAAGTCGTCGAGGTTGGCCTTCAGGTCGGCGAGGGACCCATGCCAGATCGGGTAGTACGACAGTCCGATCAGGTCGAAGGGCACGGCGTACTCGATCATGTGGTCGAAGAACCATCGAGCCCCCTCGTTGTCACCGCCGCGATCGATGTGCAGCATGATCTTCGGCTTCCGCCATCGCGGAGCTCCTTCCCACGCACCACGCGCTCCGGCCTTCAGCAACGTGGTGAACGCGGGCCATTGCTCGGGACGGCCATCGGTTGGGTAAAGCTCGCCGATGGGATGCAGCATCCCGGAGGTGATCTCGTTCCCGATCTGGATCCAGTCGACCGGGGTGTGCTGTGCGGCGAACGCGGCCACCACGTCACGGGTGTACTGGCGCACGGTCTCTGCCAGCGTGGGCAGGTCCTGGCCCTGCCAGGCGGCCGGCGTCGGTTGCTTGCCTGGGTCGGCCCAGAAGTCGGAGTAATGCAGATTCAGCAGGATCTTCAGTCCTGCCTGCTTGGCGCGCCGTCCGAGGCGTAGTGCCGACGTCAGGTCGCTGTAGCCCGGCGGTGGCGCGGTCCACACCCGCAGCCGCACGTGTGTCGCGCCGTGGCGGGCGAGGATGCGCTCGATCGGACGTACGACGCCATGGAAGTCCCTGACCTGGTTGCCGATCGCCTCTTCTTGGAGCGTGAACGAGATGTCGGCACCCCGCACGCGGAGGGCCCGGGTCCTGCTGGCTCCGCCTGCGTACGCCGCTTGCGGAGAGAGCGCGCTGAGCAACGGGGCGGCGGCGAATGCGGCCGTCACCGACCGGCGCGAGTAGCGCGGGAGGCACTGGCGCTGGGCGGGCATGGAGCATCACCATCCTCTGCCGTGAGCCCTCTGTGCTGTGAGCGCCCACAGTACTTGCCGGCTGCGGCGTGGTTGAAGCGCTTCGCAGGTAGAGGGCCAAACTGGCCAGCAGAGGGAGGTCTGTGAGAAAGTAGCTCCCCCAGACGTGGGACCAGTTGTGTTGGAATCGCTCCCACGCCGAACCCAGCGTCGAGGAACACCTCGAGGAGCACCGTGACCCGAGCCATAGGCGACCGTCGGCCGACCATCGAGGACATCGCCCGGATGGCCGGGGTCTCGCGCGGCACGGTCTCGCGGGCACTCAACGGAGGCCGCCACGTGAGTGCGAGCTCTCTGGCTGCCGTGCAACAGGCCATCCGCGACACCGGGTACACGGTCAACGCGGCCGCCCGCAGCCTTGCGACCAGGCGGAGCAACACCGTGGTCTTCGTGCTCTCCGAGCCCGGCGAGCGGCTCTTCTCCGATCCCAACTTCAGCGTGCTGCTCCCGGCGTGCACACACGCACTCGCCGAGCACGACTTCAGCCTGATCCTCATGATCTCGGCCACCGAAGCCGAACGCGACCGTGTGCTCCGATACGTACGAGGAGGGCACGTCGACGGTGTGCTCCTGGTCTCGACACATGGCGGCGATCCGATCCTTCCGGCCATCGACCAGACCGGGGTGCCAGTCGTGTCCTGCGGCAGAGCACTCGACGAGAGTCTCGGCATCCCGTACGTGTCGGCCAACGACCGGGAGGGCGCACGTCAGATGGTGCGCCACCTCGTTGAGTCAGGCCATCGCACGATCGCCACCATCGCGGGGCCGCAGGACACGCCGGGTGGCGTGGACCGCCTGCTCGGGTACCGCGACATTCTGGGCCGGCGAGCTCGGAAGCGCTTGATCGTCGAGGCGGCCGACTTCGGCTATGACGCTGGCGTCGCCGCCATGGCGGAGCTGCTCAACCGGTCGAGCGACATCGACGCGGTTTTCGCCGCCTCCGACTCGTTGGCGGCCGGGGCACTCACCGTACTCCGACGTGCCGGCCGCGCCGTTCCTCACGACGTCGCCGTCGGAGGGTTCGACGACTCCAGCGTCGCAGCCACGGCCGACCCACCACTCACGACAGTCCGCCAACCGCTCGCTCAAGTCGCGCGCGAGATGGTGGAGGTCCTCCTCGCAGTCATCCGTGGCGAAACCGTGTCGTCGCGGGTTCTCCCCACCCGACTCGTCGTCCGCTCGTCCACGTGAGATCGTCCAGTCGCTCACGTGACGACGTTCCACGCATCCGGACGATGCAGACGTCGCTGTCCCCACCTGAACGGACAGGAACCGTTTCTGCTCGGGATGTGGCTCGCACCCGTACGTGCGTGAGCGACCGCGTCGGGGAAGCCGACACGGCCACTTACTGACGGCGACGGCCCAGTCCGAGCCGGTCCTTGAAGCTCGTCGGTTGCTCTGCCGAACGCTGTTTCGGTGGACGTGCCGTGGACTCCGATTCGGCGTACTCGCCTGTCTGGGTTCGCTCTGTGCCCGTGCCAGCACCCTCAGCACGTGCCGCGCGTTCCCGTTCCAGCTCTTCGCTCAGCTTGGTATGACGCTTCTTGAGCTCCTTCGCTTCGCGCCGCTCTGCTCGACGCCTGCCAAGTCCGCGGAGGAGCATGCCCAGGCCGAGCATGCCGACCGCGCCAACGACGACCCCGAAGAGGAACAACTCACCCGTGCGTCCTGAGAACGGGATGCCGAAGATGTTGAAGCCCGTCGTCAATTCCGACGGCGTACCGAGATTGGTGAGTATTCCGACGAGTGCGACAATCGCCGCGATGACAAGAAGTAGAAATCCGAGAATAATCATCATTTTCCCACCCCCAAAGGCGGGGATTCCTACCACAAGTCAACGTCCTCCACGAGATCGCGTCAAGGATCAGCGTATGCAGCCGTGCAACGGAAGCAATTCAGCCACCGAGGGAATACGCGTGGAGCGTGAGATCGCCTTCTAAGCGTCCGTGCTCTCGACGATCGCCCTGATGTCCCAGGCACCTAATTCCAGGTGGCGCTCGATTGCCTCACCAGAAATCAGATCGACTCCCGCAATACACGGGTCGTCGATTGTCTTGGCCTCGAAACTCCAGTTGCTCACGAACGTCAACCGCTCTCCGCGTGGCGACCGCGCCCCGGTGACTCGCACAGACTCGGGGAGACCAGCCCCGCGCGGCTTGATGCCGCTCGCCTCCAGCACCCACGCAGCGATGCTCTTCGCAGACGCTGAGTCCGGCAAGGTACCCACATATGTCACCCGACCTCGACCCCACCGGTGAGTGACCACGGCCGGGAACCGGCCGAAGTGCGGGTGGTCGTAGGACACCAACGCGTCGGCACCTTCCAGCTCCAACTCGTCCATCCAGGCTTCACCGACCGCACCCGGTGGAAGCTGCAGGCGACTCACACCATTGCCGGATACCTCCGGCACCGTGCGCAGCGGCACCGGATCGGCGAGGTTCGAATACAACCGGTAACTCGCTCCGACGGCTGGACGCAGCACTCCTGGCGCCCTGCGCCACCGTGCCCGGGCAAACTCGTCGGCGTACCCGGTGCGGAATGTGACCACGAGGTGACCGCCCTGCTCGGCGTAGTCGACGAGTCTTTGCAGCGTCGCATCGTCGGCTATGTAGACCGCGGGCGCCACGACTACGGGATAGCTCGCGAGCTCGACGCTCGTCGGAACGACGATGAGCTGTGCCCTGGCGTCGAAGAATGCCCGGTAGAACCGGTCGAAGATGGTGCGGTAGCAGCGCATGTCCGGTGTGCCGTCTGGATTCTTCAAGCACGGTTGGAACTCGAGGGCATACCGGCTGTCGTACGAGTACAGCACCGCGACGTCGACATCGGGTGTGAGGTCGGTGAAGCGATCGCCGTGCTCTGCCAGCTCGTGGCCGATCCGAGCCAGCTCGTCGTAACACCGGTTCGGTTCCAGATCGTGGTTCAGGATGCCGTGCGAATAGGTTTCCCGTCCGTAGTGCAGGCTGTGCCAGTGCCAGTAGGCGATCATGTTCGCACCGCGGGATATACAGGTGTAGGCTGCCATGCGCCATTGCCCGTCATAGCACGGAAATGTGTTGTCCGAGCCGCCGATGCTGATCGGGTTCATCTCGGTGACGAAGAAGTTCCTTCGTCCTGCACCGTAGGCGAGGTCGGCACGTTGGTAGAGCTGCGCGGGGCCGGTTCCCTGGGACTGAGCCGGGTAGATCGTGCTCGGCACCGGAGGATGCAGCAGAGCGTCCTGAGTGGCGTGCGGGAAGTTCTCCGCCGGGATGTCGACCACCTCGGCGATCTGGTACCGGTCTGCGTCGCCGCGTCCATGACCGCCAACCACGTCCTGGGTGACGAACTGGTCGTCGCGCGCGTAGTCACGCACGATGTCGACCTGCCAGCGCAGGAACTCCGTCGTCACCTCGGCGTGGAACCTCCGCCAGTCCAGGTCGTAGCCCGGGTTGGTGTTACCGGCGGGCCGCCAGAGGTCGGCCCAGTCTCCCAACCGATGCGACCAGTACGTAAGCCCCCAGAGCTCGTTGAGCCGATCGACGGTGCCGTACTTTCGTCGCAGCCAGTCGACGAACCCATCGAACACCGCGTCGTTGCAGGACATCCCTGTCCCGGTTTCGTTGTCCACCTGGAAGCCGATGACCGCCGGGTGCTGCGCGTAACGCTCGAGAACGAGCCGCGTGATTCGTTCCGCGTACGCGCGGTAGGTCGGGTTGGTGATGTCCATGTTCTGTCTGGCGCCGAATGGCTCCGGCCTGCCGTCGACTCGACGCCGCATCACGTCCGGGTACTTGCGGGCGAGCCAGGGTGGGATGGCGTACGTCGGCGTGACGAGCACGACCTGAATGCCGGCGTCATGCAGACCGTCCAGCACCGGCTGCAGCCAGTCCAGGTGGAACTCACCCTCGCGAGGCTCACAGAGAGCCCAGATGGAGTCGCCGAGCCGTGCATAGGTGATGCCGGCGTCCCGCATCATCCGAATGTCGTCGGCGAGCCGGTCGAATGGCTGGTACTCGTGATAGTACGAAACTCCGAACAGCATGGGGCTCCTTCGACTCCAGAGATGGCTAGCCGCGCACCGCTCCTGCGACACCTTCGACGAAGTAGCGCTGCAATGCCAGGAAGATGGCCACGATCGGAAGCAGACTGATGGTCGACGCCGCGGCCATGCCGGACCAGTCGGTCATGTTCTCGCCCTGGAAGGAGTAGACGCCTACGGCGAGCGTGCGCAGCTCCGGCCGCGCAAGCGTCAGGACCAACGGAATCAAGAAGCTGTTCCACACCCGCATCAGGGAGAGGATGATGGCCGTCGCGATCGCAGGCTTGGCAAGCGGCAGCATCACCTGCCAGAAGGTGCGGACGAATCCAGCTCCATCGATCCGCGCCGCCTCCTCGAGCTCGTTGGGGAGCTGCCGGAAGTAGCCGGCGAAGAGAAAGATCATGATGACGTGTGCGCCGCCGGACTCTGCGAGGATGATGCCCCACAACGATCCGGACAGGCCCAGCCGGTTCACCAGCTCGAAGATCGGGATGATCGTGTAGCCCTCCGGCAGGAAGAGGGTCGCCACGAACGCGACGATGACCAGTCGCTTTCCCGGAAACCGCTGGCGACCGAGCACGTAGCCCATCATGGCGGTCGTGAGCGTGACGATGGCTACCGATGCGACGGTCACGATGACGGTGTTCCAGAAGTACGGCCCGATGTTGGCTTCGTACCACGCACGCGCGTAGTTCTCCCACTGGATCTCTTCCGGAATGAGACTCACCGATCCGAAGATCTCGGTGTCAGTCTTCAGCGATGCGCTCACCATCCACAGGAACGGATAGATCCAGAGCAGGCACACCGGCAGCAGGATCACGGTGACGACGAGCTCGCGCCGGTAGCTGCGGCGTCGCCGGACCGGCGGCCGTCGGGCGGCCTCGTCAGCCAGGCTCGTAACGGGTTCGGCGATCGCCGTCTGCGGGATGCTGGTCATGGTCGTCCTCCTCGCAGCTCCCGCTGGCTCGTCGCGGCCCGGCGCACACCCCAGGCCTGCGCCAGGGTGAGCACCAGCACCGCGAGACCGAAGAACACCGCAACCGCCGAGGCATATCCCAGCCGCGGCTGGTACTCAGCGGCGAAGGCGAGCCTGAAGATGTAGACCTCCACGAGCTCGGTGGAGAACGCCGGACCACCTCCGGTCATCGCCTGCACGAGGGGGAACGTCTGCAACGCCCCGACAAAGCCGATGAGGCAGATGACGACGGCGAACGGCATCACCAACGGAACCGTGATGTGGCGATGGATCCGCCAACGTCCGGCACCATCCACCTGCGCCGCCTCGTACAGCTGCGATGGCACTGTCTGCAGCGCCACCAGCCAGTAGATCATCGAGATGCCCATCCACTTCCACACGTAGACGCCGGCGACCGACCACAGCGCGAGGTTTGGGTCACCGAGGAAGTCGATGGGACGGTCGATGAGCCCGAGATACAAAAGCGCAGCGTTGACCGGCCCGTCGAACGGATTGAGCACGAGCGACATGACGATCCCGACGATCGCCGTGGTGGTCACGACCGGCAGGAAGAACACCGTCCGGAAGACCACCCGCATCCGAAGCGCCTGGTCGTTGAGAACCAACGCGATCACGAGCGAGATGCCGATGGTCCCCGGAACCGTCACTGCAGCGAAGGCGAACGTCCGGCCGAACGCGTTCCAGAAGTACGGGTCGCTCACCGCCTCGACGTAGTTGGCGAACCCGACGAACTCACGGTCGGAGTCAAGCCCAGACCAGTCGAGGAAGGAGATGTACCAGGAGGCGACGAGCGGATAGAACGTGAACAGGATGGCCAACACCAGTGTTGGCGCCATGAAGACGTACGACCAGCGGGCTTCCCACACACGTCTCCACAACGTCTCGGCGACCATCAACGCGCCTTGTAGTCCTCCGGCCGATAGTCCTTCGTCGGGTCCCAGTTGGCGAACACCCAGTCGTCAAGTGAGACCTGCGCGCCCTTGGATTTGGCGGCGGCGATCGCCTGGTCTCGGTTGCGCATGGCGCGGTCCTTCAGGTCACGCAAGGCACCCTTGATGTCTCGCGTCTCCCCCACCAGGGCCGCCTGGATGATCTCACCGAAGTCGGGAGAAAGCGGCTTGAGCTCGCGATTGACCAAGGCGATGTCGGGGTTGCCGACGAGAAAGCTCGGTGCGGCGACCATCGTGTCGGCGAGCTTCTGGCACATCTTTGCCTGCGGCGTCAGCGACTCCTCGATCGCCTGGTTGGCCGCCTCGATGATGGGCGGGTTACCGACACCCACGATCTTTCCCCAGGCAGTCTGCCCCGGCAGGCTGGTCACGAACGCCAGGACGTCTCCGGCGACCGCCTTCACCTTGCTCTTCGAGAAGACCACTACGTTGTCGGTGCCGGTCTTCGGGTACCCGAGTGGCTTGGGGTCCGAGCCGTCCATCGGAACCTCGGCAACGCCGAAGTCGAAGTCCGGCTCCTGCGTGTTCCACTGGACCGTCACCCACGGGCCGGCGTGCACCATTCCGGCATTCCCTCGCGCGACACGGGGCCATGACTCCGGAGCGGTGAGGTTCGCCGAGCCTGGAAGGACGCTCCCGTCACGTTGCAGAGCGACGAGCAGCTCGATGGCGTTGGCGACCTCGTCGCGGTCGTAGATGTACTCGCCGGTCGTGGGATCGATGTCGTCCACCAAGCCAAGTCCGGCAGAGGCTGCGAGATAACGCACGATCGCGGTGAGCCTCGGCGGCTGTCCGATCTCCAAGACCAGTCCGTAGGTGCGTCCGTGGCCGTTCTTGGTGATCTTCTTGGCGGCGTCCCGATATTCGTCCCAGGTGAGACGCCTCTCCTGCGGGTCGTACCCCGCGTCGGCCATGAGCTGGGTGTTGTAGTGGAGTGCCGCGTAGTATCGACGATCACTTGCAAGCGGCACGGAGTACAGCTTGCCGTCGAAAACCTGCACGCCTTCGACGAACGTCCCGTCGGGGAAGGAGTCCTTCCAGGCGGCGAAGTCGGGAATGATGTCGTCCACCGGCGCAATCCAGCCTTCAGCGACCGCCTGCGTGGTGGGAATCGACGGCGGCAGCTGGAAGACGTCGTGCGCAGTGCCGTTGCGAATCCCGAGCGGTGCGATCTCCTCGATGCGGTTCCAGGGCAGGCCGTCGTACGTGCACTCGATGTTGGGGTGCTTGGCCTGATACGCCTCGAAGAACGCCTCCCAGAATGGCGCCTTGGTGTCGTCGGAGTCCATCAACCGGAACTGCACGTTGCCTGACGGCAATGACATCGCGGGGTCGGGGATCTTCATCTTTACGTCGGGCACGCCGTCACGGCGCCGGGTCCCTGCAGTCTGGGGACCTCCGCACCCGCTGAGGCCGGTGCTCACCAATGCCCCACCGCCGAGAGCGAGAAGTCGCCGCCTGCTGAGAGCGTGACTCCGGTCGTCGATGTCCATCGTGCTGCCCCGCGGTCGTCCGGCAACGAGTGGTAAGAGGTTAGACCACTAGACTCGAGTGGTCAACGGACCTGCTGGCACCGGGTCCACCGGCGGTTGATGCAATTGGCAGCACAGCCCTCAAGCGGTGTCCGGCCAGCTACGATCAGGCAGGCGAGGAGGTTCGGCGGATGTGGCAGCCTGTCGGGCAGCGAGGCAACCTGTCCGACCGCATCGTCGCGCAGGTCGAGCTACTGCTCCGCGAGGAGCGGCTGAAGGTCGGTGACCGCCTGCCGCCGGAGCGTGAGATGGCGCAGCTGCTGGGGGTCAGCCGCCCCTCCCTGCGCGAAGCAATCCGCGCACTCCAAGCGCAGGGCCGCCTGGTCGTCAAGCACGGCCAGGGCGTCTTCGTATGCGAACCACCGTCGCAGAAGGATCTTCGGGCCGCGCTGCACCGGGCGGAGGTCGATCTCCACGATCTCTTCGCGATGCGCGAGGTGCTGGAGGTGCCGGCCGCGCGGTGGGCTGCGGAGAAGATCAGCGACGATGCTCTCGCCGAGCTACGGTCGACCCTCGAGGAGCTCGACGCGGCGTTCGACGAGGAAGCCCCTGATTTCGAGCGACTGGCCAACCTCGATGCGGCGTTCCACCTCGGCATCGCCCGGGCAGCCGGCAACCACTTCTTGCAGCAGACGACCAACGTCCTCCACGACATTCTGCTGTCGGGAATGGAGACCACCCTGCTGATACCGGGGAGGCGGGAGAAGTCCCGGCGCGAGCACCTACGGATCCTGGCCGGATTGACCGAACGCGATCCGGCACTGGCGGCTCGTGCCGCGCGAGCACACGTCCGAAGCGCGCGGCGAGCCGCCTTCGCCCGGATGGCGGAGGAGCAGAAGCGCGCGGCGTCTTCCCTGCTCGATGAGCAATGAACCCCGGTGCGGAGTACGGATGACCGCAACAAAGATCACGGAGATCGAGACCTTCTGCGTTCCGCCACGTTGGATCTTCGTGCGGCTCACGACGCAGGACGGTCACATGGGGTGGGGCGAGGCGATCGTGCCGAGACGGCGCCATGCGGTGCTGGGGGCGATCAAGGACCTCACCGCCGTCGTCGTAGGTCAGGACGCGAGGCGAATCGAGGAGTTGTGGCAACGGATGCGCCGGAGTGGGTTCTTCCGGGGTGGTCCAGTTCTTGCCACCGCAACTGCCGCGATCGAGCAGGCACTGTGGGACCTCGCGGGGAAACGCCTCGGTGTCCCCGTGCATGAGATGCTCGGCGGCCGGGTCCGGGAACGAATTCCCGTGTACGCCTGGATCGGCGGTGACCGACCGCGCGATCTCGTCGCCGATGCGCAAGTGCGACTCGAGCAAGGCTTCCGGGTGGTCAAGCTCAACGCCACGGAGGAGGTCGACTACATCGCAAGCAACTCCGACGTCGACCAGGTCGTCGAGCGGATCGGCGCGCTTCGTGACGCGTTCGGAAGCCGCCTCGACATCGCGGTGGACTTCCACGGCCGGGTACATCGACCAATGGCGCGCACCTTGCTGGCCGAGCTCGCCCAGTTTCGCCTGCTCTGGATCGAGGAGCCGCTCTCACCAGGACACGAAGACCACCTCGTCGAGCTCAGCCGCGCAAGCGGTGGCCAGGTCCGCCTCGCCACCGGCGAACGGCTGACATCACGGTGGGACTTTCGCAAGCTTCTCACGCTCGGCGGGGTCGACATCCTCCAGCCGGACGTGTCCCTCACCGGACTCTTCGAGCTGGAGAAGATCTGCCGCATGGCCGAGGCGTTCGACGTCGCTGTCGTCCCCCACTGTCCGAACGGACCGATCTCTCTCGCTGCCTCGCTGCAGGTCGCCTCTGCCTGTCTCAACGTGCCGTTACACGAGCAGAGCATCGGGTTGCACTATCACCGAGACGCCACGGGCGCCACGCTCGCCGAGCCGGGCGACTACCTCGTCGATGCGACGCCGCTGACTCCGGTCGACGGTCACGTGCCGGTCCCGGAGGCACCTGGCCTCGGCCTCACCCTCGATACGGCTTCCGTTCAGGCACGTGAGACCGAATGGCAGGTAGCTGACCCTCACTGGCGGCATGCCGACGGCCGAATTGCGGAGTGGTAGGAATTCGCCAGCGACCCGCGGATCCTGTGCCACCTCATCGACGCGAGGCTCGGCGGCCTTCCGCGACCCTTTCGCTACGTCGACAGGACGAAGGCCTCGTCGAAAAGTACGGCCGCGCCCTTCGCCTGGTCGATCTCGATGGCAATCTCGACGTCCTCGGCGAAGCCACCGTCGATGAGCTCCTTCCCTCCGCCACACGAGCGTACGGCTTCGGGAACATCGGGCGTGTGACGAAACGCCGCAGCGGCCGCGGCCGCCTCAGGGGACAGTGGGCCACAGCCGTTCGAATCCAACGCCGCGATGATGCCACCAGCACCGAGCAGGTCCTCCAACGCCGGCCGGAGACTTCCGTCTGGCCAACGTTCCCCCGATGCGATCACGGCGACCGGACGATCGGGTGTTGCCAAGCCTTGCGCCGTGAGCCATCGGGCAGTCGCCGTGGCGTTGCGCAAGCAGCCTGCGACGAGCACCGGTTGCCGCCCGGCAGGCTGTGACGTCTCGACAGGGCTACTGGCTGCCGCACGCACCTCTCGAGCGATCGTCGACCCGTTCGGCGACGGCAGCACAAGCCGTTCGGTGAACGGTGCCGCCTGAAGTGCTGCCGGCGAGAGTGACCAGGGGTTCGCTTCGCTTACCTGACGGCGGCCCACGGCAAGTGCGGCATCGTGTTGCTCGGCGAAGTCCCGAGCAGTTTCATCGCGCCAGGCGTACGGAAGTACGTGGGTGCCCGCCTCGACCGCGACGCTCACCGACGTAGTGAACGACAGCACGTCGACGATCACCACGCCTGCCGCACCAGACGCAACATGCCGTGCGCCAGAAAGACCCCATTCGAAACGAACACCGTAGCCAGATTGTGCGAACCACCTCGTCATGTCGCTCAGTCTTTCAGACGCGGCATCCCTTCCGACAGTGCAGGGGGAGCGGGCTGACGACACTCGGCGCAGTTACGCGTCCGCGACTCTCGCTGTCCAGTATCGTGCTCCTCCACCGCGTCACCGCACAGCCGACGCGTGAGAGTACGAGCGACGGCAGCAGAATCGCTGGCACCGGCGACGCGTCATCGGGGGGATCGGATGGTCAAGGTGAGTGTCGTCGTACCGCTCTACAACGCCGGGACATGTCTTGACACGTGTGTCGATTCTGTCCTTCGCCAGTCACTCCCGCCCGATGATGTCGAGCTGGTGATGGTCGACGACGGTTCGACTGATGGGACAGCCGAACGCGCGGATCTGCTGGCACGGAACCATCCGTCGATCCGCGTGATTCACATTCCCCGCAGCGGAGGTCCGGGCCGTCCGCGCAACGTCGGCGCCGACGCCGCCCGTGGCGAGTACGTCTATTTCCTCGACCAGGACGATCACCTGGCACCGCGCGGGCTGGAACGCATGCTCGCGACCGCGTTGCGATGTGACTCCGACATCGTCATCGGAAAGGTCGTAGGGCACGGCGGACGTGGCGTCCCGTCCCGGTTGTTCCGGGCGTCGCATGATCGAGCCGACGTGTTGGCCAACCACCTGCTCGCCTTTCTCACGCCACACAAGCTGTTTCGGACGGAGTTCCTGCGCACGCACGGACTGCGCTTCCCCGAAGGCGCCGCCTGGCTCGAGGACCATCGGATGGTCGTCCGAGCGTACTTCCTGGCCAAGGCGATCAGCGTGGTTGCCGATGAGATGTGCTGCCACTGGGTGAAGGTTCCGGGACGCAGCCATCACTCCGCTCGACGCTTCGACCCTCGCGCGTACTACCAGGCGGTCCGCGAGGTGCTGGACATCGTCGATGCGTACACCTCACCCGGCGACGAGCGCGACCGCTTCTATGCGCACTGGTACCACGGGAAGATGCTCCGGCTGATCAAAGGACCGACGTTGCTCGGCCTGCCGGTGCGATATCGCCAGTACGCGCGCTACCGCGAAATTCGCCGGCTGGCGCAGGAACGCTTCTCCCCTGCCGTCGATCGCTGGCTCACGGTGTCGACCCGCGTGCGTGCCCATCTGCTTCGCCGCAACGCGTACGGTGACATCGCGCGCCTCGCGGCCGCGGAGCGGGGAATCACGATGACCACCGATCTTGAATCCGTGTCCTGGGACGGTGCCGACCTCGTGCTCTCTGCCAGCGCACATCTGGTGTACGCCGATGGGCGACCAGTGGTGTTTCGGCGGGTCGCGGGACGTCTGCTGTGGATTCCTCCGTGTCGCTTGCGCACGCCGGTGCCGGACGAGACGTTGGACGTCACAGACACGCTCGATCAGAGCAGGCTCGAGTTCTGGGTACGCGACCGGGAGACCACAGGCGACTATCTCCTCCCGAGCAGGTCTGTCGTCAAGCGGCACGTGGACGGTGTGAAGGAGACGATCGGTCTGCGGACGGCGACCCGACTCGACCCTCGCACGGCAAAGCTCGGTTCGCCTCTCGACGGCGGAACATGGGATCTCTTCTTACAGGCGGACTGCTGCGGCTGGGGTCCACGCCGCCGGCTCGGTAGACCCGGCGGCGTGCGGCCGTCGCTTCCCAGCCGTGCCTACGACCTTGGCGATGCTCGGCTCATCGCCCGGCCGTACTGGACGCAGCTGGGCAACCTCAGCCTGCGGGTCGACATGCGACGTGGGTAGCCCGGAGTACGCTGCGGGCTGTGCGACAGGTCGTCGTGTATGTCGAGAACAATGCCGGGATGGCCTTCGACCATTGGAGTGCCCCCTGGGTATTCGACGTCGATCTGTGGGGGTGCTGTGGCCAAGGACCCGATGAGACCGCGGCGTTGTGATCTGCGGCGCCAACTCGTCGACGTGATCCACGACGACGTGACGTTCACGGTTGCCGAGCGGACATTCGCGCCAAGGACGGGATTCGAGAGTGCCTTCCAGCGCGATCGGAGACCGTGCACTGCTGCAGAGCGCCAAGCCACTCGCGACATCCTCGCGTCAGTTCGGAGTGAGCTCATCGCGCTCGTGAGCGAACTCTCCGATCCACTCCTGGACTGGGAGGATCCCGAACGCGTGCTCCCGTCCTATGCGTCCTGGCGCTCGGTTCGCCAGCTTGCCTGGCATGTCGTCGACACGGAGTCGCGGTACTACCTGCCGTGCACCGGCCTTGGCTACCGGGAGCCGACGGAGAGCCTTTTCGACGAGCTCGTCCAGTCGGCCGCTCACGTGGACGCTGTGGTGCAGTCGATGCCAGCCGATGTCGTACGAACGACTGAGGCCGGCGAGGTCTGGACATCGACTAAGCTCCTGCGCAGGCTCGCGTGGCATGAGCGGGGTGAGCTTGCGGTGATGCGCGACCTCGCCGCGAAGGCACGTCGTGCGCTCGGGAAGTAGAGCATCGGTGTCTCTGCGAGACGTCAGCGGCGGACAGGCGCCGTCCAGCTGTCGACCATGTCACACAGCTCGTTCAGGGCGGCGTCGATCCGCGGCCGGTCGCCTGTCGCGAGATAGTCGGTCTGGAGTCCGGCGTAGGCGCTGTTGAGGAAGGTCGCCTTGACCCGTGCCTGCCGCATCGGAAGACCCCTCACGTGCAGCGCTCGAGCGACGAACTCGACCCGGTCGTCGAGAAAGCGGGGAATGCGCTTGCCAAGTCGGCCCGCAGCCGCCATGCCTTCGATTTCGTGGATGAGCCGGGTGTGCGGAAGGCTCTCCGGGGCGAGATGGCGATGCCACGAAGCGCGAACGATCCGGCCCAGGCCGCAGTCCGGATCGTCCCACCCTTCGGTCGCACGCAGCGCCTCGTGCTGCACGGTGTCGAGACGTTCGAAGATGGCTGTCAGGAGACCGTCCTTGTCGCCGAAGTGATGGGTGAGGACGCGAGTGCTGTGACCGAGCGCCTTGGCAAGAGGACGCAGCGACAGTCGCTCGAGGCCGTGGGTCGCAAGGTAGTCGATGATCGCGTCCAGCAGTTCGACACGTCGCTGCGGGTCGCGGGGTCGCGCCATCGCGTACGCCTCCTCGGAAGTCGACGGTTGCGACCAGGTGGTGCACCCGACGGACGTTAAGATAACACTTGTTACCCTAACCGGATGCCTTCGTCGCCACAGACAGTCAGCCAGCGGTTACGGCTCTGTGCGCTTGCGTTCACAGCATTCACCGTGCAGACCGACGACTTCGTCGTCGTGGGCGTCCTGCCGCAGATCGCGGCTGACCTTCACGTCACCGAGACCGCAGCCGGTCAGTTGGTCACCGTCTTCTCCTTGGTGTACGCCGTGTTCGGGCCGGTCTTCGCGCTTTCGCTGGACCGCCACGCCTCCCGCCGCATTCTGTCGTGCGGTCTTGCGGTGTTCTGCCTGACCAATCTGGCGGTCCTCGTCGTACAGTCCTACCTCGCCATCGTGCTGCTGCGGGTCTGCGCAGCGTTGGCGGCGGCTGCGGTCCTGCCGACGGTGTTGGGCCTTGCCGCACAGGGATCGCAGCGAGGGGCGGAAGGACGTGACCTCGCGACGGTCATGGTCGGGGTATCGGCCTCAATCGTGCTGGGTGTGCCGCTGGGGACCTGGGTCGGTGCGGCTTTCGGCTGGCGAGCGACGTTCGTTCTCGGCGCGATGCTCGGCATGGTGGCGTTGGCGGCGGTGCGAACGACCGTGCCGACTACCGAGCTCGTCACTGCCATGACACTGCATCAACGCCTGCGTGCGCTTGCCTTTCCGGCCGTCCACCTCGCGTCGCTGGCCATCGTGATCGTGACCCTGGGGAACCTTGCCCTGCAGACTTATGTCGCACCGTTCCTGAGAGAGCTCGGCGGCGTCGAGCCGGTCACCCTCGGCACGGTTCTCGCCGTCGCCGGTGTGGCTGGCGTTCTCGGCGGACGGCTCGGCGGAACCCTGGCCGACCGATACGGCACGGTCGAAGCTTTGCCGTGGCGTCAGGACTCTTCACGTTGGCCATGGGTTTCCTCGGACTGGCTTGGGTGTTCCGTCCCGTGCCCGTCGCCTTCGTGATCGGCCCAGTGGTCGTATGGTCAGGCTCGGCGTGGGCGATGCCCACACCGTTGCAGATGCTCGTCCTGCAGGCTGCACACGGCACAGCGAACAGCCGCTCAGCGCTGGCACTCGCCAGCAGCGCCGTCGCGGTCGGGGCTGCCACCGGTAGTGGCATCGGTGGCGTAGTGCTCTCCCGGCTCGGTGCTGGTGCATTGCCGGTTGCTGCTGCGTTCAGTGCAGTGCTCGCTGGTGTTCCCTTTCTACTCGCTTCGAGGGTGGTAGCCTCCCCGGCATGGCTGAACAGAGTGGCGAGCCCGTCATCCTGAGGTCTCGTGAGGGATCCGTGGCCACCGTCACCATGAACCGACCGCAGCGTGGCAACTCCCTCACCACGCAACTGAAATCCGCCCTTCGTGAGTCCCTCGAGGAGATTTCTGCCGACGAAACGATCCGCGCGGTGATCCTCACCGGAGCCGGAAGTACCTTCTGCGTTGGGCAAGACCTCAACGAGCACGCCCAGGCGCTTCTAAGGGACCCTACAGCGGCCTTCGCCACGATCCACGAGCACTACAACCCGATCGTCACCGCGCTGAGCACGATGCCCAAGCCCGTGATTGCGGCGATCAACGGAGCGTGTGTCGGCGCGGGTCTTGGATTCGCCCTCGCGTGCGACCTGCGGGTGGCTGCGACGAGCGCGACCTTTGCCACCGCGTTCACCGGCATCGGCCTGAGCTGTGACTCCGGACTCTCGGTCAGCCTCGCGCGGGCCGTCGGAGCCGCCCGAGCCAGCGAACTGCTCTTGCTCAATGAGAAGCTCACCGCTTCACGAGCCGCTGAGCTGGGAATCGTCGGCGAGGTCGTGCCGCCCGAGCAACTTCCCGAGACCGCCAGGACGCTGGCGAACCGACTCGCCGCCGGACCGACCCTTGCGTACGCGGAGATCAAGCGCGCTCTGGCGACGGCCTGGCGTCAGCCCTTGCACGACGTGCTCAACGCCGAGGCACAGGCGCAGACCCGACTCGGCCACACCATCGATCATCGTGCAGCGGTCGAGGCTTTCCAGAAGAAGACCACGCCGACCTTCACCGGTCAGTGACGACACCGGCGAGACGACATCTCGAGTCCGCAGGTCTCGCGATCTCACTGGTCGACCGTGACGACGACGTACAAGCCTTCCTCCGCGGCTCTTGCGATGAAGTCGGGCAGGCCATGTCGTAGGAGTGGGTGAACCGTCCTCGGACTTCTCGCCTTCGTACATCGTTCCGTCCCGCGTGGCGTGCCTGGCTCAAAGGTCCGCGCCGTGGGGTCTGCTCAGGTGCGCTGACGCTCTTCTCGCTGTCGAATCAGCTCCTCGACCGCGCTCGGCAGAGTCGTCTCGAAGTCGATGAGCTTCGCCCACGTCGGGGTCACCACGATCCGCACCATGCCGTCGTGGTAGAGCGAGCGCACCTCCCTCTCCCACTCCACCCGTTGCTCAGGCGTCATCTGATACGTGCTGTTCGCCTGGAGGTACTCGTCCGGGATGCCATCGACAGGATCGAGTTCGGCCCGACCCCGGATGAGCAGGATCTTGGGTGGATGTACCTCGGTGTCGATGGTCAACGCAACCATCGGGTTGTGGCGCAGGGCCGGGAGCTTCGGCGCGTTCTTGGTCGTGCACATGACGAGCTGCGCGCCGTTCCAGGTGAACCCGATCGGAACATTGCGCGGTGTGCCGTCCTTTGCGACGTATGCCAGGCGGGTGATGTCGCGAGCCAACAGCTCCTGGCTGGTCGGCCGGTTCAGGACCTCGGTGACCTCGTTCGGCTGCACGGTCATCCTCTCGTGGTGGCCTTCGACGACAAGAAGCGGTCAGGGTACAGCCCGGACGCGCCACGCCGCAGCCCCGCCCACAAATGACCATGCGTGGCGGGTACTTGGTCGCCAAGGCACGCGACAGCGCCGCTCACTGCGGCCATTGCACAGTCGTCGCCGGGCGCCACGTACGGCGCATCTCAGAGGCGCTCGACCGCGAACGAGACACCCTGGCCGACACCGACGCACAACGTGGCGAGGCCTCGCCGCACGTTCTCGCGCTCGAGCCGACCGAGCAGGGTGACGACGATTCGGGCACCGGAACACCCCAGTGGATGTCCGAGCGCGATCGCACCCCCGTCCGCATTGACGCGCTCGAGATCCAGGTCGAGCCGGCGGATCACGGCGAGCGCCTGCGCGGCGAACGCCTCGTTGAGCTCGACGGCACCCACGTCAGCGGTGGTCCACCCGATCCGCTTCAGCAGTTTCTCGGTCGCCGGGACCGGTCCGAGACCCATGAGGTGCGGCGACACGCCTGCGCTCGCTCCCCCAACAACTCGCACCCGTGGGGTCAGGTCGTGACGTCGCACCGCGGCTTCGCTGGCGAGCACGAGCGCCGCCGCACCGTCGGACAGCGGCGAGGACGAACCCGCCGTGACGATGCCCTTCGGACGAAAGACCGGTCGTAACGCAGCGAGCTTCTCCGCGCTCGTGTCGCGGCGCGGGCCTTCGTCGACCATCACCTCGCCGTTTGGGACCGGCACCGGCTGGATCTCGGCCGTGAACCAACCCTCGTCGATGGCGCGGATCGCACGCCGATGGCTTCGCAGCGCGAAGGCATCGCTGTCCTCACGGGAGATTCCGTCCAGGCGGGCGACCTCTTCGGCCGTCTCCCCCATCGACAACGTGATCTTCCGCACGTGAGGATCCGGGTTGTCTCGAACCGCTCGGTCGTGCTCGGTGAAGACCGGGTTGGTCAGCCGCCAACCCAATGCGGTGTCGGCTACTTCTCCAGGGTGGGCCCACGGCGTGCCCGGCTTGGCCATGACCCACGGCGCCCGGGTCATGGATTCCACGCCGCCGGCGACGACCACGTCCGCCTCACCAGCACGGATCTGGTTGGCCGCTGAGATCACCGCTGTCAGCCCCGACGCGCACAGCCGGTTCACCGTGTAGCCGGGGACCTCGTCGGGTAGTCCGGCGAGCAGACTCGCCATCCGCGCGACGTTGCGGTTGTCCTCGCCCGCCTGGTTGGCGGCCCCCAGGATCACCTCATCGACGGCCTCGGGCGGCACCCCCGCCCGGCGAACCGCCTCCCGCACGACCAAGGCAGCAAGATCATCCGGGCGTACTCCGGCGAGAGCACCGCCGTACCGTCCCTGCGGAGTCCGGACGCCGTCGATGACGAAGACCTCCGTCATCGCTCCCCTCCCTCCCTGTACCCCCGCCTCGTCGTGCCGAGCTAGAGGCGCTGGGCCTTGCTGAGCTGGCGCTGAGCAATGACGACCAGCGCCAGGAAGGCCCCGCTCACCACCTGTTGGAACGCGGACGTGAGCGTGCCGACCTGGTTGATCAGGCTCTGGATCACGCCGAGGAGCAGCACGCCGGCCATCGTTCCGAGGATCCCCCCGGCACCCCCCGTGAGCAAAGTGCCTCCGATCACCACGGCGGCGATCACGTCGAGCTCCAGCCCGATCCCGAGAATTGTGACACCAGACGAGAGGCGAGCCGCGTTGAGTGCTCCGGCGAGTCCGGCCAGCAGGCCGGACATCACGTAGACGAGCACCTTGGTCCGCACCACCGGAACTCCCATGAGCACGGCGGCCTCTTCGTTGCCTCCCACGGCGTAGACGTTCTGCCCGAATCGCGTGCGCTGCAGAAGCACCATGCCGAGCAGGGCGAGGCCGATCGTGATGTAGACCGGACAGGTGAGGCCGAACAGCTCGGCTTGACCGAGCGCGGCGACCGCCGGGTCCCGCACCAGGTAGGTCGTCGCGCCTTCGTCGGAGATCGCGAGCATCAGCCCGCGGGCACCGAGCAGGCCGGCCAGCGTGACGATGAAGGGCGCCATCCCCGTCCGTGCGATCAGAAGTCCCTGTCCCAGACCGATCGCTCCGCAGACCGCAAGCGGCAGGGCCAACGCGGCCAGCGGACCAGCGGGAGACGCGTACGCCGCGAGCACACCGCCGAGCACGAACAGCGAGCCCACGGACAGGTCGATTCCGCCGCTGATGATCACGAACGTCATGCCGATCGCGATCAAGGCCAGGAACGACGAGGAGACGACGATGCTCCGTGCGTTCTCTGCCGTCGCGAAGCTGTCGAACGCGATGGTGCCGAACCCGACGACCGCGACCAGAACGATGACCGCCCCGTGCTGTTGCAGCAGGTATCCGACTCGTTCCCACCGTGCCGGACGATCCGGCACCCAGGGTGTCGAGGAGGCGAGTGTCGTCGTGTCGTCGGTCATCGTGTCCCACGCTCCCGGGTCGCGTAGACCGCCACGAGGATGATGCCGGCCTGCACCATCTGAGTCCACGACTGCGGCAGGTCGTGCTTGATCAGCGTGGCCGAGAGCAGCTGCATGAGAAGCGCCCCCATGACCGTGCCCAGGACGCGGATCCTGCCGCCGCTGAGCGGCGTTCCGCCGACGACGACCGCGGTGATGGCCGACAGCTCCATGAAGAGTCCCAGTGAGGTCGGGTCGCTCGCTTGCAGCCTGGCGGTGGCGAGCACACCGGCACCAGCTGCGAGCACGCCCGAGATCACGTAGACCGCGAGCAGGATCGGCCGGACCGGCAGTCCCGACAGTTCGCTCGCCGCTCGGTTGCCTCCGATCGCGACGATCTGGCGACCAAATGTCGTACGCCTGACCACCAACGCGACGACCACGGTCAAGGCGGCGGCGACCAGCACCACGAATGGCACACCGAGGAAGGTGTCGCTGCCGAGCGCGATCAGGTCGGGATTGCGGAACTCCCGTAGCTGCGGCACCAAGACGTTGGCCAGTCCACGAATGCCGACCAAGAGCGCGAGGGTCGCCACGATGGGTTGGATGTCGAGGTACGCGACGAGCGCTCCGCCCGTCGCACCGACGAGGGCGCCGGCGACCAAGGCGGCCACGATGGCCGGGACCGCGCCGTAGCCGAGGTAGAGGACGACGACGGCGGCGGCCAACGCCATGACGGACCCGACCGACAGGTCGATTCCCTGGGTCCCGATCACCAGCGCCATGGCCAGCGAGACGATGACGATCGGGCTCACCTGGACGAGCTGGGTGCGGAAGTTGGCGGCCGACAAGAAGTGGGGCGTGAACATCACGTTGAAGACGAGGAGCGCGCCGACCGCGACGTACACGCCGTACTCCTGCAACCACGCCAACACGCGCTCGCGGTGCAGCTGCGAGAGGTTCAGGGTGAGGTCACTCATCGTCGTGCCTCGACGCGTCGTGCCCCGCGATGGCCGCCATGATCTTCTCCTCCGTGACGTCATCCCCGTGCAGCTCGCCGACGACGGCGCCGTCGCGCAGAACGACGACGCGATCCGACCCTTCGACCAGCTCATCCAGATCGGACGAGACCAACACGATCCCGAGTCCGGCCTCGGCGAGCTCCTCCACCAACAGCTGGACCTCCGCCTTCGCCCCGACGTCGATCCCCCGGGTCGGTTCGTCGAGCAACAACGCCTTCGGATGCAGGGCGAGCCAGCGCGCCAGGAGCACCTTCTGCTGGTTACCGCCGGAGAGCTCGGCCACCTTCTGGTGCGGCGAGGCAGCCTTGATCCGCAGGCGTTTGATGAAGGTCTCGACGATCTGGTCGATGCGCTGCTCCGAGACCAGGCCAGCACGCGACAGCCGAGGGAGCGCCGCGAGTGCGATGTTCTCACGCACCGACAGGCTGGGCACGATGCCGTCGGCCTTGCGATCCTCCGGCAGCAGGCTCAGTCCGGCGCGGATCGCCGCGGCCGGAGTTCGGCGTCGTAACGGGAACCCCGCAACCGTCACCTGGCCCGCATCCAGTGGCAGCGCCCCCACCATGGCGCGGACCGTCTCCGTCCGCCCGGACCCGAGCAGACCGCCGAGGCCCACCACCTCACCGGCGTGCACCTGCAGGGACACGTCATGCAGCAAGCGCCGCCGCCGGAGTCGGGACGCCTGCAGCACCGGCGGCTCGCCGGGCCGGTTCTGCGGAGACCGCAGCCGACGCGAGAACCTCGTGGTGCCCGTGTTTCGTACCTCGCTCGTGTCCCGTCCCAGCATGAGCGACACAAGCTCCAGCCGGTCGAGTCCGCCCAGCGGTCCGGTGTGAGCGACGCGGCCGTCGCGAAGCACCGTCACGCGGTCACAGATCTGGTACAGCTCCTCCAGACGGTGGCTCACATAGATCACCGCTACTCCGGTCCGCCGCAACCCTTCGATCACACCGAAGAGCGTCCGCACTTCGCGTGGATGAAGTGACGAGGTGGGTTCGTCGAGGATGACGACTCGCCCGTCCACCGACACCGCCCGTGCCAGCGCCACCATCTGTTGAACGCCGACTCCGAGCGTACGAAGCTGGCGGCGTACATCGGTACGAATGCCGTACTCGGCCAGCTGCCGGGCCGCCGTTTCGTACAGCTTCCGAAGCTTGATGATCCCCAGCCGGTTCCTCGGCTCGCGGCCGAGGAGGAGGTTGCGCCCCACGCTCAGCATGGGGACGAGATTGACCTCCTGGTGCACCGCAGCGATGCCCGCCGCACGGGCCTCCAGCGGGCTGCTGAAACTCACGGGCCGGCCCAGGTAGCGAAGCTCACCGGAGTCGGGCCGGTAGGCGCCGGTCAGGATCTTGACCAGCGTCGACTTGCCGGCGCCGTTCTCTCCGACGAGCGCGTGCACCTCGCCGGGGAGCACCGCGAACGAGACGCCGTCGAGCGCTTGGACGCCGGGGAATCGCTTCGAGATCCCTTCAGCCTCCAGAACTGGTTCCATCGAGCTCCTGCGGTGGGCGTGCGCGTCGGGCGAGTGGTCCGGCGATCCACCTCGTTCAGTACGCGTCAGCAAGGGACTCCTGGGCATTCTCGGCGGTGTACTCCCGGTCGGAGATGATGACGTTCTCCGGGATCGCTTCGCCGTCGAGGAACTTCTGTGCCGTCTCGAACGCCAGCGGCCCGAACCGCGGGTTCGACTCGATCACGGCGTAAAGCCATCCGTCGACGATGGCCTGCACCGCGCTCCGGGTGCCGTCGATCGAGACGATCGCGACCTCGCCGGGCTGCTTGCCAGCACCTTTCAAGGCCGTCACCGCGCCGAGGGCCATCTCGTCGTTCTCCGCGTAGATGCCGTCGATGTCAGGGTTGGACTGGATCAGCTGCTCGGTGACCTGCTGACCCTTCTCCCGGGCGAACTCCCCGGTCTGCTCGAACTCGATCGAGATGCCTGGCGCCTTTTCGGCGATCCGGTCCTTGAATCCCGCCGTGCGTTCTGTCGTCACGTTGTTTCCTGGTGCGCCGAGCAGGATCGCGACCTTCCCCTTTCCGTCGAGCGCCTCGATCATCCGGTCGGCGGCCCGCTTGCCCTGCTCGTAGAAGTCCGACCCGATGAACGTGAGGTAGTCGGCGCAGGGTTCGGCATTGATCTTCCGGTCGATCGTGATGATCGGAATCTTCTTTTCCGACGCCTGCTTGAGAACCGGCTCCCATCCGTCCGAGTTCAGCGGCGCGATGATCAGCAGGTCGGCGCCTTGGGCGATGAGCTGCTGGACGTCGGTGATCTGCTTGGAGAACTGCGACTGTGCGTTGGTCACCACGAGGTCGTTGATGCCGAGCCTCGCAGCCTCGTCGCGGATCGACTGGGTCTCGGCGATTCGGAACGGGTTCGCCTCCTTCTCCGACTGCGAGAACCCGACGGTGGCCGAGGTCAGGTCGAACGCCTCACCCCCGAACTTCTCCAGGCTGCAGGTCTCGCCTTTCGTATCGGGCTTGACGACCTGTTGTTGCTGCTTGGTGTTCTCGGCCGGTGTCGCCGTCGACTCCTCTGGTTTGGCGCACCCCACCGCGGCGAGGCCGAGCAGCAAGGTGCCGACGAGCGCCGTGGCAGCGCGGGTGGCCACTGTGGTCGGCATGAGGATTCCCCTTCTCGTGCGAGGCTTGACGTGGTTGATGCGACGTGGACGTCGTGCGGAAGCTCACGTCGTGAGTCGAAGGTCCCCGGAGGAGGAGGGCTCAGGCCATCCCCTCCTCCTCCGGGAGCTGGCCGGGCTGTCCGGCGAGCGCGTTACGTGGCGTCGCACGAAAGCCCGGAAGCATTCGCCAGGGCGCGGTTGGCTGCCCGAACTTTGCTCACGATCGGCTTCGTCACCGCGCGGTCGTAGGTCATCAGACCGTTCAGCTCGGTCTCGACGTCGGTGATCTGGGTGTAGATCGCAGCGCTGAGACCGTTGCAGGCCTTGAGGTTCGCCAGCTCCTTGGTCATCTGGACGTACCTGTCGGTGAGCGCCTTCGGGTCTGGCTCGACGGCGTAGCCCCAGCCGCCGCCCGACCAGGTGTGACCAATGACCGGCATGCCGAGCCCGCCGTACTCCCCCAGCACCGCGGCACGGGTCGCGCTCGGCTGGCCTGGCGTGCCTGGGCCGGGATAGATGTGGTAGTCGATCACGTCGCCGTTGCCGCCGTCGACTGCCCCACAGCAGTTGATGCCGCTCATGTTGTTGACCAGCCGGGTGGGATCCCAGTCCTTCACCAGGTCGGCGATCCTCGCCTGGTCGTACTGGCCCCAGCCTTCGTTGAACGGCACCCACATCACGATGGACGGGCTCGCCTGATGCTGCTCGACCAGCTCACGCAGCTCGATCTCGAACTGGACCCGGTCAGCCGCAGAGTCGTGGAACTTCGACGGCATGTCCTGCCAGACCAGCAACCCGAGCTTGTCGGCCCAGTAGTACCAGCGGTCAGGCTCGACCTTGACGTGCTTGCGGGTCGCGTTGAATCCGAGTCGCTTGGTCTGCTCGATGTCGTACCGCAGCGCTATGTCGGTGGGTGCGGTGTAGATGCCGTCCGGCCAGAAGCCCTGGTCGAGCGGGCCGATCTGGAAGACGGGCTCACCGTTGAGCAGCATGCGCGTGGTGCCATCGACCTGGCCGACGCTGACGGTGCGCATACCGAAGTACGACCGGACGGCGTCGATTGGGCCAGGTTTCCCGCCGCCATGACCGTCCTTCAGCACCACTGACAGGTCGTACAGGAACGGATCCTGCGGCGACCACAATCGGGGCTTCGGCACTGGCAGTCGCAGCTCTCCGCCAACCGGCCCGGTGACCGTCCCGACGACGCGACCACCCTGACGCGCGGTCGCCGTGACGACCATGCCATCAGCGGCCGCAGCTTCGACGGTGAGTGCGAGCGCCTCCCCTGCCACGTCTGGCTGCATGTGAAGCCGTGTGATGTGGGCGGTGGCGACCGGCTCCATCCAGACGCTTTGCCAGATGCCGGACACCGACGTGTACCAGATGCCGCTGGGATTGAGCCGCTGCTTGCCGATCGGTTGCCCACCGGTGTCGGTCGGGTCGAAGACGCCCACGATGAGCTCCTGTCGACCATGCGGCTTCAGGGCATCGGTCACGTCGACCGTGAACCGGTCGTACCCACCCGAGTGCGTGCCGACCTGCTTCCCGTTGACGTAGACCGTCGACTGCCAGTCGACAGCGTCCAGGTGCAGCAGCAGTCGGTTCTGCTTTCCCACCTTCCAGCTCTTCGGCACGGTGAACGTGCGCCGGTACCACATGCGATCCTCGTGCCGGCCGATGCCCGAGAGGGTGGACTCGACCGGATAGGGCACGACGATCCGCTCCGCGAGGTCCTGACCCACCGGCGGTGGCTGCTCTTCCTCGGCGGCCGCGAACTGCCAACGTCCGTTGAGGCTTTGCCATCGATCCCGCACCAACTGCGGCCGTGGGTACTCCGGAAGGGGTTGATCGGGGTTCACGTCGTCGGCCCAGCGCGTGGTGAGGACGTACGTGGAGTTGTTGGTGACGGCCACCCGGGCGTACGCCTCGAGCGGACTGCCGTCGGCGTACTGGATGCCGCCTTCTCCGTCGTACGACGTTCGGACGCCGCTGCCAGCCTTGGCCGGCACCGGATAGACCAACTCGAGCTCGACGATGGACGGGTCGGCGGTATTACGCGTGGCCGACTTCGCCGGCCATGCCGTGCCGCCCACGGTGAGCACCAGGTGCTCGGCCGCCTTTACGGGGAGTCGGCCAAGCGGTTGGTCGAACTGCAGCGTCGCCTTGGAGCCCGACTCGTCAAGGCTTGCTGCGATCGGACCCGGTGGGTCGAAGCCTTCCGGCAGGTAGAACGCGTCAGGTGGGACTATCTCCTTCTCCTGGCTGGGACTTTCCCACCGCAGGCGCAGATTCGAACCACCCCAGTTCTCGAAGTGCTCGACCTTGAAGTCGTACTTGCGCCCGGCCTCCAAGGTGATGGGTGTGCCGGTGATCTCGATGTCCCAGTCGTCTACCCAGTGGTCGATGATCAACTGGTTGTCGATCCACAGCCGGAAGCCGTTGTCGCCGATCATCGAGAACGTGTAGGTCTCGGAGTACCTCGGCTCGATCCGGCCGGTCCAGCGAGTGGTGACGTCGTCGTTTCGACCCGTGAGCTCGGTGAAGATGGGCTCGAGGTCGGGGAACTCGATGTTGGGGTCGACCACGGTCGCCTTGAGCTCACCGAAGTCGAACGCGTCGTCGGCTGAGCTCAGGTAGTACTCCCCTTTCAGGCCGTGCCGGTCCTCCTCGGCCGCAACCGCCGGTACGGCCGGGACCGTCGTGAGCAGAGCCGTGACGAGAAGAGCGGACACGAGGAGTGCGAACCCGACGACGCCTTGTCGTCGGCACACTTCGCCGGCCCGACGACTGATCATTCCTGGTGACGAGGTGGCCATGCTGACGCCTTTCGCGATAGACGCGAGATGCGAGGGCCGACGCGGCCTGATACGTCGACGGTGATCGGCTCAGGCGGAGCCGTCTGACGAAGAAGAAACAGGTTTGCTACAGAAATGTCAAGACTTTCGATCAGAATCGATCAGAATCGGTCTCTCCGACCATTCCGGCCACGGGATATGATCGGAACCGATCACGCGTCGCGTGGGCGATTACGTACGATGCTCTGAAACTTCCTCGAGCACGAAAGGACTGGCTCGCAGTGGGCACGGCCAGCAACGCCGGAGACGTCGAAGAGGTCCGTCGACCCGTCTTCGCGGCGGAGCGGCGGCAACGCATTCTCGACCTGGTCCGTGCCAACGGCGCGGTCTCGCTGCGTGAGATCGCGCGGGCGGTCCGCTCGTCCGAGGTCACCGTACGCCGGGACCTGCGGGCGCTCGAAGCAGATGGGCTGCTCAACCGACACCACGGCGGCGCCACTCTCGCCGGTGACCTCACCCGCGAGCCGACGTACGCACAGAAGGCTGCAGTCGCGTCGGCCGAGAAGGCCGCGATCGCGGAGCTTGCCGCAGCCCTGGTCGAGGACGGTGACGCCATCGTCATCGGGCCCGGCACGACCACCGAGGCCTTCGCTCGCCGGCTCACCCGCCACACCGAGCTCGCGGTCGTCACCAACTCGTTGCTCGTCGCCCAGGCCCTGGCGGGAAGTCCGCGGATCGAAGTCGTGTTGACCGGTGGCACGCTCCGCGGCTCGATCCTGGCCCTGGTCGGCAGCGCAGCCGAGCAGTCGCTGCACGGCCTACGGGTCCGGCGAGCTTTCCTTTCCGGCAACGGACTGACGGCAGAGCGCGGTCTGTCGACCCCGAACCTGCAGGTGGCCAACGTCGATCGAGCGCTGGCCGCAGCTGCCGAAGAGGTCGTCGTCCTCGCCGACCACACCAAGATCGGCGTCGACACGATGGTGCAGACGGTTCCACCCGACGAGATCGACCACCTCGTCACCGATGACGACGCTTCCCGCGACGAGCTCGACCAGCTGGGCAGTCGCGGGGTGCGCCTACACATCGCCAGACTCTGACAGCGCCTGCCCGGAGTCTTGCGGCGATTCGGGTAGCCACGTCGCGGAGGATCAGATGGAAAGCGACGACCGTCGGCTGCTCGACGCGGCCGGCATCCTCAAGACCTTCGCAGGAGGCGTACGGGCGCTCGACCACGTGTCCCTCACGGTCAACCGGGGCGAGGTACACGGCCTCATCGGAGAAAACGGTGCCGGGAAGTCCTGCTTGATCAAGGTGATCGGCGGGGTCTACCGGCCCGATGCCGGCGAGCTGCGGTTCATGCGCCAACCCGTGTCGCTTTCTGGTCCCGCCCACGCCGAGCGGGTCGGAATCACCGCAATCCACCAGGACGGCGGACTGATTCCGCTCATGAGCGTGGCGAGAAACCTCTACCTGGGTCGCGAGCCACGCCGCTTCGGCCTTCTCGACACGCGCAGGATGAACGCCCAGGCCCACGCGTTGCTGGCACGGCACGGTTTGCACGTCGACGTGAGGAGACCGCTCGGCACGCTCACCCCTGGCGCGCGTGAGCTTGTCGCCCTGTTGCGCGCCGTCCTTGCGGACACCCCACTCGTCGCCATGGACGAGCCGACCGCCTCACTGCAACCAGCCGAGCTCGACACGCTCGCCAGCATCCTCGACAGCCTTCGCGCACAAGGACGGTCGGCAATCTACGTGACGCACCGGCTCGACGAGCTGTACCGGATCTGTGACCGGGTCACGGTGCTACGTGAGGGGCGGGTGGTACACACCGGTCCCGTGCGAAGCATCGACCGGCGACGCCTCATCTCGCTCATGCTCGGTCGGCCGTATCGGCCCAGCACCGTCGTGCCACTGATCGGCATGTGCAACGGGTCGCAGGTGCAGGCGAACGATCCGCCGATCCTGGAGGCCACCGGGATGACCCGGCGACAGGTACTCGCCGGTGTCTCGGTGGCGCTGCGATCCGGTGAGGTCGTGGGTCTGGGCGGGCTGCTCGGCGCCGGACGGAGCGAGACGGCTCGTGCGATGGCGGGTGCCATGACCCTCGACCGTGGCGAGGTACGAGTCGCGGGTCGCCCGGTCCGCAAGTGGACGATCAAGGGAGCGATCCGCGCCGGCGTGAGTTTCCTGCCGGAGAATCGCAAGACCGAGGGAATCATCCCGAGCCTCTCGGTCCGCGACAACATCGCGCTCGCGGCACTGCCCAAGCTGTCGCGGGCCGGGATCGTTTCCGACGCACGCATCGACGCCATCGTCGACGCTTTGATGAAGCGGCTCCGCATCAAGGCAGTCTCCCCACGCCAGCGGGTCTGTGAGCTGTCGGGTGGAACGCAGCAGAAGGTGCTGCTGGCTCGCTGGCTTGCGACCAGACCGAAGGTGCTCTTGCTGGACGAGCCGACCCGGGGCGTCGACATCGCGACCAAGGAGGGCATGCAGGTACTCCTGGACGAGCTCGCGGTCGACGGCCTGGCGATGCTGCTCATCTCGTCCGATCCCGGTGAGCTGGCATCGAACTGCGACCGGGTCATCGTCTTGCGGAACGGCGCGGTTGCCGGTGAGCTGGCGGGCGCGGACGTCACCGAGGAGCGGATCGTCTCAGCAATCGCGCACGCCGGGAAATGACCACGGGTACATCTGGAAATGACCACGTTGCGTGGGGAAATCGGCTCTGTCTGTCGTAGGCATGCCTGGCCTAGGTAACGAAAGCCTGGCCAGGCGACACAGGTTGGTCCCTGTTGCGGAGATCCGAGGGCGGGGCCCGGATCAGTGCCGGTTCTGAACCCGACATGCCGCAACGAGGCGGCCTCGGCAACCGACTAGAACGCTGGAACCAGACGGCTCAGCCGGCCGCGGAACTGTCGGGACGGACGCTGTTGCTCACCATGAAGCGAGTTGAGGACCTCGATGGCCCCGGTCAGAGCCGGAACCGCCCATTGGAGCATGGCCAGGCGACGCCGCGCAGCGTCGACGGACATCGGAAGCTGTTCGGCTTTGGCCGATTTGTCAGCATCAGGCGAACTGGCCAGCTCGAGCTTCTTGCCGAGCGCCCGCGTGTAAGCCGTCGTGGCCAACGCCGCAGCGGTCAGGGCGCTCTTCGCCAGCGTCGATGCCAGAACACCTTTCTGCAGTCCGACCCGACGCCAATTCTCGGCGGCCAACGCCGCGCCTCCGACCAGGTGCATCCCGATGGCTGCCGCGTTGATCGGAGACCACTTCTTCCAGCCCACACTTGCAAGGCGCGCGGTCTCCGTATCGCTCGACTGCTCCTCGGCAGCTCGGTTGAGACCAGCCGCGCCCATCATCGATCCGCCGAACCATGCGGCCAGTCCAAGATCGTGCATCGCGCGGAAGGTCGTGTTCTCCACCATGTTCTCCTCCTCTCGGCACCCTCCGCGGTCAACGTATGGTCGACATGGCGCGGCGCCTTCCCCCAAAGGACTTACGGTCGCAGCGACGCTCTTCCGAGCCAGCGTTGGAAGCGGCGTTGTGGTACGTCTCGCACAGCATGGCCTTCTGCTGACCAGGTGGGTCGCAGGCCGCAAAGTCGTACGGAATCCGCAGCCTGCGCATGGTGGCAGTAGACCGAGGCGTACCGGTACCGAACGTGTCGTACCTCGCCTGCTCGCGACCGCGAGGCAGCACCGCCATCGTCGGCATCGTCGTCACCCGCACCGCCTGACAAGCCTGTGGCGACCGCAGCCCGTCCGCGGTCGCCACAGTGGTCATGTCGCTTTCGGCGCAAAGGTCGCCGTGAGCGTGAGGTCGCGATCCACGGTGACGCTGACGGTCGGATCCTGCGAGATCACATCCCCGTCAAGGGACCAGTGCTGGAACGTGTACCCGCGCGCCGCCCTGGCCGTCACGGTCACCTGGCTGCCTGCCTCGTACCTTCCGGGCTCGGTCTCATTACCCGCGATCTCGACTGTGCCGCCGTCTTGCGGTGCCGCCGCGACACTGACCGAATGCTGCACCATGTTGATGACCATGATGTTGAGCAGTCTGGCCGGGCCGGTGCTCGTGGTGCCGTTGTACCGCAGCAGGTTCGTCACCGTGACATCAGCCGACCCGTCCCCACGGACGCGAACGGTGTAGCCGTCCTCGCCCAAGTTGTCAGTGCCGAAGTTCCAAGCGGTCACCTGCCCGGAGTCGACCGTGAGGCCGTCATGGAATCCGTACCCGAAGGCGTTGAGCACGGTGAGGTCACGTGCCCCGTCGACGCTGATCAGTTGCGCCTGCCGACGCATGTACTTGTCGATCACCAGTGGGAATACATCGCGCTCGATCGCCCAACGCGGCAAGGCGTATCCCACCCGCATCACAGCGTTGCCGTTGGAGAGCACGCCCTCGATCCGACCACCGGCGTTGGGACCGACCGTCACCGCGTGACGGAAGATCGCGCCGGTGAGCTTGCGTACGACGAACCGGTCGCTTCGCGGACTGGACAGATCGACACCGTTCCATGCGTTCGGCAGACCGACGTTGACGACGTACGTCCCGGTGCCCACCGCCCGAATCGCGTAGGGGTACGGCACGAGTCCATCGGGAGACGCGGGATTGTTCTCCGGATAGAACACCCGTAGTCCGCGCACCCCGGCCCGATCTCCGTCGAGCGTGACGAGGGCGGGAGCTGTCTCCGGCTGATCCGTCTGCCTTCCTTCGTACGCAAGCAGGACGGTTCCGCCGCTCGCGCCGAGCTGATCTCGGTTCGGCACCGGCGAGGCCCCACGCAGCTCCACCTTTGCCGGCACCCGGAGCCGCGACTCGATCCGGTACCAACCGGCGGGCAGATACACGATGCCGCCGCCCTCAGCACCCGCCCGGTCGAGTGCCCGCTGGATCTGGGCTGTGGCGTCCTGCGACGGCACGTACCCGACGCCACGTGGCGCATTGAACGGCTCCGTCGTTGCGTCGTAGAGCCGGGCACGGCTCGGTTTCGGCAACGGCTTCGGCTCATACGTCGGCGGCTTGCCCGACATGACGTGCACCGTGCCCTGCGTGCCGCCGTCCAGCTTGGTCCCGGTCACCTTGACGAAGGCGTCGGAGTGGTTGGCGATGGCGTTCGTGCTTCCCTGCAACCGGCCTCCAGCCACCACCAGACCCCAACGAGCGTCAGCGTGCTCGACCTCGAGGGCCACGTCCGTCCGCCGGATGGACGGCTCGACGAAGCTTCCTGCGAAGCTGATCCGTTGACCCGGCACGATCTTGATGCCGGTCGCGTAGTCCTCGGCCTCGATCCGGTAGAGCTGCTCCCACTCGAGGTCGCCCAGCACGAACCCGGTGCCATGCGCACGGGTCCAGGCATCCAGGTCGGTCCGTCGCGGCGGGTTGAACGCTCGTTCTGCCTCAGCCCAGTAGGAGTTGTTGAAACGCACGTTCTCCCACGTGCCGACGTCGGCTCCGTTGTATGCCCGAACGCCTTCGTACAGCACGGTCCCTTTGACGTTGCGGATGGTCGACGACTCGTGCACCTGACCACCGCTCGGCGCCGCACCGCTGTCACTCGGCATCGTGCTGATGCCGATCCCGCGGTACGAGTTCAGCATCGTGACGTCGGAGACCGTCGCCATCATGTAGTTGCGGGTCCCGATCCAGGCACCGCCTGGAATCTCGAACGTGTAGTTGTACGGCACGGGATCGGTTGCGCTCTGACGCGGGTAATAGGTCGTGACTCCCATGACACCGGCGCTACCACCGATCCGGAACAGCACGGGCCCGTCGTCGCCAGGCGGCAGATCAGCCAGTACGACCGTGCCGTAGTCGCCACGACCCCGGTCCGGATCACGCCGGTCACCTCGCAACGTACAGAACGCATGCACCTCCAGGGTGTCGGTCACCCGATACGTCCCAGCACCCAGCCACACCGTGCCACCGCCGGCGTCGTAACAGTCGTAAAGCGCGTTCTGAATCGCCTTCGTCGAGTCAGCGACTCCCGTGGGATCGGCCCCGTAGTCCGCGACGTCGAAGTCGGCGACCACCAGATCCTCGGTCGGGTAACGCGTCTTCACGAGCACCGGATCCGGTCTCACCACACGCTCGTTACGCACCTGGAGCTCACGAATGGCTACCCGGTCCGCGCCCTCGGCATAGCCGGTCGTCGTCACCCGAACGAAGCGAGCTTTTGTGTTCTCGAAGGCCGTCCGGATCAACTGGCCGCTGTTGGCGCCATGCTGGCCCACGGCGGTGTAGTGCTCACCGTCGGCTGATACTTCGACGACGTAGTCGGGCGACGCTGGCGTGCCCCACACGACCCGGACGTCGTTCACCGGTTGTGCCTTGCCCAGGTCGATCTGCAGCCATTCGCCGCTGGTACCCGAATCGCTCGTCCATGCCGTTTGACTGTCGCCGTCGACGGCCGATGCCGGCGACGACCCGGCGGCGCTGCTGCTCGCGGTTGCCTCCGCTCCTTCGGCGATGTTGGTGTCGATCACCGACGCCAGGAACGACTGCAGGGCGTCATCGAGCGCATGCAGCGCCGCCTTGATCTCCTCCTCGGTCGCGTCGGGACGGTCGACCACCTGCTGTGCCGCGTCGATGGCCGCGGCGAGCTCAGCCTTGCTGCCTTCCGGGTACTGCCCGTCCCGGTCACCCTCACGGGCCGTCCGGTGGACGCGTTCCGCCTCGGTGATGAGCTTGCGGAGGCCTTCGGTCGGATCGAGCTCGGCCGCGACGATCGCGACGCGTACCGCTGCCACCGCGAGGTCAGCCTCACCATCTGTGCTGATCCGGAAGTCCGACCCGTTGGAGCGGTTGGTCATGATGGCGTCCTCGAGCGTGAAGGTGTACGTCTGCCAGGACTGGGTGTCGTCGTACGCCACGACCTCGGAGTTTTTGAACATGTCGGCGAGCTCGTCGCCTGGCGAGTCGTACTGCAGCCGGAACCGTCCCGTGCCGGCCGCGTAGTAGTCGACGCTCACGAGCACGCGTGCACGAACGTCATAGGCGAAGGTATCCGCGACGTTCATGTAGAGGTACGTCGTGGCCGGTGGTGGCGCGGCGTGATTCGTCTTCCAATATCCGCGCCCATCCAGTACACCCGTCACCAAGCCGGCGGGATTGTCCCCCGCCCGCGGAGTTATGCCGGATTGCACGGGTGTGGGACCGAGCTCGACGCTCGCGCCGACGGCGCCAACTCGTATCGAGGACACGAGAAAGTCGCGCTCTGGACTTTCGGATGCAAGCTCGACGCGGAACGCCTCTGGAACCTCACCATGCAGAGCCAGCGTCTGGGTCCTCCACTCACCGGTGTCGGCGAGAGCGAACTCGCCGCGTGGCGACTCCCCGCTCGCCGGTTCGTCCCACAACACCAGAGCTCCGGTCCCCTCATCACGGTAGGTCAGACTGACCATCAGCTCGGTCGTGTCGAGCCTGGAGGTGAAATCCGGGTCGAGCTCGAACCGGAAGTACGTCGTCCCTGCGGCGTGGTTGGTCTTCCAGTACGACCGTCCGTCAAGCGTGCCGGTCTGCAGACCGTCCGGGTTGTCGCCTGCAGACGGGCGAATCCCCAACGTCGTCGGGCTCTCTCCCAGATCCGCTCCGACGCCGCTGGGATACATGATGGGCCCCTGTGACCCCTGGGCGATGGCATGACCGGACAAGGGCGCGAGGACCGCACAGATCGTGAGCACGGCAAGCGCGACCCGGCGTCGAAGCCGGTGCGGCCTGTGCCATGCCTCGGCAAGAGGGCGACGTGTCCTGGAATGGGGAACGTGCCTGTCGTCACGAGCATCCATGGTGAGCCCCTCCGGTCGATCAGCTCTTGACGGCGCCGAGGATGATGCCTTTGACGAAGTAGCGCTGCAGGAATGGATACGCCATCAGAATCGGGACGATGGAGAAGATGATGGTCGCCGCACGGATGTTGTCGGCGGAGATGATGAGCCGGTGCAGGTCGTTGGTCGGGGCGTTACCACCACCCATGCCCAGCATGCTCTGATCGATGATGATCGACCGCATCACCACCTGCAGGGGCCACTTCGAGCTGTCGGTGATGAAGAACAGCCCGGTGAAGAAGTCGTTCCAGTGTGCGACACCGTAGAAGAGCCCGATGGTCGCGATGACCGGCTTCGACAGTGGCAGGACGATGTGCCACAGCACCTGCAGGTCTGACGCACCGTCGATCCGGGCCGACTCCTCGATCTCCGGCGGCAGGGTCCAGAAGAAGTTCCGCATCAGGATGAGGTTGAACGGCGAGACGAGCCCCACCACGATGAGCACCCAGATGCTGTTGATGAGGCCGAGGCCCTTGAGCAGGATGTACGTCGGAATCAACCCGGCACCGAACAGCATGGGGATGATGACGAGCCACATGAGGAAGCGGTACCCGGGAATGTAGGTCTTCGACAGCCCGTACGCCGCGGTCGTCGTGAAGAGCAGGTTGAGCGCGGTGCCCACGACGGTCACGAAGACAGTGATGCCGAACGACCGCATGAGCACCGGTGTCTCGAAGATGTAGACGTACGCCTCGACCGTCCATGCTCTAGGCCACAGCATCAACGGATTAGCGGAGATCGCCGCGCTTCCGCTCAGCGACTTGGCCAGGATGTTGACCATCGGGAGCAGCGTCACAAGACCCGCAATAACCAGCACGACGTGGATCAGCACGTCTGCCCACCACGGGTTGCGGTCCAGGTGCGACCGCCGTTGCCCGAGCTCCTTGCTGTGGACGAGTTCGACATCCGATTCAGCCGTGGCCGCCACTGGCTCTCTCCCTTCGGTTACCAGATGGATCGCTGACCCATCCTGCGCAGCACATGGTTGGCAGTGACGATCATCACCAGGCCTACCACGCCCTTGAACAACCCGACCGCGGTGGCGAGCTCGAACTGTGCCTCGAGCAGACCGATCCGGTACACGTAGGTGTCGATGATGTCGCCGACTTCCAGCACCGCGGCGTTTTGCAGCTGGAAGATCTGGTCGAAACCGGCATCGAGCAGGTTGCCGAGCGACAGGACGAGCAGCACCGCCATGACCGGGCGCAGTCCAGGCAACGTGACATGCCAGATCTGGCGCAGCTTGCCGGCGCCATCGACCCGCGCGGCCTCGTACAGCTGCGGGTCGATGCCTGACAGTGCGGCGAGATAGATGATCGCACCCCAACCGAACTCCTTCAGGATCCCGGTGACCACGACGACGGACCGGAAAAGGTCCGGGTTCGTCATGAAGTTGACCCGCTCACCACCTGCCTCGACGATCAGGGTGTTGAGCAGACCTGTGGGTCCGAGGATGTTGATGACGATGCCGGCGAAGACCACCCAGGAAAGAAAGTGCGGGAAGTACGTCACGGTCTGCACGCTGCGTTTGAACCACATCCGCCGCACTTCGTTCAGCAAGAGCGCAAAGATGATCGGGACCGGGAACCCGAAGAGGATGCGGTAGAAGCTGATCAGAAGCGTGTTCCGGATGAGTTCGAAGAACTTCTCCGAGGCGAACATCGTCTCGAAGTGTTCGAATCCCACCCACGGGCTCTCCCACATCCCCCGAAAGACCTTGTAGTCCTTGAACGCGATCTGCAGCCCGATCATCGGGAGGTACGCGAAGATCACGAAGTAGATGACCGTGGGCAGGATCATCGCGTAGATCCAGCGGTAACGCCAGATCTCCACGTACTTCTTGCGGAACCTTCCGGGCCGTTGGGGTTGCCGGCCCGGAAGGATCGCACTTCCCGCTGCTGGACGGGTGGTCGTCATTGCGGGATGTATCTCGGCTTGGACTTGTCCTTCTGCGCGGTGTTGACCTCGTCGATGATCTGGTCACCACCGGCAGCCCGCCACTTCTCCACCGCCCGGCGCCAGTCATCGCGGGTTACGCTGTGATCGCTGATCGTGCTCTCGGCGACCTTCTTCAAGTAGTCCTCGTAGAGCTGAGTTCCCTTCTTGTCCTCGGTTTCCGACCGAGCGGTGGGATCCCGGTAGTCCGGGTACTCCTTGGCGGTGTACTCCTCGAACTTCCCCTTGACGTACTCGAACCGGTCGGGGATGCCTGCCGCCTCGAACCCGAGCTTCGCCTGGTCCCAGTCCAGCTTCTCGCTGAAAGGGCCGAGGAAACTCAGCGGCTCGATCTGCGGGCCCTGGTATGCCTTGTCCCGTTCGGTGTCGGGGATCGGCTGCTTCACGCCGTTCTTGACCCTGTAGGTCTTGCCCTCGATACCCCAGCGCCGGAAGTCGGACCCGTCGGTGAGCGTCCAGTTGAGGAACTTGAAGAATCCGTCGGGATTCTCCATCCGCGCCGATACGTAGAAGCCACGGTCGATCGGGAAGACCAGGCGGTTGCCGCCGAGCTCTCCGAGCGGCGAGACCACTCCGATGGAACCGTTCGGCGCGACCGTACGAAGCTGGGCGGTGGCACCGGCGATCGTGCCCCAGTGCGTGATCACCATGGCTGCCTTGCCGCCCTTGAACTTGTCGTCTGCGAAGTTGGGCTCCTTGTTCACGCCGTAGTCAGGATCCAGCAGTCCACGCTTGTGCAGATCCTGCAGCCAGAAGTAGAGGTCGACCTCGGGCTCCTTCATGAACCATGGGATGAGTCGCTCCGGGTCGTCCGGCGACGGCTCCCAGCCGAACATCGCGACGCCGAACGACGTCGCGATCTCCTTGGCGCTCCATTCGTACCCCATGGTGAACGGAACAAGATCCGGGAAGGCCTGCTTGACCTTGCTGACCACTGTGGCGAAGTCGTCGAGGCTCGTCATCGGCTCGATGCCGGCCTGCTCGAACAGATCCTCGCGGTAGCACAAGAAGAACGGCACCTGTGGCCAGATCAGGTTCGGAATGAAGTACGTGTCGCCGTTCTCGTCCTTGAGCAGCTTCCAGATGCTCTCGGGGACAGCTTCCCGGATCGCTGGGTACTGCTCGAGGTACTCGTCGATCGGCAAGAACGCACCCTCGTCCTGGGCTTCCTTCCATGTAGCCGAGGTCGGGCCCGATCCCCAGATGACATCGGGGATGTCTCCGGACGCGAGGATCGTGTTGACCTTCGTGTCGTAGTCGATCACGGGGATGATCTGGACCTCGATGTCGACGTTCGCCCGCTTCTCGAGGGCGCGCTCGTATGGTCCGTCCTTGGTGTATGTCGCAGGACCCCACGTTGGTCGCAGGTAGGTGAACGAGAATCGGCCCTCCGATCCGCCTTCGTCGCTGTCGGAGCCGCAGGCGCTGACGGTGACGGTGGCCAGAAGGGCGCCAGTCAGGAACTGACGTCGATTTACCATGTGGCCCTCCTCGGCATTGCCCTCATGGGCGTCGGCGGGCAGTCCAGCGACTCGACCGGTGGTCGGTCCGCAATGCCCTGGACCGTGCCGGAATCGAACGTGTGGAGAGTGAACTCTTGATCGGTAGACGCGAAATCTAGTGTTAACATGTGAAGCCTGTCAACGACGATTTTCCCTTTCGCGCCGAGTTTGGCCACGACGACACACGATCAATCGGAAGGGTTAATGTGGTAAATTCCGGCGCCGGCGACGACCGGATCCCGGCGTACGTGCGGGTGAAACGCGCCCTGCTGGAGCTCGTCGAGCGTGGCGAGTACGAGCGGGATCGACCCTTCATCACAGAACGCAAGGTGTGCGAACGCTTCGGCGTGAGCACGACCACGGCGGTGCGGGCGTTGAACGAGCTGGTGGCCGAAGGCGTCTTGATCCGCCGTCAAGGAAAGGGGACCTTCGTCGCCGACCGTTCCCGTGCCGCGAAGGAACCCGCCGCATCGAGCGGTCGGACGGTCGCCTGCATCGTGCAGGGATACGGGCCCCACGTCGCGGAGCTGGTGAGCGGCGTGTCGGCCACCCTGGCCGAGCTCGGGTACCGGATGTTCCTGACCCACTGCAACGATGATCCGCAGCGCGAGGCAGCAGCATTGCGCGAGGCACTCGACGCCGACGTCGCCGGCGTCGTCCTGTATCCCGCGGAAGGGCAGTCGAACTACGATCTTTATGCCGAAGCACAGCGGCGCAAGCTGCCCGTGGTGCTTGTCGACCGGTACCGTCCGGACGTCGCGACAGATGCCGTCCTCGCCGACAACGTGGCGGTCGGCTACCAGGTGACGCAGCATCTCATCCAGCTGGGCCACACGCGGATCGCCACCCTCTGGGCCGAGACCGACTGCACGAGCGTGCGTGACCGGCTGAGCGGGCACCTGCAGGCGCTCCGTGACAACGACATTCCGGTGCGCCCCGGATTGACCGTGCTTCGTAAGTACGACAGCAAGGGACGTTCAGGGAGGATCGAGACTCTTCGAGGGTTGTTGGAGGCTGCCGAGCCTCCGACCGTGCTGCTCTGCGCCAATGGCTACGTGCTCGCCCAAGTCGCCGAAGACCTTGTGACCCTCGGGATCGACACCCCTGGCAGGGTGGACCTCGCCGGGATGGATCATGCCGGACCGTTCAGCATCCTTCCATTGACCGTGGTCGCCGCGGAGCTGCCGTCGCGACAGATGGGTGAGGAGGCCGCACGGCTGCTTCACCGAAGGGTCGGCGAGAGCGACCCGTACCACGACGTGCGGCACATCGTCCTTCCGATCGGCATCCGCACCCGAGACTCCGCTCCCGGGCACCTGAAGCTCGTTCCCGGTCAGTGACGCCCCGACCCGCGCCGTGGCCGTCTCAGCGCCGACGCAACACCCAGATTCCGTCGCGCTCGAACGCGATCTCGTAGCCGGGATACCGGTCGAGGATGACGTCGATGTCGACCTTCCAGTCGCTGGACTCCTTGTCGAAGAGGACCCACTCAGGCGTGCGCCAATCCGTCGACCACCATGCGGTTTCGGTACGAGCGGCGAGTGGTGCGAGCTCGTCCATGCTCGCCACGACGGTCGCATCGTCGGGGATCACGTCGATGGCCGCCCATGCAGCACGATCATGCTCGTCCAGTCGGAAGTTGGCTGGATTCAGTAGCTGCGACAGCGGCGAGGAAAGCGCACCGACTGCGGCAGCGGCCACGATCATGGCGGGTGCGTGGTGGCTCAGCCACGCTCCGAGACGCGTTGCTTGACCCACGGCACGACGAACCCGCAGCCGAGCAATCCCGTCGATGGCGGCCACGAACAGGATCGGCATCAGGGTTGCGCTGTAGTGCCAGTTGGAGCCCCAGTACGACGGGTTCGATGACCACAGTCTCAGCGCCAACCCGGGAAGGCCGACGAAAGCGATCGGTGAACGCAAGGCGACGAGCCCGACCGTCAGCACGGCCAACAGAAGGGTTTCGAGCTTGACGTCCACGCCGCGGAGCAGATGCTCCAGCGACCCGCCGTATCTCCAGAACACGTACTCACCCTGCGGGTTGAAGTGCGGGATCAACACGTAGACGGCAAGCAGCGACCAGCCAGCGCCCCACACAGCCAACGCCGCACCGAGGATCCAACGCCGGGAAACCGCGGCGAGCACGATTCCGATGGCCGCCACCGCAAGGCCCTGGTCCTCCTTCACCGCCACGAGCGGCACCGCCCAGCAGGCAGCGGTCAACCAGCGCCGCCGAGCAAGCGCCGACAGCGAGCATGCCAAGAGCGGCACCGCGAACGCGACTTCGTGGAAGTCCCACCACGACAGATTGACAAGGCCGTACGACAGGCCGTACGCCGGTGCGATCAACCGGGCTTCGCCCGGCCCCAGAAGCTCGCCCGCGCACCGGTAGACGGGTGGGATCGACACGGCGACGAGCAGTGCCTGAGCGACGAGCAGCGTGACCGGGCTCGGAGCGATCCACCACGCGGGCGCAAGCGTCATGAGGATCGGATGCCAGTGACCACCGAGCACATGAAAATCCGGGCCTCTGATCTGCGAGATCGGCGGGTCGAACTCTGCGTACTGCCGGACAGCCTGAACGTAGATCCCAAGGTCCCAGGACGCCGGATCGACGCGCGCGTACCGCGACACCGCGAGCGTGACCGAAACGGCGAAGACAATGAGCACCGTTGCCCACAGAACCGGGTCGGTGCGTGACGACATCGCCCGCGCCCACGCTGTGATTCGTGCAGCGGCTCCTGCTGTCACCTGCCTGGTCATCGTGACCGGGAGGGTACACGCAAGACGGAGCCGAGACGGCGCGGGCCGGTAGTCCCGGGCGCAACATGGACGAGTGACCGATGCCAGGCCTCCGACTCCGTAACAAGCTGGTCCTGCGAGGCAGGGGTGACGGTTGTGCCTTGCGGTGCCAGCAGGCCGGGACCTGACTGGTACACAAGCCGCACTTCGGACATTCCTTCCGGCCGATCCCAGCCGCACGCTGACGCCAGACGAGGCCTACACCCAAGGGGTGCACCATGAGCTTTTCGGCTACCCACGAGCTCCGTCGTCGCGGGCAGAGTCTGTGGCTGGATTGCCTCTCCCGCCCGATGCTCGACACCGGGCAGATCCAGCACTACATCGACACGTACTCGATCACGGGGCTCACTTCCAACCCGTCGATCCTCGGTACGGCAATCGAGGCGGGCTTCTACGACGAGGCGATACGGGCCGCGGCGACACCGTGCCGCAGCCACGAGGACGTGCTCGTCGACCTGGCGATCGAGGACGTGCGCCGCGCGGCAGACCTGTTCCTACCGATTCATGAACACACCGACGGTGTCGACGGTTGGGTCGCGTTCGACGTCTCGCCGCTTCTCGCGTACGACACGGGTGCGACCATCCACGCGGCGAAGGCCTTGTACAGGCGGGCTGCACGGCCGAACCTCCTGGTCGGCATTCCCGGTACGAAGGAAGGGTTACCTGCCGTCACCGAGTGTGTCGCGGCCGGCATCCCGGTCAACGTGACGTTGCTCTTTTCCGCCGACCACTACCGCGCAGCGGCACGTGCCTATCTCAACGGCCTGCAGCGAAGGATCAGCGCCGGTCGTCGTCCCACCGTCGGTTCAGTGGCGTCTGTCGTCATGTCTCGCTGGGACGCCGCGGTGGCCGACCGGGTGCCGCAACAGCTCAAGGATCAACTCGCCCTAGCGGTGGGACTGGACATCTACAGGGCCTACCGTCGGATGCTCGACTCCGAGACGATGCAGGAACTCCAACGCCACGGCGCACATCCGCAACGGCTCGTGTGGGCGAGCAGCCGCACGCAGGACCCAGCGGGCTCGGACACCTTCTACACGCACGGACTGGCCGCACCTCTCACCATCAGCGCGATGCCCGAACCGACCCTCGAGGCGCTGTACGATCACGGCGAGGTCGGCGAACCGATGCCCTCCGACGGTGGCTCCTGCGACGTCATGCTGAACCGTTTCGCCGACGTCGGCGTCAACGTGGTCTACCTCGCCGAGCGGCTCCAGCAGAAGGGGGCACAGGATCTCGTCGCTTCCTGGAAGAAGCTTCTCAGCCAGGTCGGCCTGGCGCGCACTGCCCAGTCCTGCTGAGTGGTCTGTCGCTCCGAGGTGGCGTGCTGAAGCATCACATACGACGAGAACTCGATGAGGTGCGCGCCACGCCTCGCCCACCACCTCCACACGACCTCGACCAGGCGGTAGTCGGGCGCAGACAGAAATGGTGGGGCGCTGATCAATCCCCCTCGTCGATCAACGGGTGCTCGAGATAGCGCGCCTCACGCTCGGCAACCTCGTCGATGTTGGAGGCGTCGACCACCTCCGCGCCAGTGTCATAGTCGACGGCTGGGAAGCCGGCCTCCATCTCCATGTCCAACAGTGCCGAGGCCACGAAGCCTTGTGCGTACGGGTTCTGCCCGATCGACCACTGCGCACTGCCGTTCTTGATGGCGTCCAGGACCCCCTGCACGAGATCGAAGCCTCCATTCGCGAACCGGTCGACCAGGCCTCGGTCCTGTGCCCAGATGCTCGTGAACCAATGGCCGAAGTCGGCGTGGGCCCAGCCGACGATCCGATCCCCGTCGGCAGACCACTTGGCATCGATCCGAGAGACGGCTTCGGCCTGCTCGGTCGAGGTTGCGAGCACCTCGGTCTCGAACCGCGTGCCGTTCTCCCGGTTGTACTGCTCGACGCCCTGCCGGGTGCCCTGCATCCGCTGTTCCAGAGCGCTGTGGCCAGGAGCGATGGTTCCCATGACGATCAGGCCCTCGTCGCGACCCGTGATCTCGTGTGCGTACCGTGCTGCCTGAAGGCCGTTGATCCGACCGGCAGGGAGGAACTCCTGACCGACATACGCGACTCCGAGGTCGCGGTAGCCCTCGCTTGCCGTGTTGAAGAGGATGACCTTGATCCCCTGCTCCTTGGCACGCCGAATGTTGTCGTCGAACGAGGTCGTGTCCACCCGCGTGAAACCGACCGCGTCAGGGTTGGCGCTGATGGCGTTCTCCTGCAGCCGTACGGTCGCCGGTACGTCGTGGGATGGCGGACCCAGGAACTGCGTCTCCCAGCCGCGAAGCGCTCCGAACGTCTCGAATCCTCGGATCACGGGAACGAAGAAGGGGTTCAGGTCATGCGTGACAAAGATGACCTTGCGGCCGGTGCGAATCTTGGACGAACCGGCTTTGCCCTGCGATTGTCTGCTGGCGCGTTCACCGGAATCGCCTGAGCCGCCACCTACCCTGGCCTGCTGCGTACAGGCCGCAAGCGCGGGCAGGGCGGCCAAGCCCGCGCCGAGAATGCCGGTTCCGGTGAGCAGATGACGGCGAGAGACACCCTGCGGAGGTTCGTTGACGGTTGCCATGGTGGTGATCCTCCGATCGATTCCACGTGTGCAGGGACAGACAGGCCTTCCCGTTACACCTTCTGCCTTCGACGGACGGTGACGCTCACCAGGACAGCGATGATGATGACCGCACCCTTGACGACGGGTTCCCAGTACGCACTCACCCCGAGGAGGACAAGGCCGTTGCTGAGCATCCCGATGATGGCAGCGCCCAGGAACGTTCCGGTGACGCTGCCTGAACCACCGAAGAGATTGGTGCCCCCGATGATGACCGCGGCGATCACGTCCAGCTCGAACGCCTCACCGGTCAGTGGACTCGTGCCCCGGAGCCAGCCGATGAGGATCGCCGACGCCAGCCCGACGAGTGCACCTGTGATCACGAAACACATGGTCTTGGTCCGCGCCACGTTGATGCCGACATGTCGAGCGGCGGTCGGATTGCCACCTGTCGCGTAGACGTCGTATCCAAAGCGGGTACGCCGCAGAAGCCACGCTCCGGCGACGACGATGAGGATGAGCCACACCGCCTGGGCCGGCACGAGGCCGAAGAGGTACGAGCTCGTCACGAGACGATACGTCGGTGCCTCCAACCCGCTGACCGGCAACCCGCCGGAGGTCAGGAGGGCTGCGCCGCGGAGGACGGCGAGCATGCCGAGCGTGACGATGAAGCTCGGGATGGCGAACCGTGTCGTGATGGTGCCGTTGACCAGGCCGAGCCCAGCGCCCATCGCGATGACGGTGAGCGCCGCGAGGAACGGATCGACACCGCCATTGATCGTGAGCTGAGCCATGACGACGGCCAGGAAGCCGTACATCGACCCGACGGACAGGTCGAGCTCACCCGAGATGAAGACGAACGTCATGCCGACGGCGATGATGCCGAGGAGCGAGATCTGCCGCACGACGTTGAAGAGGTTCTCGGGCGTGGCGAACTGCGGCGTGAGGATGCTGAGCAGGACGAAGAGCGCGAGCGCACCGCAGAAGATGCCGAACTCGCGAGCACGGACCAGCCTGCCGACATAGCTGGACAACGCGTCGTCGTTCGTACGTGTGGCGACGGCACCAGAACCCGAGCCACTTCCGATGACGTCCTGTTGCACGACTAGCCCTCCGCTGGTTGGAGTTCGGCGGCACCGACGATGAGGCGAACGATCTCCTCCGGCGTCGTGTCGGCCTTGCGGCGGGTACCGGCGACGCGACCGGAGCGCATGACGACGATGCGGTCAGCGACGCCGAAGACATGTTCGAGGTTGTGGCTGATGACGAGCACCGCCTTGCCCGCTGTGCTGAGATCCTGGATGAGCCGCAGAACCTTTCGCTGTTCCTGAACGCCGAGGGCGGCCGTCGGCTCGTCCATGATCACAACGCGGCCACCTTCCCGGACTGCGCGGGCGATCGCGATGGCTTGCCGTTGCCCACCCGACAGTGCGCCAACCGGGGTGTGAAGTGACGGGATGTCGATCCGAAGTGCGTCGAGCGCGGCACGGGCTTCGCGATACATGCGGCGTCGGTCGACGGTGAGGCCGCGCACTGGTACGTCTCCCAGGAACACGTTGTGGGCGACATCCCGGCTGTCGACGAGCGCGAGGTCTTGGTACACCACGGCGACACCGTGCTGTTTCGCGGCGCGCGGGCTCGCGAAACGTACGGTCTGGCCGTCGACCTGAACCTCCCCCGCGTCAGGCGCAATCGCACCGCAGAGCACCTTCGTGAGCGTCGACTTGCCGGCACCGTTGTCGCCCACGAGCGCCACGACCTCGCCAGCGAACAACTCGATGTCGGCGTCGACCAGCGCCTGCACATGGCCGTATCGCTTCGACACCTTGCGCGCTGCGAGTACCGGCCGACCGGCCGCCCGAGAATGGTCCCTGCCGGACGTGTGCTCAGCCATGATCGCGACCCTCTGCGCGGTCAGCGGCTCGTGAAGACGTGGTTGTGGTCGGATCAAGCGTCGATTGCGAGCTCGACTCAGAGGTCGTCTCCGGCTCTGTCAACGAGGCGATGCTCGCCAAGAGGTTGTCCAGCGACAAGGCGCTGCCGAAGAGCCGCCTGGCCTCGCGTCGCGCGACGTCGTCGAGCGGGCTGTCCAGGTCGTTACCGTACAACTGCTCGGCGACCCGAAGATGCTCAGCCGCCTCCGCGCGCGCAGCGTTCGGATCACGAGCACGGATGGCCTCGAGGATGCGCCTGTGGTACGGCACGCCCATCCGGGTGACGTTCGGATCGGCAAGGCTCCGCAAGATCATCTCAGCGGTGAGGCGGCTGATCGATCCGTACATCGCCTCGACCACCGGGTTGTGCGCCGCCTTGACGACGGCGAAGTGGAAGGCGAAGTCGTACCGTGCGCGCAGGAGCGGATCCGCGCTGGCATCGAAGTTCGCGATGGCCTTCTCCATGGCGGCGAGGTCGGACGAGTCGGCTCGCACCGCCGCCAGCTCCGCGGCTTGCGACTCGAGCATGCGCCGCGCCTCGACCACTTCCCGTGGCGTGGACTTGCGCCAGTAGAGGCGTTCCAACGGACGAGCCACGTCGGCGACACTGACGTCCCGGACGAACGCGCCCCGGCCGGGGACGACGTCGAGGAAGCCACGTGCGGCAAGATCGCGCAGTGCTTCCCGGACGGCCGGCCGGCTGAGCTTGACCCAATCGGACAGCTGACGCTCACTGGGCAGACGAGAACCGGGCGGTAGCTTCCCGCTGAGGATCTGCTCCTCGATCTCGGCGCTGAGGCCCCGGCCGGTCCGGACCGGATTCCCTGCCTTCGCAAGGTTGGCCCAACCGGTCTGACCGCTCATGCCGCCGTAGCGTACGAACGCGGCGCTCATGGCGTCAAGGTGCGCTGAACACTGGGCAGTCAGCGGCATGGAGCCGGTCGAGGCCAACATCTGCCGTTTCGAATCTCATTGCTTGACGGCCCTAGGCGCCCCCACTACGTTCCGTCGGCATGACTGGTCATACCAGTCATGCCTAGACCACATACTTGTCGCAACGGCCGCACGAGGAACCTGCACAGCGCGGACAGCGACAGCTCGTCGACCGTCCGGGGTGGGAGGTGTACGGATGCCGGCACCTGTCCTGGGGTTCGCTCGCGCCCTCGCACTCGGCGGAATGCTGGCGATCGCAGCCGGGCTCCTTGCAGCGCCGACCCTTGCCGCCCGATCCGCGCCCGCAGCCATCGTCGTCGGCGAGAACGCCGGACGCCTGGAACACCTCGCAGCGCGGGAGGTCCAGCGTTACCTCTACCACCTGACCGGGGAAATGCTGGAGATCCGCAGCGCCGCCGCCCCGGACTCGGTCCGTTTCGCATCCGTCGTCATCGGTCAGGTCGACACGAACGGCCTGATCAGGAGGCTGGTCGACGAAGGGCTGCTACCCGACCGACAGACAGCGCCCGGTCCCGAGGGTTACGTCATCCGGTCAGTCGAGTACGCCGGCAGACAGATGCTGGCCGTGATGGGAAGCGACGCCAACGGCACGCTCTATGGCAGCTACGAGCTCCTGGAACACTACGGCGCGCGCTTCTACATCGGGCGCGATGTCCTCCCGGAATCCCCGACACCGTTCACGATCAAACCGCTCGACATCACAAAGGAGCCAGCGGTCCAGCGCCGGGGACTTCTGCCGTGGCACGACTTCCTGAACGGGCCATCCGGCTACAGCTACGAGGACTTCACCTCCTACATCGACCAGCTGGTCAAGCTCAAGATGAACACCCTCGTCCTGCACAACTACGGCGGCGGTTACCCGGACGAGGACATCAACGAGCCCTTCATGGACTTCGAATGCAACGGCGCCCGCCCCGAATCCTGGCTGGACACGTCGATCGACAACCAGCGCTGGGGAATGGCGCCCTCATATGCCGGCGACCTCGCGTTCCGCTCCGGGGACTACCTGCCGTACGACGTGCTGGGTTCTGACGCCGCCCGCTACACGAAAGCCCAGCCGCAGGCTCAGGAACACATCGTCGCCAAGGCGAAGGCGATGATGCAGAAGGTCATCCGCTACGCCCAGGCTCGCGGCGTCGAGGTCGTGCTCGGGACGGACTTCGACATCCTTCCAGCGTCCATGCGGGAGGCGGGCTGTGACCCACTCGACCCGTCCGTGCTGCGTGCCCGCATCGACGACATCCTCACGACGTATCCGACCGTGAAGTACATCCAGATGTACTTCAACGAGGTCAGTGGGACTCCGACGGCCGAGGCCATCGAGGCGTACCGGTTCATGCGTGACCACCTTGCCGAGAAGCGCCCATGGGCCCGGTTGGTCACCGGATCGTGGTTCCAGGAGGCGCGATTCCCGCAGATGCATGCAGAGCTGCCGCGCGACATCGTCTTCTCCACCTTGATGCCGCACGACATGACCGTGCGTCCGGAGTGGGCCCAAGTCGCCGGCGAACGTGAGGCCTGGCCGGTGCCCTGGATGGAGTTCGACGGTGGCCTGTCCGAGCCTCAGCTCGCGGTCAGCCGGATGGCCCAGCAGCTTCCGCAGCTACGCGAGGCAGGTGTGAGCGGCGTCATCGGAATCTTGTGGCGGGAGATGCCTGCGGAGGCGAACGTCGCCTACCTGGCCCAGGACCTGTGGCGGCGACCGGGCGACGTGCTGTCCGCCCGCGACTTCTACCGGGACTACGCGGCTCACGCGTTCGGACCGGATGCGGCAGAGCAGGGGGCGCAGGCTCTCCAAGAGCTCGAGCAGGGCGGGGTCTATCCCGGTGTCGGGTCGCTGCCTCTCACAACCCCCGAGTACGTCGGGTGGACGCGGTGGGCGGACCCTTCCGCTCTGTCGTACGCAGACCACTACCAAAAGCTCGAATCGAAGTTCCGCTCGCTCGCGCCTCTCGTCACCACGGCCACTGGTCGACGAAACCTCGAGTTCTACACCGAGTTCCTGCGGTGGCTTCGCGAGTACTGGACCGCGCAGCACAACGTGCCGGCGGCAGCGGCCCGGGCCCGGCCCAGGCTCATCAACCACTTCCTCGTCGACGCCGGATCGACCGAACCTGAGAAGGACCTCGAACCCGACTACGGCTACTACGGCGGTCCACCCAACAACTTCACCACGAGTGGGGTGGTCGAGAACGACTTCGGCTATCCAACGGCGATCCGGTCGGAGCGATGGTCGAGCGAGACGTTCGGCTACCGGTTCGACGTGCCGGAGGGCTACGACCGTTACCGCGTGGAGCTGTACTTCCAGGAGGGCTACTTCGGGGTCAACGTTCCCGGCGACCCGGTAGGCAAGCGGGTGTTCGACATCGCGATCAACGACACGGTCGTCGCGGAGGACTTCGACATCGCCAGGGAAGCCGGAGGGTCGTTGCAGGGCATCCGGTTGAGCTTCGACGTCGCAATCAGCGACCGGGTGCTCGACATCCAGTTCCGACCGGTGGTGTCCAACCCGAAGGTCGACATCATCCGGGCGTACCCGATCGACGCGTCAGGCACTCCACTGCCCAAGGAGTTCGAGCCCGGCCAACCCGTGCAGGCGTGGAAGGACCTGAAGCACAGCGGATTCCGAGCGGCGATCGACGCCTACCAGCACATGGTGCGTGACCTACCGGGTCTCGGCGGCCTGGTGTCCGCCGCTGGAGGTCGCTGGTACGCGACCGCGCCAGACTGTCCGCGCTGTGCCCGCACGAGCTACACCACCTACGAGCGCCAGGTCGTCGACGAGCTTCCCATCGCCCCGCCGGACGCGTTGGTCGTACGCGGCACCCGCACAGGCGCAACCCTTACGTGGCGGGTACGCCCGAGCAGCGACAGCACAGATCTCGTCGGCTATCACGTCTACCGTAGACCCGTATCGGACCCCACGTTCCATCGGCTCACCAGCACACCGATCGCCGCTACGAGCTACCAGGACAAGGCCGATGGTGAGTTCGTCTACGCGGTCACCTCGGTGCGTCGCGACGGGACCGAGAGCCCGTACTCGTACGAACAGTCAGTCGCTGCCGGACGTGCTGACGACGAGCCTCCGCGCCTCCTGCTGCTCCCGCATAACCTCACGGGCACGCGAGGTGAACCACTGCCGGTCACAGCCGTCGCAGTCGATCAGCGGGCACCGACATATGTCCGCGCCACCCTGCATTACCGCAGACTCGGCGAGCACACGTGGCACTCCGTCCCGATGCGACGCAACTCGTTGGCTCGTCCTTATGCGTTCTTCGCACAGGTGCCGGCCCGTCACGTGACGGGCGAGACCATCGAGTACTACGTCAGCGCGTCCGACGGACGCGTGACTTCGTACGCTCCCGCGGGCGCACCGCGCCTCACGGCAAGCGCCCTCGTCATGCACGCCGACTCACCGGTACCCGAGGTCGTGCGGGACGTCGAGGCAACATGGGATCCGAAGGCCGAGGGCGTGATGCTGCGGTGGCCTTCCGCAGGCCCGGAGACGCATACGTACGCCATCTACCGTTCCACCACACGCGGCTTCAAGCCTGACCGAAGCACCTACGTCACCTACGTACCCGCGCGGCAGCGGGTCTTCCTCGACGTCGACGTCGAGCCAGGAACGACCTATCGCTACCGCATCCAGCCCGCGAACGTCGAGGGACGAAGCCCATCGGCAAGCAAAGAGGTCGCGGTCCGGATACCGCCGAACTGATCTGGGAGTACAGGCATGCGTGTGTTCTCCAAGTCCGGGATCTGTTGGCTGGTCGGCTGCGCGATGATCGCAGCGACAGTGGCGGCGGCTCCCCCGATCGCAGCTGCCAACTCCTCCGCACCGGTGATCGTCGTGGGCAAGGACGCGTCGAGCCGCGAACGCCTCGCCTCGCAGGAGCTCCAGCGATACCTCTACCACCTGACCGGCGACCGGCTGGAGATCCGGACCGACCGCGACGTCAAGCACTCACGGTTCAGCGCCATGGTCGCCGTCGGCACGGCGAGCACCAACCAGGTCCTCGGCGACCTCGTCGACCAGGCACAACTCCCCAGCGGCGACGAGGCACCAGGTCCAGAGGGCTATGTCGTCAAGACCGTGGAGTATCGCGACACGCCCACCATCGCCGTGATGGGCAGTGACGCCAACGGAGCCCTCTACGGGTCCTACGAGCTCTTGGAACGGTACGGCGCTCGGTTCTACATCGGCCGCGACGTCATTCCGGAACCCAAGAAGCCTTTCGCGGTGCAGCAACTCGACATCGCCGAGGAACCGGCTCACGAACGACGTGGGCTTCTGCCGTGGCACAACTTCCTCAACGGGCCGTCCGGTTACAGCTACGAGGACTTCACGTCGTACATCGACCAGCTGGCCAAGCTGAAGATGAACACCCTCGTCCTCCACAACTACGCCGACGGGCATGGCGGACGGCCGATGAACGAGCCGTTCCTGAACTTCGAGTACCGCGGCGTGAAGCACGACGGGTGGCTGGACACCTCGGTGTCGGGGCGGTATCACCACGTCCGCTGGGGAATGGAGCCGTTCGAGACCGGGGAGCTCGCCTTCGGATCCGGCGACTACTTCCCGTACGACGTCATGGGCTCCGACGCCGCGCGCTACACAGATGAGCAACCCGACGCGCAGAAGTACATCTTCAGCAAAGCCCAGGCGATGCTGCGCAAGGTCATCCACTACGCGCAGTCACGCGGTATGGAGGTCGTGCTCGGGACGGACTTCGACATCGCACCTCGAGAGATCCTCCAAGCCGGCGGCGATCCGCTCGATCCAGAGATCCTGAAGGCACGCATCGACAACATCGTCGACACGTATCCCACGCTGCGTTACGTGCAGTTCCACTTCCACGAGCATTCGACGACGTCCACGGCCGACGCGATCAAGGCGCTGCGGTTCGCCCACGACTACCTGAAGCAACGCCGACCTGAGGCACGGCTCGTCACCGGCGGATGGTTCCAGGAAGCCCGCTTCCCCGAGATGGACAAGGCGCTTCCCAAAGACATCATCTTCTCCACCTTGATGCCACACAACATGACGGTGGCACCCGAGTGGGGGCAGCTTTCTCCCGAACGGGACATCTGGCCGATCCCGTGGATGGAGCACGACGCGAACCTCTCCGAGCCGCAGTTCGGTGTGACCCGGATGGAGCAGCAGCTGCCCAAGCTCCGCGAGCTCGGTGCTGAAGGTGTGTTCGGGATTCTGTGGAGAGAGCGTCCCGCGGAGGCGAACGTCGCCTACCTCGCCCAGGACGCCTGGCAGCCCGCCGGTGAAGTCCTCGCCGCCGAGGACTTCTACCGCGACTACGCCACGGCGAACTTCGGAGCTGCCGTGGCTGACGAGGCCGTCGACGCGTTCCTCGCGATCGAGGCGACGGGCTTCCCGAAGACGTCCGGCATGACCGTCGAGTACGGCCAGTGGCGGCTGTGGGGATGTTGCACCGAGGTCCAGGTCGCCACGTGGAAGCGCATCAAGGAGAGCTTCGAGGCGCTGCGCCCCAAGGTCACAACATCGAGCCAACGAGCGAACCTCGACTACTACATCAACTTCATGACCTGGCTGGAACGCTTCTGGATCGCTCAACAAGCGCCTGCGCCGGCCAGTCCTCGCTACGAGCGGACGGCGACGTTCGACACGTGCGAGTCGATCGAAGACTGGACGGCATCGGACGGTCACACCCTCACGGCCGACCATGAGAATCCGCAGGAGGGTGAGGCGAGCTGTGCATCGACCGGTGGCGGCCCCGACTTCTTCCGCAAGAAACTCGACTCACCGATCGACAGCAAGGTCACGCTAGAAACCGGCGTGCTCACCTTCTGGCTCCACGTCTCCGAACCGCAGAAGCTCGGTGGAATCGGGCAGTTCGAGCTGACGAGCTCCGGTTCGTTCGACCAGCAGGAGATGGCCTGGGGTGCCGGTGCGGTGGTTCCGTACCTCTCCCCGGGGTGGAATCTCGTCCGGCTCCCGTTCCGTGCGGCCGGCTTCACCGGAGGTGCGCCAGACCTCAGCAAGCTGAACTTCTTCCGGCTCTATCTCTTTCCCGACGAATCCGTCACGTTGAAGATCGACGATCTTCGGATCGAGCGCCAGGTGGTGCCCGACGATCCCGTGCAGCGGTGGGAGGACCTCAAGGACAGCGGCTTCCAGGAAGCCATCAAGGCGTACCAGAGGATGGTCGAGGACATGCCGCTGCAAGGTGGTCTGGTCTCGGCTGCGGGTGGTCGTTGGTACGGACCGGCCTACCTTCCGCTCGAACGCGAGATCGTCGCGGATCTGGACGTCCCGCCGCCACAACGGCTCGTGGCGAAGGGGACGACGGACGGTGCCCTTCTCCGCTGGGAGGAGCCGGACCTGCCGCCTCCGTTCCCGCAGTATGGCGACTACCGCATCAACGCGGGCGGCGGTGAGGAAGGCGACCTCGCAGCCGACTTCGGTTACTCCCCCAACTCCTCGGCTGCGAGCTTCGACCGTCCTGTGACGAACGACTTCGGCTATCCGCAGGCGATGCGGACGGAGCGCTGGTCGTCCACGACCCTCGAGTACCGCCTGCCCGCACCGCCAGAGATCACCGACGAAGGTCGATACCGCGTCGAGCTGTTCTTCGCCGAGGGGTACTTCGAGAACGACGAAGGCGGCGAGCGGATCTTCGACATCGAGATCAACGGTGAGCTCGTCGAGGACAACTTCGACGTCGCGGCTGAGGCAGGAGGCGTCGACATCGGGATCCGACGTGTGTACGAGACCCAGGTCGACGGTGACGAGCTCGTGATCCGGTTCATCCCGGTCGTGTCGAATCCTAAGGTCAACATCATCAAGGCGACCCGGATCGACGCCGAGGGCAACCCGCTCCCGCCGGTGGATCCGCCGCCCGGCAACGAGTCGCCGATCGCGGGCTACCACGTCTACCGCAAGCCGGTGGATGGTGGCGAGTTCGAGCGCCTGACGTCGAAGCCTGTGACGTCCACGACGTACACCGACTCGGCTTCGGGCGAGTTCGTCTACGCCGTCACGATGGTCGACCGTGACGGCAACGAGAGCCCGCTGTCGTACGAGGAACAGGTGATGGCAGGCCACGCCGACAACGAGCCGCCTCGCATCCTGCAGATTCCTCGCAACCTCCAGGTCGTGCGCGGTGAACCGCTTCGCGTGACTGCCATCGTGGTCGACCAACGCACACCCGACACGGTGAGCGCCACGTTGCACTATCGGCCACTCAGCAAGGGTCGGTGGAAGGCACTACCGATGAAGCGCAATGCGCTCGCGCGCGACTATGCGTTCTTCGCAGACATCCCAGGACGTGACACCACCACGACCATCGAGTACTACATCTCGGCGACCGATGGCGACAACACAAGCGTCGCGCCCTCCGGCGCACCGGATCTCACCGCCTCGGCTCTGGTCAAGCCGGCTACGGGTGGCGTGCCGGGTACCGTGAAGCGTCTGCGCTCGACATGGGACGGCGACGCGGGCGGCGTGATGCTCACCTGGAAGCCGGCCGGCTCGCAGGTGCATCAGTACACCATCTACCGCTCGACGACACCGACGTTCACGCCGAGTCGTACGACGTACGTGACATACGTCCCGTCCGACCAGCTCTTCTTCCTCGATGTCAACGTCGAGCCGGGCACGACGTACTACTACCAGATCGAGGCAGAGTCGATCTCCGGGCGAACCGGACACCCGGCATCCACCTCGGGCATCACGGTGCCCGAGAAGTCACCTCCAAGCTAGTGGTGATGGGCGACGTCGACGCTGCGAAAGGCGTACTGCTTACAGCCGTGCGGCCTTTTGCAGCGCGGCCCTCGCCAAGCGGTCCGCAGCACGAGTCGTCTCGGGGAGCCGGTAGCGGTCGCAGAGCGCCAGCGCGAGCCGGCACGCGTCGTCCAGGTCGATCCGATGGCCGATCGAGACGAACACCGGTCGCACGCCGTCCTGCGTCCGCACGACCCTGCCCACGACCTCGTCCCCGTCGATCAAGTCGGTCGACGCGCCTCGCGGCCACGCCGGTTCGGCATACGTTCCGGCAAGGCGGGCCTTTGCGACCCCGACGGAGGGCAGATCGGTCAGGACCCCGATGTGGCACGCCAGCCCGAAACGTCGGGGATGGGCGATCCCGTGCCCGTCGCAGACGAGCACATCGGGTGTGGTGCGAAGTCGTTCCAGAGCCCTTGCCAAGGCTGGAACTTCGCGAAACGCGAAGAGGCCGGGATAGTAGCCGAACGTACAGGTGTCGACGTGCACCGAGAGATCGACGATCTCGAACGACTTCACGTCGAGCACTGCGACAGCGGCGGCCAACCGGAGGTCGTCACGGGCGTACGCGACATCGAGTCCGGCCGCGAGACGTACCGCTTTGCACGACGTCGCCTCTCGGCTCACCAGGTGGCGCAATCGCTCCTGGACCGCCTCGGCCTCTTCGGCTGTGCCGGGCCACGGGTCCACCAGGGGTAGCACCTGCACGCCTGGCAGACTAGCTCTACGAAGCTCGATCGTGCTCGCCCAGCTGACGTGCTTGCCCTTCAAGCGAGAGTGGCGAAATCACTTCGACTTCGTGTTCTCTGAGCGGGGACCAATCGGTTTACGGTGTGCGAGGGGTTCAGGCTGCGCTGAGTGTCCTTCGCCCTGGCGGCCTGACCTTCTCCGAGGTGATCGGTGACCTGCACCACCAGGAAGTTCGGGAGGTCTTCAGCCAAGGCCCACGGTTCAATCAGCTCGTCCGCGCCGCGCTGGACCAGGTGACGGTTGCCATGGAACGCGGCAGCGTCGGGCTACGGCTGGTAGCGGATGTCGTCTCAAAGGTCCGGTATCCCGATGTGTACGAATAGTTGAAGTTCCAGTGCAGCATCTGGGCCTGGAGCGGCGCTCCCCTCGCCTTCCTCGCCGGACGATCCTCGGCTCGAGATGTTCGCGCAACGCCACCCAGATGGCGTCGAGGTCACGCATCATGTCGTGTGGACCGCTGACGTCAAGCTGGAGAATCCAGCCCCATATGACGAGTACGAGCACTTCCCGAGCTCGGTGGAGGCGTGAAGTCGCCTGCTTGGCATCACACCCGGGCGCTCACTGGCTCACACGGTCATGCGGGACGCCGATCGAGGTGAAGCAGGAGGGCGGCGTTACGCGGCACCTGCAGCGTGATGTGGCCGTGGCGATTCGTGCGGCGCGTGCCGACGACCTCGTCGTGACGCTGCGCGCTGAACTCCCAGAGCTCGCCCTGAGCTTTACCGACGAGCTCTGACAGGTCAGCCCGGACGACGTAACTGGCGGTCGTGGAGCTGTTCGTCACCAACAGGTCGAAGCCACCGCTCGGGTTCTCGGTCGTGATGGCGAGCAGGTCCGGGCTGCTCGTCACGCTCTGGTGCGTTGGCCTGCCACCTTGCAGTGCTCGAATAGCCATGCGCAGCGCATAGTAGGTCACACGTCGTTCGCCGTCGGGACCAATGAGATAGGGACGGTTCACCGCATCGTAGAGGTTGACGATGTGATTGCCGTACACATGACCGTCGCCCGGCCACGACATCCGGATCAGGTTGTTGATCATCAGGATGCCGTTGGACACCTTGAGGTAGGAGTCTCCGCCCTTGAAGACCGGGCCCCACTCGGTGACCCAGAGATCGCGATGGCCCTCCCCAACCGAGTTCATGACCTGGTGGACTTCACGGATTCTCCCGCTGGGATCGTCGCTGAAGTCGTGGTAGTCGACGCAGTCGAAGTACTGCGGCACCTTCGCGAGCGCGTCCTTGATCCACCCCCACTTCTCCCCAGCCTCGTTGACTGAGGCGCCCGCGGAGACCGGTGCGTACTTGCGATAGCTCCGGCCAGGCAGGTAGCGCTGGTACACGTAGTCGATCGCATCGGCCGTGAGCTTGACGAACTCCCAGTAGTCGTCCTCGGTGGCAATTCCCGCCCAGCCTTGTCCTGCGTGGTTGGGTTCGTTGCCGATCTCCCAGTCGTCGACGCGGTAGTCGTTGCGTACGTTCATCCAGTAGACGACGGCAAACACGTGCTCCCACCACTCGTTGCGTCCCTGCGGGGTGTTCGGTGGGTTGAGTGCCGCCGCCCAGTCGGGTTTGATCTGGGCGTTCTGCACCCGCAACGACACCACAGGCTTGACGCCGGCATTCTTGAGGTCTCCGAAGATCTTGCGGCTGTTCCCTTTCCACCCCACGCCGGGCTCGGTGGCGTACCAGAACGGGCTGCCTTCGGGCGGATTCGTGAAGATCTCGTCCCACCACGCCCAGTTGATGACCTGAGGGTCGGCTTTGATGTCAGTGATCGTCGGGTTCCCGAAGGTGCCATCGTCGTCGAGATATTCCCAGGGACCCATTCCGCCGTAGAAGCGGTACGTGTTGATGCCGAGGTCGTAGAAGTCGGCGATGTTGAAGTTGGTGACTCCCCGGTTGGCTCCGATGTAGCGCGTGCTGCGCCCCCACTGATCGCCAAACACCTTGATCGTCGCCATCAAAGCGGCGTCTTCTCCGTCAGCATGGGCGGCCGCCATCCCGGCAGATGACAGCAGGCCGGCGGTAGGCACCGCTGTCGCGAGCTTGAGGAAGTCCCGTCGGTCGACCGGCCGCTGCATAAGAACCGCCTCCCCGGAGCTCGATGCGTACCCATGCGGTGTGCATGCCAGCGAGACTTTTTTAAGAAGCCTTATAAAGGCTTGATCATTACGGTGTCGCTCGCTGATGGCACGCGTCAACGACTTGCCAGGTATCGGCCACCTATCCGTCCCGATACACCTCGCTGACCAGCTGGTGACGCTGGCCAGCTCGTCGTTGGAAGCAACCCGCACTCGGCTGAGCTGGCGACCTCGAATCCGGGCTGACGGCTCACGACCTCGCGAGGTGCAAGTCCACGAATCGAGGCCGGTTGAAGTTGGCATTCTGCCTGATCCCGTCCAGCCCAGCGGAGGAGTTCACGTTGTACGAGATCGTCAACGTCCCGGGCTTACTGATGGACGGGTGTGCTGCGATGTTGTACGGCGCGTACAGCCCCTGGCCGGAGTGCGCCTCGGGTGCGACGTACACCGCCTGACGCTCCGTGAACGGCCCTGTGGGAGAGTCCGCCACCGACACGTAGATCGTGTCTCCGAGCACCGCGTCGGATGTGGTGAGCACCCACTTGCCCTCGACCGGAGTCACGCTGTACGACGCACCCACGTCGCGCGCAAGGCGTGCCGAGGACGCAGGATCGCTCGTCCAGCCCTCGCCGTCGAAGTACTCCCACGAGTCGATGTCGGTGAGGTGCCCGACCCGAGCGCGGGCGAGGTGCATGTGCTTGTCCAGCCAGACCGATTCGACGCCATAGATGTAGAGGAACGGGCCGCAGCGCACCACGTCGACGCCCCACCCCACGTTCCCGTCCATCGGAACCGTTGCCACGGCCTGGACAGCGAAGTTCTTGTCGAACGTGACCAGGGTGGTGCCGATCCATTTGAAGTTGAACGGCGGTGGGTCGTCGCTCGGTCCCTGCTCGTACTCGAAGACCTGGAGCCGGCCGGCGTCCACGATGCCGTCGCCGTTCCACTGCCACAGCGGACCGGCAAGCGACGTCGGTTCCTCGTGGGTCCCGCCGGTGATGGTCACGTCAGGGAGGCCGTCCCGACCGGCTAGCACGGCCGAGTTGTTGACGAGCTTCGGCGATTCGCTCAGGCTCTCGTCTTCATTGACCGGGCCCAGCCAGGTGTCGTTGAACAGCCAGACAACCCGCTTCCCGGGCAGCAGTGTCGAGTACGTGCCATCGGCTGCCGCCCAGCCGCCCTCGTTCTCCCAGCCGCCACCGCTGTTGCCGAACTCGCGCCACGCTTCGGTGAGCTCGGTGTTGGGCGTGGCCTCGGTCACCACGACGTCACCGCCTGGCGGTGACGCAACGCACGTCCCAGGCCTCGGCGCCCCGGCCGTTGCGCTTCGCGAGGCCGCCGCGGCAGCCGTGGGGGCCAGAGTTGCCGTGAGGACTGCCAGCGCGAGGAGCACGAAGCGGTGTTTCCGACGCGTTGGCGCATGAGCGGCGCGTGGAGCTGGCTGGGTGTTTCTCACGGCGACACACTCTGTCAGCGGCTGAAAACCTCTGTCTAGTGAAACCTCGAGAATGGCCGGTCTGGTGTCCTGAACTGGCTCACGGCCAGGTGGTCATCGAAGGCCTTTCGTGCTCGCCCCGGGCTTGCTCGCGATGTGGTGCATTGCGTGACGCTAGAGGAAGTAGCGAAGCCAGACGTAGATCCAAGCCAAGACCGACGTGAGGACCAGGGTGATGAGGCCGTACTTCGTGAAGCGCCAGAAGCTGATGTAGTGCCCTGCTCGGGCAGCGATGCCGATGGCGACGACGTTCGGGCTGGCGGCGACAGCCGTGCCGTTACCACTGAAGTCGGCTCCGAGGGCGAACGCCCACCACAACGCCTGCGCGGTTTCGGGGTCCGGAGCTCCTTCGGCGATACCTTCGACGATCGGCGCCATCGTCGCGACGTACGGGATGTTGTCGAAGAACGCGCCCAGAACGCCCGAGCCGAGGAGCAACGCGGTCGCACCGAGGAAGTAGTTGCCGGACAGCCGCTCGGCGGCCCAGGTTCCGATCGCCTCGATCACGCCGGTGTGGGTCAGCCCGGCGACCATCACGAAGAGCCCCATGAAGAACACGAGCGTCTGCCACTCCACCTCTTGGAGCACCTCGTGGACGTCCACCTTCGTCACGAGCAGCATGAGACCCGCACCGACGAGGGCGACGATCGCCGGGTCGATGTGCACCACCGCGTGGAGGCAGAAGCCGATCACCACGAGGCCGAACACCACCAGGGCCCGGACCAGCATCTGGGGGTTGGTGATCGCACGACGCTCCTGCAGTGCCATCACCTCGGCGATGTGCGTGCCGTCCTGCCGGAACGTACGAAAGAACAGAACCCGGGTGAAGAGGACGAAGACGACGAAAATGAACGCGACGATGGGCGTCATGTGCATGAGGAAGTCGGTGAACGTGAGGCCCGCCCGGCTGCCGATGATGATGTTCGGCGGATCACCGATCAGGGTGGCCGCGCCACCGATGTTGGACGCGAGGACCTCGGCGATGATGTAGGGCTGTGCGGGCACGCGCAGCCGATCGCACACGACCACCGTCACCGGGACGACCAGCATGATGGTCGTCACGTTGTCCAGGAACGGTGAGGCGACGGCCGTGATCGCCATCAGCATCACCATGAGCCGGTAGGGATGCCCTCGCGAGCGCTTCGCCGCCCAGATCGCCAGGAAGTCGAAGAGTCCTGTCTGCTTGATGATCCCGACGATGATCATCATGCCGAAGAGCAGGAAGATGACGTTCCAGTCGATGCCGTCATGCTCGGAGAAGAAGACATCCGAGCCTGGGATCAGCCCGAGCACGGCCATGATCCCGGCGCCGACGAGGACGACTTTGACCTTGTTGACCTTCTCCGTCGCGATGAAGTAGTAGGCGCCTACGAAGATGGCGAGAGCGAGGATGGCCGCTACCATCTACTCCCCCGCGCCGAAGACGGCAAGACTGGTGATCAGCCGCTCGAGCGTGACCGCGCCGGTGAGCACCCCACGACCGTCCACGACAGCGACGAGTGGGCTGCGGTGCCTCGCCATGACGGCCGCCACCTCGAGCACGGTCGCGTCGCCGAGCACGGTCGCGGGCCGTGCGGGTTGCGGAGGTGCACACTGCGCAACGGTCCGGCTACCCAACTCCAACCAGAACTGGTCAGCGTGGGCCTCGTCGACGGTGCGAACCAGCACGGGGTCCTCTTGGTAGGAGCTGGGAACCGCGAGGCGCAGCACCTGGGTCCCGGGAAGCACCATGTGCGGCCGTGAGTCGCTATCCACCACGATGAGTCCCGGCAGACGACTGACCGCCATCGCCCGGATCGCCTTGGCGACCGTGTCGTCCGGGGTCACCGTCGGAACGCTCACCGAGATGTCCCGCGCACGCATGGCACCCCAACCTGTCTGGTCAGACTTGTGCCCACGCCGTCGTGGACCCCTGTTCCTCCGCCGTCACAAGGGTTCCGGCACACCCCCTACAGCGGCCATCGGTGACGACACCCAAATCACGTGAGGGTGAGCATGTAGGCGGTCCGTTCACGGATGGCACAGTGCGTCCGCGGTCGACGCCGAGGTGTGATGATCACGCGATTTGATCGGGCCCCAGGAAGCCTCGGTACAGTGGCCCCAATGGGTGAAAAAGGCACGGGACGGAAAGGGTTTCGACCAGATGTCGAGGGTCTGCGGGCTGTCGCAGTCGTGGCAGTGCTGCTCTACCACGCAGGGCTCGGGTTGGTATCCGGCGGCTACGTCGGTGTCGACGTCTTCTTCGTCATCTCGGGCTTCCTCATCACCGGCCTGCTTCTGACCGAGCTCGAACGAACCCAGACCATCTCGCTACTCCGCTTCTACGCGCGCAGGATCCGCCGGTTGCTGCCGGCGGCGACCGTCGTCCTCGCCACCGTGGCGATCGCGTCGGCAGTCCTGCTGTCACCGGTCGAGCGAGTGGCAGTCGCCCACGACCTCATTACCTGCGGGCTCTACGTCATCAACTGGCGTCTCGCGCTGCAGGCGGTCGACTACTTCGCCGAGAGCGGTGCGAGCCCGGTCCAACACTTCTGGTCGCTTGCCGTCGAGGAGCAGTTCTACCTCGTCTGGCCTGCGCTGATGCTGGCCGTGGCGTGGTGGTGCCGGCGCCGGAACGCCTCGCTTCGGCGGTCGCTCGTTGTGACATTCGTCTCGGTCGGCGTGGCGTCGTTCGTGTACTGCCTGTATCTCAGCTATCGCGGAACTGGTGACGCCTACTTCTCGACGTTCACCCGCGGCTGGGAGCTTGCGCTCGGCGGTGTGCTCGCGATCGTGCTGGCGAGTGGTCGACGGTTGCCCGGATGGTGCGCCCCCTGGATTGCCGTTGGCGGTCTCGTGTCGATCGCCGTCTCCACAATGCTCTTCGACGACGAGACCGCGTTCCCGGGAGCTCCCGGCCTTCTGCCCACCCTCGGTGCGGCAGCGATCATCGCGGCAGGCGCGACCGCGACGAGCGGGCCAGGCTGGCGCCTGCTCACCCTGCGTCCGGTCCGCCACATCGGCCGAATCTCCTATTCCTGGTACCTGTGGCACTGGCCGGTACTGGTCTTCGCCGCTACTCGATGGGAGGAGCCGTCGGTCTGGCGCTCGGTCGCAGTAGTCGTGGCGTCGTGGGTGCCTGCGGTCGTCACGTACCACCTGATCGAGGAGCCGTTCCGCACGGCGCGGCTGGGGAACGTCGCCCCTCCCCGCATCCTGCGCCTGGGTGTGGCGACGACCGCGGTGACGGTCGTCGCCGGGGTGATCCTGCAGGTGACGACACCATCGGTACCGCTTGCCGATCGGCAGGAGGCGATCGGCGCCAAGGCGGTCGAGCGTGGCAAGCCCGTGCAGAAGGACGCGAGTGCGCTACGGCCGCAACCGCTCGAAGCCAAGGACGACCGATCCAAGATCTACGACGACGGCTGCCTCGCGGCTCCAAACGAGACGACGTCGAGTACGTGCGTCTATGGTGATCCCGAAGGAGATCTGACGCTCGTCGCGTACGGCGACTCGAAGATGATGCAGTACGGCGTGGCGCTCGACGCGATCGGCAAACGGCAGGGCTGGCGCGTTGTCGTCCTCACGAAGTCTGGTTGCCCACCGGCCGACGTCCTCGTGCACAACGCCAACCTCCGGCGCGCCTATTTCGAGTGTGACGAGTGGCGTTCCCACGTCCACGACCGCATCTCTCGCGAGAAGCCTGACCTCATCGTCGTGGCGGGGCGAGCCCACTACACGGTGATCGAGGATGGCACGCACCTCGATCGCGAGGAAAGCGCCAAGGAGCTCGAACGCGGCTGGGAGCGGGAGCTCGACCATCTGCTCACCTACAACAGCCAGATCGTTGCCATCGAGGACAATCCCCAACCAGACAAGGACGTTCCCGCGTGCGTGGCGCAACAGATCGATGATCTGGACGAGTGCGCCACTCCAGAGGACAAAGCGCGCGCTGAGACCGTCCTCGCCACGCACGTGGCGAGCCGCTACGACGAGGTCGAGCTCATCGATCCAGCCGTCGTCCTCTGTCGAGACGGGGTCTGCCCAGCGGTCATCGGCGACGTGCTCGTCTACCGCGACGACAACCATCTGTCGGCGACGTTCGTCGAGACGCTGACCGACTGGCTCGAGGACGAGTTACTGAAGCGGCTGACCTGATCCCACAGATGAGGCCAATCACTCAGTCGGACGACTCGATCCAGCCGTCCGAGACCAGACGCGCTGCGTCAGCTGGACGTTCGCTGTTGAACAGCACCCTGGCCCCGTCCGTGATCCGGACGGCGTCGACGTAGATGCCCCGTCCTTGGTAGCCGGGATCGGTCGTGTAGCTCCAGCGCACGTGGGTAGTGCCGACGGGCAGCGCTGCACGAGCGACGAGCCACCGCCTGCCGGCGAAGCCGGAGAACGACCCGTCGTTCGACCACGTGTAGCCAGCGGTCAGGAGCTCCATCGGCACCGGAGTCCAGCTGGTGCCGCCGTCGGTGGAGGCGAGAAGCCAGCCGTAATCGGTGGACTCGGTGTCGTACCAGAGTCGGAAGGTCAGCGCTCCCCTCGTCGCCGGTGTCGGCAACGGAGCGGTCAGGTTCACCGTGGTCGCGTCCTCCTGGCCGGAGTACCACGCGCTGGTGCCGACAGCCGGCCGGACCGGGACGGCACGGGCGAGCTCACGAGCGGCTGCTCGGCGGTAACCGCTGTCAGTGCCCCACTCGCGCGTCGGGTGGACGCGGTTCGTGTGCAGGACGAGGAGCGAGTTGGTGAGTGGATCGAGCACGAGGGAGACTCCGGTGTACCCGGTGTGGCCAGCCGTTACAGGCGAGGTCATCGCGTCCATGTAGAACCGCTGGTCGAGCTGCCAGCCGAGGCCACGCGCGGCGGAGCTGCCCAGACCGACGTTGAGGTTGGTGAGCATGAGGCGTACGGAGTCCTCGCGCAGGATTCGTACGTCGCCGTAGCGGCCGCCGTTCAGGACCATCTGGCCGAAGATCGCCATGTCGAACACGGTCGAGAAGAGCCCTGCGTGCCCAGCCACGCCGCCGAACGACCAGGCATTCTCGTCGTGTACCGAGCCGCGGATCATGCCGCGTCCGGTCCATGGCTGGTACTCCGTCGCCGCGATCCGGTCCAGCTTCTCAGCCGGCGGATTGAACCCGGTATCGACCATGCCAAGCGGTCGGGTGATTCGCTCGGCTATGACGCGGTCCAAGGGCATACCGGTGACTCGCTCGACGAGCTTGCCCAGGACGATCAGGTTGAGGTCGGAGTACTCGTAGCCGCTGCCGGGCGGACGCCGCAGGTCGGACTCGTAGATCGCTGTCATTCGAGCGTCGTCGTCCGGCAGGGTGTAGAGGTTGAGCCACGACACCATTCCCGAGGTGTGGGTGAGCAGCTGACGCACGATGATGGCCTGCTTGGCCTGGTCTGCCTGGGCGAACTCCGGAACGTAGTCGGCCACCGGTGCGCTCAGGTCCAGCTCGCCGCGTTCGGCCATCTGCGTGACGACGACCGAGGTGAACAGCTTGGTCACCGATGCCAGGTCGAAGATGGTGTCCGGCCGCATCGGTACCCACTGGTCTTGCGGAAGCTCGACCGCGGTCTCGGTCTCCGCATCCCAACTCGCATAGCGCAGTGCGTAACCCTTGGCGTCGTGGACGACGATGACGCCGTTGCGGGCGGCGAGCACGGCGAAACCTGGATGCGACGGGTTGGGTCCAGCTGGGCCACCGGGTTCCATGTACGCGGCCTCGGTCGGCACGATGCGTTCGACGTACTCCCGAAGCAACTGAGCTTGGCGGGCCGTGCCGTACCGCAACGTCCGCGGATGCTTGAACGTCAGGTCCGCTCCTGTCACCGTCGGCGGTCCGGTCTCACCCGACCTGGCGGGGCGCAAACCGGTCGGCTGGCCCGGAGTGGCCAACGCCTGGGATTTACGTCCGAGAACCGGCGACATGCCGAGGGCGCCCGCCGTCAACCCGCTGACCAGGAGCTTTCGTCTGCTGAGCCCGCACCTGCCGCCTGCCCTATCGCCGCTCGTCCCAGCTGTGCCTCGGGTCATGCTCAGTGCCCCCAACCGTGTCAGCCGATCACCGCGTGGTCGAATCCGATCCAGGTCCATCGACCTGTGCGATGGCGCCCCAGCGTCCGACGGCCGTCGCATGACGACTCGCGCTACGCACCAGCCGGTTCCGAAGGAGCGCTCCTGTAGCTCATCGAGGTGGCCCTGCGTGCCCTTTGAAGCTAGTTACGCCGCTAAGGCTCGTCAACATCACGACCACAGGTGCAACGGGCGTGTGGCATGTGCTCTCGTACGAATCGGCGGCCGATCGTGCACGCTGAAGCGCTTACGCTTTCCCTGGGGTCCGACCAGGACCGACTCGTACCCTCCAGTCATCCTCCACCGCTGTGGCCCGAAACGGTCGCCTCACACCTGAACAGCCAAATGAAAGGTGTCGTTAAAGGCGATCGCGGGCCGCCATGCAGAGCTCACCGAATTTTTGGAGAGTCATGCATTCGACACCTGATCGAAGACGATTCATCCTGTCCGGCACTGCACTTCTTGGTAGGCGCAGCGATTACTCGGCAGTGCCCATCCCGCAACCGCCGCAAGTGCGGCGCCGCCCGCGCACTCCTTAGCGCGACGACCAATCAGGAGGGCACAGCCGTATCTCTGATCTGGGAGCCCATTACCGAGAACGACGCAACGGAGGCTCTGGCCTTCTTCGCGAACGACAGGTTCTTGTTCAAGCCGACCTCCCCCGAACAATCTCACGTGCAGTTCGTAATCTCGACGACTTGGGCTGGACGGGTCGAGACGTGTCACGCTCGTCGGCGTAGACGCGACAGGCAACGAGTCGCCGCCCAGCAACGGTCTCGTACCAGTCGCTCCGGGCACGCTGCCGGCTCCCGAACTGACCAGCGCAGTCCTCGAGGAGGGCCGTGTCACCCTGAGGTGGACGCCATCGCAGACCAGCAGGGAGGAGTTCGGTCCGATCAGATACGGTATCCAAGCCAATGGTGCGCCCGTGCCGACCGTGGGCACCACGTCGACGTCCATCACCTTCCCCCTGGCCTCGCTTCGGGCGCGCTCGAGCACGTGCGCCAGTCCCATGAGCCGAGGCTGTGCGCGCCCCGACTCGGGCCCCCACTGTTACGAGGTCATGCCGATTCCAGGCTTACCGACCTACGTTGAGCTATCGAGCCAGGTCGCCAACGATCGTCGGCCCCCCTCGATCACGGTGTCGCGAAGCCTTGTAGGCACCTGCCATGCGCGAATCTGTACGTCAAGACGTTCACGAGCAGAGCGAACCTGCCATTCGCCGGCAAGTCGTCCACTCACCAGAACCAAGCCGCCTTTGTCCGAGCGCGCAAGCGGCCGACCGTCCCATCCGAACCTCGACCTGTCCTTGTACGCATAAATGATGTTGTCGTAGCGCGGGACCAGCCGACAAACGTCCTGCGCTGACTGCAGAGTTTCCAGTCCTTTCAGATCCATCAGACGCTCGCCTTGCGGCCCTTCCAGCCAGGTCAGAGCGCTCTCGCACGAGTCGATGACCTCCCGCCAGTTCCCAACACCTGAGAAGTACGTGAGATCGTGCTCGGTACCTGCTCCGAATGCCGCCAGGTACCGCTTGAGAAAGGCGGCTCGGTCAACTTCTGTGCTCGGTCGACGCCCGAGCCACGTCTCGCAGTCCTGGTACCGCAGCACCTGCGGCGTCGGGACCCCACGATCCCTCACCGCATCGAGTGCCCAGCGCTCCCCTCGAATCGCGGCTCCTCCTCGCGCGAGATCCGTACGATCACCTCGCCTGCGTCGTACACCTCGCAGACCTGCCCACCGTCGACTGGACTCAGGCGGTCCGGTGTCGCACCGGTTGCTTTTCGTACGACAGCGCGGATGACGGCGGTCGGCGTACGCATGCCGCCGTACACGTTGCGGCGCCATGCATCAGTCGTCGGGCATCGGCAGAGCATGACCGATCCAGGGTCGACCGGCAACGCATTACCGTGCCTGCACGTTCACATCGCTGAATGCGGTCTCCCCCGTACGACGTCGTAGAACTACCCTCTCCAGATGTCCCCCGCGACGATCGCCATGACGCCCTGCGTGGCTGGTGCTCCTCGCGCAAGCGACGGTTCGTCCAGGACGTCCTCCTCACTGGTGAAGGGATAGCAGAGTGCTCGAGCTCGACATCAACGGTTCGCTCTTCTACGACAAGGTTTATGGATGTTGGCTGGGCAAGAACGCGGGCGGAACGCTTGGAACACCGCTCGAGAAGACGTTCGGTCAGGAGGAGCCATTCGACGTCTGGTGGTACCCGGAGTTGCGGGAGGGTGGTCTGCCCAACGACGACCTGGAGATCCAGCTCGCCTGGCTGAAGGCGGTCGAGGAGGTCGGGCCGGACCTCACGGCACGCGATCTTGCCCGCTACTGGCTTGACCACGTGGGCTACAACTTCGACGAGTACGGCCTGTCCAAGGCCAACCTCCGGCTCGGCCTCGAGCCGCCGATCAGCGGCCACTACAACAACTGGTTCAAAGACTGCATGGGCTGCCCGATCCGTTCCGAGATCTGGGCGTGCATCGCTCCCGGCGCACCGCGGGTCGCCGCGCGCTATGCGTACCAGGATGCGATTTGCGACCACGCAGGCGGCGAGAGTGTGTACGGGGAGTTGTTCAACGTCGCCGTGGAGTCCGCGGCGTTCCTCATCGACGACCGGCTCGAGCTCATCGACATCGGGCTGTCGTACGTTCCGCCCTCGAGCAAGACCGCCGCGGCGATCCGGGCCGTGCTGTCCGCCCACGCCGCCGGAGCCGACTGGAAGGAAGCACGCAAGCGCGTGCTCGAGGCGGCGCCCCACTACAACGCGCAGTACTCCCCTATCAACCTCGGCTTCCAGGTCATCGGACTGCTGTACGGCGACGATTTCGGCGACGGGCTCTGCAAGACCGTCAACTGCGGCTACGACACCGACTCCTCAGGCGCCGCGATCGGTAGCTACCTCGGCATCCTGGCCGGCCGCTCCGGCCTACCGGAGAAGTGGATCAAACCGCTCGGCGACACGATCGCCACGAACGAGTCCTGGGGCGGTGTCCGTCACCTCACCGACGGGCCGAACCCGATCCCGGCCACGCTCGACGAGCTCGCCGAACGGATCCGTACGGTCGCACGCACCGTCCTGTCCAAGCACGGCCTGCTCGGGCCCGACGGGGTGCTGCGGGTCTCGCGGCAGGACCTGTACGCCGACGACGCCACACTCGCGCTTCGTGACTCCAGCCCGACCACGGTGTCCTACCCGGCACCCGACGTCAGCGTCGACGTCGACTACCTCGACACCCCCGCCGTCGCACCCGGCTCGACGAAGACGCTCCTCACCCGGCTGACCAACCGGCGTCCGGACGACGTGCAGGTGACGTGCACCTGGACGGTGCCGACCGGCTGGGCCCCAGTCCCCGCCAGGACCGCGAAGGTGCCCGCGCGAAGCTCGGTCGACCTGACCTGGGACGTGACCATTCCCGGCCGCGACCTCCTCCAGAACAGCAACCGGCTCCATCTCGCAGTAGCGCCGGCCGGCCGCCCGGCCCAGCCCGCCGTTCCCGTCGTACTGATCGGCGCGGCAGCCTGGCGGATCGCAGGGCCATACCCGCGCGACGGACGCTCAGACGCCGACTTGCTGGACGCCGCCTTGCCCGCCGACCGCTCAGCGCTCAAGTGGCGCGAAGTCGCCGCACTGGAGAACGCCCTGCCGCTCGCCGATGCGTTCGACGGCCCAGGCGTGATGTACGCCCAGACATTCATCCTGGCGCCCGACGCGCAGCAGCTGTGGCTCGTCGTGGACGCCAACTGCCCGACAGCCTTCTGGATCAACGGCGAACTCGTGCGGTCCGCCAACCGCTACCGCGGCGTACGACCAAACTTCAGCGGCAGCGCCGACTCCGCCGGGCCAGTCCAACTCACCGCCGGCTGGAACGAGCTCCTCATCCGACTCGTACGCTCCGACACCGCGCCACCAGCCGAATGCCACCTCACAATGGCAAGCAACGACAAATTCCGCAACAGCCAACCACACCTCGGCCGCACTCGCTTCCCGTGGGACTAGCGCTGGGGCAGGTCCGCCGGCTACGAGGTCAGTCAGCCCGCGGACGCCCCACCACACCTCAGCCACCGTGCGGCGACCCGATGGTCTCGGCCACGGGAACGAGCTCGATGTAGTCGAGCGCGAGCGTGGAGTCGGTGCTGGCGTCGTTCCTCCCGACGACCGTGAAGCGGAAGGCGCTCGGCCCGCTCGAGGTGAACGTCTTGGACCCCATGACGTAGCTCGGGTAGCAGCACCCACCGAAGTGGTCCTGCGGATCTCCCTGCTCCACGCCGTCGATCGTGAGCTGGAAGATCCCCCGGCTGTGGTGGGCCTTCGCCCTCGCGACGACGAGGTAGTCGCCCGGCGCTGGAACGTCCACCTCGTACTCGACGAAGTGCCCGTTCTCGTGGCCGTTGAACTTGTTGCCATAGGTCCCGCTCATGGCGGTATCCCGGAAGAGCTCCTCGGTGATGCCAGCGGTCTTCGCGACCGTCTTCAGGGCCTCAGCCTCATAGCGGACACCGCGTCGCGGATCGGCCGGAACGAGCTCGAAGTAGTCGAAGGCGAGCGTGAAGTCGCTGCTCTCGGCGTTCTTGTCCACCACGGTGAAACGCAGCTTCGCCGTACCCGCATCGAGTGCGGCCGATCCGATCGGGTGCACGCGGTTGCCGCCGCCGCCGAACTGATCGCGCGGGGCGCCGACCGGTGTGCCGTCCACGCTGAGCTGGAAAACCCCTCGGCTCGGATGCAGTCGGGAGATCACGATGATGTCGTACGTGCCGTCCGCAGGAACGTCGACGTCGTACTCGATGAAGTCGCCGACCGCACGACCGTTGTACTTGTCGCCCCGGCCACCGCTCGAGTCAGGATCGTTGAACTGCTCTCGTGTCGTGTTGGGCGCGGTGGTCGCCGGCAGCGCCTCGGCCTCCGCCCGAATGGGACGCACCTCGATCGCGTCCACGTCGCCGCGCACGTAGACGGGGTCCTTCGTGAGCTTGACGAGGAGCTCGCCGTCGACACTCTGACCGACCGGGTTCCCCATCATGTCGACGAGCTCGAGCTCGCCGCCGGAGAGCTTGGCGTAGCGGTTCTCGTCCCCGGCCCACATCACCCGGACATGCTGTGACCCGTCGCGGAAGGCATAGCTGCGGATCCCGGCTGGCGTGTCGTCCCGGCCAGCCGGATCTGCCTCGCCGAGCTGCCGGATGAGGGCCGCGTAGGTGGCATAGCTCGGCTTGGGTGAGTACGGACCGCGCTCGTCGACCTGTGACCGAATGAGCCCGAAGTGAACCTCCCGCGTGTTCGGGACCTCCTCTGGAGGAGCCAGGTTGTTCATGAAGTTGAACCAGAACACCCGGTCGAGGCCGCCATCGAGCTCGATGGCGAGGAGCTTGGGCAGATCCCTCGCCACCAGGGCCTCGTCCCTCGGGTAGAACGTCGGCCAGCCGGTCTCACTCGCCCACGCGAGCTTCGCCTCCCCGCCGTGCTCCGCGAGCAGGTCTTTCAGTCCGCCGAGGTCCGACTCGCGGCTGGTGGGGTCGATCGGGTAATGGTGCACCGAGACCCCGTCCGCCGCGTCCAGCGCTCCGGCCTCGAACGCCTGGGCGAGCCACGGCAGGTCGATGCCAGTCGTCGCGCCCGCGAACACCGGCACGTCCGACACCTCACGAACTGCTCGGCTCACCCGCCGGACCATCTCGGCGTAGTTCACTGGGTCGCGGGCGGCAGGACCACGCGTGAAGCCCTGGCTGTTGGGTTCGTTCCAGACCTCCACGGCCGAGAGCTTCGCGCCGTACCGCTTGGCGATCTGTCGGCTGTAGGTGGCGAACCCGTTCAGGCCTTCGTCGGTGTACGGGGTGTTGCCGTCGTCGTAGTGCTGGTTGAACAGCGCCAGCGTGATCATCGGGTGCAGGCCCGCCTGCGCGAGCTTGTTGATGTACTGGGTGAAGTGCGGGTCGAAGTGGAACTTCCCCTTCTTCTTCTCGACGAACTCCCAGCGCACCGAATCGCGCACGCCGCCGACACCCAAGCGCTCGATGAGCGGGATCACCTCGAGCGGATACGGGCCTGGGTCGTCGACCTTGCCGAAGTGGGTCTGGACCCCGAACTTTGCGCCGTCGTCAGGACCTGCCGGGCTGACGACGGCGACCTCCGTCCTGGCGATCGATGACGTCGGAGCGCCACCCTGGTACGCCTGAACCTCCACCGTGAAATGGCCCTGCCGCGTGCTCTGGAACCGCAGATCCGCACGCCCCTGCCGGGCCGCCGCAGTGCCGCTCGCAGCCGTCGCGCCCCAGAAGTCCACAAGGCTCCACCGCACCTCGTCACCGACGATGCAGTGGACCGAGAGTCTCACCGGCTTGCCCGTGAGGAAGATGCCGCCGAGCTCGCCCGGGCTGACCCGGAGCTTCCCCGCCTCACACCCGCTACCGGGCGGCGCTGGGGGTTTGCCTGGCGGCGCCTTCATCGCCACCGATCCACCGGCATCGCCGGCCGGCGCCGCACCTGCGCTCGGTATCGCCATCACCATGGCGACAGCTAGCGCCATGGCCGTGACAACCAGTTTCGTCCGCCGTGTGCCGCGCGTCGAGGGTGGGTACGACATGACGACCGCCTTTGCACCAGCTAATACGCATTATGGCGGAGTAAAGCACTCGGGTCTCACGTCCGTCAACCGACGGCCTCACCACCATGACTGCGGCGTCGGCAGCGCTTGACATCCCGGGCTCAGCGTCGATACTTGAACGCTTATACGCATTAGTACTGCCGGGGAGGCGGTTCCCTTGCTCCGGATCACTGATGGACGCTTGCTGCGGATGTGCCGTGCCCTGTTCCGGCGCCAGAGCACTCGAGCTTCACAAGCCGCGACGATCACACCGAGGATCGCTGCGTCGTTGCTGGTCGCGACCCTGGTGACCTCGTGCGTTGGGTCCTCGTCCACCGGTGAGGGCGGCGGGGACGCCAACCAGCCCGTCACTCTCCGGTTCTCGATGTGGAGCAACAACGAAGCCCACGTGGCCATGCTGGAGGGATTCGCGAGAGAGTTCCGCAAGTCGCATCCCAACGTCTCCATCGAGTTCGTTCCGGTGATCAGCTCCGACTACCTGCAGAAGATCAGCACCGCTCTTGCCGGTGGCCGTCCCTTCGACGCAGGCTGGCTCGGCGAGGGAGACGTGAGCCAGTTCGTGTCGGCCGGCGTCCTGGCCGACCTCGCGCCCACGTTGAGCCGCACGAAGGGCTACGAGCTGAACGACTTCATCGGCAAGTCCATGCAGAGCTGGCGGAGGGGCGACAAGATCTACGGAGTGCCGTTCTCGACGTCGCCGTTCCTCGTGTACTACAACAAGGATCTCTTCGCCCAGGCGGGAGTCGCGACGCCAGAAGAGCTGACGGCCCGCGGTGAGTGGACCTGGGAGAACTTCCGCGCGATCGCGCGGACCATCCGGGAGAAGGCGGGTCCGTCAGTCTATGGCTTCCAGGGTCACGACGGTGCGCTGTACGACAACGTCACGAGCTTCTGGAACACGGTCGTGCCCGCGATCCGTGCGTACGGTGGCTCGATCTGGGACCCCAGCACGGGCTCGTGCGATCTCGCCGACCAGGCCACGGTGGATGCGATCGATCTCTTCCGGCAGATGGTCGCGGTCGACAAGAGCATGGTGCCGCCTGGTGAACAGGCCGACTTCTTTGCCGGGCAGGTCGGGATGACGATCAACCAGCTGAGCCGCACGTCGCTGCTCGAGGAGGCGACGTTCGAGTGGGGCATCGCTCCCCTGCCGTCCGGCCCAGCCGGTCCGACGAGCTTCTACGGACAGGCAGGCGTCGTCGTCTTCAACGCGAGCCCGCATCCTGACATCGCGGCGGAGTTCGTCGCCTTCATGACCAACAGGCAGAACGTCGAGACGATGGCGGAGTTCTTCCCGCCGGCACGGCAGTCGGTTCTCGACTCCCCCGCGTTCCGGTCCAGCAACGCCGCCGTCGGGGAGGCTGGCATGGAGCTCGTCGCCGACCAGGTGCGGCAAGGTGAGTCCTTCCCCTTCCCGGCCAACTTCGCCGACGTGAACCTGGCGCTCAAACCCGAGCTCGACAAGCTGTGGTCGGCTGACGCCGACGTGGCTGCGATCCTGCGGCAAGGGTGCGAGGCGGTCGAGTCTCTGCTCACCACGAGCTAGTGCTGGTGTGGTAACGGGGATGCACGACAACCACCACAGGAGCCGGAGTGGAGGAGGCTCGTGACGATCGCATACCAGCGGGCGGTGACAGGTCGTCGGGCCGGGCGGTCGCTCTCTCTACGACGACGGGAGGAGTTGACGGGCTACCTCTTCATCTCCCCCCAGGTCCTGGGATTCCTGGTGATCGTCCTCGGCCCGATCGTCGCCGTCGTCGTCTACAGCCTGCAGAACCGCACCCTGCTGGCACCGGAGGCGACGTTCGCCGGCCTGGAGAACTACCGTCACATGGTGGAGTCGGATCCGTACTTTCGACGGATGCTGCTCACCACAGCGATCTTCTGCGCGGGTCTCGTGCCGATCAACGTCGGGCTGGGCTTGTGCACCGCACTGCTCCTGTCCAGCAACCGCCGCGGCGACGCGGTGTTCCAAGCCATCTTCTTCCTCCCTGTCGTGACCTCAGCCGTCGCCTGGGCCGTCGTGTGGAGGTACGCGTTCCAAGGAGAGCTCGGACCTATCAACCAGTTTCTCGCCGTGCTCGGCGTGACCGGCCCTAACTGGCTTCAGGAGCCCACCTGGGCGCTCGTGGTCGTGACCGTCACCCGCGCCCTGAAGACCGTCGGGCTGAAGATGGTCATCTTCATCGCCGCCATCCAAGGCATCCCCAAGGAGCCACTCGAGGCGGCACGCCTCGACGGGGCGAACTCGTGGCACGTCTTCCGCCACATCATGCTGCCGTTCCTCGCGCCCGCGACCTTCCTGGTCGTGGTCATCACGATGATCGGGTCGATGCAGGTCTTCGATCACATCCTGCTCATGACCGCGGGCGGCCCGTCCAACGCCACCATGGTGTTGCCGTACTACATCTTCCATCAGGCGTTCCGCGCCTTCGATACGGGCTACGCGAGCGCCCTGGCCGTCGTCCTCTGCGTCCTCACGCTCGGGCTCACGACCCTGCAGTGGGCCGTACGTCGCCGGGTGGTGCCTGATGAGCAGTGACGTGGCGTTTCAGACGCCCGCCCGATTGCGCCCGACGCGACCATCCCGTGGTGCGCCGTCGCTCCGAGGCACCGCGATCATCGCGACCACGGCACGCTACCTCTTCCTGACGGTGCTGTCGCTGGTCTTCATGTTCCCGTTCTGGTGGCTTGTCACCAGCTCTCTCAAAGGTCCGAGCGAGATCAGGCAGACGCCACCGACATTCCTTCCCGAGTCACCTCGCTGGCAGAACTACGTCGAGGTCTTCACCTACCAGCCGTTCGCCCGACACCTGTTCAACAGCATCTATCTCGGTGTCGTGGTGACCATCGGAGTTCTCGCCATATCCGCGATCTCCGGCTACGCCTTCGCCCGGCTGCGCTTTCGCGGACGTTCGGTGATCTTTGTCGTATTGTTGGTCGCCTTGATGATGCCCACCGAGGTCACGATCGTGCCGCTGTTCTCCCTGATGCGCTCGCTCGGGCTCGTCAACACCCACGTGCCACTCATCCTCATCCCGATCTTCGGCCCGCAGACCATCCTCGGCGCATTCCTCATGCGGCAGTTCTTCCTCCAGCTGCCACGAGAGACCGAGGAGGCCGGTATGGTCGACGGTCTCGGACACCTCGGTGTGTTCCTCCGACTGGCTCTGCCACTTGCCCGTCCCGCCCTCGGCGCTCTCGCCATCGTGACCTTCCTCTACAGTTGGAACCTCCTCCTCGAGCCGCTGGTGTTCATCGACGACCCAGACCTTTACACGGTTCCGCTCGGGCTGAACTCCTACACCGACAGCTATGGCGTGCCGATCTGGCACCTGCAGCTTGCGGCGACGAGCATCTCCATCGTTCCGATGGTCGTCGCGTTCCTCGTCGCCCGCCGACAGCTCATCGTCAGCTTCGCCTTCACTGCCGGAAAATGACCGTGACATTTCCTTCAGAGCAACCTCAACACGACGCGGGGAGCGCAACGAGATGGTGACTGGCAGGCCACGACAAGCCGACATCGCACGGCGAGCTGGGGTATCCCAGGCCACGGTGTCGTTGGTCATCAACGGCCGCACAGACGACCTCAACATCAGTGAGGAGACGCGACAACGTGTGCTCGACGCGGTGAGGGAACTCGGTTACGTCGTCAACCCTGTCGCGCGCAACCTCGCGGGCGGACGTACCCGATTGATCGGCGTCTACACCTTCGAGTCCGTGTTCCCGATCCAGCATCGGGACTTCTACCACCCGTTTCTGCTCGGGATCGAGGAGGAGTGCGAGACACGATCCCACGACCTCGTGCTCTTCACCAGCGCCACCGACTCCTCCGGCCGTCGTCACGTCTACCGTGACGGCATCAACCGGTTGAGGCTCGGCGACGGCGCGGTGCTGCTCGGCCGGGACCCCGACCGGGAGGAGCTCGCGCGTCTTGCACAAGAGCAGTTCCCCTTCGTCTTCATCGGCCGACGGGAGGTCGGCGGGTCCGAGATCTCTCACGTCACTGCCGACTACGCGGGAGCCATGCATGACACGGTCGATCGTCTGCTCGCGCTCGGCCATCGACGATTGGCCTTCATCGGCGACGCCGTGGCACGCGAGGCCGATCTGGAACGTGAAGCGGGCTTTCGCGCGGCCGTTCGCGCGCACCGCGAGCTTCGCCCGTCAGTCATCAAGCGGGTGAGACCTGACGAGGTCGACGCCTCCTGGCTCTCCCGGATGCTCGACGCAGGCGTGACGGGCTTCTTCGTCGAGCAGCCCGAAACAGCCACGCGCATGCGTACCGTCGCCCGCAGGTTGGGGACGAAGGTGCCCGACGACTTCTCGATCGCCACCCTCGTCCACCATCCCACGACGAAGCGCCGCCGCGGCTGGAGCGGTATCAGTGTGCCCGGACGAGAGATGGGACGCCTTGCCGTCGGAATGCTCATCGACATGTTGGAAAGCGGCGACACCGGTCCGCATCGCGTGGTCGTGCCGTGCCCATTCATTGTGGGCGCGACCATCGGTCCAGCGCCCGGCCGAAAGCCGCGTCTCAAGCAGGCCTGAAAGCGACGCACCCGAGGACGAGGAGAAGGAGCACGTGGTGGAGGCAAGTGCTGACGTCGTGATCGTCGGTGGCGGACTAGGCGGAGTCGCGGCGGCGCTCGCGGCTGCCCGGCACGGTCGAAGCGTCATCGTGACCGAGGAAACCGACTGGCTGGGCGGGCAGCTCACCGCGCAGGCAGTCCCTCCCGACGAGCACCCATGGATCGAGCACTTCGGATGCACGCGTTCCTATCGCGAGCTGCGGAACGCCATCCGCGCCTACTACCGCGCCCACTACCCCCTCACCCGCGACGCCCGGAACGATCCGTTCCTCAACCCCGGAATCGGTGTGGTGAGCAAGCTGTGCCATGAACCTCGGGTCGCGCTCGCCGTCATCGAGGCAATGCTCGCGCCGTACGTGAGTGCTGGTCGGGTCCGCATCCTGCTCAACCACGATCCTCGTCGCGCAACGGCCGATGGTGACCGGGTGACCTCGGTGACGCTTCTCGACCGCGACGGGGGTGGCGAAGTCGTCCTGACGGCGCCGTACATCCTCGATGCCACAGAAACCGGTGAGCTCCTCCCCCTCGCAGGTGTCGAGTACGTCACCGGCGCCGAGTCGGCGGACATGACAGGTGAACCTCACGCACCGGAACAGCCGCAACCATTGAACATGCAGGCGATCTCGGTGTGCTTCGCGTTCGACCACGACGAGAACGCTGACCACACGATCGACCGGCCGAAGATGTACGACTACTGGCGCGCGCAGACACCGCCCGGATGGCCAGGACCGATCCTCGGGTGGTTGACTCCCGATCCCCGCACCCACAAACCCGTGGAGCACGTCCTCGCACCCAACCCGGACGACGCGCGCCCGCACGAGCCGGACGGTGTGACCGAAGCGCACTCGCGCGACCTGTGGCGATATCGTCGCATCCTCGCGCGGCGCAACTTCGTACCCGGCCACTACGCGAGCGACATCGTTCTCGCCAACTGGCCGATGCTCGACTACACAGGCGGGCCCATCATCGAGGTCGACGACGAGACCGCGCGTCGCCATCTCGAGGCCGCACGCCAGCTCAGCCTCAGTGTCCTCTACTGGTTGCAGACCGAGGCGCCTCGACCGGATGGCGGGGTCGGATATCCAGGGCTGCGGCTACGGGCGGACGTCGTCGGCACTCGTGACGGGCTCGCGAAGTACCCCTACGTCCGTGAGTCTCGACGGATCAAGGCACTCCACACCATCGTCGAGCAGGAGGTCGCAGCGGACGTCGCCCCGGGGCCGGTGGCAACGTACGACGACACCGTGGGAGTCGGCTGCTACCGCATCGACCTCCACCCCTCCACGGGAGGCGACAACTTCCTCGACATTTCGTCCTTCCCGTTCGAGATCCCGCTCGGCGCATTGCTGCCGCAGCGGGTCCGCAACCTGCTCCCCGCGGCGAAGAACATCGGGACGACACACATCACCAACGGCTGCTTCCGCCTGCATCCTGTCGAGTGGAACATCGGCGAGGCATCTGCCCTCCTTGCCGTCTACTGCTTGGAACGCAAGGCCGAGCCGCAGGAGGTGCGCGCCACGAGCGAGCTGCTCGCTGATTTCCAAGACCTGCTCACGCGAGACGGAATCGAGCTTCACTGGCCAGCCGTGGGACCGGTGTAAACGTTCCCCACGTCCGCGCATGCTTGAGGGCAAGGGTGGGACATGGGGTCAGCCGGAGACCTGGTCCTTCAGCGCGGGGCGGGCGTCCGCTGCACGGTCTCGCGAGCCACGAAAGCGAAGACCAGGATGGTCGCCATGATCACGGCGGCGAGGGCGACGACCGCTGTCTGATAGCCGGTGTGGTCCACCAGCCAACCCAAGCTGATCGGGCCGAGGATGCCGGCCAGGTCACCGAAGGTCCGGTACATACCCACAGCCGGTCCACGCCCGTTGCTCGACGCGACGTCGGCGACGTACGCGGCCGGGGTCGGCCCGGAGAAGCCGGCGGCTACCCCCGTGACCACGGTGACCGCGATGAACCACGCGGCATTCGTGGAAACGAGGTAGAGCGGCAGGAACACCGCGATCACGAGCATGCCCGGCACGATCACCCGCTTCCGCCCGACCCGGTCGGAGAGCGCACCAGCGAGCGACACCATGATCAAGTTGCATGCGGTCACGGTGCCGAGGACGAGCCCGAGCTCACCGACGCTGAGGCCCACGATCGTGTACGCGATGATGGGAATCAGCGACTGCACGCCGCCGAACCGATGCAGGAACACGGAGAACCCAACAGCACAGATGGCGAGGTAGCTTCGGTCGGCGAGCAGGCTGCCGAGGCTCCCTCGGCGCTCGACGCCGGACTCCGTCCGGCCCTCCGACGTCGACCTGCGCTGGCGGGAAGCGGCCTCGACCGTGGCCCGGGGTGCGCGCAGCAACGTACGCCACCCGAAGACCATGACCAGCCCTGCGAGCGCGCCACACACGAGGAACGGCATGCGGTAGCCCCACAGCACGGCCACCAGGCCGCCCATGGGAGGCCCGATCGCCCCGCCCACGAGCTGCACACCCTGCAGAAGTGACATGGCGCGGCCGCGGTTCGTCGTGTGCGTGAGATCCGCGATGAGCGTCATGCCGCTCGTAATCGCCGTACCGCCGGCGAGCCCGGTCGCGAACCGCAAGCCGAGCAGCACGTCCAGCGAGGGGGCGAACGCCGTTGCCGCCTGGAACGCCATGACGCCGACCACGGCGACCACGAGAAGCTTTCTCGCGTCGACGCGGCTGCTGAGAATCCCGGCCGGCAGGTTCACCAGCAGTCGGCCCACACCAAACATCGCGATGACGAGACCGAGCTCGGTCGCGGTCGCGCCGAATGTTGCGGTGTAGGCAGGCAGGACGGGTATGACGACGGACCAGGCGGTCTGGGTCGTCGCGACGGTCAAGCAGACGACGAGCAGTACGGGGTCGACGTCACGGATCCGGCCCCGCCATCCGCCGTCGCGGGATGCCGGCCTGGCTCCTTCACGCTTCAACGTCGCCACAATGCCCGTACCCTCCATCCCACGCATCCCGCAGCGATCGCACCAGCGACGCTCATGACTGCGACGGCGGGCCCGACGCTGGTGACGCCCGTGAGACCCGCCAAGGCCGTCGAGCCGACCGGCATGGTTCCCCGGTTGACCACCCAGACACTCGAGATGCGTCCGCGGTAGTCGTCCTCAGTGTCGCTCAAGACGAGAGACTGGGTGAGGGTTCGGTTGTTCGCCTGGAGCAGGCCCGCGGCGAAGAGCGCGACCGCAGACACGACAAGGTCGGTCGAGATCCCGAAGACGGTAATGGCGACTCCGAATCCCACGGCGCTCGTGACAATCCGGCGACCCGGCCGCGGTACCGGTGGACGCGCGGCCAGCACGATGACCGACACCAGGGATCCTGCGCCCAACGCTGCCATGAGCAGGCCGGCTCGGGTGGCGTCAAGGCCGAGCTGAAGCACCGCGATTGCGGGGACCACCCCCCGGAACGGCTGTACCAGCAGCATGGACGAGACCGAGATGAGCAGCAGTCCGGGCAGCACCTCGTGGTGTCGCAGGTACCGAACGCCGTCCACGGCGCTGTCGCGCAAGCGACCCTGCGCCTTGGCCGTACGCTCTGGGAGATTGATCCGACGGATGAGCAGTCCTGCCATCGCGCACATCGCAGCCTGCACCACATAGCTGCCGGCGACGCCGACGAGTCCCACGCTGACACCGCCGATGACCGGACCAACCGCCTGCCCGATGTTCAACGTGGCGGTGTTGAGGACGACGGCACTCTGCAGGTCCCGCTCGGGGACGAGGGAAGGAAGCGCCGACTGCCGGGCCGGTGCATTCAACGCCATCCCGAAGCCGACCAGCAAAGCCGTGAGGTAGACGTGCCACAGTGACACGAGTCCCGTGAACACCAGCACCGCGACCGCGAGGTTTCCCACCACGTTCATGGTCTGGCTCGCCAAGAGGAGCCGCAGCCTGCTCACCCGATCGGCGAGGATCCCGGCGAGCAGACCCAGGACGAGCAAGGGTGTGCTCCGAACCGCGTTCACGAGAGCGAGATGGGCGCTCGAGTTGACGAGCTCGAGGACGAGGAAGCCACGGGTGATGGTGTCCATCCACTGAGCGGACGTTCGCATGACCTCCCCCGTCCAGAGCAGGCGGAAGTCACGGTGCCGAAGCGTTCGCAGTGGATTCTGGAACTCCCCCAGGAGGCTCATGAGCGGGCTCGGTCCGCGAGATGGCAGGCCACCAGCGAGCCTGGCCCTGCGCTTCGAAGCTGCGGCCGCTCCACGGCACACGCGTCCATCACACGAGGGCATCGCGTCCGGAACGCGCACCCGGACGGCGGCGCAGACGAATCCGGGACGTCACCCTCCAGCACGAGACTCGCACGCGTCTGCTCGACGACCGGGTCGGGCACCGGCACTGCGTCAAGCAGAGCACGCGTGTAGGGATGCCGTGGATTGTCGAAAACCTCGTCGGTCGGGCCGTACTCGACGATACGGCCGAGATACATCACCGCCACCTCATCGCACAGATACCGCACGGTCGACAGGTCGTGGGAAATGAAAAGCATCGTAAGTGAAAGCTCGCGTTGCAAGTCACGCAGCAAGTTCACCACCTGCGCTCGCACCGAGACGTCAAGTGCGGACGTCGGCTCGTCCGCCACCAGCACCGCGGGCTCGAGAGCGAGAGCCCTGGCGATACCGACCCGCTGGCGTTGTCCTCCCGACAACGCGCCAGGTCGCCGCTTGCCGATGTCGTCGTCGAGCCCCACCCGTCGCAGCAACTCACCCACCCGGGAGGCGATCTCCCGCCGCGGCACACCACTCACCCGGAGCGGCTCGGCGACCGACTGCGCCGCCGTCATGCGCGGGTCGAGTGAGGCGAGCGGATCCTGGAACACCATCTGGATCCGACGTCGGACCGTGCGTGAGATCCGGCCGTTCAACCGGTGCAGAGGTTGACCTTCGAGCACGACATGGCCGCTCGTGGGCTCGTCCAGTCCGACGATGAGCCGCCCTGTCGTGGTCTTGCCGCACCCTGACTCGCCGACAAGGCCCAGACAGCGACCACGGTCCAGCCGCAGCGACACGCCGTCCACCGCACGGACGGTGCGCTTCACGCCGTTCACCCGTACCGCGAAGTGTTTGACGAGGTCGTCTGCCTCGAGGACGGGCCTGGTGGCTTTGTCGGCCATCAGCTCACTCCTCCTTCGGCCGTTGGGGTTGCGTGCTCGCACCGTTGTCGGGTGCGGTGACGTGACAGGCGGCGAGATGTGCAGAACCGTGGTCTGCGAGTTCCGGGACGGCGACGCGGCAGATGTCGACGGCATCAGGGCAGCGTGGGTGGAAGGCACAGCCGCCCGCTCGGGTTCGCAGTCCCGGTGGCGCGCCGGCGATCTGTCTGAGGGACGCCTGTCGGTCGGTGGTCGGCATGCTCGCCAGCAAAGCCCGCGTGTACGGGTGCTGAGGTCGGGCGAACACGTCACGGACCGGCCCTTCCTCGACCACCCGTCCGGCGTACATCACGGCGACCCGATGAGCGAATCGGGCGACCACCCCTAGATCGTGTGTCACCAGCAGGCACACAAGCCCGAGGTCGTCACAGAGCTCGGTGAGCAGACGGATGATCTGCGCCTGAATCGTCACGTCGAGCGCGGTCGTCGGCTCATCCGCGAGCAGCACCCGTGGGCGGCACGCCAGCGCGATCGCGATCATGACCCGCTGCCGCATACCTCCGGAAAGCTCGTGTGGGTAGGCGCGCAGACATCGTGCGGGGTCTGGGATCCCGACCCGGCTGAGCAGAACGGCGGCCTGCTCCCTCGCATCCTTCGCGGACAGGCCGAGGTGACGCCGCATGGGTGCCGTCATCTGCCGTTCGATGCGAAGCACCGGGTTGAGCGACGACATCGGGTCTTGGAAGATCATCGCGACGTCCTTGCCACGCACGTCGTCCAGTCGCCGTTCGTCCAGAGTCAGCACGTCATGACCAGCGACGAGCAGCTCGCGTGCCTCGAGCCGCGCCATGCCCGGCAGCAGACGCAGCAGCGAGAGGATGGTGACGGTCTTGCCGCTGCCCGACTCGCCGACCAAGGCCATCCGCTCACCCGGCTGGAGCGCCAGGTCCACGCCGGTCACGACGGGGTACGTTCCGTCGTCGAGGGCGAACGAGACACGAAGGTCGCGAACCCGCAGGCCCGGCGCGACGCTCGTGGCCGTGCCTGCCGTCGAGGGTGCGTCTGGAGCCGCGGTGGCGCGGTCCACGTGGCCTGTGAGTGGCGTGGTCGTCATCGGATCCTCCGAGTGAGCGTTCGGATGACCGACCCCCGGTCAGTCGGCGACACTGAAGCGTTCCCGCAGGCCGTCGGCGAGCAAGTGCAAGGAGATCGACACCAGGACGATGGCGATACCGGGGAACGTCGAGATCCACCAGCCTTCACGCAGGTAGGGGCGTCCGTCGGCGATGAGGTTGCCCCAGGAAGGCGTGGGCGGCACGATGCCGAGGCCGAGGAAGCTCAACGCGGACTCCACGACGATGGCGGTGGCCGCGTACATGCTGGCGACGACCACCATCGGCGCCACGGTGTTCGGGACGACGTGTCGAACGAGCAGCCACCAGGTCGGCGCCGCGGCCATCCGAGCCGCATCCATGAACGGCCGGGTCTTGAGACTCAACACCATCGACCGCTGCATCCGTACTGCGCGTGGCAGATCCGCCACGGTGATCGCGAGGATGACCTGCCACACGCCCGCTCCGAAGATGGCCACGAGCGCGATCGCCAGCAACAGCGACGGGAACGACAAGAACACGTTGGTCACGGCCATGAGGATCCCGTCAACCTTGCGACCCAAGAAGCCGGCGAGGGTTCCGATCACCATGCCACCAGCGACCGCGAGGATGGCCGCCGTGAGACCGACGAGCAAGGAGACGCGGGCGCCGGCCAACGTGCGAGCCAGGACGTCGCGTCCGATCCGGTCGGTTCCGAACGGATGCAGCAGCGACGGCGGCTGCAAAGCCTCCACGGGACTCGGGGCGGTCGGACTCGGCAACGGGAGCAATGGGTAGCAGAGCCCGAGAACGATCATGGGAAGCAGGATCGCGAGACCGAGCACCAGCGTCACGTGGCTGAAGGCTGGTTTCCTCCGTCGACCCACGAAGCCGGCCAGGAGACCGGGCCTCGTCACCGTGTCTGCGCGCGTTGCCACGACCCGCAACCTCCTTCTCTAGTAACGCACCCGTGGGTCAATCCGGCGGTAGGTGATGTCGGTGGCCAGGTTGAGGAGAACGAACAGCAACGCGTAGATGAAGACCACGCCTTGGACGATGGGATAGTCCCGACCGTTGATGGCGTTGACCAAGAGCGTGCCGAGACCCGGCAGGGCGAAGATCGACTCCAGGATCACAGTGCCGCCGAGCAGTCGGCCGAAGGACAATCCCATCGCCGTCACGACCGGCAGGAGACCGTTGCGGACCGCCTGCCGGAAGAGGGTCGAAAGGCCGGACTCCCCGAGCGACCGCGCGGTCCTGATGTAGTCCTCGTCGAGAACGTCTCGCACCGAGGTGCGGGTGATCCGGGACAGGCTGGCGACCTGGTCAACGCCCAGGATGAGGACCGCGGGCAGCAGCCGGAGCACCAACGCACCGGGGTCGTCCCACGAGACCGGGCCAGTCGCCGGGAACCACCCCAGGTGCAGCACGAACACCAGCATGAAGATGAGGCCGAGCCAGAACGACGGCATCTGGTCCACGACCATCGCGCACCAGGTCATCGCCTGGTCGAGGACCTTGCGGCCCCGCCAACCCTGGTAGGCGGCCAAAGCGCCCAAGGGAATGGCGATCAGGGTCCCGAGCACCATCCCGCTCACCGCCAGGACGATCGTGACCGGCAACGCGGTGGCGATGAGCGTGCTCACCGGCAGGTTGGTGAGCAACGACGTGCCGAAGTCCAGTCGGCAGACGCCGAGTACGTAGTCCGCAAGCTGCCTCGTGATGGGCTGGTCCAGCCCAAGGCGTTCCCGTACGGCCGCGAGGTTCTCAGCGCTCAGGTTGTCACCGGCGATGAACTCCGCTGGATCACCCGGGATCAGCCGGATGATCAAGAACGTGAGGAGCGTGATGCCCGCGACGGTCGGCACGACCTCAGCCAGCCTCCGGAGCGTGTACGCCGTCACGACTCCTCCACGAGGTAGACGTCATGCAGGTCGACCTGCGCCAGCGGGTTGATCGCGATGCCGCGCACGTTGGGTGCAGCCGGCCAGATCTGGTGGGCTGCCGACGTCGGGAGGTACGGAAGGTCGGTCATCGCGATCCGCTGCACCTCGGCGTACGACTTCTTCCGTTCGTCCGGATCGGTGGTGGCGCGAGCCCGCCGCAGCTTCTCGTACAGCTCGGGGTTGTCGTACCGCGAACCGTTCATGCCCTTGGGCGCGATGTTCTCCGGCGCCAGGTAGCTGAAGAGGATCATGTCCGGGTTGATGGCGGGAAGAAGCCGTCCCGCGACCTCGAAGTCCCCGGCGTTACGGCGCTCGTTGTTGACGGCCGTATCGATCAGTTCGAACTTGAGCTTGATGCCCACCTCGGCGAGGTACGACTGCTCGAGCTGGTCCTCCTCCGTCACACCGTCGGACGTGCGGCCGAGCTGGGTCACCGTGAACCCGTTCGGATACCCCGCCTCGGCGAGAAGCCGGCGCGCCTTCTCCGGGTCGTACTCGTAGTGCGGCACGTCGTCTGTGTAGACGTCCATCCACGGCGGGAGCAGGTTGTCTGCAGTGGACGACGACAACGGCGAGACCGTCTCGCGGATGGTCTTCCAGTCGACGGCGTGGGCCCAGGCCTGACGGACGCGCGGGTCGGCCAACGGCTTCACGTTTGGGTTGAACATCTTCACGCTGATTCCGTACGCCTCGCGGAAGTACATGCGGTACCCCTCCTTCGCGAGCTGGGCGATCCGCTCGTCACCGCGTTGGCGCATGACGACATCGACCTCGCCGTTCTGCAAGGCGATGGCGGCGGTCTCGTCGTCCTTTATGATCGAGTACTCGATCCGCTTCACCGGGGCGGGGCCGCGGAAGTAGTCGTCGAAGCGGATCAGGGTGAACGAGTTGCCCGGCTTGTAGTCCGTGAACATGAACGGACCGGTCCCGATCGGGTTGAAGGCATAGTCGTCGCCGAACTGCTCAATCGCCTTGCGGGAGACGATCTGGCCCTGGTGGTAGTTGGCCACCTTGTGCAGGAAGTTGCCGTCCGGCTCGGCTAGCTCGATGACGACGGTGTACTCGTCCGGCGTCTCGATCGAGGTGATGCTGTCGAACTCACTGGCGTACGGCGAACCGGTCGCCGGGTCCATGATTCGCTCGTAGCTGTAGCGAACGTCGGCTGAGGTGACCTTGCCGTACCCGCGGTGGAAGGTCACATCGTCTCGCAGGTGGAACGTCCACCGCCTGTTGCCTTCCGACTCCCAGCGCTCGGCGACGTCGGGGATGATCTCGCCCGTCACGCCGTCGTAGGTCACAAGACCGCTGTAGATGTTGAACGCGATGTTCTCGCTTTCGACCCGGAAGATCGTCGCGGGATCGAATCCACTCGGCTCGTCGTAGAACCGCACCCTGAGGGTCGCGTCCTTCACGACGCCCGTGGCCCCCTCCGCCGGCGGATCCGCCGTGGTGATCCAGTCGATCGCGGGAGCGGCGGACGGCTTGCTGCCGCCCTCCGCCGCGCCTCCGGGTGATGACTCGCTCGCCGCGCAGGCGGGGAGCAGCATGCCGAGCATGGCCACACATGCGAGCACAGACGACAACCTGCCCGCACGACGAGGAGATGTGGTCATCGGGTTCCTTTCCAGATCGATGTCAGGCCGAAGCACCGACAAGCTGCTCGGTGGTCGAATCCTTCGTGGTGGAAAGCGAATCGAGGTAGGCCGCTACGTCAGGGATCGTGATGACGTCGGCGTACTTCTGGTTCATGTCGAAGAGGTTGATGTGGTGGGACGCCTGCGTCCGGTCGAAGCAGCATTCGGCGACGACACCCATCCGGAAGCGCAGCGTCGCGCCGTCGACGACGGTCGCCCGTACACAGCCGGAGGTCGTCTCGCCGCAGCAGATCAGCGTGTCGATGCCGTGATATTGCAGGTAGAACGCCAACGGCGTGCCCCAGAAGGCGCTCGGCGCGGTCTTCTGGATGACGAGGTCTCCCGGCTCGGGCGCGATCTCCGCGACGATCTCGTTCGCCTTCGCCCGGAGCTCGGGAGGCAGGTGCGCAAGCCGGTCGCTTCGTCCGGAGCGTCGTGCCCAGGGCGCCGGGAAGCCACCATCCATACCCTTGACATAGATCACGGGAATGCCCGCGCCCCGCGCCACGGCGAGCAGCTCGACCGTGCGGTCGATGGCTGCCCATCCCTCGAGGCCGCAGCTCATCGGCCAGGTCTCGACCGACTTCAGGATCGGCTCACGCGTGACACCGAGTGCGCCGTAGTAGTCGTCGATGACGAGGATGGCGGGTTTGCTGCCGAAACCGAACGGCTCGGTCTTCTTCCAGACCTTCTCCAGGTGTGCCTTGTCCTGCTCGGTCAGGAAGTCGTTCCAGGACAAAGAACTTTCCATCAGGGACTCCTTGTGCTCGCGTACATGAGGCCGAGGAATGTCGGTGCGTGACCGGCTCAGGCGGCCGCGCTCTGCTTGGCGGCGGCGTACTTGTCCATCCAGGCAAGGACGTCCGCGAGCGGCAGCACGTCGGCGTACTTCTGGTTCATGTCAAAGAGGTTTATCGCGTGGCAGGCCTCGTGCCGGTCGTACACGCATTCCTCGACCACGACCACGCGGAAGCGATACGAGCGTCCATCGACCACACTTGCGCGCACACACCCTGACGTCGACTCGCCGCACACGATGAGCGTGTCGGCGCCGATGGCATTGAGATGCGCCATCAACGGCGTGCCGAAGAACGCGCTGGGTGCCGTCTTGCGCAGCACCGCCTCACCGGGCAGCGGCGCCGCTTGCTCCACGATGTCGAACCGACGCGCCTCACGGTCGAGCGCTGCTGCATCCTTCGGCCCAGGAACGCCACGGCCTCGACCCCATGAGGCGACCCCGGACTCCGATGGCGACAAGCCCGTGATGTGCACGATGGGGATGCCCACCTTGCGGGCCTGGGCGAAGAGCTTCTCGATCTCGGCCAGGGCCTTCCAGCCGGCGAGGCCGGTACTGCTCGGCCAGGTCTTGATGGACTCCACGAGAGGTTGTGGTTCGTCGCCGACGACCGCACGGTAGTTGTCGATCGAGAGCACCACGGGCGATTCGCCGAAGCCGAACGGTGGACGCTCGCCATTCACTGCGAGATGCGCCTTGTCCTGCTCGGTCAGGTATGCGTCCCAGACTCTGGTCATGGTGAGGGCACCTTTCTAGGAGAGGGTTTGGCCGCGAGATCAAGCGGCTGGCGGGCGGCCTGATAGGTGAAGCGATCACCACGCATCGTTGCGGAGCCGAACGCCAGCAGCTCGTCGTTGGTGACAAGGAAGTGGCGGTTCATGCGAAGCAGCGGGGTCCCCTCGGCGCACCGCAGATGCGCCGCGGCACGGGCGTCGGCCGCAACCGCCTCGATCGTGACGTCGACGGAGGTCAGCGGGACCACCGACGAGGTGGCGAGCCAGTCGCGCATGTCGAGCCCTCGAAACTCCCCGGTGAGCAGCCCGGGAGCGAGGTCTCCTCGTACGACGTACGCAGCCAACGAGAACGGTTCACCGTTCAGGCGGGTCAGCCGCTCCACCACGTGCATCGGCGTACCGGGCGCGACCCCGAAGTCGTCGGCGGTGAGAGGGTCCATCGCCCAGGTGGAGGCCGACAGGACCTCACGCGTCACGGACAGGTGGCGTGCGGCGACCGTCGCCGCGAAACCACGGACGCGTCGTGGTCTGTGGACCAGTCGCCTACCGGCGGCGAAGGTGCCATGACCTCGCTTGCGGGTGAGCGTTCCTTCGTTTCGCAGGATCTCGAGCGCGGCCCGAAGCCGGGTCCGGCTGACGCCGAGCTCCCTGACCAGCACGAACTCGCTGGGCAGCCGGCCCTCCTCGCCGTAGTGGCCGGAACGGATCCGCTCCCGGAGCAGCTCACAGAGCCCGTAGACCCCCTGAGACAGGCGACCTGCCCGCGGTGATCCGCCGCTTGCGAGGTTGTCCGGTAGCGCATGCATGCAGCTAAGGCTGCGAGCCGACGGTTGCCGCCGGTATGCGCGTCTGTGAAACCCTGGTTGCGCGGGCTCCTTCCCCGACGAGATCGTCCCTGACCTGCGAGGATGCCCTCCCTCACCCTCGCTACGCGGGGCGTGGCGCTATCGCGGACGCGCCTTCCGCGTCCCGCGCGAGCGTCTCGCGGTCACAGCCGGGCCGCCGCCAGGCCACCAGATCCTCGAACCTGGGGCGAGAGTGGGCGGACCGACGACTGCCGGAGGGTCTCAGCCGGCGGGCAAGAGGCCGAGTCGTCGGGCGAGAACCTCGAACGGGTTCTCGCGCTCGTCCACGGAGCGGCCGAAGACATGGACGTGGACGTGCGGAGTCTCCTGGCCGGCACGAGTCCCGTCGTTGGCGATGCAGCTCAGTCCGGTTGACCCGTACCGTCGAGCGAAGTTCGCACGCACCTCACCAAGCCGTTCGACGTACGACGTGACCTCGTCAGGTCGAAGTGAGGCCGGACTCGCGACGTGGCGCAGCGGCATCACGAGGACGTTCGCCGGGACCAGGGGTTGCGGGGGCGGATCACCCGCGCACGGTCAGCCCGCCAGAGCTCCTGGTCTCGCTCGACCTCCGATTTGCATCCATCGCAGGCGGCCGGATCCACGTCCGGTTCGACGGGAGGAGCTGGAGCAGCCGTCGCGAGGGCTTCGGTCAACCTTTGGTCAAGCTCTCTTTGCTCTGTGGGCGGCAACGGCGCCCTTCGTTGGGAGACGGGCCGCGCCATGACGCGGACCGGCGAGACTCGCTCGCCTGGATACCGGCCGAAGACGTGGATCAGCGGCTGCCCGGGCTCCGGCGACGGCTCACCGACGCCCTTCCCATACGGCACCCACGACCAGGCGAAGCTCACCCCGAAGCCATCACAACCGAGGACGGCGTTCAGACCGGCCCGCGCGACCCGATACACGCGAAGGAGGTCCTCCGCCACGTCGAAGGCCTCGATCCGCGCATCTTCGTTGAGCCTGAGGGCCACGTGCGTCTCGGTGAGAGCGCGAGCAGGTCTGATGACCCGCCAGTACGCATTCCAGCAGCACCACGGCGTTCGGCACGCGACCAGCTCCCATCCCAGAGGCGACTGGCCAGTATCCCAAACCCCTCCCTCACGCCTCGTTGGCCGGCGCAAAACCGATCCGTCGCGGCTTCATGCCAAGCTCGTATCTCCCGGTACGGGGCGCGTCCGCGAGCAGGTGCGGCGCGAGCGCGAGCCACTCGACCGCGTCCGCAAGTGGACGGGCATGGTCATCGTGTGTCTCCTCGACGGGCCGCGTCGGTTCACCGAGCTGCGGCGGATGATGGAGCCGGTGACGCCCAAGGTCTTGACGCAGTCCCTGCAGGACATGGAACGTGACGGGCTCGTGGTCCGCCGAAGCCTTCCCGCGCGTGGTGCCAGGCGCACCTCGACGAGGTTCTCGCCTCGCGCCGTGAGCACGACCCCATGGAGAGGGCCAACACCTGACCGGGCCGCCGAACCGCATGGAAATCCTCCTCGATGTGCGTCCTTCGAATCGTCCCGCGGGGCATGGTCCCGGTCGACGCTGATCAGCTCGGCGACGTTGGCGCTGGACCAGTCGTCGAGCGGACGATGAGGCGAAGCCGCAGCTCGACCCGGCCGGCGTCGGAGTTGCCGGCCATCGCGTCCCGCAAGAGGCGGACGACGAGCTCGCCCGAGGCTTCCAAGGGCTGGCGAACGGTTGTGAGGCCGATGGTCTCGGCGAGGTCGCCATCGTCGTAGCCCACCACTGAAAGGTCGTCCGGAACCCGCAGGCCGAGGCCCGCAGCCGCTCGCATGACAGCGACCGCCAGTAGGTCGTCGGCCGCGAAGACGGCGGTGGGCCGGTTGGCCGAGCGCAGCAGCAGGATCGCTTCCGCAATCGCCTGCCGGCCACGTGGGGAGGCTTCGCGGACGGCCGTGGGCCGCAGACGCAAGCCGTACTTGACGAGGCCCGCGCGGAAGCCCGCTAACCGGCGGCTGGACGGCGACTCGCGGCCAGAGGCGCGCTGCGCTTCGCCAAGGAAGCCGAGGCGGCGGTGGCCGAGCTCGGCGAGGTGGCTCGCGACCAGTCGGCCGCCCGCCTCGTCGTCGACAACGACAGACGGGAGGTGGCCGGCTTCGGTGTCGAGCAGGAGCGTCGGCGCCCCGCGCTCCCGCAGCCGCGCAGCGGTCGCGGGCTCGAGCGGTTGGCTCACCACGATCAGCCCGTCGAGGTGACCGGTCACTGGGAGCGTCGCCAGCAGAGGGTCAGGGCTCACCGCGGCCGACTCCTGGTCGTACACCGCGACCTCCAGGTCAGGTGCTGCCGCACGCAGCATCCCACTGAGCCGGCGGCGAGCCGCCTCGTGTGATGAGAATGGACCCAGCACGCCGATCCGGCCCACGCCACGTCTGGCTCGGCTGACCGCGTCAGCCTTCGGGACGAAGCCGCGCAGCTCGATGACACGCAGCACCTTCTCCCGGGTCGCCGGCGCGACTCGGCCAGGCGTGTTGAGCACCCTGGACACGGTCGCCACGCTGACGCCCGCCTCTCGCGCGATGTCGTAGATCGTCGGCGCGGCCATTGATAAAACAGCTTACATGAAAGCGGTTGCTCACGCTGTCACGCCGCGTTTGGCTAGACGCCATGAGAGCTCAACCAGGCAACGGCGAGAGCGCTGTCGTCACCGGCGGCGGAAGGGGCATCGGCGCGGCGATCGTTCGCCTGCTCGCCGGACGGTACGAACGCGTCGTCGTGATCGAGACCGAACCCCCCGGCCGGGCACTGCTGGACGCGGCACCTTTCGTCCACGTCGTTACCGGGTCCGCGGCCGACGATGCGGTGACTGAGCGGGCGGCCGCGCTGGCCGAAGAGGCCGCGCCGCTGACCGGATGGGTCAACAACGCCGCGACGTTCCGCGACCCGTCGCTGCTCGAGGCCGGTACGCCGGACTTCGTGGCAGCCGTCCAGTCCAATCTGGCACCCGTCATCAGCGGGACGCGAGCCGCGGTCCGTGCGTTCCTGCGCTCCGGAATCGAGGGCTCGATTGTCAATCTATCGTCGCATCAGGCCGCTCGGGCCGTTCCCGGTGCGGCCGCGTACGCGACCGCCAAGGCCGCGATCGAGAGCTTCACCCGCGCGGCCGCGGTCGACTACGGGCTCCTCGGCGTCCGGGTCAACGCCGTCGCACCTGGAACGGTCCACACGTCAAGGTTTGACGAGTACCTCGCCCGGTTGGATCCGAACCAAGCCGAGGCCGTGCGCGGGGAGCTGGCCCGCGTCCACCCACTCGGTCGGATCGCCCAGCCGGACGAGATCGCGAGCGTCGTGGCGTTCCTGCTCTCCCCCGCCGCCCGCTTCGTCACAGGGACGGTCCTCCCGGTGGACGGCGGCCGGTCCGCGCTCGGCATCGACCCGGAGGCGAAGCCAGCCGACCCCATGGCCGTGTGACGGACGCACGGTCGCCACGCGTCCGGTCAGTCCTGGGCAGCGGCGCCAGAGTTGACCACCAAGGTGGGCGCCCGGCACCCCCGGACGCCGGGCGCCCCTCTCATCAGCGCAGCGTCCGGAAGAACTCACGAACGTCCGAAACCAGGAGGTCGGGTGCCTCCATGGCGGCGAAGTGGCCGCCGCGGTCGTACTCGCTCCAGTGGACGACGTTGTTCTCCCGTTCGGCGATCGCTCGGATCGTGGTATCGCCCGGGAACAGTGCGCACCCGGTCGGCACGCCGGAGCTCTGCAGCTCGGCGCCCCACTGCTGCGACTCCTTGTAGATCCGGGTCGAGGACGCGAACGTCTCGGTGAACCAGTAGATCGAGACGTTGGTGAGGAACGCCTCCTTGTCGACCGCGTCCTCGGGCCGCTCCTTGGCTGGGTTGCTGAAGTTGTGGAAGATGTCGGCCAGCCAGCACAGCAGCCCGGCCGGCGAGTCGTGCATGCCAACGGCGAGCGACTGCGGGCGGGTCGACTGGATCGCGGCGTAGCCACCGATCGCGTCGAAGTTCTGCAGCTCAGCGAACCGCTTCTGGTCAGCCTCGTCGAACGTGCTCGGATCGGCTCCCCACACGGCACCGATCGTCAGCAGACCATTGACATGGACGCCGACGACGTGCTCGGTGTCGACCCGGCCGAGCTGCGGACCGACGATCGAGCCCAGGTCGCCACCCTGCGTGCCGTACCGGTCGTAGCCGAGCTTCGCCATCAGCGCGGCGAACACCTCGGCGTACCGGTCGCTGTTCGCGTCGCCGACCCGGCGCGTCGGTCCAGAGAACGCGAACCCCGGCGGCGACGGGATCACCAGGTGGAACGCGTCCCGCGGGTCGCCGCCGTACGACCGAGGATCGCTGAGTGGGCCGATCACGTCGAGGAACTCCACGAACGTGCAGGGCCAGCCGTGGATCAGCAGCAACGGCAGCGCGTCCGGCTCCGGCGAGCGAACGTGCAGAAAGTGGACATCCACACCATCGATCTCGGTGACGAACTGGTCGTAGTCGTTGAGCCGCTTTTCCTGGGCGCGCCAGTCGTACGTCGTCCGCCAGTAGTTGGCGAGCTCTCTGAGGTAGCTGACCGGAAGGCCGTAGTCCCAGCCAACGTCAGGCAGCTCGTCCGGCCAGCGGGTGTTGGCCAAACGGACCTTGAGGTCGTCCAGCTTGGCGTCAGGAATGTCAATGCGGAACGGACGGATGTCCTGCTTGTTGATCGTCATGGTGCGAGGCTATGGTGAGCCTAGGACAGAATCGGTCCTAAGTGGCGGCAGGAGCTGGTGCGCATGGCGGAGACATCGGCGCGGTTGCTGAAGCTTCTCTCGCTGCTGCAGACGCCTCGCGAGTGGTCCGGCGCCGAGCTCGCCGAGCGGCTGGGTGTCACCACCCGGACCATCCGCCGCGACGTCGAACGGCTACGGGAGCTCGGCTATCCGGTGCACGCCTCGCGCGGTACGGCCGGCTACCGGCTCGGCGCCGGCGCGTCGCTGCCTCCGCTGCTGCTCGACGACGAGGAGGCGGTCGCGGTGGTCGTCGGTCTGCGGACGGCCGCGGGCGGGTCGGTCGCGAATCTCGAGGAGCCGGCGCTGCGAGCGCTCGCCAAGCTGGAGCAGGTGCTGCCATCACGGCTGCGGTATCGCGTCAACACCCTGCACACCGCGACCGTCCGAGCTGGTGACGAGCCCGGACCGCGGGTCACCGCGGACACACTGATGGCCGTGGCCGAGGCGTGCCGCCGACGCGAGCGGCTGCGCTTCGACTACACCGACGTACGCGGCGCTGAGTCCGTCCGCACTGTGGAGCCGCAGACGCTGGTCAGCTTCGGCCGGCGCTGGTACCTCGTCGCGTTCGACCTCGACCGCTCCGACTGGCGTACGTTCCGTGTCGACCGGCTGCGACCCCGTACACCGACCGGGCCGCGCTTCCAGCCACGTCCGTTGCCCTACGACGACGTCGCGACGTACCTGGCGCGCCAGCTGTCCCAGGCGGCCTGGCCTTACCAGGCGACGGTGACGCTGCACGAGTCCGCCGCCGTGGCAGAGCGGGTGTGGCCGGGCATGGGGGTCGTGGAGGCCGTGGACGATCACAGCTGCCTGCTGCACGTCGGCGCGGACAGCCCATGGGCGCTGATCTGGATGATCACCTCGGTCGACGCGGACTTCACGTTCACCAATGGGCCGCCCGAGGTGCGTGCCGCGTTGCGGGCGTTCGGGCTGCGCTGCATCCGCGCCGTCGACGGCCGGCGGCGCAGCACTCGTTCGTCAGCGCGGAGCTGAGCGCCTCCGGCGACGAGGGCGAGTTTGAGCTGACTCTCGTCCTCGCTGCCGGGGCTTGGCGGTGAAGATCACCATCTTGAGATCTGGCCAGTCTCCTTATGCAGCCTCGCAGATGCACAGCTGCAGTGGCGAGTCCGAGCCGAATGGTCGACCAGACCAGTCGCCGAAGCGTTGGACGAGCCGAAGGCCGCCGAGCGTCACCAGCAGCGGCAGTTCCTGGGGGAAGATGCTCCTGATCTCGAGCGGTGCGACGACGAAGTCGGGCTCTGAGTCGGTCGACAGGTACCACGTCCCGCGTGTCACTTGCGCAGACGTGTCATAGGTCTCAGCGACGTCGATCCTCACGGTGCCACGGCCGGGATCCACGAACGACAGGTTGCCTCGGGTGCGCCGCACACCGTCAGCTTGGGCGAGGAGCTGCACGCTCGGGTTGAAAACATCGAAAATGAACTGCGCCCCAGGTGCCAGGTGCTGTCGAACTGACCTGAAGCAGGTCACCAGATCCTCGGCCTGGTGCAGATGGAGCAAGGAATTGGCCGGGATGAAGATGAAGTCGAACGTGGCGCCCAGATCGAAGGCCCGCATGTCCCCTTGCAGCCATTCCACCGCCACGCCCTGCTCGTCAGCCTTGCGCTGAGCCTCCGCCAGCATGTCGGACGAGGAGTCCAGCCCGACGCACGGATGGCCGTCGCAGGCAATCGGGATGAGTTTGTGACCCGTGCCGCATCCAAGCTCCAACACACGTCCGCCTCGCCGATTCGCCTCGGCCCGGTAGAAGTCGACCGCTGGTCCACCACCTGGAAACATCAAGTCATACAGCCTCGCGTGCGAGTAAAACGCTTCACTCATCGGCCGTTCCCCTCTCCCGATCGCCCGCACTTCGTGGTGGCCCTCATTGAAGCGTGTACACCCACGGTGTGTCTCCGGAATAACGTCCGCCGCCCACCACGCGTCCGACCGTGCGGTTGTCCGCGACGACGCCTGACCCGATGTGGCGTGGTCTGGTTCGGAGTGGGTGCGCTCGCGACGTTCGTAGCGGCTCGGCACTAGCAGAGCCCATTACGATGGTCCACGGTGAGGCAGTGCGAGAGAGGTCGACAGGTGACCGAAGCACAGCGGATCCTGGACCGGCTCGGGATCGCCGCCGAACGCATCCACGCCATCCCCTCCAATCACGGGCCCGAGGGCAACGCGAACTGGCATGTCTGGCCGGTGAAGGGTGAGCGCTTCGTCCTGCGCCGCTATCACGTCGGGACTACACCGGACGACCTGCAGTACGAGCACGCGATCCTCGCACATTTGAGCAGCGAAGGCTGGTGCGTGCCGGAACCGCTCGCTCCGGCTGTTCACGACCGCGGGCGCTGGTACTGCCCTACTCGCTACGTCGCAGGCAAGACCCGGAGCCGGGAGACAGCGACGCAGCGCCGTCAGCGCGGTGCCGATCTCGCGCGGCTTCACGTCGCACTGCGTCCACTAGCGGCACGCATCGGCCAACGCGTCGGATGGCGCCCGCTGGACGAAGGGCTACCGGTCATGACGCCGGTCGACTGGCTGGCCGGACTTGATGCCCTCGAGGGTGCTCACCCTCAGTTGGCCGAATGGGCGGCCGTCGTCGCAGATGCCATGGCGGATGAGCTCGCAAGACTCGATGGCGAGCTTCCCCGCACAGTGCTTCACGGTGACTTCATGGCCGAGCAAAACGTGCATTACGACGGTTCCAGGCTCGTGGGAGTCATCGACTTCGGTGTCGCCCACCTCGGCACCAGACCGTACGACCTTCTCGCCGCTCGCTGCTGCCGCGCTCCAGAGGTGTGGGCGGCCTACGTCGAGGAAATGCGTGCTCTTGGATGGCCGTTGAGCGAGTCGGAGCAGGCGGCCGTCATGCCGATCTACCGAGGGTTCCGTCTCGGCATGGTGGCCTGGCAGCTCAAGGCCGGGATGCGCACCGGGCGTTTCGACACCCAGGCGATCGAGACGCAGTTGGCCCAGACCGGAGTCACACCGTCAGGCACCATACAACTCGCGGGTATCGAGCAGTGGCTTCGCAAGGAGGCCTAAGGCGCTCACCCGCCTCATGCGGTTGGACAGCACCTCCGGGTCTACGCCGTCAAGGAGTTCCACCGCGTGCCCAACCGTGACGAGTACAGACGCGGTTGGAGGCTGCTTCAAAGCTCGCTGACTCAGACCGTCGGGCAGCATCCGATCGCCGCGCAGCATACGCAACTTTTTGCTGTATCCTCGTGCGGGCGATGCTGGCCGCGGGCCACGGAAGACGTGACTGTCACTGCCGCCTGCGCTCGTGGCGCGTGGATACGAGGCCCAGAGCGCATCGGTATCCTAACCGCTGGCGATCGTCGCGCCGTACGTCCAGGTTCCGGTTTCCTGACGACCGAGGAGGAGTTGTGTCTCGAGTACGGCTTGCCGGCGTACTGGTCATCGCACTCGCCGTGGTGGTCGGCTGCTCGCTGTTCGGACGCGACAGCGACGACCGGTTCGTCGACGTAGGCCGTCCCAAGGAGTCACCGTCCGGGACCTTCATCGCGTCGTTGGAGGAGGGCCCGGAGCAGAACGGGGTGGAGACGCGAGTCGTGGTGATCAGCGACGCCAACGGGCGGGAGGTGTTCCGCGACGACTACGCGTACAGCACCCGGCACGGCGTCAGGGTCACCTGGCTGTCATCGGCCGATCAGCTGTGGATCCTCTCCTCGGACGTCGGGACTGCCCACGTGGACCGGCAGGAAGACGGGACTTGGACCAAGACCGCGATCACACCGGAGACGGCCGACACCGTGCCGGAAGAGATCGCCGAGCTGCGATGACCCCGTCGTCCACGGAACTAGTCAGCTGCCGGTGCTTTGGGTAGCCGCTGATCCCTCGCCGCCAGATGGTCGGGGTGACAGCGGTGACCAGACGGCCGAACAGGAGCGAGGCGTAGCCGAGCAGGGTTCGCATCTCGGTCGTTCGAGCAGAACGGCGACGGGAAAGCAGCCGACGAAGGCGTAGGCCAGAATCCCGGTGAGCAGAACTGCGGTCGGACGCGCCCACCACGGGCTTAACCTCGCTGGACGTCGAGACCGTGATGCCGGTTGACATCCTCACTGCGGGGTGCTCACCTACAGGCAGGCAAGTCACTGGCAACAACAGCCGAACGCGACCCGATGCGAAGAGGACGAAGCTAACGATACCCACCACGCACGGTGGCTCAGGTGTAGCGATCCGACAACGCCACCGACTCGACAGGCGGAGGTTGGCGGGTGCGCCACAGTCGACTCGCGTCCCGTCGACTGGCTCTCCGACTTCCCAGCGGACTACGACGACAACGAATGCAAGCGCGAACGCATCAACTGCTTGCACGAGATCAAGCCCGAACGGGAGGGTCCATACCTGCTGCGCTACATCGAGATCCGCCCAGATGGCGCCAAAGGCTGTCTCTAGGAAGTGCACGCGGACTGGCCCCTGAGCCCTCTTGAGATACCGGTGGGGATGGAAGTCTGACGCCGACTAGCTGCCGTCGTCCTGCCCGTACAAGTACCCGTAGCCGTAGCCGTTACGGCCAGCTGGTGCCATGTCCAACACGGTGCCCAGCAGATTCCCGTCAACGTTCGCCAGGCTCTCCTCAGCGTCCCTCACTTGAGCCCTACTCGTGCGGCCGCGGCGCGCCACCAGCACCGCCCCATCGCACAGCTTCGTCGGCAGCGCCTCATCCGTCACCGGCAGCTGATCACCTGACCCAGGGACGCTCGCCCAACCAGCACAGTGGTGAGCCCGGCCGCCCCCCCTCGATCCTCATATGGTTCGCCAGCTCCGGCCGTCGAAGGGTCTGCGCACGCCCGGGGATTGTGCAGCAGCCGCTACCAGCACTCGTACACGCACGGCGACCCATAGGGTCATCACAGGTGATGACGCAGTGCGCGGCTGAAGGCTGTAGCGAGCTGGTGAAGGTCGTGGGCTGGCCCTCTTCCGGGATCTTCAGGATCGGGGAGCTGATATGAATCATGGGGTGCAGTGGTGGACGAGACTCGCCCCAGAGGTGCAGGCCGCGCTCGTGACTGCGGTGGCTACGGGGGTGGTGGCGCTGCTTGGTGTTGCTGGCACGATCCTCGCGGGCATCATCAGCACGAGCCGCCCCCAAAAGGCGGCTCTGCACCAGTTCCAGTTGCAGGCCGAGCGGGAGGACAGGATCCGCCGCGAGGCAGCGTTGCGGGAGGACACGATCCGCCGGGAGCAAGCCCTGCAGGCCAGTCGCGACGCTGCCCGCGAGGAACGTAAGCAGGCGTACGCCCGGTTTCTGGGCCTGGTCTGGAAGGTGGATGCGATCAAGCTGGGGGAAGATGCGACACCTGAAGAGCGCCGACGGTGGAATGAGCTGAGGGAAGAGATCACCGACGTCCTGGAGGTGATGGACCTTATCGCTCCCGCCGAGATTGCCAAGGCCGGCTACAAAACTATTCGCCGAACTCGTCGGCGGCCGCGATGTGGATTTCATGGACGCGGCGTATCGGTTCAAGGTACTCGCCCGCAAGGACCTCCGAGGCGACCGGGACGAGTCCACTGAGACCGTCAATGTATGCGAAGCGCCGGATGCACCAGAGCAAGGATCCGAGCCGACGTCACAGACCTGAGCGTCACCGCTGACGCGTCGCCCGGCTCGACGTCCTACTAGAGCATCTGGAGCAGCGGTGACAGCGGTCGTCGTGGGTTGGTTGTTGATCTGCGCGATCGTCATCCCCTGGACGTCGCAGGCCTGCTCCACGAACGGCGCAGCATCCGCCGGGTGAGGGAGGATCAGGATACGCTGCGGCAAATGCGGGACGGAGGGTGCAAGATTTTCTGTGTAAGTAGGGCGGCCTGACCGGGTGGCAGGCCTGGGCGCCTGCTGCTAGAAGGGAACGCTCTGTGAGCGCGGAAGTGTCCTCGGAAGGGTCGCAGGACGAGACGC